>Ga0310121_10001457_pt1 | contig 24161 bp, 24 predicted proteins | sample CB27_Tmax_986_MG_FD_203504 | JGI IMG/M metagenome (GOLD analysis project Ga0310121, IMG submission 203504) | Marine microbial communities from Western Arctic Ocean, Canada - CB27_Tmax_986 | ecosystem: Environmental > Aquatic > Marine > Oceanic | place: Canada: Western Arctic Ocean | collected...
CCCCCGAACTCCTTCCGCCACCGGTAGTACGTCTGCTCGCTGATCCCGAGTTCACGGCTCACCATCGCCGCCGTCTTCCCGCTCAAAAGCCCAACCTCGGCCTCTCTCAGTGCCGTGATAATCTCCTTCGGCGTGTGCCGTCTCCTGCCCATGCTGACCTCCCTGTAGCTAAGACCAGGCGCCAGATCCTAACATCCGCACTGGTCTCGTTTCAGGGGGTCACGTCATCAGCTCGAAGCGTCGTGGCTCCGTGAGGAGGGCTCCGGATGGATCTGGAGGCGCGCGGCTCTCGGGCTCCGCGGGTTCCTCTGAGGTTTTCCTATTGACCAGGTGCTCGAGGCGGCCGAGGGTGGCGACGGGCTCAGCCTCGCGGCCGAGCGGCCGTTAGATCTCGTGATCACCGACTTGATCATGCCGGGCAAGGAAGGAATCGAGACGGTCCGGGAGATCCGGGAGCAGAACCCCGCGACACGGATCATCGCGATCTCCGGGCAGGCACGTACGCTGCCCGAGGAGTAGCATTGCGGATGCCGAGCTGTTCGGTGCCGACGCGTCGCTCTCCAAGCTCTTCTCGAACGAAGCCCTGCGGACCACCGTGAGGCGCGTGATCGGAACCGCCGTCTGACCGCGCCGATGCCACCGGAAGATCGTCCGGAAACGTTTGTTGGTTATTCGCAAAAATCTTCGTTGACCCGAAGCCTGTGGCGGGTCTATCTTCAGTTGAAATGGGGCCGTCGCGTGCGGGTGAAGCGCGGCCCTCCCACCTGACCGAGGAGCCCTGATGGTCCGGTCGGTAGCGGCGATTCTGGCCCTGGTTCTCCTGCCCGGTATCGCGCAGGCGCAGCAGCGACACCAGGTGGTCGAGGGGGAGACGCTCTGGGCGCTGGCCCAGCGCTACTACAACGATGTCTGGCGCTGGCCCCGCATCTACGAGGCCAACCGCGCCCCGGGTAGTCCGGTAGAGGACGCCCACTGGATCTATCCCGGTGAGGGCTGACCATCCCGGACGTCGCAGCGACGACCGTGGTGGCCGAGGTCGCCGTCGAGCCGGCGCCCCCCGCCCAGCCGGAACCGGCTCCCGAGCCCAGGCCGCCGGCAATCGGGGAGCCGGTCGAGCCGGCGCGGACCGTCTTCTACACGGCGGGAGGTGCGGCCGGCTTCGGCATCATCGGCACCTCGGTCCGGCGCACCGCGGTGCGCCGCGAAGTCTCGGTGGTGGCTCCCTGGCTGGGCCCGCTCCAGGGGCTCCCGCCGCACCTCGGGAGGGTGACGGAGTTCGCGGGTGCGGAGGACGAGCGGGTCCCGCGCATGACGGCGATGCCGTACGACCGGGTCCAGGTCGAGCTTCCCGGGCTGGCCACGGCACGCGGCACCGAGCTGCTCGCCTTCCGGCAGGGTGGCGTGGTCCCGGGGGTCGGGCGGGTCCTCATTCCCACCGGGGTCCTCGCCGTGAGCGATCCCACCCCGGCGGGGGCGGTTGCCCTCGTGGTGACGGTGTTCGACCGGCTCCGCGTGGGAGACTTCCTCGGCTAAGAAGACGGGTCGGATTTGGCGCAACCAAGGGGGCACCAGCGCGCTCAGCGTCCCGCCGAGCCGGGTCATCTCAGTCAACTCGTGGAGGTCTGTACGATGGCAGAAGTTGTGGGGCTTTTGGAGGTTACTGAGAAGTGAGGAAGGAGGGTAAGTTGGAAGACGATGCGATTAGACTGAGACCTTCACGATTGCGAGACGCTGATCTGCTACTCGAATGGCGCAATGATCCCGAAACGAGGAATGCAAGTCACAATACGGAGAGGGTTCGGAAGAAGGACCATGTATCTTGGCTGACCAAAACCATGAACGATCCCAGTCGGCAGCTATTCGTTGCGGAAGAAAATGAAGTTCCTGTCGGCACCGTTCGTGCAGATTTTTCCGAGGGTGTTTATGAGCTGTCGTGGACGGTTGCGCCGAACGCAAGGGGGCGTGGCGTAGCGAAACGAATGGTTGCCTTGTTGGCCAGTCGGATTTCGGAACCAATCCGAGCCGAAGTAAGACATGGAAACACCGCATCAGTTCGTGTTGCCGAAGAGGGAGGCATGCACTTCGACCGAGAAGCCGATGGTGTTCTCCATTACAGGCGAACAGCGTTGAAATGAGCCGATATTTCAAACTGTACCACTACCTAGATGTCACTCAAGTTGACAATACCGGACCAACAGCAGGAGCAGCAGGAGGACCAGCGTGTGGGACTCCCGGGGGCGTGGAGCAGTCCGGGAGGGGGCCCGCAGTCATCCAGGAGGCAATCGCGACCTGCAAAGGCCAGTTATTACAATACGTCTGGTATGACCGTCGGATTATCAAAGCGAGGCCGTCAGGTTGCCGCTGTTCGCCCCCGTTAGCCTATCGTCTCTGCCGCAAGCGGTTACGCGATTCGGCGGCAAACGCTGTTCGCCCTACTTCACCCCTCTTTTCTGCCAGCTCCTCCCCTCCTTCCCGCTCCAGCCCGGGGTGCAGGCGCAGCCCGTGCTGGCGGGACCGGACGCCACGATCCTCGGCTTCGCCGCCGAGCACGCGCTCCAGAGCATCCACGACATCGCCTTCCTCAATCAGGGCTCGGACCAAGGCGTCGCGATCGGGGACGAGTACGTGGTGGTCTGGAACGAGGGAACCGGTGTTCCCCCCGAGGTCGAGGGCCGGTTCCAGGTGATCTCCGTGCACCCGGACCACTCCTGCGCGCGCATCGTCTGGCTGAGGAACCCGGTGTTCGAGACGGGTGGACGGGTCGCGCTCTACCGCAAGATGCCGCGCCCGGTTCCGCGACAGGGCTCTGGGTTCCAGCCCCACTCCGAGTTGCATAGCTTCCGCAGCCGGCAGGAGCCGGCGCGAACCGGCGGAAGGCGGAGCTTTTCCGGCACGTGACCCACCTCCTCGCACTGCTCCTCTACAACGCGGCGTTTCTCCTCTGGCTGCGCGCGCTCCTCGCGGGCGGGCGCACTGCTGGGGGCGGGGGAGGCGAGCACGGCTCGCGTCGTGGCGGGCCCACAGGCGAAGTGTGGCTCCCCGGGCTTCGCCCGTGGGCCCGCGAAGCGTGGGGCGGGGACGCGCTCCCCGCGTGGATCGCGGCCGCGGGCGTGATCTTCCATATCGTGGCGACAGCCCGCTTCGCCACGACCTTCGGCGAGCTGCCCCTGGTCGGGCTCGGCCCCTCCCTCTCGATGCTCGCGCTGCTCACCGCAGTCGGGCTGCTCGGCGCGCTCGCGGTGCGCGAGGGGGAGCGGGTGGGTATCCTCCTCCTCCCCCTCGCGATCGTGCTCCAGGCCACCGCGCTCGCCGTCGGCATCCGGCCCTCCGGCGCCGATCCCGACTTCCGTGGGGGCTGGTTCGTCTTGCACGCGGGGCTCGGGCTCGCCGGCGTCGTCGGCATCGCGCTCGCGGGCGCGGCCGGGTGGCTCTATCTCGCGCAGTTCCGCGAGCTGAAGGCCAAGCGCATGGGGCGCCTCTTCCATTTCCTCCCGCCCCTCACAACGCTGGACCGGCTGGGACGGGTAGGCGCGCGTGCCGGCTTCGTCCTGCTCTCCCTCTCGCTCGCGCTCGGGTGGGCCTGGACGGTCCGCTTCCGCGGCACCTTCGGGCAGGACCAGGCGGATATGTGGTGGGGGCTCTTCAGCTGGTTCGTCCTGCTCGGCGCCATCCTGTCGCGCACACTGGGGGAGGGGGCCCCGGAGCGCCGCGCCGCGCTCGCCAACTCGCTCGCCTTCCTTCTGATCGCCGCCGGCTACGTGGTCCTTCGGTTCGCGGGAAACGCGAACGGCGGGTTCCTGTGAGCTGCGGCCGTTGCGCGGTCTCGCTCCGTCCGTCGTCGGACGTGGTGCGCCGCCCAGCGGCAGGGCGCCGGCCGTGAGCTGTCGGCGCGCGCGCGCGCGCCGCGCCTCCGGCCCAGTAAGGTGCTGACGTGGCTCCCACGCTGGTGGGCCTGAGCCACCGCACCGCCCCGGTCGAGGTGCGGGAGCGGCTCGCCTTCCCAGGGGGCGATGCGGAGCGCGCGCTCGCTGCGCTCCGCCTGGACGGGGTCGAGGAGGCGGTTCTGCTCGCGACCTGCAACCGGACCGAGCTCTACCTCAACCCGGAGGACGAGCGCGCGCTCGCGCGCGTCGAGGCGCTCCTCGCGCGGACCGCGGGGACGCTCCCCGGCCCGATCGACCGCTACCTGTACCACCGCTCTGGCGACGACGTCGCGCTCCACCTCTTCCGCGTGGTGGCGGGGCTGGATTCGATGGTGCTGGGTGAGGCCGAGGTGCAGGGGCAGGTCCGCGAGGCCTACCAGCGCTCCGCCGAGGTCGAGCCGCCGATGACCGGCGCTGTGCTCAACCGGCTCTTCCAGACCGCCCTCTCGGTGGGCGGACGGGTCCGCTCCGAGACCTCGATCGGGGAGGGGACCGCGTCGGTCGCCTCGGTCGCGGTGGACCTGGCGCGCAAGATCTTCGGTGATCTGGGCGGGCGGCGCATCCTGGTGCTTGGGGCGGGGGACACGGCGGAGCGCGTGGTCACCTCGCTCGGGCGCGAGGGGGTGCGGGGGGTGACGGTCGCCAACCGCACGTACGACCGCGCGCTGGACCTGGCGGAGCGGCTGCACGGCCGCGCGGTGCGCATGGAGGAGATCACGCGCTCGCTCGCGGAGTGCGACATCGTCGTGACCTCCACCTCCGCGCCGCACCCGCTGATCACACGCGCGACGCTGGCCGAGGCGTGCCCGCGCGGTCCCACCCGCCCGCTGCTCATGATCGACATCGCGATCCCGCGGGACGTCGAGCCCGAGGTGGGGAGCATGCCGGAGGTCTTCCTCTACAACGTCGACGACCTTCAGCGCATCCTGGACGAGTCGCTCGACCAGCGCCGGGAGGCCGCGGTCGCCGCCGAGGCGCTGGTCGCGCGCGAGGTGGAGTCGTTCGGGAGCTGGCAGCGCACGCTCGTCGTGGTCCCGGTGATCCGCGCGCTGCGCGAGCACGGCGAACGGGTTCGTGCGCGCGAGCTCGAGCGGCTGCTCGAGCGCATGCCGCACCTCTCGGGCGCGGATCGGGACACGCTCGAGGCGTTCTCGCGGCGGCTCCTGAAGCGACTGCTGCACGAGCCCACGGCGCGCCTGCGTGGGGCCGCGGAAGAGGGAAGGGCGGAAGAGATCGTGGCCCTGGTTCGCCATCTGACGGGAGGGGACGAGGGATGAACGTGCTTGTCACGGGCGGGGCCGGGTTCATCGGCAGCCAGGTCGCCGAGGCGTTCCTCGCGCGCGGCGATCGCGTGTGGGTGCTCGACGATCTCTCGACGGGGAAGCGCGAGAACGTTCCGGCCGGCGCGGAGCTGGTCGTTTCGGACGTGGCCGACCCCGCCGTTGGGCGGCTGCTCGGCGAGGCACGCATCGAGCTGGTGAGCCACCACGCGGCGCAGATCGACGTGCGGGCCTCGGTCGCCGATCCCGCGAGAGACGCGCGCGTGAACGTGCTCGGGCTGCTCAACCTGTGCGAGGCGGCCGTGCGGTCCGGGACGCGGCGCTTCCTCTGCGTATCGAGCGGCGGGGTCGTGTACGGCGCGCCTGAGCACCGCCCCACCCCGGAAGCCGCACCCAAATTGCCCCTCTCCCCTTACGGGGTCAGCAAGCTCGCGGGCGAGTACTACCTGCACTACTACCGCAGGGTGCACGGGCTCGAGTACGTCGCCCTCCGCTACGCCAACGTGTACGGGCCACGCCAGGATCCGCACGGTGAGGCGGGTGTAGTAGCGATCTTCTCGAACCGACTGCTCGACGGGATCCCGCTCACCATCTACGGGGACGGCGAGCAGACCCGGGACTACGTGTTCGTGGCCGACGTGGTCGGCGCCAACCTGCTGGCCGCGGACATGACGCTGCCGGACGAGCCGACCGATCTGGACGCGGTCGCGTACAACGTCGGCACCGGCATCGAGACCAGCGTGAATCATCTGGCCACGCTGCTCGAGCGCGTGGCGGCAGCCGGGCCGGGCAGGGAGCATCGCGACCCCCGGCCCGGCGAGCTCCAGACGAGCGCGCTCGACGCGGGGCGACTGCGTGCGCGGGGCTGGACGCCCGGGCGCACGCTCGCGCAGGGCCTTGAGGAGACGTACCGATACATCGCCGCGCACCGGGAGGGTCTCTGATCACGCGGACGAAGGCGCGATGACTGTCCTGGCCGTAGTGCTCCAGGCGCCTCCGGGCGCCTCGATCGTGAATCTGCTGCGCCAGGCGACCGTTCCCACCTATATCGTGCTCGGGACGCTGCTGCTGTTCTCGATCCTGAGCTGGTGGCTCATCTTCTGGAAGGCGAAGCAGTTCCGTGAGGTGCGCAAGCAGGGCGATCGCTTCCTGGTACAGATCGAGAAGGCGCAGCGGCTGGAGGACGCCTACAAGGCCATCCTCGCGCTTCCCGATTCCCCTTATGGCCGCGTCTTCCGGCAGGGCGTGAACTTCTTCAGCGAGCTGCGCCCCGGCTCGCTGCGGCAGGGGGCGCCGGTTGTCGAGGGGCTCTCCCTTACCCAGCTCGAGGCGCTCCGCATGGTGCTCGAGAAGGAGGAGGCGGAGGAGCGTGACGAGCTGGCGCGCGGCCTCACCTGGCTCGCCGTGATCGGATCGGTCTCCCCGCTGCTCGGCCTGCTGGGCACGGTGATCGGCGTGATGAACGTCTTCCTGGGGATCGCGGCCACCGGGTCCTCCAACCTCTCCTCCGTGGCCCCCGGCGTGGGCGAGGCGCTCGTCACGACTGTCACGGGCCTCTTCGTGGCCATTCCCGCGGTGCTGGCGTCCAACTACTTCGTGGGGCGCTTGAACCTGGTCGCCAGCGAGCTCGAAGGCTTTTCGAGCGAGTTCATCGGGACGCTGGCCCGCGAAGGGAGGGTGTAGCGGATGCGGCGCAAGCGTCTGCGCGGGGACGACCTGCCGGTCCGGGCCGACATCAACGTCACCAGCCTAGTCGACGTCGCCTTCGTGCTCTTGGTCATCTTCATCATCACCGCGCCGATCCTCCAGGGCGGGGTGGAGGTAAACTTGCCCCGTGGCCAGATTCAGCCGATCACCTCCGCCGATCGGCCGTTCATCGTCACCGTGCGCCCGGACGGGACGGTCTTCATGGAGGAGACGGCGCTCACGATGGACGAGTTCGAGCAGAGCTTTCCGCAGCTCGCCGAGACGGGGGCGTTCGAGCGCGTCTACATCCGCGGGGACTCGATGGCCCTGCACGGTTCGATGATGCGGGTGATCACGACGGTCGCGGCCGCCGGCAAGCCTCTCCTCCTGGTGGCCGAGCTGCGCGATGAGCGATGAAGGCCGGAATCCAGCCGATCCGGCGCCGCCCCGCCCGTCCGAGCAGCCGCCATGCCCTGGGCTCGGTCCTGGTGCACGCGCTCGCGATCGGGGGGGGGCTGGTCGCGGCCTCGCTTCGCCCGGAGCTGCCGGACTTCGTCTCCTATCAGATCGAGCTGGTCGCGCTCCCCGACGCCCAGCCCACCGAGATCGTGGTCGAGGCTCCACCCTCTCCCCCGGAGCCGGAGCCCGAGCCGGAGCCCGAGCCGGAGCCCGAGCCGGAGCCCGAGCCGGAGCCCGAGCCGCTGCCCCCCGAGCCCGTGCGCACCGAGCCTCCGCCGCGCCCGAGCAGCTCCACGCCCGCCCCCACCCGCAAAGAGGAATCCGCGGACGCGGTCAACGTCCGCATCGAGGGGCTGCGGCGGGACTATCCGGTCTACTACAACAACATCATCGTCCAGATTCAGCGCTGCTTCCGTTGGAGCGGGGGCGGGGCGCACTTGACCGAGATCTATTTCGTGGTCGAGGCCGACGGCTCGGTCTCGGGCTCACGCTTCGTCACGCAGTCGGGGAATCCAGCCTTCGACTACGAGGCGCTCGGTGCGATCGAGTGCGCCGGCCAGGCGGGACGCTTCGACCCGCTCCCCGACGATCTGCCCTACGACCGGCTCCCGATCCGCTTCACCTTCCGCCCGGCCGGGATCTTCCGCTGAGCCCGGCCAGGATCATCCCGATACGAGCCGAGCGTCCCCGTCTCCGAGCAAGGCACCGAGGGAAGTCGTGATGAGGCGACGTGCACTCCTGGCCTGCGTCCCGGCCCTCGCGGCCGCGTTCAGCGCTTCCGCCGTGCCTGCCGGCGCGCAGGTGCGCGACTCGATTCCGGGGGTCACGCTCGGCCTGGTCTACGAGACCACCTACACCCCTGCGTTCGCCCTCCTCCCCTTCGGGGCGCGCTTTGGCGGGGAGGCTGCGGCCCCCCAGGTCGAGGCGATCATCGCCCGCGACCTGCGCTACTCGGACCGCTTCCAGATGATGGACTCGCTCCCCGCTGCGCTCGCTCGGGAGTCGGTCGACTACGGGCTCTGGGATCGGCTGGGCGCCGTATGGCTCCTCTCCGGCCAGGTGGAGGGCGCCGGAGACCGCTTCACGCTCGTGCTCGAGCTGCACGACATCGTCTACGGACGGATGAAGGAGAGCGGGCGCTTCGATCTGCCGAACCCGCAGGACGCGGGTTTCCGGATGGCGGTCCACCGGATGTCCGACCAGGTGGTCCAGTGGGTGTTCGGCGAGCCTGGGATGGCGGCCAGCCGGATCGCCTTCTCGATGGTGGTGCCGGGCACCGGGGCCAAGGAGATGTACCTGATCGACTCCGACGGCGAGAACCTCGAGCGGATTACGAATCACGGCAGCACGATTCTCTCGCCGGCCTGGTCCCCGGACGGCAGCAAGCTCGCGTTCACGTCCTTCCAGAGCGGGCTCGCCCGCATCTACGTGAGGGATCTAAGGACGTTCACTGAGCGCATGATCGCGCCCCTCCAGACAGGCGATCACATCACGCCCGCCTTCGCGCCCGACGGTGTGACCCTCGCGTTCGCGGTGACCTCGGGGGAGCGGTCCGGAATCTTCTCGTACAACATCGAGCGCAACTGCTGCCTCACCCACCTGAGCGGAGGCCGCTGGAACGACCTCTCCCCGGTGTACTCGCCGGACGGGCGCTGGATGGTCTTCAACTCGAACCGGCTCGGTACCGCGCAGCCCCAGATCTACGTCATGCCGGGGCGCGGGGGCGAGGCAGACATGATCTCCCCCTACACCTTCGACCGGCCGGGCTACTTCACCGCGCCCGACTGGTCTCCCGTGGGAGGCATGGTGGCGTTCCACGGAGCGATCCGGCGCGGAACCTACCACATCCTGGTCGTCCGGATCGAGGACCGCGGGCGCCGGGTGCGCCAGCTCACGTGGGAGGGGAACAACGAGGATCCGTCGTGGGCCCCCGACGGCCGCCATCTCGTATTCAAGGGCGCGCGCCGCTGGGGGAAAGGCCTCTTCGTGGTGGACGTGGCGACCGGCAACATCCGGACGGTCCTCTCCGGGGTGGACGTCACGGTTCCGGAGTGGTCGCCGGCTCAGACCGGGGGGTGACCCGAAACGGGTTGCGTCCTTCCGGTCGTGGCTCTATATGCAGGGTTGACCATCCCCACATCCCGAGGAGCAGGGTAATGAGCGCATCACGCCTAGCTTTCGCCGCTATGGTGTTTGTCGTGGCCACGTCGTCGGCCTGCAGTAAGGAACCGCCGCCCCCGCCCCCGGCGCCCACCGGGCCCACGGCGGAGGAGCTCGCGCAGATGCGCGCCGACTCGATTGCCAGCGCGCGCCAGGACTCAATCGCCGCCGCCCAGGCGGCCGCCGGGCGCGCGCGCGCGGAGGCGGAGCGGATAGCCGCTGCGCAGCTGGCCATGCGCACCACGCTCGAGGTGCTCGTGCACTTCGACTACGATCGGGCGGACATCCGGACCGACGCGGAGAGCGTCCTGCGTGAGAAGGTGGACATCCTGCGCGCGAACCCGGGCGTGCGGACGACGATCGTGGGGCACGCGGACGAGCGGGGCTCGACCGAGTACAACCTGGCCCTCGGCGCCCGCCGCTCGGAATCCGTGAAGACCTTCTTCACAGGGTTCGGGCTGGACGAGGACCGCTTCGTGACCAGCTCGCGGGGCGAGGAGGAACCGCTCGTGAACCGGAGCGACGAGGCGGCGTGGGGGCAGAACCGGCGCGCCCAGTTCATCATTACCGCGGGTGGCGCGGAGCTTGTCGCCCCACGGTGATCGCCAGCCGAGCATGACCCACGTCAGGCGCACCATGACCAGGGCGGCGGCCATGGCCGCCGCCCTGGTCATGTCCGCGGGCTGCGCGACCAAGGGGGATATGCGCGCGGTGCGTGTGGAGATGCGTGCCCTGGGTGCGCGCCAGGACAGCGTGCTGGCCATGCTGGCGCGCCAGAGCGCGAACACCCAGGACACGCTGCGCCGTCAGGCCAACCAGCTCTTCGAGATCCGCGGCGACGTGGCCCGGCAGCTCCAGCTCATCCTGGACGAGCTTGCCACCCTGCGCGAGCTGACCGGGCAGAGCCAGCGCACGATCGCGTCGGTGCGCGATCAGCTCGAGCGGATCCAACGGGGGGCGATCACGGCCGGCCCCGTGGGCGGCGAGGTCGCGGTCACCGGGCGGGCTGAGGTGACGTACAACACGGCCGTACAGCTCTCCCAGCGCGGCAATCTCAACACCGCCCAGCGCGCCTTCGAGGACTTCCTGCGCGATTTTCCCACCCACCCCCTCGCGCCCCAGGCGCTCTTCTATCTGGGCGACATCCTCGAGCAGCAGGACCGCCTGCGCGAGGCGATCCAGACGTTCGGGCAGATCCCGGAGCTGCACCCCACCGCTCCGCGGGTTCCGGACGCGCTCTATCGCATGGGGCTTCTGCACATCGACCTGGACGAGCGCCAGGACGGGATCGTCTTCCTGGAGCGAGTGGTCAACACCTATACCGACAGCGACGCCGCGGGTCTGGCACGCGAGCGGCTTCGGGAGCTGCGGTAGTCCCGAGGCTCCTCCTCCCATGCGCTGTCCCAACTGCGACGCCACCGACAACCGCGTGGTGGACACCCGGACCAGCAAGGGCGGACGCGCCGTGCGCCGGCGCCGCGAGTGCGCGGTCTGCGAGGCCCGCTTCACCACCTACGAGGTGGTGGAGGAGCACCCCATCCAGGTGCTCAAGCGGAGCGGGGCCGCCGAGGACTTCGACCGCGGCAAGCTGCTCGGGAGTCTGAAGGTCGCTTGCGCGAAACGCCCGGTCTCGGCCAGCGACATCGAGGACGCCGTCGAGCGCATCGAGGAGGACCTTTCCCGCGAGGCCGGGGTGGAGGTGGAGAGCGCTCGTATCGGCGAGCTGGTCATGGAAGCACTGCAGAAGCTCGACCGCATCGCCTACGTCCGCTATGCCTCGGTGTACCGTAACTTCCAGGACGCCGGCGAGTTCAGGGACGCCGTAGACGAGCTGGAGACCCGCGGCGAGCGAGAAGCGCTCGCGCGCAGCCAGGTCGAGCTGCCGCTGCCTTAGCCGGGGGTCCGCGCGTTGCGTCCTAATCCCCGCGGTGAGATGCCGTTCCTCGATCACCTCGAAGAGCTACGCTGGCGGATCTTCAAGGCGGGTGGATCGCTGGTGCTCGGCGCCATCCTCGGGTTCCTGATCGCCCACTATCTGCAGGTCACGGACATCCTGATCCGCCCGGCAGAGCCCTTCCTGCCGCAGGGGCGGCTGTCGGTCTTCTCGCCACTCACGCCGTTCTTCTTCGAGATCAAGCTCGCGATCATCCTCGGGATCCTGTTCGCGTTCCCGATCATCCTCTACCAGGTCTGGGCGTTCTTCTCGCCTGCGCTGGAGAGGCGCGAGCGGCGAATCATCATCCCGGCCCTCTACGCAGGGCTGGTGCTGTTCGCCACCGGCGTCGCGCTCGCCTACTGGATCGCGCTGCCGCTCACGCTCCGGTTCCTGTACGGGTTCCAGACCGAGACGACCAACTGGCTGATCGGGATGAACGAGTACCTCTCGTTCGTCATCCGGCTGCTGCTCGCCTTCGGGATCGTCTTCGAGCTGCCGGTGGTGATCATGATCCTGGCATCGCTCGGGCTGGTCACCCCGACGTTCCTGCGCGCGCACCGGCGGCACGCGATCGTGATCTCGACCGTGACCGCGGCGGTGCTGAGCCCGGGCGACGTGCTGACGGTCACGTTCCTGATGATGTTCCCCCTCATCATCCTCTATGAGGTGAGCATCATCCTGGCGGTGTTGGTGGGGAAGAAGCCGGAGGAGGACTCGATCCTGCCGTCGGAAGGGCCACCGGATGGCGCGGTCGAGGTGGACCGCGAGTAGGTCGCGCCATGATGAGCGCCCGTCGCCTCGGGTGGACGTGCGTCCTGCTGGTGCTGGCCGTCCTTCCCGCTCCTGCCACCGCGCAGGTGCAGGACTCGGTGGAGCTCCGCATCCGTGAGTCGCTGCGCCGGCTCGAGCGTCCGCCCGCCCCGGACACGGCGGCCCTGGACACGGCCGTGGTGATCACCGGGGCCCGTCCGGGGGGGGCGCGGGCTCCGGCCCCGGCGGGACGGGACTCGGTCGCCCAGGCGCTGCTCGGGCTGGCCGGCTACGGCGCTGCCCAGTACGAGGGGCTCGCCGCCGAGTTCGACGCGACCGAGCGCGTGCTCATCCTGCACGGCGACAGTACGCGGCGCGCGATCCTGGTGCACGAGGGGGCGGAGCTTACCGCCGACTCGGTGATCCGCTACGACGAGGTGAGCGGCCAGGTGCAGGGGCTCGGGCGTCCGGTCTACACCCCCCCCCAGGGGGACCCGATCACCAGCCGAGAGATCATCTACGACCTCGCCGAGCAGCGCGGCACCGCGCTCGGCGCCCGCACGCGCTACAGCGAGGGCGCCACCTGGTACGTCACCGGCGATCTGCCCTCGGTGTCGCCCGACGTGGTCTACGGTTCGGAGACGCACTTCACCTCGTGCGACCTGGATGTGCCGCACTACCACTTCGCCGCCGACGAGATCAAGATCATCGCCGGGCGCGTGCTGGTGGCGCGGCCGGTCAAGCTCTACTTCGGGGACGTTCCGGTCGCCTGGTTCCCCTTCATCGCGCAGAGCCTGGGGAGCGGCCGCGCCAGTGGCCTGCTCACCCCGCGCTTCAGCGTCAACGACATCGTCCGCACCTCGGGCGGATACCGGCGGCGGGTGAGCAACGTCGGCTTCTACTGGGCCATGTCCGACTACGCGGACGCGACGGTCGCGCTGGACTGGTTCAGCGACAACTTCACCTCGGTCACCGGCAGCCTCCGCTACGCCTGGGCGCGCCAGTTCCTGAACGGCACGGTCAATATGCGGCGGTACTGGCAGGCGGGCGGCGGGACCCAGTTTGCTTTCGACACCAATAACAGCTGGCAGATGGACGAGCGCACCTCGTTCCGGATGTCGGCCCGCTACAGCTCGTCGGCCGATTTCATCCGCAGGAACAGCTTCGACCCGCGCGAGGTGACCCAGTCGATCAACTCGACGGGCGGGATCGACCGGCGGTTCGAGTGGGGGAACATCTCGCTCTCCGGCAACCGCGATCAATACCTGTCCGACGACCGGCTCGAGATGACGCTCCCGGAGGTGCAGCTCAACCTCTCGTCGATCACCCTCTTCCGCGCGCCTCCGGGGCGGGGCAGCTGGTGGAACAACCTGACCTGGTCGGGAGGCGCGGGCGGATCGCGCCGCACGATCGATCGGGTGCCGGAGCCCGGCGAGACCATCAGCGCCGCGACCGCGGACCTCGAGAACATAGGCGCGCGCGCTCGCTCGAGCTTCAACCTGGGCAAGCTCTCCTGGTCGCAGAGCTTCACGCTCGAGCGCGCGTCCGTGCTCCAGGTGCCGGTGGGATTCGGGGATCCGGTGCTCGGCTTCTCGCCCTCCGGACAGAGGCTCGTCCCGATGGCGGCGGCGACCACCGAGTCCGGCGAGACCCTCCGCGACATCACGCGCACGGACCTTTCCTGGCAGACGTCGCTCGGCTACCAGCAGCCGCTGATCGGCTCCACCACGCTGACCCCGTCGCTCACCCTCCAGGGGAACGTGCGGAGGTCGGACACCATCGACGTGGCGAGCGACCACTTTGTGAGCGGCCCGGTCCGGCTCTCATTCGGCGCGCGCCTCCAGTCGGACCTGTTCGGCTTCCTTCCCGGGATCGGCCCCTTCGAGGCGATCCGCCACAAGCTTTCGCCCGGGATCGACTTCTCGTACGCTCCCGAGGTGGCCTCCTCCGAGCTGCAAGAGCGCGTGTTCGGGCGTCAGGCGATCCGGCCGCGCAAGCAGCTCACCTTCAGCGTGAACCAGACCTTCGAGGCGAAGCGGCGGCAGGTGGACACGGTGGCGGTCGCGCCACCGCCCGGCGCCCCGGCGGACACCGCGGCGGAGCCGGGCGGGCCGCGCCCCGCGCCCCGGCGGCAGGACATAGTGACCCTGCTCGCGCTGCGGACGACCGCCATCCAGTACGACTTCGTCGAGGCGGACGAGCAGAACGACCCGCTGTTCGGGTTCCAGACGACGCGGATCAGCAACCAGATCAGCTCGGACTTCCTGCGTGGGCTCTCGATCTCGATGAGCCACGGCCTGTTCGACGACCAGACCGTTCCGCTTCCCGGCGGAGGCACCCGCCGCGAGCGGCGCTTCGACCTGCACCTGGCCGACCTCAATCTCGGCTTCTCGCTCGACCACCGCTCGGCGCTCTTCCGCGGCTTCGGGCTGTTCGGGGGGGGCGAGGACGCGGACACCGCTCCAGCCGACACCGCGACCGTGGACCTTCCGGAGGATCCGTTCCGGCAGCCGACGTCGGCCACCGACGAGAGCACGGTCATACCGGGACAGGATCGACGGGGTCCGGTCGACCAGCGCGACGAGCAGCGGCGCCGCGCGCAGCCGGTCGGGACGTGGAGCGCGAACTTCTCTTATTCGTTCGCTCACCCGCGCGACCCGAACCGCTCGGCCAGCCAGATGCTCAGCGCGACCTTCCAGCTCAAGCCGACCACGCTCTGGTCGCTGAGCTGGCGGACCTCGTACGACCTCGAGCGCGGTGGCTTCAACGATCACATGGTGCGCCTGACGCGCGACATCCACGACTGGGAAGCGCACTTCAACTTTGCGCAGACTGCGACCGGGAACTGGGCGTTCCGCTTCGATGTCTCGCTCAAGGCGAACAAGGACATCCACTTCGACTTCAAGCAGAACAACGTGGTGACGACCCGCACCGCGCGCTGACCCTGCCCGTCCGTCCTGCCCGCCCCTCATTCCTGCGTTGTCCCTCTCCCGCCGGCCGTTCCCGTCCTCTCCAGGGGACGCCCCACCGGTCTGCCGTACATGTAAGTCGTTGCAGAGCATTGGCTTCCCGCGCGGTACGTCCCCTGCTCTTGCGGCGGGCACGAGCCGTGGAACCCGGGGGAGGGATCATGACACGACGGGTGTGGGGATCGGTGGCCGTGCTGGCGCTGGCCGGCTGCGACTCGGTGGGCGTGGACGTGCCCGACGCGACGCGCGATCTGGCCGCGAGCTACTACGCGGGAGCCGTGACGCTGAGCTGGGAGCTCGGATCCGGGTGGGACGGGGAGAGTTTCTGCGTCTACGCCAAGCGCGCGAGCGACACCCGCTATGCGGTGGTGGCCGAGGTGACGAGCTGCATCCAAGGCTTCTGCTCGTACACCGACGTGAACGTCGAGTCTGGGCGGAGCTACGACTACTACGTGGCGGCCGTGGACCCGGGCAGCGGAGCGGAGCGCGCGTCCGCCTCGGCGGTGCAGGTGGAGGTATCCGACCCCACCCCCCCGCCGGTTCCGGTCGGGCTCCGCGTGGTCGCGCTGGACCACACGAACTACCTGACGTGGGGCGACAACGCGCGCGACGCTCCCGACTTCTCGCACTACCGGGTCTGGCTGCGCTCGTCCGAGGGGAGCGAGTTCCTGCTGGGGGAGACGGACTCCGAGGGCTTCCTCGACCAGCTCCCCGAGAACGGCCTCACGTACAGCTACTTCGTGACCGCGATGGACGCCGGCGGGCACGAGAGCGCAGGAAGCGCGCTCAGGCACGGCACGCCCCGGCCAGACTACACGGGCGAGTGGCTGTACAACTACTTCGACCTGCCGAGTGCGTCCGGCTTCCGCCTTCGGAGCTCAGACTGGGACGATCCGATCGTGAGCGGCGACGATCCGGCCCGGCACTTCCGGCTGGAGACCGACGCGTCCGGCTGGTGGCTGGTGCCGAGCGCGAGCGCCGACTTCCGTCAGGACTCGTGGGCCACGACCACGCTCAGGTGCGGGCCGGCCTCCGACCCCGAGTGCGCCAACGTCACGGTCGCTCCATCCTCCGGCTACATCCACCAGGACCTCGAGGTGATCCCGCAGAGCACGTACGTGCTGCGCGTACGCGGAGACGACGGCCAGATCCACTACGGGGCGATCCGGATCGTCCTGCTCGGCAAGGACCAGAACAGCGACGGCATCATGATCTTCGACTGGGCCTACCAGCTCCAGCCGGGGAGCCTCGAGCTGACGCCGCAGCCGACGCCGCGAAGGTAGTCGCGCCAGGAGGGCGCGCCGAGGGCCGGCCGGGAGGGCCGCTCAGGAGCGCCACGCTGTCGTCGCGCCCGCGTGTCCGGATAACTTCCGGGATGCTCCCCGTCCTCGAGGCCGTGCCCAATTTCAGCGAGGGCCGGGACCCCCGGCGCATCCGCGAGCTGGTCGAGGTGATCGAGGGATGCGGGGTCGAGGTGCTCGATTGGTCGTCCGATCCCGATCACAACCGCTCGGTGGTCACCTTCGTGGGAGACTCGGCGCGCGTCGAGCAGGCCGCGATCGAGGCAGCGCGCTTCGCGCGCGACCACTTCGACCTGCGCGCCCATCAGGGGGTCCATCCCCGGGTGGGCGCCCTCGACGTGCTCCCCTTCGTCCCCCTGGAAGGGCTCACCCGGGCAGACGCGGCGCGCAGCGCGCACCGCGTGGGGAAGGCGCTCGCCGGGGAGCTCGGTCTTCCGGTCTACTACTACGGCGAGGCTTCCGCTCCGCGCGGGCGCCGCCTCGCCGAGATCCGTCGGGGCGGCTTCGAGGCGCTCGTGGACGGCTTCCCCCCGGGCCGCGAGCCGGATCTCTCCGCGGGGCGGAGCGCGGGCCATCCGTCCGCCGGCGTCACCTGTGTGGGAGCCCGGCCTGTGCTACTCGCGTGGAACCTCTACATCGAGGGCGTCGACCTAGAGCGCGTGCACGCGCTCGCGGCGGAGATCCGCGAGCCCACCTCCCCGTCCACGGACGGCGGGAGCGAGGCCCGGGGCGGATTCCCGTCGCTCCGCGCCCTCGCCTTCCATCTCGCCACCCGGGGCCGTGTGCAGTTGTCCATGAACCTCGAGGACATGGAGCGAGCGCCCCCCTTCGAGATCTTCCGACGGGTCGAGGAGGCGCTGCGGGGGATCGGCGGACGGATCACGGGCACCGAGGTGATCGGCATGGTCCCGGACGCCCTTGTGCTTCCGGCAGCTGCCGACAGATTACACCTTCTCGACTGTCCCCCCTCCCGCCTCCTCTCGATCCGGCTGGCCCGGCACGTCGCGGAGCGGGCGGCCCGTCATGCAGAGGCGCTCCTCCAGGCGGTGCGCGACGAGGGGGACGCAGTGCCCGCGCGGGTCCGGGAGGCGGCCCTGCTCCTTTCCGGGTCACTGACGCAACCGCTGAACCCTGACCGCGAGCCATGAGCATCGAATCCCTCAAGGAACAGGCGCGCACCCACGAGCAGAAGGAGGAGTGGGGGAAGGCGATCGACGAGCTCGAGAAGGACGACCGGCCCGACATCGGCCTCTACAACCGGGTGGCCGATCTCCAGGTGCGGAAGGGGCAGCTCGAGGATGCCGTCAAGAACTACGAGAAGGCGATCGACCTCTACATCGCGGCTGAGCTCCCGAACAACGCGATCGCGGTCTGCAAGAAGATCGTACGCAACATGCCCATGCGGCACTCGGTCCACCTCCGGATGGGACAGATCCGTGACCGGCAGGGGTTCCTGACCGAAGTCCGCCAGAACTTCCTCACCTCCGCCGAGCGGATGCAGGCGCAGGGGAACATCGACGAGGGTCTGAGCGCCCTCTCCGAGCTGGCCGATCTGGCGCCCGAAGACGTGGACATCCGGCTCGCGCTCGCGGGCCAGATGGAGTCGCACGGCCGTCGCGAAGACGCGATCGAGCAGCTCCAGACTGGATACCACGCCGCACGCCAGCGCGGGGTCCCCACCGCACCCTTCGAGCAGATGCTGGCCAAGCTCGGCGCGGCTCCGTCGGAGGCTCTGGCGGCTGGAACGGCCGGCGAGGAGCTGGGGGGCTTCGGCGAGATCATGCTCGCGGAGGAGGAGTCAGCTGCGGCCGAGCCGGCTCGCCCGGGAGGGCCTGGCGGGCTGGCCCCGCGTCTGCAGCGTCCCGGCGGTCCCGAGTGGGATCCCATGGGGCACGAATCACTGGCCGAGCGCGGCGACGTGGCCGGCGCGATGGCGGCGCTCCGCAAGCTCGTCAAGAACGAGCCGAACAACCTCGTCCTGCGCCAGAAAATGGTGGACTACGCGATGCGCCTCGGCGAGGCCTCGGGGAAGGTCAGCGCGTGGCTCAAGCTCGCCGACACCTTCGGGCGGCTGCACCAGCCCGACAAGGCGCGCCCGCTCTACCAGCAGGCGCTCGACCTCGACCCACAGAACACGCACGCGCTCCAGGGGCTCGGACAGACGCCCAAGGTGACGCCCGCGGGGGGCGATTTCGTCGATCTTGGCTCGCTCATCCTGGGCGACGAGGAGGAGGAGGAGAAGACCACGCGCTTCGTGGTCGCCTACGAGGAGCCGTCCGGCGACGAGCACGCCGACTTCGCCAAGATGCTCAGCCAGTTCAAGGCGAAGGTCGCCGAGAACCTTTCGGCCGACGATTTGAAGGCGCACCAGGATCTGGGCACCGCGTACAAGGAGATGGGGCTGGTGAACGAGGCGATCGCGGAGTTCCAGCAGGCGCTCAGGGCGTCCGCGAACCACCTCCCGTCCTACGAGCTGCTCGGGCAGTGCTTCATGGAGAAGGGCGAGCCGGACGCCGCGGTGCGCACGCTCAAGCGCGCGCTCGACGTGCCGTGCGAGGTCGAGGACGAGCTGCTCGGCATCTATTACTGGCTCGGCCGTGCGCACCAACAGCTGGGGAACAAGGGGGAGGCGGTGGAGTTCTACGACCGCGTGTTCTCCCTGGACATCAACTTCGCGGACGTAACCGAGCGGCTGCGGGCGCTCCGCTAGCGCACCGCTTTCCTCCGGGCTCTGCGATGTCCACGCGTAGCTCTCCCTCTACGACCACGCTTCCCGCGGGCCCCGGCCTCACGTCGATCCAAGCGCCGGTCGCCGATCGGCTGGACCGCGTGGTGGACGAGCTCCGCCGGATCGTGGTCACCGATTTTGCGTTGATCGAGCAGGTCAGCGACTACCTGCTGCTCGTGCGTGGCAAGCTCTTCCGGCCGACTCTGCTCCTGCTCTCGAGCGAGCTCGACGGCGGGGGGGGGCACCGCAGTGAGGAGTCGCGCGCGCGCGCGGTCACTCTCGGCGCGGTGATCGAGCTGGTGCACCTGGCGACGCTGGTGCACGACGACGCGGTCGACCATTCGGTGCTCCGCCGCGGACTCCCCACCCTGAACGCGCTCTGGACGCACCAGATCGCGGTCATCATGGGGGACTACCTGTACAGCCGGGCCGTCAGCGAGCTGGCGGCGCTGGGCGATCTCGAGGCGGTGCGCGTGCTCGCCTGTGCCGCGAACGAGATGAGCGTCGGCGAGATGCGCCAGCTCACCTCCTACGACGCGCTCGATTTTTCGAAGGAGGCATACCTCCGGCTGATCGCCGCGAAGACCGCCTCGCTCATGTCCGCGGCGTGCGAGCTGGGGGCGCTGGCCGGCGCTCCGGGCGCGCGCGCTCCGCTGGCGCGCTTCGGGCACCACCTCGGCATGGCGTTCCAGATCGCGGACGATCTGCTCGATTACACGGGGACCGAGGCGATCACCGGCAAGCCGACCGGGCACGACCTGCGCGAGCGGAAGGTGACCCTGCCGCTCGTGGGGGCGCTGCCCCGGGCCGGGGCCGCTGAGATCGGTGAGATCCGCAGGTTCTTCACCCTGGTGGACCCCTCCGACGAGGACATCGCCCGGATCGTGGGGATCGTCGAGGAGCGAGGCGGGCTGGAGTACGCGCGCGAGCGAGCGGGCGAATACGCGGAGCGGGCCGAGCAGGCGCTCTCTGGCCTGGAGCGGGGGCCCGCCGTCGAGGCGCTGGCCTACTCGGTGGTCTACGTGGTTGGACGGAGCCGATGAGCGGCCGCATGGGGACGCCCTTCGGGAACGAGGAGGGTAGAAACGTGGTATGTTAGTTGATACCCGGCGGCGCGGCGCGACCCGCATGGGGTGGACCCTGGTGCTCGGATTTTTCCTGGGCGGCATGTTCACCCAGCTCTCGGAGATGTTTCTGCCGGACAGCGCGGCGCGAACGTTCATGACGACCTCGGTATCGGCGTCGGCGGGACCGTTCTCGATGGACCTGGTGGCGCTGGCCTTTACCATCGGTCCGCTGGTGATCAACCTGAACGTGCTCACCCTGGTGGGCGTCTTCCTGGTCGCGCTGATCGCGCGCTCTTGGATTTAGACGGCTCGGCGGGACGCGAGCCGAAACTGGCGCGAAGCGCCGAGGAGAAGGTGCAGAAATGCCGTTCAATATCGGCATGGGGGAGATGCTCCTCATCTTCCTCGTCGTGCTACTGCTCTTCGGCGCCAAGCGGCTCCCGGAGATCGGATCTTCCCTGGGCAAGGGCATCCGCGAGTTCAAGAGCTCGGTCCGGGAGGTGGAGAAGGAGATAAAGACGGAAGAGGTGCGCCAGGCACGCAACACGCCGCCCCCGCGCGAGGTGGAACCCCGCCAGCTGAGCGAATCGAGTCCGCCGCCCGCGGCGGAGGTCAAGGCCGAGACGCCGGTCGAGGTGCACGCCCATCCGAAGCCGCCCGAGGGCAAGCCGAGCTGACTGGTGCCCCACGAGGGCGGAGATGCGAGACGAACGAGCGGTCCGGCGCCAGGGTCTTGACCCTGGGTGCCGGACCGCTCGGCACATCTTGCGGAGCTCGTGCACCGAACTCGCGGCTCAGAACGGCAGGTAGGGCGTGAGCGGCGAGTTCGAGTCCGCCGCGGGCTGGAGCACCTCGTCGCGCCGGTCCACGATGCCCGCGGAGGCTCTCAGGCCCTCGATCCATTCCTGCACCCGCTGCTGCTGGACGAGCTGCGTGGCTTGTGCGCGCTGCTCCTCACGCTGGGCCAGCCAGGCTGCGGAGTCCGCCGGGATGTCCGCGATCTTCTCGATCACGAACACGTTCTCCCTGGTGGCCACTGGACCGCTCACCCGGGCGGGCCCGAGCCCGAACGCAGCGCCGATTGCCGGATTCAACTGCCCCAATCCTGGCACGAAATCCTGGCGGGAGAAGGGCTCGGGCTCGCGCAGGGAGAGCCCCCGCTCGGCGGTCGCGCTCGACAGCGTAGCGCCCGCGCGCACGCGCGCGACGAGCTGTTCGGCCTCGGCCTTCCCCTTCTCGATCTTCTTTTGCTGCTGGAGGACCTGACGGATGGTGGGGGCGGCCTCCTCGAGCGGCATCACTCCGCCCGGAGTGCTCGACACCAGCTCCATCGCGTAGTAGGCCTGGTCGTTCTCGAACACCTCGCTCACCTCGCCGGGTGCGCCGTCGTTGATTGCCCAGTCGGCGCCGTCGCCCACCTGTCCGGCGCCGGCGACGAAGGGGAGGACCTCGTTGATCTCCACCGTCCTGACCTGGAGCAGCCCGAGCTGCAGGGCCGCTTCCTCGAGCGAGCGATCCCCCAGTAGGTCGTCGAGCGAATCCGCCAGCTCGAGCAGGCGCAGCTCGGATTCCTCGGTGCGCGTGATCGGCACCAGGATGTGCTTCGCGCTGACGCTGTCCGCGGTGCGCTCCGAGACCTGGATCAGGTGGTATCCGAACGGGGTCGCGACGGGATCGATCGGCCGGCCCACGGGCGCCTGGAACGCGGCCGTATCGAAGGCGGGCACCATCCGGCCGCGCCCGAACGTGCCTAGGTCCTCGAAGATGACCGGTCGCTCCGCCGCGGCCTCGCGCGGCCCGACGGAATCGAAGGGCGCGCCGCCGCGGATCTCCTCGAGCAGGGCCGTGGCGCGATCCAGAGCCGCCGTGCTGTCCGCCGGTGTAACCGGCTTCGGCAGCAGGACCACCTTCACGGTCGCGCGTGCCTGCACCTCGAAATCGTCCCGGTGCTCCCGGTAGTAGCCGTCGATCTCGCGCTGTGTGACCGGAACGGAGTCGTTCGGGACGCGCACGGTGGGGTCGAACGGGACGAACCGGATCCGCACCTGTTCGTTCGCGTCCCGGTAGCGCGACCAGAGCTCGCCGTCGGTCAGGTACACGCCGGTCGTGAGCTGCCGCATCAGCTTGCCCTGCGGGAGGATGTCCCGGTAATAGGCCTCGAGTTGCTGGAAGAGCACCGGGTCCCCCGAGCTGGCCAGGTAGTCCTGATACTTGGCGAGATCGAAGACGCCGTCGGTCAGGAAGGCCGGGCTGGTGCGCAACCATGGGGGCGGCGTGAAGCGCGCGGCCTGGCGGATCTCCTCCTCGGTCACGTCGATGCCGCGCCGCCGCAGCTCCTGCCGGATCAGGATCTGGTCCACGACCTGGTCCCAGGCGGCGTCCTCGATCTCCCGGTTCTGGAGGGTGGTGATGGGCTCGGACTGAGCGCTCTGCACTTGGTCGTACAGGCGCCGGTAGGTCGCGAGATAGACCTCGTACTGGACGGGATCGCGGTTCACCCGGCCGATCTCGCCGAGCGACCCGGACGTGATGCCCGTCACGTCCATTCCCCACTGGAACACCATGAGGCCCACGAAGGCCAGCGCGGTCACCAGCATGATCCACTTCGTGTTTTCCCGCATCTGACGCATGACCATGCGGCGAACTCCCTCCGGGGGCTGCCCTCGATTCAAGCCGCGAAGAATAACCGTCCCGGACTTCCCCCTCAACCAAACGCCCTTCCCCACGGTCGGCCGCGGGGAGGTACGTGCCCGGGGGCGTTTGCCCCCGTCGAAACAGGTGTTTTTCGGCGGGGAGCCGACGGGCCTGTCCCGGCGTTCGCGTTGACACGTTTTCGGGCCCTTGCCTATCTTCCCGCCCGTCCTGCCGGAGCCCTCCGTCCCCCCTAGTTTTTCCCTTTTCCGGGAGCCGCCGTGGTCTATTCCCCCGAGGAGGAGATCCGCGAGCTTCGCGCCCTCTTCTGGTCCGATCGCGATCCGGAGGGGAGGGTATTCGCCCCGCTCGCGGACGCCTATCGCCGAGCTGGGGAGCACGCGCTCGCGATCGAGGTGCTCTCGGAGGGGCTCCGCCGCCAGCCCGACTTCGTGCCGGGGCACGTCGTGTTCGGTTGGGTGCGGCGCGACCGCTGGGAGCCCGCCGAGGCGGCGGCCGCGTTCCGCGCCGCGCTGGCGCTGGACGCGGAGAACGCCGATGCGCTCGAGGGTCTCGCCGAGCTGGGGGGAGCGGCGGAGAGCGCGGACCGGCCCGAGGCAGCCGATGCGGCTCCGGAGCCGCATCGGACGGGCGACGGCCTGCTCACGCGCACGATGGCCGACCTGTACGCCCGCCAGGGGCTCTTCGACCGCGCGCTCGACGTCTATCGCAGGCTCCTCGAGCGCGACCCCGGCGACCGCGCGCTGCGCGACCGGGTGCGGGAGCTTGAGGCGCGGGCTGGCTCGGCGGTGCCCACGCACGACGACGAGGTGGAGGCACTCGCCCGCGACCTGGCCGAGGGACCGGGGCACGTGGGCGAGCTGCGCACGTCCTTCGCCTGGACACCCGCGCCCGCACCCCCGCCCGGCAAGCCGCGGGGGGCGCACCGTGGCGGTCTGCCGGTGCGCGAGTATTTCCGCGCGCTCCTCGGCTGGGAGCCGGCCGCCGAGCACCCGGTGGTCCCTGTCGCGTCGCTCGCCCCGGACGCCGTGCCGATCGCGTCGCTGGCACCCGACGTGGTCCCGATCGCGTCGCTGGCACCCGACGTGGTCCCGATCGCGTCGCTGGCACCCGACGTGGTCCCGATCGCGTCGCTCGCTCCGGACGAGCCCGCTCCGCGCGACGACTTCTCGAGCTGGCTCCAGCGCCTCCGCTAGGCCGAATCACACATGCGTGTCGCCGTCCTGCACGGCCCCAATCTGCGCCTTCTC
>Ga0310121_10001458_pt1 | contig 24160 bp, 20 predicted proteins | sample CB27_Tmax_986_MG_FD_203504 | JGI IMG/M metagenome (GOLD analysis project Ga0310121, IMG submission 203504) | Marine microbial communities from Western Arctic Ocean, Canada - CB27_Tmax_986 | ecosystem: Environmental > Aquatic > Marine > Oceanic | place: Canada: Western Arctic Ocean | collected...
GGCGGCCAGCACCAGGAGAATGAACAGGTGCTTCCCGATCTCGCCGATCCAGCTCTGTTGGCGCAGGTTCATTTTTCCACGCGCACGAAGCGGTTGTTCAATTCGGTCAGGATGAGGATGAACACGAAGATGATGAATCCGATGGCGCAGGCGTACCCCGCGTATTTTTCTTCGAAGGCGTTTCGAAACATGTAGAGCCCGGGGACGAGCAGCTTGCCGTTGGGGCCGCCGCCGCTGTCGAAGAGGATGAGTATGAAGCCGTACATCTGCAGGGTCCCGATGATCATGAGGACGAGGTTGATGCGCACCTGCGTCATGATGAGCGGCAATTCAATGTGCAGGAACTTCTGGAATGCATTGACCCCGTCCAGGTCGGCCGCCTCGTAGACGTCGGTACCAATGGCCTGGAGGCCGGCCAGGTAGATCAGCACGCCCACCACCCCGACCCACGGAATGCCCCAGAGAATTATCGCGGGCAGGACGAGGTTGGAGTCGTTGAGCCAGATGGGGGCCCGGCCGGCCTCAAACACGCCGCCCCAGCCGAACCAGAGATCGAGGTGCACCAGGAGGGTAAGGATCCCGGTGTGCTCCAGGACGGCGTTGAAGATGCCCGTGGGTTCGAAGAAGAATTTCCAGAGAAGCAGGGTGACCATGCCCGGAATGATCATGGGGACGACGAAGAGAACACGGTACCAGTAGTTGGCCGCTTCGCTGCGGAGCCGATGAATCACCACCGCGGTCGCGATGGACGGGACCATCTTGAACAGGTTGGCCACCACGAGGATGGCGATCACGCCGAATCCCTTCCAGAGAATCGGGTCGCCGCCGGCGTGGACGGCCAGCGCCCAGCATACAACGCCCATTGCGGCCATGGACTGCGTGGCGCGCAGTCCGTCGATGCCGGGTGCATTCCGCAGGGGCGGCAGCCACCAGAGCGCCGCGCCGGTGCCGAGCAGGGAAATCGACCACGCGGCAACCGGTGAGAGTCCCACCCGCGACAGCACGCCGCCCGTCAGCAGAGCGGCCAGGCACACCAGCCAGATCGGTTTGAGCGGATTGTCGGTCGCCATTCGCCAGGCCACCAACAAGAGGGGAACTCCCCACAGGATCAGTGGCGCCACAAAGGTTCCTTCGGATGCGCCCGTGATGGCTCCCCGCCAGGCCAGCACGCCGAGAACGACGATCATGCCGGCGATCCCGGATGCGATCTTTACCGCGAATGAGACGGGACCCTCCTTCCGGCTGAACACGATCGAAGCCGTCAGCAGTCCCAGGGCGAGGATCCAGTACAGGGGGACGCCAAGGGCCTGCCGGAAGTTCTGCAATCCGACGAACTGCTCCACGTAATCCCCATTCCAGCGGAAGAATGCGCGATAGATCGCGCTGCCGGCGGGGAAATAGGAAAACAGAGCGACCAGCAGGGCGGCGGGAAGAACAAACCAGTAGAGGGGCCAGTAGCCGGGTAGTTTCTTGAATGTGATTTCCTTGGCCATGACGGAACTAGAGTCCCAGCTCCCGTTTCAATTGTGGCTGGAACTTCCGGTTGAAGGCGGAGATGTCGCCGATGGCTTCGATCTGTCGTTTCGTGTGATCGAGCAGGGCATTGGTACGTGCCTGCTTGGTTTCGTAGCCCATCAGCTGGTCCCAGGTGCGCAGCAGCTTGATCCGGTAGCCGCTTCGGGCCTCTTCCGATTTCGCGAGAGCCTGTGCGGCGAGGTAGGCGCTGCGCCGCCCGTTGAGTTCCGGAACGGATTCGCGTGCGGCGCGGTATCTGCGCGCGAAGTCGACTGCCGCCGAATCCGGCAGCTCCTTCATCAACCGGGACGCATATTCTTCGTAGTCGATCTCCCCGCTGATGAACGGCCAGAAGACCTGGCGTTCCACCATCGTGCCCCGTTCCCCGGTTCCGAAGTGCATGCGTTGCCAGTAACCGCTGAAGTCGGGCTCGAATGCGGAGAGCATGGGGGTGGTGCGCGCGCCCCGGACCGACGGGATCCATTGGGCGTGCGCGTTGAGCACGGTGTTGTTTTCGGGCAAAGTGCAGAATTGGAGAAATTCGATGCAGAGGTCCTGGTGCCGGGAGAACCGGGTCATGCCGAAGGCGAATCCCGTGCCGGTATTGGCTTCGGTCGCCCTGCCGTCAGCATAGGCGCCGTACTTCGGATCATCGGGTCCGATCAGGGGAAAGTCGAAGATTCCCACATCGAACCGTTGCTCGGGCGACTGGTTTTCAATATTGGAGAGATAGCTTTTCGCGTCCCAGGATCCGGAGGTGATCATGGCCGCTTTCCCCTGGATGAAGGAAAACGCCGAGTCCATCCGTCCGAACGACATGAACCCGCGAGGGAAGAATGAGGACAACTCGCGCAGCATCGCCAAGGCCGACCGGTACTGCTCATCCTCCGGGGTCCACTCCCCGGTCAGCAGTGCGGCCACCGTCTCATCTTCCGAGCAGTTTCCGTCCAAATCCACATCGAAGCGGAGCGCCAGGTCGGCGGTTAGCGCAGTCAGAAACCGGTCCTTGAATATGCCCGTCTGGTAGTCCGCCGAGGCAATGGGGACGATGTCCTGGCCCGACTCCTCGGCATAGGCTCGAATCCGGCGGCTCACCTCCAACAACTCCTCAAACGCGGCGGGCGGCTCGGTCGAACCCAATGCGGCCCGGAATATTTTCTTGTTGTAGAAGATCCGTACCGTGAACTGGCTGAATCCGACGCCGAAATACTCCTGCGCCTCCTCTCGGAACTGCGTGCGCAGGCCGTCAGTGAACGACTCGATCCACGGCAGGTCGCGTAACTTGCTGTACGGCTCGATCCATGCCGCCGCGGTAGCATTGGTGGCTGCCTCCTTTTCGAATTCGACGATGCGATCGGCGACCAGGGGATTCGGCTCCTTGAGAACGTCGGAGAGCGGCAGGAAATACCGGCCGTAGAATTCGCCAGGGAAGCGGCCGAGTTCCACGAGGTCGGGCGCGGTTCGTCCGATGGTCTGGGTGGTGACGTACTGCTTGTAGGCGCCTTCGGGTATCAGGATCTGGACGACGCGGACCCGGCGTCCCGTTTTCACCATATGGGCTTCGAACCGGCGAATCATTTCGGTTACACCATCCCGCACGCCCGACTCGAGCTGCCAGTGAACGATCCGGATGGTATCGTGGGTTAATTCGTCCCGTTGGATCCGGAACACGTTCACCAGCGCCCCGAGATAGCAGAAGACCAGCACGCCGAGACCCAGCAGGTTGATCCATCTTGAAGAGGCGGGTGTTGCCATGGTCAAGGTGTCTCAACGCCGAAGACTGAGTCCAGGAGTTCGGGGGTGAATCCGGCCAGCTCCATGGCCTCCACTTCCGCGCGCGTCACGCTTCCCAGGTCGGCGGCCCGTTCCATGGCATAGTACATCCGCGGGTCGTTGGGCGTGTCGATCAGCAGGCGCCGGTAGTACCGGCCGGCCGTTTTGGGGTCGTCCAGTTTCACTTCGGAAATGCGCGCAATCCGCATGTTCGTGTTCGCCACGGAATGATAGCTGGCCGTCTTCAAGGTGCGAAGTTCGGCCGAGCGGATGAAGGCTTCGCGCGCTTTGCCGTATTCTTCGCGCCAGAAATAGACCTCTCCGGCGAACGCATCCATCACCGGCGCGAGTCCGGGATGCTCCCGGGTGGGAGCAGGGAATCGTTCCCTCCGGCGCGCCATGAGGTGCACGGCTTCGAGCGTTTGATCGGACACCATGGGACCCATATTGGCCAGGGTGCGGCGTAGCAGGGCGTCCTGGGCAATCAGAGTATCCGGGTGCCCCGTGATCACTTCGTCCCAGATCCGGTTGGCGTCGTCCAGGTCGCCGGCTTCGGCCAGCAACTCGGCCCGCATCGATCGCGCCAGCAGACCAACCGCGTCCGACGCATCCCCTTCCTCGAGCTGCTGATAAGTCTTTCCCGCCGCCTTCGGATCCCGGCCGCTTTCACGGAACTGCGCCGTCATGGCCTGGCCCAACCGCGCTTCGCGGCGCGCTGCGGCATCCGGCGTCGTTTCTTCAATCTCGTCGAAGCGTCGCGCCGCCTCCTTGAACGACTGGAATTGGTACTCCTGCCACCCCCCCTCCAGGGAGGGGTCCTCGGCGGACAAGGCAGGGGACGGCCGCAGGAGAAGAAAGATACCAGCGTACACCCACCATTTCAGCTTTGCCCGCATGTCTCACACTGTTCCTGCTGTGAGCGCGGATGTCACGACAGATCATCAAGAAGGCGGATCCAACCCCACCGGCCCTGCGCCGGTGGTGAAACGGATTGATGGCTCGTGCAGTGTTACAGATTGCGATGACACCGGTGAGGAGCCCACCGTGCGACCCTTTCAGGGTCGGCCTGGATTTGATGAAATGTTCCGGGGGTGGAACCCCCGGCTTTGGAATGCAACCCCTTCGGGGTCGGAAAACGGAGTGCCCTAACCCCGCCTCCACCGGCACTGGGCGAGTGGGGGCAGGGTCTTGCTACTTTACCCCATCACGGGCCGGAGATCACCAGTCTGTAGGACTTGTTGGTATCGGTCCCGGTGGGGTCGAAGACGGACATGGTGCCTCCGTCTCCCGTCACGGTCAGTCCGGTGAAGACCCAGTTCGTCCCGTCGGTGCTGCATTCGACGCCGTACTCCACTCCCTGGCTGCTGTCGAACGTGAAGAAGGTGGAGTTCACGTTATCGACCTGGGTCAAGGTCACATCCTCGACGAGCAAGCGAATCTCAAAGTTGTCTATTCCCGCGTGTTGCGGCCCGGACTGGGGATTGGCTTTGGATACAATGAAGTAGATATTATCGGTTCTCCCCGTTGACAAGGCGGGCAGATTGAAGTCACCAAGGTTTATGCCCCCGACGCTGAGGTCTTTCGCCAGGTTGCTGCCGCGGTCGACCTCAAAGCTCACGTTATAAAAGCCATTCGCGTCTTTGGGAAGAGGACCTGCCTCCTGGGTCACCGAGGGGTCACCAACTTGGTGATAAAGATAGGCGCCGTTATGTCGCACGCTGAAGAGAAAACCTGAATCGTCGACCCACTGGGCGATCGCATCCGTATCGGTAACACTTCGGAGGCCGAATCCGACATGGTTATTCGCGTCGTTGTCCAGGGGCTTCTTCATGTCGAAGGATACTACATAGTTGCTGACGGTAACCCAGGAAACGTCCATGCCGGCCACGGTCTCATTGAATGTTGTATTATCGGTTTCGGCGCGTATCCAGAGCGTGTTGGCCAGACCTTCATTCGTAATCGCGCCCCGGACCTGCGTTAAGCTCCCCACGCCCAGATTGCTCGGACGATCGATTGTCCACGCCTGGGTTGCATTGTCCCCGGTCTGCCGTCCCCCCAGGTTGCTGTTGATGTCCTCGGATGTCGGGGTATCGAAGGTGTCGTTGAGGAGTACCGCCGGCGCATTCACCGCCGTCCACGTTGCCACCGTGCCGCTCAGAACCATCACAATCAAGTTTCTCATTGCCGTCTTCACTGCTCACCTCTTTGTCTCTTTGTGTTTCGTGTCGCCACCACCGAGCCTGCTCGGTGGTGCACATGATTCTGCACTACCGCCAAAGAAACAGAATGGGAGCCCGAATGTAGCGAGGAAGGAGCGCAGTTCATTCTTCGCTCTTCCCGGGCTCCTGATGTTCTCTTTTTCTTTCTAGTGCAGAATCCCGTTCCCCACCGAGAGTGTCGGTGGGGAACGGTACACATACAGAACATCATTTGTATAAAGATGTCAAATCCAGAGACGCCTCGTGCCCCCCCTAACATTCCTGCAGTGCAACGACTTACACATCCTGGAACGGCATCACTGGCTTCCGTCTCCCCTTTGCACAACCCACACGTCGTTCAGAATCGATGCGAACCCGCCGTCCCGCACCCAATGGTGGATCATGTGCCACGGCTTGCGCAGGGGGGAAATCAGCAGGTTCACCCGGTCCTGGTCCACGATATCGGCAGGCACGTCCCAGGCGAGGATGCCGCCGGGATCAAACCGGCCCTCAAAACCGGCGGGAACTCGCCAGAACCGGCCGGCCAGCAGGTTTTCGTTTGCCATCACATGGTATGCGCGATCCACCCCGTCCGGGCTGTAACAATGCAGGAACACGGTCAGCCGCTGGCCGGTGTAGGCTCGTAGTCCTTCAACCGTCACGTTCAACCACTGCGGCTGGACCCAGCCGGAGTGACCGGGCGCCCAGGCCTGGGAGTAGTCCACGCAACTTGGATCCAGGGTGATGCCGTGCCCGCTCACCGGGACGTGGTTTTCCTTCACGGCGTGAGCCTGCTGTCCGTAACAACGCTCCCGGAAGCACTCGTAGGCGAGGAGAATCCTGTCGTCGGCGCCCAGGAATTCGTCCCGGAACCAGGCCTGCAAGGTTTCGCTGTCGGCGGTCAGGTCGAAGTCGCTGAAGACCAGTGGCGAGAAGTGTTCAGCATCGACGGCAACTTCCGCTGCGCGAACATTCCAGAGGCGAACGTACGGCTGTTGCTCCGTCAGGCGGAGCCGATGTCGGCCGTCCGAGGGTGCCGTGTCTCGCCGGCCGTCCGCGGATTCCACCGTCACTTCCTTTCCTCGGGGCAACGCAACGTCCATCTGGAGTTCTCCCGGAGAGAGCTTCGCCACGTAGGTGTGAGGCGGATCCGAGTTGGGAAACTCCTTGGCAATCCAGTGTTCACCGCGGACCTCGAGCCGATCGGGCCGAACGGCGGGGCCTTGCACGGCGACCTCCCACCGGACCGGACCCGGCATCACCGGGCCGATGGCCACGAGGTGCCAAGCGTCTTTGAAGGGACTCTTCACTGCGTGCAGGACCAGCTCGCCCTGGGTCCAGTCTGTCTGCTCCGGCCGCACGGGCAGATCCCAGGCGCACAGCGGCATCGCGCTCATCTCTCGTAGCGCGTTAAACGCAAACGAAACGGTGCATCCCTCGTCCGTCCGATCCACGTGGACGCTCACATCGTCCACTGCATCGGCTACCGACAGGGTCTCCACATCATCCACATAACAAGCCTCGGAACCATCCTCTGCCAGCCGCGCGTAGTGGTAGTGCGGCTCGCATCCGGGATGAACAAACGCCGCGTGCAGTCGCGGTTCATCGACGACGACGAAGTCGGGATGGACAACCGGTTTGCCGTAGAAGCTGTTGCCGACAAACGCGTCGGTATGACCACTGACTCGAACCGGCTGGGTCGGGCAGTTGCGCAGGTAGTAGTCGCGCAACCCGCGGCCGTTGGCCACGGCCACCCGTTCGCCCTCGCGGATCTGCCGGGCGATCTTCTCGATCGCCTGGCGGTTGTACGCGACCACCGTGCCCGCCCCGACGCGCTCGAGGCCGATGCTCGTGACATCCGGTCCGCCCAGGCTGCGAGATGTGTCGACGAACGCATCCATCTGATCGAACGCCCGCCAGCATTCCTCCCCGAGTTCGAAACTGGTCTCCTCCCGGTTTACACAGGAGATATCGAGGGAGTAATTCAGGAAGTAGTCGTGTCCCAGCACTGGGCAGGAGGAGTACTGGTGCACCATCATCACGTGGTCCGGCGAGGGAGGCACGGGAATGCGGAAGTTCTCGCCGGCGGGAAAATAGGGCAGGCTGGGCATGGCGGAATGGTTGATCTCCCAGGCGCCGTCGCGATGATTGTGCTCCGAGACCAGTCCGCCGATCAGCTCGAATCCCATGCGCCCGGCCACGCGGGCCAGGGACGTCGAATGACAGTACGTACAGAATGCATCGGCTCGCTCGAACCCGAGCTTCAGCCAGCGTCGCCGGAACTCCGCCAGCAGGCGCTCGATCTGGTCGTCCCCATACCGGTACCAGTTCGGGTTGCTGAATTCGCCTTCCCCGGCGCCCGCGGCAAGGTCGTTGGGGAGCAGGTGGGGCGTGATCACATCGCCGTATCTTCGTTCAAAAAGCCGCAGTCGTGCCAACTGGTCCGACGTCACCGAAGAGAGAAAAGGCCAGAAGTCGGCGGTCAGGAAATTGCCGTGGATATTCTCGCCGTAATCTTCGGGCGTCAGGGTGATGGCGAAGCGGAAGAGATGGTACGTGTCATCGACGACCGCGAGATACCGATAGGCGCTCCCGTCGGGCACGGGATCCCGATCCGGACTCACAAAGTAATTGCCACATTCCGCCACCTGCAGGTTCGCGCGGCCGACGCCATCGCTCCAGCGCAGCGGAATCGCCTCCGCTTGACGGTCCCCTTGTCCGGCGTGTCTGTGCAGCCACGCGGCGTCCAGCTTCCCTTCGGGAGACGTCCCCGACACCTCCACCGACACTTCCTCGCCGGGCGAGATCAACGTTGAACTGAGGCGAATGGTCCACTTTTCCATGGCAACGGATACCGTACTACAAACGGTCCAATTATTCGTTGTTTGAGAAGATATTGATAGCTCAATGTTTCACCACGGAGACACGGAGGCCAATTCAACATTTCTCCGTGCCCCCGTGGTTCATTCGTTTTTCAAGATGGATTTGAACCGCGAATGGACGCGAATGAGGGAAAAATTAGCGTACATTTGCGTTCATTAGCGGTTCTATTTTTGGTTGCGGCTTTGCTACCCTGGGCTGGGCCTTAGGCAAAAAGGGAGCACTTCTGCCCCGCAGATCTAACACTTTTTCGTCGCGAGACCGTGGAGCGCCCGTCAGGATGAGTCGAAACGTTGATTCGCCATTTATGAACTACGTGCCATCGAAGCAATCGAAGCTGAACCTGTGGGATACCTGGGTGTATGTGACAGAGGATGATGCCATTCATCTCTTCTACCTGGCGACGCTTCCGAATGATCCCCTTGGTTACGCCGGACATGCCGTGAGCCGGGACTGGCTGCACTGGGAGGAACTGCCACGGATTCAGGTCGGCGGGGACGAGGGGGAATGGGACGCGGGACCTGTCGGTACCGGCATGGTCTTCCGCTATGACGACGGCCGCTACTACATGAGCTACACCGGAGACTTCGACGGTGATCAGCAGGCGCACCAACTTGAACCCTTGCGGACAGCATAAGGCAGAGGCAGACGGCCTGGAGTTCAAATGAGCATTCGATACTTTGTCGCCTTTTTCGGAATCCTTCTGCTTGGCTCCTACCCCGGTCGGTCGGCGGTTACGGACCTGCGCATCACGGAAGTCGATCCGCTGGGGGACTGGGTGGAAATCACCCATTTCAGCGATATGGCCTTCGTGAACGGCGCCACGCGGGGTTTCTGCAAGCGGTTCAACTACGCCAACAGTATCAATATCGGCGAGAGCTTCGGGCCCGGGAATCGAAAACCTTTAACATTTCGCTGCACGACACGCTGAGCGACGTCTGGCTCTATGTCGGCACGGCGGGATTCGGACAAGATGCCGGCGGGGAAGTGTACTTCTGCGTCTCGGCCACCGGCGGGCCCACCGGAACCTCCGGTGTCGTGTACAAGATCATACCCCTCATCGGACTCAACGATATCGACATTGCCGGCGCCGACGCGGTCCTGGAAGTGGTGCGCGACAGCTCCGTGAGCGGCGTGAGCGTGGAAGCCAGCACCGATCCGGCCGATCCCGCGTCGTGGTCCGGCAAGGCAGCCAGCGTCGTGTCCGTTCAACCCGGCGTGGATGAAGCAAGGGTCACCCGAAACGGCGGCAGCGAGAATTACCGCGTCCGCGGACCGTAGCAGCGACAAATGCCAGGTCCGTACGGATCCAGAACCCGACTCCCGGCGCTGTTGTTGGATGCTGTATAGGTCCTGTACAGGATCACCCGTGGGAAAGTTCACGGAACACACGTTGCGCCAGGTCCCGAACCGTGACATCCGGCAGCAGGGGCTGATGGCTGGTCACGTACCCATCGTAACCAATCGACCGCAACGCGGCGAAGTAGAGCTCCAAATCGATTCCCCCCGCATCGCCAATCACCAGTCGGTCGTACCGAACGGTTCCGCTGCGGGTCGGGGCCGGCAGGCTCCCCTTTTCGTTCAACCGGATGTTTTGAACGTATACGTTGAACACGCGGCCGGCCAGGGGGGCAAGATCGTCGGGGCCGTATCCCTCGCCGCACAACACCAGGTTCACCGGATCAACCAGGATTCCAAAATTGTCCCGATCGATGCGGCACACCATGTCCACGCACTGCGCAACCGTTTCGAAGGGGCTGTTGGTATGGGTCTCGTGCACCAGGCGAATACCCCGCTCGGCCGCCTCGTCGGCGCCTCGTCGAACCCAGGCGATGTCCTCCTCCGTATTCACGGTGACGCGAATCAATTCGGCCCCCACCCGGTCCGCCATCTCGACGTCCCTCGCAAACGCGCGCTGGGCCGCGTCGAGGTCAGCGCGATCCGGCTGAAAACATCCGCTCAATGCCACCATCGACGCGCGAAGTCCCCTGGTATCCAGAACCGCCCGAACCGAGCTCGCCTCCTCGTCGGTCGCATCGAAGGCCAACTGCCAGGGACGCAGCTCCAGCGCGTCGTAGCCGGTGTCCACCGCGATGTCCGCCAACGTTTCGAAGGTAACGGCCGGAGCATCGTGTATGTTTTCCAGCTCCGCGATGCGTCCTGAAATGGATCGCTTCATCGGCGGCCGCATTTCAATTTGCCTCCGCAACAATTCGCGGCCTAAACCAGTCGGCACTCGCCGTGCGATGGGGGCCGTCGGATACGAACTCCACCATGACTTCCAATCCCGCGTAGGCGGAAACATCCACGTCAAAAACCCGCCTTGCGAACGGCCGCGGGCCCGGATCCAGTCGCATCACTTCCGCGCCGTTGATTCGAATCACCCCGTCTCCGGTGGGGCCAATGGATTCGTCGCGCATGGCATAGGCACCCTGCATGCTCTTTCAACCTCCTCCCTTCAAACACGGCCGACATGGTAGACGCGGGACATTCGGCGACCCAGAAAAAAGTGAGGTGCCGAGCTCACACCAGCTCCGGGAAAATACTTTCCGCATGCCATGTAGCATGGGCGTCCCGCCGGCAGTCTGCGAACAACAAGGAGGGCCCGCGCACATTCCCGTACCCTCAGGCGCCTTTTCACAATTTCTCCCGACAGCCGGAAATTCTGGCGCATTCCAGCACAACCAGCCATGATCTTTCATATGGAGAAACAAACGATCTGGGCCCACCTCGTGCATTTGAGCATGAACATGTGGTCCGACCGGGATCGCTATTCCGAGCTGCCCTTTGACCTGGCACTGTGGAAGGACCTGAGGGAAAGGATGGCCTCCGCCGGCGTGAACATGGTGGTGCTGGACCTGGGGGACGGCGTTGTCTACGAAAGCCACCCGGAGATCGCAGTGCACAATGCGTGGACTCCCGCGCGGCTGCGCGAAGAACTCGACCGCATGCGGCAAATGGGGTTGGAACCCATTCCCAAGCTCAACTTCGCCACCAGCCACGACGCGTGGCTTGGGCCATACGCGCGATGCATCTCCACCGAAGCATATTACCGGGTGTGTTCGGACCTGATCGCGGAAACCATCGGCCTCTTCGACCAGCCCCGTTTTTTTCATCTCGGGATGGACGAGGAGGAACTGGATGCGCAACGGAACCATGACTACATCGTGATTCGACAGGGAAAGCTGTTCTGGCACGACCTCAATTTCCTTTTCGATCAGGTCGAACAGACCGGTGTACGCCCGTGGATCTGGGCGGACATGATCCGCCGGATGGACGAGAACGAATACCTGCAAAACATGTCGAAGTCTGTTTTGCAGAGCAACTGGTTTTACGATCCGGAATGGTCGAAAGAGGTCGTGAGCGTTCGAAACTACCTGACGCTCGAAGAACACGGGTTCGACCAGGTTCCGACGGGGAGCAACTGCGTCTGCCCAAGCAGTTTCCCGGACACGGTGGGGTTTTCACGAAAGCACATCATGCCCGAACGTCTGCACGGATTCATGCAAACCACATGGAAGCCGACGCTGCCCGAGTTCCGGGATGTGCACCTCGAGGCCATCGAGGTGATCCGGCGGGCAATTGGGGACACGACATAGCCCCTCCACGACCACGGCGCGGGAATCCAACCCTAGGCTACGCGACCGGGGGAGACACGAGCTGGATGGAATACAACGATGCGTTGCGCAGGAAAAACCTCAACCGGAGCCGGCCCGTGTGCGGAATCTCTTCGTAGTGTTTCCAGGTAACGGCCGCGTTGATGCTGTCACGGGTGTAGGTGTTGCAATCAGCGCGGGCGCATCCCTCAAACACCTTTTCGTTCTCGTCCGTGGCCTCCACGTCAATGTATCCGCCCTCGCCGCACGCCGCGTTGATCACCAGCTGCTTTCCGTCCGTGCGGAGGGCGCGCGTGATGACGATGCCCTCGCGCACAGGACCGACCCCAGGAAGCCAAGATTTGGCCGGTCGCGGCCCGGAGCGGCCGCGCCCGGATCCACGCTACCCGGATTGATGCCCCAGTTTTCGTACCAGCATCTGAACTCCCCCGCGTCGCCGTCGCGCAACACGGTCCAGCCGTTGACCGTGAAATACGGCACGTTCTCCCACGGACGATTCTTCTGAATCAGCGGCCCCGGCTCCTTCACGGGACTGTGAAACGTTTTCGTGACGTCCTGGATCTGCTCCAGCACCACGTTGTCGAAAAAATATTGCGGCACATGCCCGACCAGTAGTATGGTGCTATCCATGAAATTCATGGCAAAGTTCCTCCCTTTCGTCTTCTAATTCACCATCGTTCATATGCTTATTTTTGAAAGCCATTTTCCAGAATGTATGACCAAGGCCGTAGCATGATCAAGGAGAGACATCTCATGGGAAAAACATTTCACTGCCTCCTCGTCCTGGCACTGGCCGAGTTGACGATTATAGCTGCCATGTCCACTAACGCGAAAGACACCCGGCCCGAGCTGCGCGACTGGTCTCAATACCCGGTCCCGCACGGGTACCCGAAGACGCCCCGACCGCGCGACGCCGAGTTTCTGAAGATCCTGCCCCCGCTCCGGACCGTTCCGCCTTTCGACAACGCCGAGAGGGAACTGGGCATGGCTCTTTGGTGGCAGGACTATAGCGTTCACATTTTCCAGGAGCAACCGCCCGCGCCGGAATCGCTGGGTCGTGCGCCCCGGGTCCGCACGACGCCCGGCGAGGACGAGCCGCTCGTTTTCGGTCTTTGGGGCATTGACGACGTTGGCGAGGTTTCCGTTCGGGTCGAGAATGCGCCTTTCCCCATCACAATCCGCAAGGTCGAATTCAATCCGCGGAGGGTGCCGGGCGAGAATTTTGGCGATCGGGTGGAAGGCGGACGGATGGTCGGATTCGCCAACTATCTTCCGCTGGCGGATACCGGCAAGGTTGAGAAAGGACAAAACACGGTCTTCTGGCTGACCGTGGAGACGCCCGCAGACACAAAGCCCGGTGCGTACGAGGCAACATTGCGCGTCGGTACCGGCCGACGGCACGATGCATTGACGGAGTCCATCCGCATCGACGTCCTCGACTACGTCCTGCCCGAAAGCGACATCGCCTTTGGCATGTATTTTCGGCCCAACGTGGACAACGACGCGGACTACTTGGGCGGCCGGGACTTCCTCCCGTCCCACTTGCGGACACCGGAGTTAATGCGAATGTACTGGCAGGACTTGAAACGTCACGGGATGACGAGTGTGACCATTTACAACAACTACCACGTCAACCCGCTGTTCGACGAGGCGAATCATTCGCAACTCGCCGACGATCCGGACATTCGCTCCCTCCAGGAGATGATGGGGATGGGGCTCACGCGCGGCGACATTCCCGTCATGTTTCTGGCTCACGTTCCCATCGAAGCGGCAGGAGCCGTGGTGACGGAAGCCAAAGCACTCGGACTTCCGGAATTGCTGTTCTATGGCCCCGACGAACCGGTGGTCGGGGACGAAAACGCCCTCAACCACCTGGTGTCCCTGCAACAGCTTCGGGAGCACTTCCGCCTCATTACGGCGATCAGCGATCATCCCGCTCGTGTTCTGGGGAAATACCTGGATGTCTGGGTGGTCAGCAGCGGACGCATTGATTCCTCCATGCTCGAGCTGGCCAGGGAGTGCAACGCAGAGATCTGGACCTACGACTGCAACAACAAGGGGACCGGCAACGCGCCGAACAGCCGATTCTACGCAGGTCTGTACACCTGGGCGCTCGGCCTCCGGGGAAATTTCGTCTGGTGCTACACGGAGGGATACGACTGGGACCGGCGGCACGATGCCTTTTTCTGTCATGTCATTCCCACGGAGCAGGAGCCCGTCCCCTCCATTCAATGGGAGACCCGGCGCGAAGGCACCAAGGACTACCGGACCCTTCGCCTTCTGGAATCGCGGATCGCGGAGAATCCGGATTCGGTGAAAGCAAAGGAGGCGCAGGCATGGCTCGACGGCATTCGCTACCACGTCGACTGGTACCGCGGCCGTGGCATACCGCCGGCCATGGTTAACTGGGACAGCATCGAACTCTGGCCGGCCTGCGGAAACTTCGCGCCCGCCGAACTATCGACCGTACGCGACCGGGCGTCGGAGTACATCCTGGCGCTGAAGCCTGCGGACTTCAATCCGCAGTGAGCCTTACCCGTTCCTCCCGCAACTCGAAATCGAACAACTCGCCGCGTGGTCTGGGTCATGGTCTCGGTCGAATTCTCCACCCATCCGTCCATGCGGCCCGTCGTCGCGAAACGCAGACCCGGCGTTGTACTGTCGATTCGAAAGCAGTTGATGTGCATGTTTCGGGGGCTGGAAACCGTGAATTGTGTGTGTTTGCTGCCCGGGTAGTCGCCCAAGGCCGTCGCCCCATTCCAATCGAATTGACCGGACTGGCCTGTCTATCAAGCTGATTGAAAGCGATCCGAGTGTTTCCGGTGACATCGTGATCGATGAGTTCGAGATGTGGGTAGAGCCGAAATCATGAATTTTTCCAGGCCGTTGAAAACAGCCTGAAGAAATTCCCGCCGAGAATTTTGGATACGTCCTCATCGCCGTACCCTCTTCCAAGAAGCTCGTCGGCGAGATTGGGCATTTGGTCGGGCAGTTCGAGATTGTGAGGATGGTGATGCGGATCCGCAATCGCGACCGGCATCGGCCGGAATTTCGTTCCTTGTTGCGCGAAGAGCCATTCGAAAAACCGGTGCGGTTGATCCTGGCAGAAATCGTTTCCGATCCCCACGTGGTCAATGCCGATTCGCTCTACCAGATCGTCAATGGCATCTCCGAAATCGCTCAGCGTCGACTCATATCCTTTGCGCAGGAAAATGGGAAATGAGACTGCCCCGACAACCCCTCCGCGCTCCGCAAGCGCCCGGAGGGCGTCATCCTTTTTGTTCCGGACAAAATCGACAAACGCGCGGGCATTGGCGTGCGTGATCGCCACCGGTACGGAGGACTGCTCGATGGCGTCCAGCGTCGTCCGGTCTCCGCAGTGGGACAGGTCGATCAGGATGCCGAGCCGGTTCATTTCGCGCACCGCGTCCACGCCGAAGTGACTGAGCCCTTCGTCGCAACGCTCGTAACAACCGTTGCCCAACAGATTCCGTTCGTTGTAGGTCAATTGGATGATGCGCACGCCCAGGGAGTGAAAGAGAGAGAGTCGCGACAGATCGTTTTCGATCGGGGAAGCGTTCTGCCAACCTAGAATAATTCCTGCCTTATTCTCTCGCTTGGCATGATGGATGTCCTCGACAGATTCAATTTTCACCAGGTTGTCGGAATAGGTCTGGAACCGGTGCTGCCACCCTGCGATGTGGTCCAGGGTTTCTGCGAATCCTTCCCACACCGCTATCGTCGCGTTGCTGGCGGTGATCCCACCGCGTTGCAGGCTTTCGTAGACCGCCGGGCTGTCCCAATTGCTGACGTTCAGCCCGTCGATGACGATGGACTTCCGGTAGACCGTTTGGGAGTGCTCGTTTTGTGGAGATGCCATTGATTCAGGCCCTACCGGGTACCAGCGGCTCCTGCCACGATTGTAGGCGCGTACCAATTGGATGGGGAGGGTCCGCTGACTACCGCGTCAACGGAGAATTCCAGCACTGCATGCCGGCCGGCGAATTCGGAAATATCCTGGTCGAAGGATTGGAGCGGGTACGGTATTTCGCCCGGAGGCATGCGGACTACTTCCTGTCCGTTAATTCGAACCACGGCGTCCCCCACCGAATGCGGTCGGCCGGACATGCTCCAGCGGCCCTGAATGCGAAGACTCCCGGCATCGGGCATCCGGCCGACGATTTGCGCCGTGCCGGCGACGTGACAGGAAAAGCCGTCTCCTTCGGCATGAATATACTTCCTTTTCTGCGGCGCGATTTGCCAGGGGAGACTTACCCAGGGACCGATGAGTTCGTTGTCCAGCTTTGGGAAGGCGAGCAGCACGCCCGGCTCCTCCTCGGACCCGGCGATCTCAGCACGCGCGAATCGCTTTTCCCGATCTACGGCAACCGGTTTGCCGTCCAGGTAGACCAGCACATCGTCGGGAACGAACATTTCCACTGGCCCGTTTCCAGTGAAGGTGATCTTAAAGAATGAGTTCTCGCTGCCGACGTACTGAGGATAGATGCGACGGTTTTCTTTCACGTACAGTTTGAAATCAGCCGGTATGCTCGTCACGTGAAAACGATCTGCCGGCAGCGTCGCTTCGATATCGAGGAGGTAGCTCTGTTTCGGATTCAGCGCCAGCATTTCGTTCCCGTCATAGATCAGCCAATCGCTAAGGGCGTCCACCCCGGGAATCAACTCCTGCAAAACGCCGGGTTCAGACCAGGATGTCAATCCGATGATCGACGCACCGCACCACGCCGGGTCCTCCCCCGGGCGGTACACCACCAGGCCGCGCCGGGTCGGATGCTTTTCGTAAAAGGCGGTTACCGTTCCGTTCCCGCGATACCCGAACAATTGTTGGTCATTGCAAGCCAGCCGTACGTCGGGCTCCAAGTCGTAGGTCTGAAATGCCTCGGCAATCTCCAGCCAGGAGGGATGCGTGCTGGCACCCGGGTACATGAAGCCGTAGGACTGAAACTGGTCCATCCTTTCCTCGTCGGCCGCTTGGTAATACGCGCCTTCCGGCACGATCTTTACAAACCGGTGGTAGATGTACCCCGCCAGCGGATGGCCGAGATTCAGCGTGGTGAGCGCAAAACTGGACCACCGTGCGTTCAGCGGATTGATCTGTTCGGTTTCGAGAACGACGTTCGGATAGGCATCGAGAATCCCCCGCTCGAGGGCCATGATTCCTTGGATCCCGTTCACCCCTTCCAGGTAGAAAATTCCGGTGGGGCACATCGATTCATCGAGATATATCATGTCGACGCCGGCCTTCACTGCGGGTCCGATCCGGCTGATGAGGAGATCGCGCCAATCCTTATTCGCGTTGGAGGTGTAGACGACGGAAGGCTCGACGCCCCAGTAGGTCTTTCTTCCTTCCGAGGTATCGATGGTGATCCGTCCGGCATGAACCGGTCCGGGTCCTTCCCACTGCTCGTTGCCGTCCTCATCCTTCGTGATTTCAAGGAAGCCGCGCCGGAAACGCTCGACGAGGTCCGGATAGATCGGATCCATGGCCCCCTTGTTCACATGGATGCCGACGTGAAACCCCAGTTCCCTTGCCCGCTTGAACCACCTGGCGGCATCTTCGGACGGGGCATACTCGGGAAAATTGTGATCCCAGCTGTACCCGCGATATCCGCCCATGCGGCCCAACAACGTCTTGGCGGGATCGAGGCGCCGAGCCAGCGCTTCAAGCGACTCGAAGTCAGCAACCGGGATGTATGCCTGGCTCCGGATATCCTTTACCCAGCCCTGGGGCTTCTGGTCGATGGGAACGAAACCAACTTCATGCTCCATCCAATCAAGGTAGGGATCGACCGCGTCCGCCCAATGTCCGCTGTACGCGCGAATTCGAACTTCGAACAGTTTCGCTTCATGCACCGACGGCATGTACCCGCGACTGAAGGACAACTCGGCGGTATTGCCGTGACCGGTGGAGTAGGCGTTGGCGGGACCGATGTGTTCTTCGCGCCCTTCGAAAAACCAACCGCCTTCGTCCGCTTCGAACAAGTTGATCAGCGGCTGGACCGACCGGAAACTGAATCCCTTCGTGGCCGGATCCCCGTAAATGGAGCCGTGCGTCGGCGCCACGGCTTCATGGCTTTCCCCGTTGCCTCCGACCGTGATCAGCCGGTGATGCTCGAGATCGCACCCCCGGATGTTCACTCGCATCTGCTCAAGGAGTTGTTTGGATTTCGAACCGGCATTCAGGATCAAATCGCCACGCGCCGGCTCGATCGTCCAATGGAAGAATATGGTATTCCCTTCGGCGGTCTCGAGTGAAGTGACCACCGAGTTGGGTGCGGGCCGCTGAAGGCTGATTTCAGCGGCTGCCAGATCGAGGGAGCTTTCTCCGTAGACCGGATACTCGGAAGACGCTCCGGCAAGATCCAGGTTGATCAGCCGCCGTCCGGTTTCCCGGTTCTCCAGAACCACAAGCTGTCCGGCCTGGATCTCGGCGCGAATGGTCTCGTTGGTGAGGGTCGCCCGGTGCTCCGCGTCGCGCCAATCCGCCATGCCGCGGACGCTGCAAAACGATACCAGGGCAATCAACAGTCTCGCAAAGTGGGGTTGAATCATTATTCGCACTCCTATCTTCTGAAATCGTTCTCGTCCGCGACGGTTCTTCTACCCGGGAGTGTCAAAAAATCCCCTCCGTGGACTCCGTGCGCTCCGCGGTTAATTTCGTTTGGTTACGAAGCCGCGGCCTCCCCGCTTTTCGCGGGGCAGGCGTGTTTTGGGTGGTTCAATTTTTTCGGTTGGGTCTAGATGCCCTGGGCGAATATTCTCTGTCCGGCCAGTGTGTCTCCGATCGGAAGTCTAGGCGACTTCCGCTACTTTACGGGTTTTCAACAAAACTAAAATTCTTCTCAGTTCTTTTCGTTTCCTTCTGTTTGAGATCCGTTTGGTTGCGGCTTTGCCAGTATGGGGTACCCTCCTGTATTTAGGGTACATCGTAAACAAGGAAATCGCAGTCGATATCGCCGTTGACCAGGGGGATCCTTTCTTTTGGAGTGGCTGGGATCTCGCGTTCATAGTCTTTGGAACCGGCCAGCAGGCAGAAGCGCCAGCCGTGCAGGCGACTAATGGCGGAGGCCACGTTTCGGCAGAAGATCGCGTCTTTCTCCAGGCGCTTGCCGTACGGGGGATTGGTCACCGCCGTGGTTGAACCATCACCCGCCTGCAAGTCGAACAGCGATCGATCACGGAACGCCAGGCGAACACCGGCCGCCCGGGCGTTCGCTTTCGCGGCTTCCAGAGCCTCCGGGTCGTCGTCCCCCGCCTGGATCCGCGGGGCCTGGCCCGATGCTCCCTGGCGCAGGGATCCGCGAAGCTCCCGCATGACTGCGGCATCATCGGGGCGAAAGTTAGCCCAGCGTTCGAACCCGAAGCGCTCGCGCGCCAGGCCCGGCGCCTTGTTGGTGGCCCATAGTGCCGCTTCGATGGCGATGGTGCCGGACCCGCACATGGGGTCCATAAAAGGCGACCGCCGATCCCAACCGGACATTCGAACGATCGCAGCGGCCAGGGTTTCCCTCAACGGCGCCTCTCCGGCCCGCTTCCGGTAGCCTCGTCGGTGGAGCGCCTCGCCGGAGACGTCGAGGTAGACCGCTGCTTTGTCGTTCGCCAGGTAGACGAACACGCGGACATCGGGATCTTCGCGGTCAACGGAAGGTCGTTTTCCGTCCGCCGCGCGAAGCTGGTCGACGATGGCGTCCTTGGTTTTGAGTGCCACGAATCCACTGTGCCGCAGGGCGCTGGAGGTGCAGAAAGAAGATACGGAGAGAGTCTGCCGGTGGGTGATGTACGCCCGCCAATCGACGGACTGAACGCCGCGGTAGAGTGCCTCCTGGGTGGGGCAGGGGAAGCGCGCGAGAACGAACTGGATGCGCTGGGCAATTCGGCTTTCCAGGCAGGCCCGCCAACCATCCTTCCATTCACCGCGAAAGGGAATGCCGCCGCGGTTCAACCGGACACTCGCAAAACCCAATTCACGCAGCTCTTCGCACAGCGCGGATTCAGTGCCTGGAATGCAGCCGGCAAAGAACTCAAGCTTTTCAGCCATGGGCCTTGCCCCGGTGCTTACGCACGTTCTCGAGCATGCCGATGCCGCGCCCGCGGTTCACCCGACGTTCCAGGATCTCTTCCAGCATATCCCACTCTTCCGTGGTGGGCGGGGAGTCATAGTCCCAGCGCTCCTCGTCGTCGCGCTTGAACTGCCATTTCATATGGTGCGCGGTGACGAGGATGCGAACTTCGCGCTTTACCCCGTCCGCGCAGCGCCCGGTCCATGAAATGTTGTTCTTCACCTTTTTTTCTAATCGGTCGCGGGCTGGCTCTGTTGGATCATCTGGTCAACATCCACATTGGAGACCATCTTCTTCGTGCCGTCGGGCCATGCGATCTTGAGCGTGACCGGCTCGCGCCGGCTGCCCAGGCCGAAGTGGAGGGTCAGGTCGTTCTGGTTTCCCTCCCCCGTGCCCGCTTCCACTTCGCGCGATAAAATGATTCCACCGCCGAGGTCGATCCGCACCTGCGCCCCGATCGCCGCGCGATTGACGGTGCTGCCGTTGCCTTCGAGGCGGACCTTGATCCAGTGATTGTTGTTGCCCCGGTTCTGGTAGAGCCGGCCGCCGGTGGCGAGGTCCAAAAACCCGTCGTTGTTGAAATCAGCCCAGGCCGCCTGGTAGGTGGTCGGCATCCCTGCCAGTCCTTCCGCCTCGGTCACGTTCGTGAAGGCCCAATTGCCGTCGTTGCGCCACAGGCGGGAATGATCGCCAGCGTAGACCGTGGAGTAGTACAGGTCGAGGTCACCGTCGTTATCGTAGTCCGCCAGGGCAGGCGAACCGTAGGACTCCTGCCAGGCGCTTTCGGTAAGTTCCCATTTCTGTTCAAAATGCCAGTCTTTGGATGGCCCCAGGTTCTGGTAGAGCCGAGCCCGGTCCTGCCACGCGTCCGGATGACTGAAGTTCCCCGCGAACAAATCGATATAGCCGTCGTTATTCATGTCCCCCCAGCACGAACCGATCGAGTGGCCATAGGAGTAGCGCCACCCGTCGTAGGTTCCCGCAACGCCTAAGGCCTGGGCCACGTCGGTAAGTACGCCGTTGCCGTCGTTGCGCCAGAGATAGTTCGCCTCGATGCGGTAATTCGACACGTAGATATCCGGATCGCCGTCCTGATCGAAGTCGCAAGCGGTGACCCCGCGACCCGGGAATCTCACATTATCCGGCGGGACCGGTGGTTCTTCCCAGATTTTTGTAAAGGCTTTGCCCTGGTTGTTGGAAAGGACCGAGTCCAGTTCGTAGCCGTTGCCCTCGTAGGCGCCGATGTAAAGGTCGACGTAGGCATCCCCATCCAGGTCTGCCCAGCAGGCGCCCTGGTTGCTGTTTCCGGGCAGCTCCGGCAGATCGATCTGGGTGAAGTTGCCGGTTCCGCCATCGTTACGCATCACCCGGCCCACGGAAAGATCGAAGATGTCGAGGTATCCGTCATTGTTGAAATCACCCCACACGCCCGAGCCGTGACCCGCCAGCGCGGTAAAGTTTGTCCCGCCGTCGTTGCGATGAAGCGTGGCGCCGGTGTAGAGATCCGGGTAGCCGTCATTGTTGAAATCGCACCAGGTTGAATTGGCATTACCCAACCCGGCAGCGAACAGCGCTTCCGTCCGGTTCGTGAAGGATCCGAACGCGAAGGTGGGCAGGAGTACGAAGACGACGGAAAGGTGATGAGAGTTCATAATTAAAATCTCGCAGGAAAAAAGGGGTCGGTGTGTTAATTTGTTAAATACCGAAAGGCTTTACGCAACCGCCGGACTTTCACGTGGTTCCCTTCCCGGAACATCTTCACCGCATGATACATACTCGTACGAGTTTCCATGCCCAGATGTTCAATTACCCAATCGTTCTTCATTGATGTCCGGCTTCTGACCAGCCAAGCCAGGCTCTGCTTACGAAAATCGTTTTTCGGCAGTGCCTTCACTTGCTCCCCATCGAGCTTTAAATCCCGCAAGCCCTTCTCCAGCAGCTCCTCCACAGCCTGCTCGTCGTGAGCGTTTTGGCCTCAAGGAGAAATAAATAAATCCCATCCCAAACCGACCTTATCTCAGTGCCATTCCACACGGACCCCTAATTTCAAGAATTCAATTCAGCGTGTTGCGCAGGTGCTCACAATTGATGACTTTTTCCACCAGGTCGAACGGAACGTAAACATACTGGTTCTCCGTGGCATAACCGATTCGCGAGTCCGCCTGGGCCAGGGCGAATAGTTGTCGGGCGGCGGCGATCTCGGCATCGAGGATTCGGAGCAGGTCGGCGCGGCAATGTTCCAAGTCGGCCGGAGCCTGTTCACCGCTGAGGATTGCATCCCGGGCAATCACGAATCGGACCTGCCTGCCCACGGACGCGAAGTATATCCGGGCTGCCTGCGCCACGCGCAGGTCCTCTGTAGCGGCGGCGCGCCGCCCGGGATCGGCCAATTCCAGTACTTCCTCCAATTTGGGCAGACCTGCCGCCCATCCAGCCGCCGTCTTTTCGAATTGCTCGGCGAGAACCTGTGCCGGATAGACGCCGCGCCAGCTTTCCAGGTCGTCGTAGGGAATCCCGACCATGGTAGCCAGAAAACCGGTGGGTTTACCGTAGAGAAGATTGGCGGGACCCACCTGCATCGGGGCGTTGTACAATACCGGCTGGCAATAGGGAAATTCACGAAATGCATCGCTGAATGCGGTCCAGGCCTTGCGCGCCGCAGGGACTGCCCTCGATCCGTAGTGGTCCGCCGCGACCTCATCGAGGACACTCGCCGCCGTTGCATTAGGTTGTTCGTCAAACCGCCGTGTCACTTGGAAGTTTACCGAGGGGTAGCTTCCGATAGCCCAGCTCAGGAACATCCCGTCCACTTTTTCCCTGGCCAGGTTTTCGCGGTGCTCGGCCACAAGGTCGAGAACCGGAAGGTACGGAAGTGTCGAAAGTTCCCATGCCGTGCCCACCTGGATCTTGGCCACGGTCTTTAGATTCCGCTTCGCGGCCTCCTGCCAATGGAGCTTCGCCCGCGGCCCCGGGCCGACCACGCAAAGCGCATATTCGCCGACAACGGTTTTAACCCCGCCCCGCTCGACTGGCGCCGCCCACTCGCTGACCGACATGAGCCAGACGTCATCCGGCAACCCCGCGACGAACTCCGGTGCGTCCCGGTGTTGGTTCCATCCCCAGTCCCACACGATGACCTGGGCGGCGGGATTGCCTCGATGAACTCCCTGTTTGATCGCCTGGTGGAGTTCGGCGACGATCTCGACGTCCGTGCGTTCGGCGCAGCGCGGACAATCGGTTTTGCGAAAATGCGACGCACAGTGCGTCAGGTTTTCGGATGCGCTGATGGTGAAGACCCCGCCCAGTCCAGGCACTTCGGTAAACACATGCTCAAGTGCGTCACTGATCCACGTGCGAACACGCGGGCTGGAAGTGCACATGGCGACATGGCTCGCTTCCGGTACACCCGCCATGTCCGGCCGATCGGCGAAAAACGCCGGCGGCATGGCGCGCGGTTCGTTGAGGTAGAGATACACCGCGATGCCGTAGCGTTTGGCTCGCTCGACCAGATTCCGAAGATTGGACAGACGCTGTTGGTGGTCTTCACCGAATTCGGGAAAATCTTCACCTCCGGGCGCAAGCTGCCGCAACACGATGTGCAACCACACGCCGTTCACCCCCAAATCGGCGAAACGCGCCAGCAGCCCATCCGGGTAGGAGTCCATCCCGGCATCCAGGAGAGGGTCTCCCGTGACGCCGAAATAGGAGTAGACGATTCGCGGACCCTTTGAGCAGTTGTTCGCCGGAACCCTGCGAGGCGTACCGGTGTCCGGTCGGGCCAAATGACTGACGAACTCGAAGCGCGGTTCCGCGGGTCCGGCGATCGAAGCGCCGAAATGCCGTTCGACAATCGCCTTGATCGAATCGGCGCCACGCCGGTCAACCTCGTCCGGTACGCGGTAGACAACCGGCTCGCACTTCGGCTTGAGGCCGCCCAGTTTTGCGAACAGAAAGAAATCCTCGCGTAACGCAAAGAGCAATTGTTCGGCGGTCATGTCCACCAGGATCAAGAGCTGCTCGTAAGGAAGCAGGTGCCAGTTCCGCCGAAGGACCGTCATGTAGGACCACTGCCTGTGCTCGGGCGGGATCACGATCG
>Ga0310121_10001459_pt1 | contig 24155 bp, 20 predicted proteins | sample CB27_Tmax_986_MG_FD_203504 | JGI IMG/M metagenome (GOLD analysis project Ga0310121, IMG submission 203504) | Marine microbial communities from Western Arctic Ocean, Canada - CB27_Tmax_986 | ecosystem: Environmental > Aquatic > Marine > Oceanic | place: Canada: Western Arctic Ocean | collected...
TCTCGGACCTGGATGCCGCGGGCGTGGTCACCGAGGCGCTCCGCATCGCGGGCGAGATCTGTATCTACTCGAACCAGGAGATCCAGGTCCTGGAGCTCGGGGACGCCCCAAAGGAAGGCAAGTCATGAGCAGCCGACCCGCGCCGGTTGGTCCCACCGCGGCCGTGCCCAACGAGGGCACGCCGCTGGTCTGGCTCGATGAGCTCACGCCCCGGCAGATCGTGGGCGAGCTGAACAAGTACATCGTCGGGCAGGACGAGGCGAAGAAGGCGGTCGCGATCGCGCTCCGCAACCGCTGGCGCAGACAGCGGGTTCCGGACGATCTGCGCGAGGAGATCATGCCCACCAACCTCATCCTGATGGGTCCGACCGGGGTGGGGAAGACGGAGATCGCGCGTCGGCTCGCGCGGCTGGCCGGCGCACCATTCGTCAAGGTGGAAGCGTCCAAGTTCACCGAGGTGGGCTACGTCGGACGCGACGTCGAATCGATGATCCGCGATCTGGTAGACGTCGCTATCAACATGGTCCGTGCGGAGCGCGAGGACGACGTCTCCGACCTGGCCGATGCGCACGTGGAGGAGCGTCTGCTCGACCTGCTCCTTCCCAGCTCTGCGAACGGAGGCGAGCAGGAGGAGAAGGAGGGGCCCGGCCCCCCGCAGGGCGAGCCCCGGCAGCTCTTCGTGGCCGGCCCGTCGGGGGTGGAGCCCATGCCGACACCGGAGTCCGAGTCGGGCGACCTGGCCAGCCGCCGCGCGCGCACGCGCGAGAAACTCCGCAAGCTCCTGCGCGAGGAGAAGCTAGAGGACCGCGAGGTCGAGATCGAGGTAAGCCAGACCCCGAACCTCGAGGGGATGACGATCCCCATGGGCGGCACTGAGGGGATGGACCACAACTTCACCGAGATGCTCCAAGACATGCTGCCGAAGAAGACCAAGCGGCGACAGGTCACCGTAACGGCGGCGCGGCGCATCCTCTTCCAGGACGAGCTGGATCGGCTCGTTGACATGGACGAGGTCGTGAACGAGGCGCTCGAGCGCACCGAGGACATGGGGATGGTCTTCCTGGACGAGATCGACAAGATCGCGGGCGAGCGCAGCGGAATCGGCCCGGACGTGAGCCGCGAGGGGGTGCAGCGCGATCTGCTTCCGATCGTGGAGGGTTCCACCGTCACCACGAAGTACGGGGTGGTGCGCACGGACCACATTCTCTTCATCGCGGCTGGGGCGTTCCACGTGGCGCGCCCGAGCGATCTGATCCCCGAGCTTCAGGGCCGGTTCCCCATCCGGGTGGAGCTAACGAGCCTGGGCGAGAAGGACTTCGTGCGCATCTTGAAGGAGCCTGAGAACGCGCTGCTCAAGCAGTACACCGCACTCGTGGCGACCGAGAACGTGAAGCTCGAGTTCGAGGACGACGCGGTCGAGGAGATCGCCCGGATCGCGACTCTGCTCAACGAGCGTATGGAGAACATCGGAGCACGCCGGCTCCAGACCGTGATGACCACGCTGCTCGAGGAGACCCTCTTCGACCTTCCGGAGGAAGGACCGCGAACCCTCCACGTCGATCGCGCGTTTGTGCGCCGGCATCTCGAGGCGATCGTCGAGGACGAGGACCTCCGCCGCTACATCCTGTGAGGAAGGTGATGAGACCGATCGCGACCGCCGCCGCGCGCAGCTCCACGGAGCCGCTGCGGACGGCCAAGCGTGATTTCCTCGAGATCCCCGATCTCTCACGTGACGAGCTGCTCGCCGTGCTCCAGCGCGCAGCGCGGCTGAAGGGTGGTCTCGAGCGGGACCGTCCGCTCGCGGGCCGGACCCTGGCCATGATCTTCCGGAAGAGCTCGACCCGGACGCGCGTCTCCTTCGAGGTCGGCATGTACCAGCTCGGCGGCCACGCGCTCTTCCTCTCGGACAAGGACATCCAGATTGGCCGCGGCGAGCCGCTGTCCGACACGGCGCGCGTGCTGTCCGGGTTCGTGGACGCGATCATGATCCGAACGTTCGCGCACGAGGAGGTGGTGGAGCTGGCCGGCCACGCGACCGTCCCCGTGATCAACGGGCTCACCGACCTTCAGCACCCGTGCCAGGTGATGGCGGACCTCCAAACCGTGCAGGAGGAGTTCGGCCCCCTGCTGGACGGGCGGCGGGTGGCGTGGATCGGGGACGGCAACAACATGGCGAATTCCTGGATCGACGCCGCGTACTGCCTCGGACTCGCGCTCACCCTGGCCTGTCCCGAGGGGTACGATCCGGACCCGAGCATCCTCGCGCGCGCGCAGGGGGCGGCGGACGTCCGGCTCATGCGCGACCCCGCGGAAGCCGCCGCGGGCGCGCAGGTCGTGACCACCGACGTGTGGGCGTCGATGGGGCAGGAGAGCGAGACCGCCGAGCGCCACCGGGCGTTCGCGGGCTTCGGAGTGGACCGGATGATCATGGCACGCGCCGCCCCGGGCGCGATCTTCCTCCATTGTCTGCCGGCCCACCGGGGTGAGGAGGTCTCGGCCGAGGTCATCGACGGGCCCGCTTCGCGGGTGTTCGTCGAGGCGGAGAACCGGCTGCACGTGCAGAAGGCGCTGCTGATGGAGCTCATCGGAGGAGTGGCGCGGCGCTGATGCAGGAGAGTCTCCGCAGGACCCCGCTCCACGCCGAGCACGTGCGCCTGGGCGGAAAGATGGTCCCGTTCGCCGGCTACGAGATGCCCGTGCAATATCCCACCGGGATCCCGGCCGAGCATCGTGCGGTGCGCGAAGCGGCCGGGCTCTTCGACGTCTCGCACATGGGCGAGTTCGTCCTGCGCGGTCCGGATGCGCTGGCGCTGATCCAGCGCATCGCCGTGAACGACGCGGCCCGCCTCGGGGTCGGCCGGGCCCAGTACAGCGCCATGTGCCGGCCGAACGGCGGGGTGATCGACGATCTCCTGGTGTACCGGTTCGCCGACCGCTGGATGCTCGTAGTGAACGCCTCCAACCAGAAGAAGGACTGGGAGTGGGCGTCGGAGCAGAGTCGGGGGATGAACGTTGAGCTGGACGACCGCTCCGACGCCACCGCACTGCTCGCGCTCCAGGGGCCGCGCGCGCGCAGGGTCCTGACGGAGCTCGCAGACGTCGAGCTGGAGGGGATCGGCTACTACCAGTTCGTGGAGGGACGGGTCGCCGGCCGGGCCGCGGTGATCGCCGGGACCGGCTACACGGGCGAGGACGGGTTCGAGCTGTACCTGGCCGCGGAGGACGCAGCCGTCGTCTGGAACGCGTTGCTCGAGGCCGGCGTGGGGGAGGGGCTCGTTCCCGCGGGGCTCGGCGCGCGCGATTCGCTCCGGCTCGAGATGGGCTACGCCCTCTACGGGAACGACCTCGATGAGGAGCATACCCCGATTGAGTCGGGGCTCGGCTGGATCACGAAGCTCGGCAAGCCCGACTTCATCGGCCGCGACGTGCTCGCCGCGCAGCGCGAGCGCGGGGTCGAGCGCAAGCTCGTGGGGCTGACCCTCACCGAGCGCGGATTCCCGCGCCCGGGATACGACGTGCTCGAGGGCGAGCGGCCGGTGGGGGTGGTCACCTCGGGCACGGTGAGCCCCACGCTCGGAGTGGGGATTGCGCTCGCCTGGGTGCCGGCCCGGCTGGCGACCGTTGGTACCGAGCTGGCGGTGAGCCTGCGCGGCAAGCCTGCGCGCGCGGGGGTTGTGAAGACGCCGTTCTACACCGGCGGCTCGATCCGAGAATGACACGCAGGCGTCGGCCGTGAGCGGTGGAGTCGGCCTGCGGGTCGCCGCGCTGACCGTGAGCGACGCGTGCGCGCGCGGCGAGCGCGCCGACCGGAGCGGGGACGCCGTCGTCGAGTGGTGCGAGGGCGCCGGCCACGTGCTGGCGGAGCGGGCGCTCGTTCCCGATGACGCACACCGGATCACGAGGGCGCTGGTCGCGTGGGCGGATGGGGGGAGTGTGGACCTGGTGCTCACCACGGGCGGGACCGGGTTCGGGCCGCGCGACGTCACCCCCGAGGCGACGCGCGCCGCGCTGGACCGGGAGGCCCCGGGGCTGGCTGAACTGCTGCGCCGCCGGGGCGAGGCCAGCACGCCGTACGCCGTGCTGTCGCGGGGACTGGCGGGGAGTCGCGGGGCCACGCTGGTGGTCAATCTGCCCGGCAGCCCCGGCGGGGTCCGGGACGGGCTCGCGGTGCTCGAGCCGCTCGTCGGTCACGCCGTCCGTCTGCTCCGGGGCGAGGATCCGGCGCACGCCGCTACGCACGCTTCCGGGGGAGGCACCCCGTGAGCGTGCTGATCTCCACGCACAACCTGCCCCTCGCGGGCAGGCTGCGCGACGCCTTCCGCGCGAGTGGCTACCGGGTCGAGCTGGTCACTCCCTCGGAGGATCTCTCGGAGACGTGCGACCCGCTCCTGCTGGTCGCCACCGCCGCGGACGCGCAGGCGCTGCTCGCGCAGGCGGTGCGGCTGGACATCCCCACGGTGATCGTCTCCCCCGACCGGGAGCCGTCACCCGCCGAATCACCGGGCTCGCTCGAGACGTTCGCCCCCGGCGCCTCGCCCGACGAGGTGGCCCTGATCGGACGGCGCATCATCGAGCGGAGGCGCCTCCAGCGCGAGACCGGGATTATCGGCGAGACCGAGGCGATGCGGGAAGTGCTCGAGCGTGTCCTCCAGATCGCGCCCGTGGCGTCCACGGTGCTCATCTCCGGCGAGTCAGGAACCGGAAAGGAGCTGGTTGCCCGCGGCCTGCACGTGCTCTCGCCCAGGCGCCACAAGCGCTTCATCGCAGTGAACGTGGCCGCACTCTCGGACATGCTACTCGAGAGCGAGCTGTTCGGGCACGAGAAAGGTGCCTTCACGGGTGCGATCGCCGTCCGCCGCGGACTGTTCGAGCTCGCGCACGGGGGGACCATCTTTCTCGACGAGATCAGCGAGATGCCGCCCGCCACCCAGACCAAGCTCCTGCGCGTCCTGGAGCAGCGCGAGTTCCTGCGCGTCGGGGGCGAGGAATCCATCAAGGTGGACGTGCGGATCATCACCGCCACGAACCAAGACCTGCGCCAGCTGATCGCGATCAATGAGTTCCGGCGGGACCTCTACTACCGCCTGAACGTCCTGAGCATCCATCTCCCGCCGCTGCGCGAGCGGCGTGATGACATTCCGCTCCTGGTATGCGAGTTCGTGCGCGAGGTGAGCGAGCGGAACGAGCGTCCCTTCCCCGGGATCTCGCCGGCCGCCATGGAGGTCCTCGGGGCCCACTTGTGGCCCGGGAACGTGCGCGAGCTGCGGAACCTGGTGGAGAGCATGGTGGTGCTCGCACCCGGACAGGAGATCCAACCGGCGGACATCCCGCCCGAGGTGCGCGCGGGTGGGCGCGGCCTGCTTCCCGTGCCGATTCCGCGTTCGCTCGAAGAACGCAGCGCGGGCGAGGGGAGCATCTTCAGGCCGCAGCTCGAATTCGTCTTCCGCACGCTGGTGGAGTTGCGGCTCGACGTGGACGATCTCCGCCACGAGTTCGAGGCCTACCGCAAGGGGGCGGAGCTCCGTTCCTTCGGCGGCGCGAGCCCGATGGAAATCCGGATTCCGGCACCCGAGCCGGCGCGGCCGGAAGACGGCCAGCCCGCGCCGCCGCCGCCCGAGCGCGGCGTGGTCGTCTATCGGCCGGGGATGACGATGGACGAGATCGAGCGCGCGGCGATCCTGGCGGCGCTCCAGGAGGAGGGGGGGAACCGGCGCCGGGCCGCGGAGGTGCTGGGAATCGGAGAGCGCACCCTCTACCGCAAGGTCAAGCAGTACGGGTTCGAGGTCTGAGGGGTCAGATCCCGCTCCTCCGGACGACGAGCACCACCTGCAGGACAATGTTGACAGCAGCGGCGGATCGCCGCACCAGCCTGCTTCGTCACCGCCCCAGCCCCGCCCGCGCTCGTGCCCTGCCGAGTTCCGTCTCCAGTCGGCGCAGGATCTCGTCCCATCCGGAGGCCGTCTCGAACCTGTACTCGAGGGTGAGCGGCTGCTCCACGTCCACTTCATCGGGGAAGGCGTAGACGGCGAGCTGCGTCTCCTCGGGCTGTAGCCGCTCGGTTCCCCAGCCGGCGGTGATCGGCCGGATGAGCACCGCGCGCTGGCGACGCCCCCGGTTGACGAGCTGGACCTCATCGGGGCGGAAGCTCACGCCCGGCACCCTGCTGAAGAAGGACACCAGGAAGAGCGCTCCGGGCCGTCCGGTCCGCCGCTCGACCTCCGTACGGTGCGCCCGCGCGAGCGCGGACAGCCGCGACCAGGTGTCCGGCGCGGTCAGCCGGACCACCCACTCCTCCAGGGGCGTCACCTTGAGCTGGAGGTCGCCCGCCTCGAGGGTGAGCGTGATGTCGTCCTGCCGCAGCGTACCGTTCCCCGGCGGAACCAGCAGCTCGGCGGCCCGGCCGGTCGGGCTTCGACCGGCCACGGTGCCGGCCGTCTCCGGGCGGGGCGGGAGCGGGGCCGCGATGCACGCGGTCCCCACCGCGGTCAGTACGGTGGCGGCCATCCCGGCTGGGACGCGGCTCATTCGTCGGCTCCGTCCAGCAGCGCCTCGAGCGCCTCGAGCAGCTCCTCCCGCCCCTCGCCCGTGTCCGACGAGAAGGGCACAAGCTGCTCGTCCTCGAGCACGAGCCCCTGCGCGATGCGCGCCAGGTGTGGTCTGCGCTCGCTCTGTTTAAGCTTGTCCATCTTGGTCGCCACCACCAGCGCAGGGACCCCCAGGCCCGCCAGATACTCCATCATGCGGTGGTCCAGCTCAGTGGGCGCGTGCCGAGCATCCACCAGGTGCACCACGCCCCTGAGCCGCCGGCTTCTGGCCAGGTACCCCTCGATCAGCTCGCGCCACTCGTGCTGCAAGCTTTCCGGCACCCGGGCGTAGCCGAAGCCGGGCAGATCGACCAGGAAGAAGAGTTCGTTCACGCGGTAGAAGTTGAGGGCGCGGGTCTTCCCGGGCGTTTTGGAAACGTAAGCGATCCTTCTCCGCGTGCGCCGCAGCAGCACGTTGATCAGCGAGGACTTACCAACGTTCGAGCGCCCCGAGAACGCGATCTCGGGCAGTTCGCCCGGGGGCGGTTGGGTGGGGGTGGCGACCGTGCCCGCGTACTCCACCGTCCGGATGTCCATCGCCCTGGTGCTCAGCTGATCGCGCCGAGCTCCGCGCTGTCCGCGAGGGTGTCCCGCACCCCCTCGGAGAGGCGCGGCCCGGGGACGTTGGCGAGCGCTGCGGTGAGCACGTCGTCCATCACCTTGACGGGGACGAACTCGACGCCGGCGCGGACCTCGTCGGGCAGCAGCTCCAGCTCCGGAACGTTGGACGCGGGCAGGATCACGTACCGCACGCCGGTACGGAGCGCGGCGACCGCTTTCTCTTTGATTCCGCCCACACCGAGCACGCGGCCGCGCAGTGTGATCTCCCCGGTCATCGCCACGTCCGCGCGGGTGGGCGTTCCGGTGAGCGCGGAGATCAGCGCCACCGCGATCGTGATCCCCGCGGAGGGCCCGTCCTTCGGAGTCGCCCCCTCCGGCAGGTGGATGTGGATGTCGAGGTCGCAGTGGAAGCGGGGGTCAAGCCCGAGCTTGCGCGCCCGGGAGCGCGCGTAGGTTACCGCCGCCAGCGCGGACTCCTTCATCACATCGCCGAGCGTGCCGGTCAGGCGCACCTCGCCGCTCCCCGGCACGACTGCAACCTCGACGTCGAGCACCTCACCTCCCGCGGCCGTCCACGCCAGCCCGCGCGCGATCCCGGAGCGGTCGAGCCCGTCCTCGTGGTCGGCGGGCAGATAGGGCGGCGGCCCGAGCAGGGCCTGCAGATCCCCGGCGCCGATGGAGGCCGCGGGTGTCGTGCCGTCGGCCACCCGGCGTGCGACCTTGCGCGCGATCCGTCCAATCCTGCGCTCCAGCTCCCGCACGCCGGCCTCGCGTGTGTAGTGGTGGATGACGGCGTCCACCGCCGCGTCGTCCAGCCCGACCGCCTCCGCGGAGATGCCGTGCCGCTCGGCCTGCCGCGGCCAGAGATGGCGGCGCGCGATCACGCGCTTCTCGGTGTCCAGGTACCCCGGGAGTCGGATCACCTCCATCCGGTCGCGCAGCGGCTCGGGGATCCCCTGGAGCGTGTTCGCTGTCGTCACGAAGAGCACGTCGGACAGATCGTACTCGAGATCCAGGTAGTGATCGGTGAAGCTCCTGTTCTGCTCCGGGTCCAGCACCTCGAGGAGCGCGGCGCCCGGATCCCCGTGGAAGTCGCGGGCAAGCTTGTCCACCTCGTCTAGCAGGAACACCGGGTTCTTGGTTCCGCTCCGCCGCATCCCCTGGAGCACGCGGCCCGGGAGCGCTCCGACGTAGGTGCGGCGGTGGCCGCGGATCTCGGCCTCGTCACGCAGGCCGCCCAGGCTCACACCCACGAACTCGCGCGCGAGCGCCCGTGCGATGCTCTTTCCGAGCGAGGTCTTTCCGACGCCCGGCGGCCCCGCCAGGCAGAGGATGGGTCCCTTCAGCTCGCCCACCAGCGAGAGCACCGCGATGTGGTCGACGATACGCTCCTTGACCTCACCGAGCCCGAAGTGAGCCTCGTCCAGGATGCGCGCGGCGCGAGCCACGTCCACGTTGTCCCGGCTCCGCGCCGTCCAGGGAAGCGCCAGAATCCAATCCACGTACGTGCGGATCACCGCCGCTTCGGGGGCGACGGGATTCAGCTTGCGCAGCCGGGAGAGCTCGCGCTCCACGCGCTCCCGGGCGTGCTGCGGCAGCTCGCGCGTGCGCAGCAGTTCCTCCAGCTCCTCCCAGTCCTCGGTCCCGCCCGCGCCCAGCTCGTGGTGGATCGCCTTGAGCTGTTCGTTCAGATAGAGCTGCCGGCGGTCGGTGTCGAGCTGCAGGCGGATCTGCTGGTCGAGCTTCTCCTCGATCCGCAGGATCTCCAGCTCTCGCGCCAGGAGGCCCTGGAGCAGCTCGAGCCCGGCCGCGGGGGTCGCGGCCTCGAGCACCGGCTGCTTGTCCAGGGACGGGACGATCAGATGGCCGGCCACCAGGTGGAGCAGCCGCACCCGGTCCCGGATCTCGGCCAAGATGCGGGGCAGCTCCTCCGGCACACGCTCGTTCAGCCGCCCGTACTTCTCGAACATCCGCGCGACTCCACGCGCGAGCGCCTCCAGCTCTGGAGTGCCGGGTCCGGCGTCGGTCTCCGGGGTGAAGGGGGCGACGGTCGCCTCGAGCGCGCCCTCCTCCGTCTCGGTCAGCCGCTCGACGCGTGCGCGGCCGAGCCCTTCGAGTACGACCCGGCAGGTCCCGTCCGGGAGGGCGGTCACCTGCACCGCCCGCGCGACGGTGCCCACCCGGAACACGTCCTCTACGCCGGCGTCGTCCCGCTCCGGGTCCTTCTGGGTGAGCAGCAGCAGGAACCGGTCGGCGGACGCTTCGGTGTCCCGGAGCGCCGCGGTCGAACGCGGCCGTCCGATCAGCAGGGGCAGGACCATGTAGGGGAAGAAGACCAGATCCCTGAGCGCCACGACCGGGAGGCGCTCAGGCAGCGCGACGGCTCCGTCCGAGCGGACTAGCTTAGGCAGGGTGCTTAAGGATTAGGGTGGGATGCGCTAACCCGAAGGGCGAGCGGCGGTTGCGGCCCTGATCCGTCGTCTCTCGTCGTCGCCGATGCGCAGGACATCGACTCCTCCTCGTTCCTAGGCTGAGGGCCGCAAGCGCCACTCGCGCGGCGCACCCTAATCCTTAAGCACCCTGTTAGGGTCAGGCTTCCTTCCGCTCAGGCTCGGGGCGGAGCACCAGCAGCGGCTGGGTGCCGTGCTGCACGCTCTCCGTCGTCACCACGACCTCGCGCACGTCGGCACGCGAGGGGATGTCGAACATGACGTCGCGCATCAGTCCCTCGATCACGGAGCGGAGGCCACGCGCGCCGGTACCGCGATTGAGCGTCTTGTGGGCGATCGCCCGGATGGCGCCCTTGTCGAAGGTGAGCCCGATGCCCTCGAGCTCAAACATCTTGGCATACTGCTTGACCAGCGCGTTCTTCGGCTCCACGAGGATCTGGCACAGCGCGTCCTCGTCGAGGTCGGAGAGCGGCACGCTCACCGGCAGCCGGCCCACCAGCTCGGGGATGAGCCCATAGCGTTGCAGATCCTCGGGCTCGACCCGCGAGAGCAGCTCCTTGCGCTCTTCCTCGGAGCCGCTCCCCGTGGTCTCCCCGGCGAAGCCGATCCGACGCTTGCCGATGCGCGACTCCACGATCTTCTCGAGCCCGTCGAACGCCCCGCCGCAGATGAACAGGATGTTCCGGGTATTGATCTGGATGTATTCCTGCTGCGGGTGCTTGCGCCCACCCTGTGGCGGCACGCTCGCCACCGTCCCTTCCAGGATCTTGAGCAGCGCCTGCTGTACGCCCTCGCCCGACACGTCGCGGGTGATCGAGGGGTTCTCGGACTTGCGCGCGATCTTGTCGATCTCGTCGATGTAGACGATCCCGCGCTCGCACTCCGCGATGTTGAAGTCCGCGGCCTGGAGCAGCCGGACCAGGATGTTCTCGACGTCCTCGCCGACGTAGCCGGCCTCGGTGAGCGTGGTGGCGTCAGCGATCGTAAAGGGGACTTGGAGGATGCGGGCGAGGGTTTGGGCCAGGAGTGTCTTCCCGACGCCGGTGGGCCCCATCAGCAGGATGTTCGCCTTGTCGATCTCGACCTCGTCGAGCACACCCTGATGATTGACGCGCTTGTAGTGGTTGTAGACCGCCACCGACAGCGCCCGTTTGGCGTCCTCCTGTCCGATCACGTACTGGTCGAGGACTTCCTTGAGCTCCACTGGCGTTGGGCTCGGGACTACGGTGTCCGCCTGCTCGCGCTCCTCCTCCTCCGCCAGGATCTCGTTGCAGAGCGAGATGCACTCGTTGCAGATGTAGACCGAAGGACCGCTGATGAACTTCTTCACGCTGTCCTTGGACTTACCGCAGAAGCTGCATCGAAGGTGCTTGTCGCTCGACATGACGGTTCCTCGTTTAGGGAGGCGAGTCCCTTGCCCTTATTCCCTGGTGAGGGTGGCCGAATCGGTCGGCTTCTTGCCGTTCTGCACGGGCCCTTCGAGGACGCGATCCAGCAAGCCGTACTCCACCGCCTCGTACGGGCTCATGAAGCGGTCGCGGTCCGCGTCCTCGGCGATCCGCCCCACGGTCTGGCCAGTGTGCTTGGCCAGGATCTCGTTGAGCTTCTCGCGGATGTGCAGGACCTCCTTGACCGCGATCTCGATGTCCGAGGCTGTGCCCTGCGCACCCGAGGACGGCTGGTGGATCATGATTCGGGAGTTGGGGAGCGCCGCACGCTTCCCCTTGGCTCCCGCGGTGAGGAGCACCGCGCCCATCGAGGCGGCCAAGCCGACGCAGTACGTCGCTACCGGTGCTCGAAGGTGCTGTATCGTGTCGTAGACGGCCAGCCCCGCGTACACGCTCCCGCCGGGAGAGTTGATGTACATGTTGATGTCGCGCTCCGGATCCTCGGCATCGAGAAAGAGGAGTTGGGCGACGATGATGTTGGCCACGTTGTCGTCGATGCCGCTGCCCAGGAACACGATCCGGTCCATCATCAGGCGGCTGAAAATGTCGTAGCTGCGCTCCCCACGGCTGGTCCGCTCAATTACGTAGGGAGGATAGATGGGCATGGCGGTCGATGTCCTTCTCGTCTGATTACGGCCGGGGAGTACGCCCGGTCACGTCTCGTCGTGGATCTCAGATTGCTCACGCAGGAACGCGAACACCTTCCGGTCGGTCAGCTCCCGCTCCAGGCTGGCGAGCCGGTCCGCCTTCTCCAGCTGAGCCCTCGTCTGGGCAGGAGTGACCCCCGCGCGCTCGGCCATCTCGCCGATCCGGGCCGACAGGTCCTCGTTGGTGGCGTGCAGCCCGTGCAGGTCGGCCACCTGGCCGATCAGCATCATCCGCTTCACCCCCAGCTCGGCATCGGGCCGGATCTCGGCGCGCGCCTGCTCGATCTCCTGCGGGTCGGCTTTGCTGGTGTCGCCGAGCACGGACTCGATGTAGCGCTCCACCATTGAGTGCGGCACCTCGAACGGGTTGGCCTCCAGAATCGCGTCGAGCAGCCGCACGGTCGCAACGCTGTCCGCGTGAACCCTCGCCTCCTCTGCGAGGTCGGCGCGCACGCGCGCGCGCAGCGCTTCGAGGCTCTCGAACTCGCCTACCGAGCGCGCGAAGGTGTCGTCGAGGGCCGGGAGCTCCTTGGTGCGTCGGTCGAGCACTCTGATTCGGAGCCGCTGCTCCTCGCCCCGCCGCTCCGGGTTCGGGAAGTCGTCCGGAAAGCGCACGGTGAAGTCTCCCGTGCTGCCAGGATCGAGCGTCTGGATCGCGGCCTCCACGTCCGGAATGGCGTCCCCTTCGCCCACGATGAGCTGATACCCCTGTCCTTCACCCTCGGACTCCCCGTCCGTCTCGAGGCGCACGATTCGGACGGTGACCAGATCCCCATCCAGCGCCGGCCCGGGATCCGCCGCCAGTGTCCAGACGCCGGCCTGATCCCGCAGCCGGGCCATCACCTGGTCTACCTCGGCATCCGCCACGGGAATGCGCGGGCGCTCGATCTTGAATCTCCCCAGCTGCGAGAGATCGATCTCCGGCCGGACGTCGAAGGAGATCCGAAAGATGAGGTCCTGCTCCGGCGTGTAGTCGACCGTCTCGACCTCGGCCTCGCTGATCGGCTGGAGCGAGCGCTCGGTGAGGGCCCTCCGATAGGCCTCGCCGATCACGCGATCGAGCGTCTCCTTCTGCAGCGTGGAGCCGTACTGCTTCTCGACCACGGACGCCGGCACCTTGCCCTTCCGGAAGCCGGGCAGTCGGATCCGTCCCGCGAGCCGTTTGACGGTGCGGTCACGCTCCTGGCGGACGATCTCGGCGGGCACCGTCACCGACAGGGTGCGGCGCCAGCGCTCCCGCTCCTGGACGTCGATCTGGAGCTGTGCCGAGGTGATCGTCATGGCGCGCCGGGACAGGCTCGAAGAGAGGTGCTCGCGTAGAGTGCGAAAGGGGGGACTCGAACCCCCACGGCCGAAGCCACGAGATCCTAAGTCTCGCGCGTCTCCCATTCCGCCACTTTCGCGCGATTTCAGGGATGCGATGGAAAGATAACCGGACGCGCCGGGAGGGATCAACGACCGGGAACGGGAGTGCGGGGGCATGGCACTCTGCGAAAAAAGAGGGCGTGGGAGGCCATATGGCCTCCCACGCCCCTGGTCCCTCCGGGGAGGAGCCGGGCTCAGCGCGCCGGCATGCGCACGTTCACGATCCGCCGGGTGCCGTCCGACTGCTCGACCACGAACGAGACCACCTGGCCGGCGTCCACCGCCTCCAAGGCTCGCTGCACGTCCGCGGGACTGGTCACCGCACGCTGGTTGATCTGGACGATCCGCAGGCACGGCGTGATTCCACGCTCCGCTGCGGCGCTCCCGCGCAGGACGTCGCTGATCACGACTCCCTCGGCCTGCTGGAACTCGCAGTCCCGGGCCGCCTGCGGATTCAGCGACTCCACCCGGATTCCTAGCCGCTCGTGGGCGGTCGTCGTAACCTCGGTCACGCGCGGGACGAGATCGTTAATAGGCGCCTCGCTTAGCCGCAACTCGACCTCGATCGGACGCCGATCGCGGTAGACCGTGAGCGTCACTTCGTCGCCGGGCCGATACTCCACGACCCGCTGCTGGAGCTGTCCGGAGTAGCCGACCGACTTGCCGTCCACCGCCACGATCACGTCGCCCTGCCGGATGCCGGCGCGCTCGGCGGGGCCACCCGGGGTCACTCCCTGGACGAGGGCGCCCGACACCGCGGGCAATCCGTAGAGCTCGGCGTCCTCGGGCGCCACCGTATTCATGACGACGCCGATCATGGCGCGCTTGACGTGCCCGTAATTGATCAGATCCTCCATCACCCGGCGCGCCAGGTTGATCGGGATGGCGAACCCGTATCCTGTGTAGTATCCCGTCGGGCTGGCGATCGCCGAGTTGATGCCGATCACCTGCCCGCTCAGGTTCACCATCGGACCCCCGGAATTGCCGGGATTGATGACCGCATCGGTCTGGATGAAGTCCTCGATCGCATAGCCCGGCAGGTTCTGCCGGTCGGGGTCGCTGCCGAATTGCTGGAAGAGCTCGCGTCCCAGGATGCCGAGACCCCGCCCGCGGGCGCTCACGATACCGGCGGTCACGGTGTAATCGAGTTGGCTTCCCGTACCGAATCCGGGGTTGCCGACCGCCAGCACCCACTCCCCCACCGCGACGTTCTCCGAGTCGCCGAACGGGAGGTGAGGCAAAGTCTCGTCGATGTCGACCTTGATCACGGCGACGTCGGTGAACGGATCGCTCCCGATCACGCGCGCCTGGAAGTAGCGCCGGTCGCGCAGGAACACCCGCACCTGCACCGCGTCGGTGACGACGTGGTGGTTGGTGACGATGTAGCCGTCCGGCGAGACGATGAAGCCGCTCCCGCCCGACATCTCGGGAGGCGGCGTTCCTTCACGCTGCTGCCGCTCGGGCCCGAAGAACCTGAAGAGCGGGTGGTTGCTCACGTCGACCGTGCGGCCCGGCTTGCGCACCTCGATGCGCACGACCGCGGGGGTCACGACGTCCGCGATGTTTACGAACGCCTCGCTCAGGTCGGCAGCGGGCTTGATCGCCTCCAGTGAGAGCGCCGGGCGCTCATCGATGACCGGCATCACGTTCGTGGACTGGGTCCACCCGAGTCCTGAGGCGAGGCCCAGGCCGACGAGGAGGGAGGCGCCCGTATAGAAGGCGATCTTCGCCTTTGCGCGCAGCGGATCGTACATGGTCACCTCTCGGGTACGTCTGAATCTTCCAATGGATGGCGGCACGGGTGCCGCCCGAACACTACCCGCCCGTCGCGCCCGGGGGTCCGAAGCCGCGGGGGCCGCGTCGATTCGACACCGTCGCGAGGTTGGACGTTAAACGGGGGCACCGGGTTGCCCGGCCTCCCCCCGCGGCCGATCGACCCTGGCCAGGACCGGGTCGCTACCTCTCCTCGTCGACGATCTCGTAGTCGGCCTCGACGACCTCCTCCTGCTCGCCTCCGGGAGGTCCGCCCGGCTGCCCGCCCCCGGGCTCTTCGGCTCCGGCCCCGGGCGCACCTCCCGCGGCCTGGGCCTGGCTCTGGTACATCTCCTGGCCGGCCGCGCTGAACGCCTGCATCAGCTCGTCGCGGGCGGAGTTGAGCGCGCCGGTGTCGTCGCCCTTGAGCGTCTCCTTCGCGCGGTCGGTCGCCTGCTTGAGGCGGTCGCGGGTCCCCTCGGAGACCTTGTCCCCCCACTCGGCCGAATCCTTCTCCACCTGGTAGACGAGCGAGTCGAGCTGGTTGCGCGCCTCCACGTTCTGGCGCCGCTGCTCGTCCTCGGCCGCGTGCGACTCGGCGTCCTTGACCATCCGGTCGATCTCGTTCTCGGACAGTCCGCTCGACGCTTCGATCCGGACCTTCTGCTCCTTGGTGGTCGCCCGGTCCTTGGCCGAGACGTGCAGGATGCCGTTCGCGTCGATGTCGAAGGTGACCTCGACCTGCGGCATCCCGCGCGGGGCCGGCGGGATCCCGGTGAGCTGAAACTTGCCGATGGTGCGGTTGTCCATCGCCATCTTCCGCTCGCCCTGGAGCACGTGGATCTCGACTGTGGTCTGACTGTCCTCCGCGGTGGAGAACACCTCCGACTTCTTGGTCGGGATGGTCGTGTTGCGCGGGATCAGCGCGGTCATCACGCCACCCAACGTCTCGATCCCGAGCGAGAGCGGAGTCACGTCGAGTAGCAGGATGTCCTTGACGTCACCCGCGAGCACGCCGCCTTGGATGGCCGCGCCCACCGCCACCACCTCGTCCACGTTGACGCCCTTGTGCGGCTCCTTCCCGAAGAAGTCCTTCGCGACCTGCTGGATCTTCGGGATCCGCGTCGAGCCGCCGACCAGGATCACCTCGTCGATGTCTGCGGGCTTGAGCCCGGCGTCGGCCAGTGCCTTCTCCATGGGCCGGATGGTGCGCTTGATCAGGTCGTCGACCAGCTGCTCGAACTTCGAGCGGGTCAGCGTATAGTTGAGGTGCTTCGGACCCTCCTGCGTCGCCGTGATGAAGGGCAGGTTGATGTCCGTCTGCATGGTCGTGGAGAGCTCCATCTTGGCCTTCTCCGCGGCCTCCTTCAGGCGCTGCAGAGCCATCGGATCCTTGGACAGGTCGATCCCCTGATCGCGCTTGAACTCCCCCGCCAGCCAGTCGATCAGGTGCTGGTCGAAGTCGTCGCCGCCCAGGTGGGTGTCCCCGTTGGTGGCCTTCACCTCGAACACGCCCTCGCCCAGCTCGAGCACCGAGATGTCGTAGGTGCCGCCGCCCAGATCGAACACGGCGATCTTCTCGTCCTTCTTCTTGTCGAGGCCGTACGCGAGCGCCGCGGCGGTGGGCTCGTTGATGATCCGCTTCACCTCGAGACCGGCGATCTTGCCCGCGTCCTTGGTGGCCTGCCTCTGGGCATCGTTGAAGTACGCGGGGACCGTGATCACGGCCTCGATGACGGTCTGGCCGAGGTAGTCCTCCGCGGTCTGCTTCATCTTCTGAAGGATCATCGCTGAGATCTCCGGCGGGGTGAACGTCTTGTCGACGTTCGGCACGGAGATCTGGACACGCCCCTGCGCATCGGCGCGCACCTCGTAGGGGACGAGCTTCTCCTCGCTCTTCACCTCCACCTCGCGGCGACCCATGAAGCGCTTGATCGAGAAGATCGTGTTCTGCGGGTTGGTGATCGCCTGACGGCGGGCCACCTGCCCGACCAGCCGCTCACCATCCTTGGTGAACGCCACCGCGGACGGCGTCGTGCGCCCACCCTCGGCGTTTGGGATGACGACGGGCTCGCCCCCCTCCATGACGGCGACCACGGAATTGGTGGTTCCGAGGTCGATCCCGATGACCTTACCCATGAGGGTCTCCTCAAATCGTTCGGGTCAGCCGGCGCCGGCTCAGTGCCGCGCAGGTTGCTCGGGCGGTCCCGCCCTTGCCAGGGGTGCGGGGTGCAACGTCCGTGCCCTCCAGGAGGCCGCTTTTCGCGCCATTCTGGCATCGAGAAATCCGGGCGCGGCGCCGCATTGGCAGTCGCCCCCTCGACCCACGAGGATCGACTCTTGTTTCCGATCAAGGACGACAACCCGACCGAGATCTTCCCGCTCTTCACGCTGCTCATCATCGGGGTGTGCACAGCCGTCTGGATCATGATTCAGGGGGCTGGCATGTCCGAGCCCGCTCTGGTCGGGTCGGTCTGCGAGCTCGGCGCGATTCCCGCGGAGATCACGGGCCGCGGCGGTCTCGGAGGACAGTGCCGCTTCGGGGGACTCACCTGGAGCGCGCTGTTCACGTCGATGTTCCTGCACGGAAGCTGGATGCACCTGATCGGCAACATGTGGTTCCTCTGGATCTTCGGGAACAACATCGAGGACTCGATGGGGCGCCTCCGGTTCCTGCTCTTCTACGTGCTCACCGGGCTGGCGGCGGCCGTGGCGCACCTGATCTCCGCGCCCGCGTCACTGGTGCCCGTGGTGGGCGCATCCGGGGCGATCAGCGGGATCATGGGGGCCTACCTGGTGCTCTATCCGAAGGCGCGCGTGCTTACTCTGGTGCCGCTCGGCTTCATCCTGCGCGTGTGGCCCATCCCGGCCTGGGTGATGCTCGGCTACTGGTTCCTGCTCCAGGCGCTCTCCGCGGCGGCCACGCCCGCGCAGGCGGATGGGGGAGGGGTAGCCTTCTGGGCGCACGTTGGCGGATTCGTGGCTGGTGTGGTGTTGGTGAAGCCCTTCGAGCGCCGCGAGCTGGTCGAGGCGAAGCGCGCGCACGTCCGCCTCCCGCGCGAGCGGATCCAGCACGGCGGGTGGTACTGAGTTCGGGCCCGCTCGCTGCTTCTTTGCGGCGGCGCGCCCATATTCAGGCTGCCATGACCTCATCCCCCGCGGCCACCCACCCGCCGGATCTCGAGGCCGCCGCTGCGGCGCTCGGAGGGCGGCTCGGAGCCGGCTCCTTCGCGGCCGCGCTCGTGCTGGGCTCGGGGCTCGGGGGGCTCGCCGATGCACTCGCGGCTCCGGTCGTGGTCCGCTTCGATGAGCTGCCCGGCTTTCCTCGCTCGGGGGTGGCCGGGCACGCCGGCCGCTGGATCGCGGGGCGGTTGGAGGGGCGGCGCATCCTGATTCAGGCCGGCCGCTACCACATATATGAAGGATTGCCCCGCGAGCTGGTGACCGCCCCGATCCGGATCGCGGCAGCCCTGGGCGTTCCCGTCCTCGTGCTCACGAACGCGGCTGGCGGGGTGCGCCCCGCCCTCGGGCCGGGCACGCTGGCTGTGCTCGTGGACCACGTCGATCTGATGGAAGGAGGTTTCCCCGAGGCCCCTTCCCGCGCAGGGCGCGCCGCTCATCCCTACGATCCCGAGCTGCGGCGCTTGGCCGTCCGCTGTGCCCGGCAGGTCGGGATCGATCTCCAGGAGAGGACCTACGCCGCGATGCGGGGGCCGTCCTACGAGACGCCCGCGGAGATCCGGATGCTCCGGCGCCTCGGCGTCGATCTGGTGGGCATGTCGACCGTGCCCGAGGCGGTCGCCGGCCACGCCCTCGGGCTCCGCTGCCTCGCGCTCTCGCTGGTCACCAACTGGGCCGCCGGGATCATCCCCGCGCCCCTCGATCACGCGGAGGTGATCGACGTGGCGCGGAAGAGCGCGGCCAACCTGGAGGGGCTGCTCCGCGAGATCGTGCGCGAGCTGCCGGCTGCATGAGGGTGTACCGCTTACTCTGCTGGCGGATCGATCGGGGCGAAGTGATTGATGGGGCCATTGCCACTTCCGAGCCCGGGGGCGGTGGCGATCGCGCGGGCCACGAACGCGATCGCGCGCTCCACCGCGTCCGGCAGCTCCGCGCCCAGGGCGAGGTTGGCGGTGATCGCTGCCGAGAGGGTGCACCCGGTGCCGTGCGTGTGGCGCGTGGAGAGCCGCGGGTGGCGCCAGGTCCGCTCCGCGCTACCGTCCCAGAGCAGGTCGATGGCCTCTCCTCCCGGAAGATGACCTCCCTTCACGAGGGCGGCTCCTGCCCCCATCTCGACCAGCGTACGTGCGGCGGTCCGCATGTCTTCGACGCCCTCGAGCGTGAGGTCGGTGAGAACGCACGCCTCATGGAGATTGGGCGTGACGAGTGCCGCCAGCGGGAGCAGCTCGCGCGCAAGGGCCTCCTCGGCGTTCTCGTCGAGGAGGCGCGCGCCCGAGGTGGCTACCATCACGGGATCGAGCACGTAGCGTGCGAGTGCGTGGTCCGCCAGAGCGCGCGCGACGGTCGCGACGAGGGCCGCGGTTGCGAGCATCCCCGTCTTCAGCGCGGTCGGACGCAGATCCTCAACGACCGCGTCGATCTGCGCGCGCACCACGTCGAGCGGAACGGTGTGAACTGCCGTGACGCCGAGCGTGTTCTGGGCCGTAACGGCGGTGATCGCGCTGGTGCCGAACACGCCGAAGGCATGGAACGTCTTGAGGTCCGCCTGGATCCCCGCGCTCCCGCCGCTGTCGCTCCCGGCGATGGTGAGCGCGATAGCGCGACGCGGCGTCACCACGGGGTCAGGCATGCGCGGGGATCGCACCGAGAAGAGGTCGTGAAGGCACGGGCGAAAGATACATGGCGCTGAGCCGGGAGCGCGCCCGTTTGATCGGCCGGCTGCGCAGCCGGCGCACCCGGGAGCGGGAGGGGCTCCTCCTGGTCGAGGGGATCCGCGCGGCCGCCGAGGCGCTCGCAGCGGGGGCGCCGGTCCGCTTCGCGGTCGTCTCCGATCGGCTCCCCGAGCTCGCGGGAGGCGACGCGCTGCGCGCGCAGCTCGCCGAGACTGGGGTCGACGTGATCGAGGTCCCGCGCGAGGAGCTGCTGGAGCTCTCCGACACGGAGGCGAGTCAGGGCGTGCTACTGGTCTGCCCGGAGCCGGGACGGGGCGCCCAGCTGCCCGCGGCCGGCCCCCTCCTCGTGCTCGACGGCATCCAGGATCCCGGAAACATCGGCACGCTCGTACGGGCCGCGGCCGCGTTCGGGCTCGCCGGCACGGTCGTGCTCGAGGGCACGGTAGATCCGTTCAACCCGAAGGCGGTGCGTGCTGCCGCCGGCGCGATCTTCCGGGCTCCGGTCGTGCGCGAACCGTGGGAGTGCCTCGAGCGGCCGCTGCGGGATCGAGGGCCGATCCTGATCGCCCACATGGGCGGACGCGACGTCGGGACCGTGAGGCCGGGGGAGAGCTGGTCGCTGGTGGTGGGGAGCGAGGCGTCGGGTCCGCGCCCCGCGGTGCGCGCGGCGGCGAGCGAGGTGGTCTCGATTCCGATGCGGGGCGGCGTCGAGTCGCTGAACGCGGCCGTCGCGGGCGCGATTCTCCTCTACGTGCTCACCCGCGGAGCCGGCGGGTGACAGAGCGCTGGGTGACCGCCGCCATGGCCGGTGTGCTCGGCCTCGCGCTGGGCTCGTTCCTCAACGTGTGCAGCCTGCGCTGGCCCATGGACGAGTCGATCGTGCGCCCGGGCTCGCGCTGCCCCGGGTGCGGCACCCCCGTCCGCTGGCGGGACAACGTTCCGGTGCTGAGCTGGCTCGTGCTGCGCGGTCGGTGCCGTGCATGTGGGATGCCGATCAGCGTGCAGTACCCGCTGGTCGAGCTGGCTACCGGGCTGGTGTGGGCGGGGACGGTATGGGCGCAGGGGCCCTCGCCCGAAGCGCTGCGGGGCGCGGTCTTCCTCACCGTCCTGCTCGGCATCGCGCTCTCGGACGCGCGCTTCTACATCATCCCGGACCAGTTCTCCTGGGGAGGGATGGCGCTGGGGCTCGGACTGGCCTTCCTGCCGGCCGGGATCACGCCGCTCCAGTCCGCGCTCGGCCTCGCGATCGGGCTGGGGGTGCTCTGGCTGGTGGGGGTCGGCGGGACCTGGTTGATCGAGCGGCTTCGCCCTGGTCGTCTCGAGGAAGCCGGGGTGAGCAGCGCCCTGGGCGGCGGCGACGTGAAGATGATGGGGATGGTGGGCGCGTTTCTCGGGGTCTGGGGGGTGGCGACTACCCTGTTCCTCGGGTCGGTCGTGGCGCTCTTGGTGTTCGGCCCGATCTCCGCGCTCACCAAGCGACTCATCCCGCTCGGGATCTTCCTCGCCGTCGGCGGCGCGTTCTCGTACGTCTGGGGGGAGGCGCTGCTAGATTGGTATCGGACGAGTGTGCTGAGGTTGTGATCGGCGGTGGCGAGCGAGCTCCTCTCAGGGATCGCCGCAGTCCCGCTGATACCCGCAGTTGAGGCAGAGCACCTTGCAGTGGCGCTCGTAGAGGGGACCGCCGCACAGCTTGCAGCGCCGCTCCGGCGCGGGCGCACTGGACGCATCACGGCTCCGGCGTGGTATCTCGCCCTCCGACGCGTCCTTCCCGCTCACACCCGCTCAAGCACGGCTCGCCGCGCGTCGGCCACGCGTCCGATTCCCTGCTCGAGATAGCGGCGCGACAGCTCCACATAGTGCTCGCCCCCGCGTGCCACCCACCTGGCCGCTGATCTCTCCAGCGGCCCACGCACGCGCGCGGGCACGCCCGCGACCAGACTTCCTAGAGGCACCTCGGTGTGCTCGAGGACGACTGCGCCCGCGGCGACCAGCGAGCCGGCCCCGATCACCGCCTCTTGGAGGATCACCGCGTTCATCCCGACCGTGCAGCGGTCTCCGATCGTGCAGCTCTCGAACTTCGCGCCGTGCCCGATCGTGCAGTCGGCGCCGACCGTGGTCGCGCACCACGAGCCCACGTGGATCACGCACCCGTCCTGCACGCTGGTGCGCGGCCCGATCACGATCGGATTCAGCGGGTTGTCCCCACGCAGCACCGCCCCGAACCAGACGCTCGCCCGGGAGCCGACGCGCAGGTTGCCGACCAGCACGGCGCCAGGCGCCAGGAAGGCGTCGTCCGCGACCTCCGGCCAGATCCCATCGAAGGGGAGCAGGAGCGCGCCGCTCAGCGGACGACTCCGAGGCTGCGGATCACGAGTTCCGCTCCGCCGGCTGCACCTTGCTCTCGGGCTCGGGCGAGACCTTGCGGAGCCGCGCCCGTACGACGTGCGTGTCGGTGACTTCGAGAATTTCGATGTGCACGCCGAGTCGGTCGAAGGTCTCGCCCGCTTCGGGCACCCGACCCAGCTCCTCGAGGATGAGTCCGTTCAGCGAGCGGTGCTCGACCTGCGGGAAGGAGGCCCCGATGGCTTCGTTGATCTCGCGCAGGTCCACGCCCGCGTCTGCGATCAGCTCGTCAGGGGAGATCTTGAGGATGGGCTCCTCCGCCACGTCCCGCTCGTCGACGATTTCGCCGACCAGCTCCTCGAGCACGTCTTCGAGCGTGACGATCCCGTCCGTACCACCGAACTCGTCGGCTACTACGGCCATGTGGATGTGGCGCGTCTGGAAGGCGCGCAACAGGTGGGAGAGCGAGAGTGAGCCCGGCACGAAGAGCGGTTCGCGCGCCACGCGGTCGAGCGGGAGGTCCGCCTGTCCCGAAACGTACGTCGCGTAGGCTTCCCGCACGTACACGATTCCGGTGATCTCGTCCGGCGAGCCGCGGTAGACCGGCACCCGCGAATAGGGGACGGCCTCAAGCTCGTCGATGATGTCCGCGAGCGTCAGCTCGTCCGACCAGGTGAACACGTCCACGCGGGGCGTCATCACGTCCCAGGCGGCCAGCTCGTCCAGGCGGAACGCCCGCTCGACGAGCTGGTGCTCGTCCGGGTCCACGACTCCCTCCTCCCGGCCGAGCCGGGCCATGTCTTGCACGACCCGCTCGTCCGGTTCCTGCGGCACCTCCAGCTTCCTCCGGGAGATCCAGTCGCCCAGACGCACCCAGGGGCCGAAGAAGGCTCGGACCAGCCGCTCGACCGGAAGGAGGAGGGGCGCAGCGGCGAGCGCGACGCGGACCGGGAAACGCGCCGCCAGCCCCAGTGGCACCTGCTTGCCCACCAGCAGCACCGCCGCGATCAGGAACGGGAGCGCGACCAGCCCGGCGAGCTGCCCCCACGCCGCCGCCACCGCGGTGGCGGCGATGCCCAAGGCGGAGAGCCGGAGCACGGTCGCGAGCGGAGCCACCGAGTTGCGCAGCCCCTCGCGCTGCCGCAGGCGCCCCAGCGCGGTCGCGCCCGCGAACCCCTCCTCGACAAGGGTGCGAACGCGCGAGGCACCCAGCGAGAAGACCGCGGTGCTCCCCGCGGTGACTGCCCCGCCGAGCAGGACGAGGGCGAGGGCGACCACGCCCAGGATCAGCGTCAGCCCGTCCACGCCGCGTCCTGCCCCGGCGCCGCCGGGCTCAAATCCACCACCGGCTCTCGTCCAGCAGCTCAGCGATCACGTCGCGCGACCCGCGCCCGTCCGCCTCGGCCTCGAAGCCGAGGACCAGCCGGTGCGCGAGCACCGCTGGCGCGACGGAGCGCACGTCCTCGTACGTTGGGAGTGGGGAACCGCGTGCCGCGGCGAGCGCCTTGGCTCCGAGCACCAGAAACTGGGAGGCGCGTGGGCCCGCACCCCAGCTCACATACCGGCGCGTGACCGCCGGTGCCTCTTCGTCGTCCGGGCGCGTGGCTCGGGCGAGCCGGACGGCGAACGCGACCAGCGCAGGGGGCGCGGGCACGCGCCGTACGAGGTGCTGGAGCTCGATCAGCTCGCTGGCGGCCACGACCGGATGCACCGTAGATGCCTCCTCGGCCGTGGTCCGCATCGCGATCTCCTCCTCCTCCCGCTTGCTCGGATACCCGATCACCAGCTCGAACATGAATCGGTCAAGCTGCGCCTCCGGGAGCGGATAGGTGCCCTCCTGCTCGATCGGATTCTGGGTCGCCAGCACGAAGAACGGAGGGGAAAGCTCGTACGTCGTGCCCGCGGCGGTCACCGCCCGCTCCTGCATCGCCTGGAGGAGCGCGGCCTGGGTCTTCGGAGGCGTGCGGTTGATCTCGTCCGCGAGCACGATGTTCGCAAAGATCGGCCCCCGCACGAAGCGAAAAATCCGATGCCCCGTGGTGCGGTCCTCCTCGATCACCTCGGTGCCCGTGATGTCCGTGGGCATGAGGTCCGGGGTGAACTGGATCCGGCTGAACTCGAGGTCCAGCGCGTCTGCCAGCGTCGAGACGAG
>Ga0310121_10001461_pt1 | contig 24105 bp, 19 predicted proteins | sample CB27_Tmax_986_MG_FD_203504 | JGI IMG/M metagenome (GOLD analysis project Ga0310121, IMG submission 203504) | Marine microbial communities from Western Arctic Ocean, Canada - CB27_Tmax_986 | ecosystem: Environmental > Aquatic > Marine > Oceanic | place: Canada: Western Arctic Ocean | collected...
CCGCCATCCAAGCGCAAAATCCCTTGGCGTTGTGGTCGCGACCGGCGGCGATCTTGCCGTCAATTATCTGTGCCTCCGGCTGCCGGCCGAATTCACCAACCCAGAAGACCAGCGTATCGTCCAGCAGTCCACGACGCTCAAGATCCACCAACAGCGCTGCCATCGGCTGGTCGGTATCCTTGCACCTCGCCGACAGTTCCGACAGGTTTCTGTGATGATCCCAGCCATCGTGCGTGAGCTGAACGAACCTGACGCCCGCCTCCACGAATCGCCGCGCCAGCAGGCATTGCCGCGCGAAACCATCGGTGGAATCCTGGTTCACGCCGTACAGGTCCAGGACTTCCTGTGGCTCGTCGCTGAAATTCATCACCTGCGGCATGGTCTGCGGCATGCGGATGGAGAGACCCAGCGAGTCGATCGCGCCCTGGACCTCGGGAACCGCCTGGCCTCGATCCAGCAGGGACTTGTTGAGAACCTGCGTCAGTCGCTGGCTCCCCGCGAGCAATTCTTCCGGCAACGGGTGTTTCCGTTCCGCGGGCCCGTCCGTCGAAGGCAGCTCGTCGATACGGGTTGCCTGGTACGCAGAGGGCAGGAATGCGGATCCGTAGTTCGACGGCCCGCCGAAAACCCGCGTCGGTTTGACCGTAACGAAGCCGGGCAGATCCTGGTTTTCGGTACCCAACCCGTACATGATCCAGGAACCCATGGACGGCCTGGTGAACTGAAAACTGCCCGTATGCAGCAGCGGGATCGCCAGCGGGTGGGCGCTGCTATCCGTCTGCATGCTGCGGATCACGCTCACGCGGTCCGACTGCCGAGCCAGGTGTGGTAACAGCTCCGAAAACCACTGGCCGCTCTCGCCATGTTGGGCGAACCGCCATGGCGAGCCTCTCAGGAACGAATCCTTATTACGAGCCACCTCGCCGTCGCGGCGGTTCAATTCGGGCTTATAGTCGAGCATGTCCATTTGGGATGGACCGCCCTGGATGAACAGGAATATGACCCGCTTTGCCGGCCCTGCATGGTGCGCGTTGCGGGCGGCCAACGCGCTGGCAGTGGCCCCGCGGGCGCTGTCGGCCAAAGCTGACAGCGCCAACGAGCCGAACATCGACGAGCCGAAATGCAACCATTGCCGACGTGAGCAAATTGTAGTCATGGTGGGGTCCTCGGCATGATCGTGCTTCAGCGGTTCTAATTTCGGCGGATGTCAAACCTGATCCGGCATGTCGGGTGCGAGTTAGCCAGGTCCTCTCGCATCACTTAACTCGCAACCCGCAACTCATCAATCCACGTCAACAACATATCGGAATTCGGCGCTGCCAAAGAGCGATTGAAACAGCCCGGACCAGGCGAGGACGTCCGGTTCGATCTCGCCTTTTTCCTGCTCGGCTAGTGCTTCCTGCGACTGCTCCAGGTACTCAAGCATCGCTTGCCGCTCCGTGTCGGTCGGCATACGAGACAGGGACATAGCAAAGGCCTCATCGACCCGCGCTTCGTTCGTTTCGAGCTCGGACCCCAACAGACGCCGCGCCGCTTCATGTGTGAACGTAATCACTCTTTCATTGTGGTACAGGAAGTGATCCTGTAGCGGCATCGTGGTTGCGCTGCGACGACCTCCCACAAGGTCCGGCGAGGGAAAGTCAAACAGGTCGAACAATTCGGGCAAATAGTCGCGGACTACCGGCAGGTACACGCTGCGGTATCGAGCGCGCGGCTGTAGCTGCGCGCGCGGAAGGTCTCGCACCAGCTTGTCGCCCAGCTTGGTGATCGCCGAGCCGACGGGACGCGCCAAGTCCAACTGGCCGCTGATCAGCAGCATCGAGTCGCGAATCGCCTCGGCCTCCAGGCGTTGCGGTGACATCCTCCACAGCAGCCGGTTTTCCGGATCTGCCGCCGCGGCTGCGCGAAACGCTGCAGCCGCTGCAGCGGCCGCAGAAGCTACCTCGTCCGTGGGACTGGGCTCCGTTGCGGCGGCCATTCGGTACGTGCGGCTGAGTACCAGCAGCCGAATCATTCGCTTGACGGACCAGTCATCCTCCTGGAATCGGATGGCCAACCAATCGAGCAGCTGCGGATGGCTGGGCGGCTCGCCCAGCGAACCAAAGTTATCAACCGTCTTGACCAAGCCGCAGCCGAAGAGATGATGCCAAATTCGATTCACCATCACCCGCGCCGTCAGTGGATTATCAGGATGTGTCATCCAGCGTGCCAGCTCCAGCCTTCCGCTCTGCTGCGGGTTGGGTGCGTTGGCGTCCGCCACCTCGATGCAGTTCAAGAATCCTCGCTGGACCTCGTCCCCCAGTTGGCCTGGGTTGCCCCGGATGGCAACCTTCGCATTTGAGGGATCATCCCCATCCCGAACGCCGAAGGCATAGTGGGGCCGCAGTGGACGGATTTCCTTCAGCTCCTTTTGCTTTTGTTCCTGTTCGGCGATTTCCTTTTTCAACCGTTCGACTACCGCCTCGGTCGATTCGGATTCCGACGCGGCTGCTTGTGCTGCGTCGCTTTCATCGGTGTCACTTTCATCGGTGTCACTTTCGTCGGCGTCACTTTCATCGGCCGGCGCGGAGGATTCCCCTGCGCTCTCCGCTTTCAACTTTTCCTCTAATTCCTTGAGCTCTTTTTGCTTCGCATCGATCGTCCCGGCGAGTTCCTCAATTTGCGCTTCGTGCGATTCGGCCGCTTCGTGCATCGACGGTCCGTTCACGCCCAAAGCAATCAGTTCAGTCGGATGATTGCTGTACGTCTGTTGGATTGTCCCGTACAGTAAATTCGTATTCTGAAAGATTCCGGCCAGCGCATAGTAGTCCTCCGTAGGGATCGGGCCGAACTTGTGGTCATGGCACCTCGCGCAAGCGACCGTCAAGCCCAACACGGCCCGCATCGTGACGTCGATCTGGTCGTCGACGATATCGGATCGAAATTCGGGGTCGCCATTGTTGTGGCGTTTCACGCCAATCGACAAGAATCCGGTGGCGACCATCGCTTCGTCCTGGTCCGCCGCCGGGTCGGACGGCAGCAGGTCGCCCGCCAGCTGCTCGTGTAGGAACCGATCGTACGGCTTGTCGGCATTGAACGCATCGATGACGTAATTGCGGTACGGCCACGCGTGAGGATAAGTAAAATTGAATTCCTTGCCACTCGATTCAGCGAATCGCACCAGGTCGAGCCAGTGGCGGCCCCACCGCTCGCCGAATCTCGGGGAGGCCAGCAGCCGGTCGACCAGCCGGTCGAAGCGGTCCGGCGATTCGTCGCGGAGGAAGTCGTCGACGACTGCCGGCGTTGGCGGCAGACCGATCAACTGAAAATAGACCCGACGTACAAGACTCCGCGGCCCCACATCGCCGACCGGTGCCAGACCGTCCTGCTCCAACCGGGCGAGGACGAAGTGATCGATTGGGTTGCGCGGCCAATCGGTGCGGCTGACGTTCGGAGGAGTTGTCCGCTGCAAAGGGCGCAGCGACCACAAGTCCCCCGCCACACCGCTAACCGGATCTTCGGCTGCGATCGCAGCGGTCGCGAACCAGGTGATCAAACAGACTAGTTGCCAGGCGCGGCACATACACAACTCGGTGAGATAGATGCCGAGGTCAGGATACCCTGGCGGCGAGCAATCCTCGCGAACCCCTGCGCGGCCACGATCCCTCAGGTCCGTCACGGTGTCGCGATGTGCTTATTGGCCAACTCTGCCAACCGTCCGCGAACCTCACCGATATAATTCAGCTCGGTCGGTCGTGTCAACTTTATCCAGTCCACACCGTATCCGGCTCGAACGGAAACATCGGTCGGCGTCGGTGCTCGTAGTTGAACGTCGACATGTCGGACTGATAACTGATAGTGATTTTAATCCCCTCCGGCGACTTTAATAGCGTTAGCAGGGGTCTTTTTTTATTTTGCCCATGTTTGCCACCACGTTTCATGTAGAAAAGGAACAGGTGTTCCTTTTCGTCGAACGTCAGGTTCCACTCGTCTCCACCGTAGATACCCGGTGAACTGACTTCCGTCCAGTGGATTCCGTCGGGCGAGACGGCAGTGCCGCCCACACCTTGCCGGAAAATATTGGGGACGGCGGTCTTGTATCGCCGTGCAGGATCGGGATCCGTGTTGTCACGAATGATACAATCCACCCGATGAAGCTTGCCACCCATCAAGTGGTGCACGTAGTTGTTCTTTTTCGAACCGCGATATTCGATCAGGCCAACCACGGGCTTGTTCCAGTGCAGGCCATCTTTGCTCTGGTAGTCGCCGGAGGCTGCCTTGCCAGTAGCATGCAGGTCTTCGGGGGAAGCAGCGCAGTCCCACAACTCCCAGACCTTCTTCTCGGGATGCCACATCGGAGCCATGCGAATCTGTATACTGTTCACGGGCAGAGAAGCGTCCGGACGAATAACTGCCCCTTTCTTGTCAGGCCGATGCATCGTACGGGTTAGGTTCCGTGTGTCGGCAACGTCAACGTCATCCAAAAACAATTGCCGTTCACCAAGCGCAGAACGAAATCGGGTTCGGCGGCATTTGCAGTGCACGGAACCAGTAACGCCAGAAACAGGTAATAGATAGATCGCATAACGTTCCGTTCGAGTAACAATGTGCGGGATAACCCCCGTGTTGCAAACATCTCGTCGCCCCAGTCGTGAGACTTCGTAAATTAGGACGCTGTTGTGTCCGCGTGATTCGGCACAAGACTTCACAAAATGCAAAGTCTAGCGAGAATACACCATACTGGTTTTCCAGAGTGTTTACGTGAATTTTGTGACCTCAACTAGAGGAGCGTTCGTCTCATTGAAACCAGTACGAATACAAGCTTCCCTTGGACAGCGTAAAGCGCAGACTGGCAATCTTCCCTTGTAACGCGCCAATATCTCCTGTTTCCCACTGCACCTCGGCATTTGGCTGGTCCTCGCTAGTCGGAACAGACCTGCTCACCACCTTTCCATCGCCATCGAGCACCTCGACTCGCAACTCCCCATCGGGGGCATCAACGTTGACGTGCAGCTGTCCTCCGGGCACTGCAAACGGTTTGGTCTGGACGCCGCCTTCGGTTTCGACGGCATTCAGTGAAACGAAGCCGTCCCGCCGCAGAACCGCCAGGCAAATGGCGCCGCCCTGCTCGTCGTATTCGGGCCCGCGGCTTTTGAATCCAGTGTAGTAGAACCACAGCTCATTGCCGCGAACCACCGCGGAGGCTGGCCCTATCATCTGAACCGTGTCGTAGGCGCCCGCACCGATCGGGGAGAGGGGGATGAATGCCTCGCGGTCGCCCTGCCGGATCCAGTTCTTCAGATCTCGACTGGAAACCAGCTCGATCAGATGGAACCCGTCCGTGTTGTTGATGGTGTTCTTCCCCACCGCGTGGTACATCGCCGGCGTCCCCAGATAAACCGATTCGTAGCGGAACGGGCTCATGTTATAGACGTCGATGTTGTAGTCGTCCGGGTTGTTGTAGACCTGTTTTTTCATCTTGGGATCGGCGATGCGGGCTTTGATCCGCTCGATCCCCAGTTCCTGGTCGAGATCGTCGGCCTCGAAGATCCGCTCCGGCTCAGTCCAGTTCTCGAAGTCCTTGCTGGTGGTCAACCAGATGGAACGCCCGTGCTTGCCACCGCGCTTCAGGTATTGCAGGAACAGGTGTTCCTTTTCGTCAAACGTCAGGTTCCATTCGTCCCCCGCATAGATGCCTGGAGAGCTGACCTCGGTCCAGTGGATGCCATCGGGCGAGACCGCATATCCGCCCTTGTCGACTCGGAAGACGTTGGGAGTGAAGGTCTTGTAACGGCGGTTGGGGTCGGGATCGGTCTCGTCGCGGACGATGCATTCGCAACGGTGACGTTTGCCGCCCATCACCACGCTCACAAAGTTATTATCTCGTGAGCCGCGATACTCGATTTCACCAACAGGAATCTTGCTCCAGTGTAGCCCGTCCGGGCTCTCGTAGTAGCCACTAAAGAAGTAGCCGGCGGCGTGCAGATCGTCTGGCTCCGAAGCACAATCCCAAAGCTGCCAGACTTTCTTTTCGGGATGCCAGATGGGAGCCATCCGGATTTGAACCGCGTTGAGGCCAATGCTCGTATCGGGCCGGATCACCGCCCCCTTCTTTGCCGGCTTGTGCATGGTGCGCTCGAGATTGTCGATCTTCGCGATGTCGACATCATCGAGAAACAACTGACGCTCACCGGTCAAAACCTGAAAAGCCGCGTCGGCTGCCAACGCCGTGCCTCCCGCCAGAGTAGTGACGATGATGGAAACTACCATCAAAATTTGAATTGTCGTGCGCATTTGAACGTCTCGCAAAACTTGTACCGAGAGACCTGTTATAAATAAGGGAATCCAGTATGATGGCCGGCAATAATTTCCGCAAGCGGCGACCCACCTCGACAAGCCCACCTCGACAAGGGCAACACAATGCCAGCCAAGACGAACATTTTCATTCACGACTGCATTGACCCTCCACGACTGGAAAAACTGCGTGCGCTGCCCGATACTCGGATCGACGTGATCGAGTGCGACGATGAAGACGAAGATTGGCACTTGCCAGATGACCGGGCTGCCGAGACGCACCTACTGGTCAGTTGTGCCGCGCCCGATAATCTGGACGCCATGACGTCGCTGCGGATGTTACAAATTAGCTCGGTCGGATTCGGACAGCTGATTGGCTTAGGTCTCGCCGAGCGTGGGATCCTCGCTTGTAATGCGTCGGGTGTATTCGATGTGCCGATTGCCGAGTGGAACATTGCCATGATGATCAACTTGGTGCGCGACGTGCCGGGCATGGTCCGCAACCAACAGTCACAAAGCTTCGATCGTGACGCCCGGTTCCAGAACGAGTTGTCGGGCCGCATTGCAGGTATGTGGGGTTATGGTGGCATCGGGCGTGAGACGGCGCGCTTGGCCAAAGCGCTCAACCTCACCGTCTATGCCATGACGCGAGACGGCGTCAAGCCTCGCACCGATGTATACTGCGTGCCGGGCCACGGCGATCCCGAGGGGACGCTGCCCGACGAGGTCTTTGTGCTGGGCCAGGAACGGGAGTTTCTGGAGCAACTTGATTTTCTCATCATGGCGATACCCCTCTCGCCGGCAACCGAAGGATTGGTCGGCGATGAGTTTTTACAAATATTGCCGTCGCGAGCGTACGTGTTAAACCCTGCCCGTGGGCCGCTTATCCGCGAGGAGTCTCTGTTGCGGGCGTTGCGCGAGAATTGGATTGCGGGTGCCGCATTGGACACACACTATTATTACCCCTTGCCGCCAGAACATCCCTTGTGGCACTTTCCTAATGTGATCATCACACCTCACGTCTCTGGATCCAATCTGAGCCCGCATTTCCAGACGCGATTGTGGGACATTATCGTGGATAATAGTAGACGGTTTATCGCTGGCGAGCCGCTGATGAACCAGCTAACCGCCCGTCAATTGGCGGGGTAGGGAGTCGCAAGATCTTTGCGCTCGCCAATTCCTAGTAGCGCGACCGCGTTTTCCCGGAGGATCTTGCGTTTATCTTCTTCGCCGAGGTCTGCGTGGTCGATACGAGCTCGATACATGGCGGTCCAGTAGAGCCGGGTGTCGGTGCCGAACAGCACGCGATCGGCTCCGGCTTCATTCACGGCCCATTCGAGCAGGCCTGGAATGATGCTGCTCCCGCTCGACGTGTCAGCGCATATATTGCCGTGGCGTGACTGTTGGATCGCCCGAACTTGCAAGGTGCGGTCCGCCCCGGAACTGCAACCGATATGAGCGAGGATCAATTGGACATTCGGATGATCGTTGGCAAACGGGACGAAATCGGCTGGGAGGCTGTTTCCCTCACCGCTATGCGTGAGGATGACCGCTTATGGCACGAATCAGAATGCCGTCAAAACTCAAATCTGGATTGCGGTATCGGTGGACTTGCTCGTCGCCATCGCGAAACAACGACTCGGACTTCCGCAGTCGCTCTACACAATCCTGCAGATTCTCAGTGTCTCGATTCTCGAAAACACACCACTTGTCGAGTTGTTTTCGCAACCCGATCGCAACACCCCAAACACCCATTCTCCTAACCAGTTACTACTATTCGACTAACGTTGGGACACTAGTGGGTTCGCACCTCACTGCACCCAGTAGGCGTACAGCCTGGCATTGCGGATCTTGAATCGCAGCTGCACGGGGTCGCCCGATGTCAGCGGGTTCGGCTTGCCCTCCGGCCAGCGGACTTCCAGGTCGACCCCATCACCGCTGACGGGCAGGGAGACGCCGCCGGGCACGGACTGCCCGTCCGGGTCCAGCACCTCGACGACGATCTCGCCCCAGCGGCAGGCGGCGTTCAGATGGAGACTCTCGCCGCCGGGCAGCACGGAGACCGTGGTCACGCTCCCGCCATCATAGGAAGCCCCGACCGACACGTAGCCATCCAGGCGGAGCTTCGCCAGCCCGATCGCGCCCCGCATGCCTACGAACGGCGGCGGGTCGTCATTCGCCTGGCCCGCAACGGCGGTGCGCCCCACCCGGGCCCGTACCGATGTCGCATCTTCGGTTCCTCTGTCGGGGCCACCGTAGCCTGAGTGCCGAAACGTGCGACCACTGTAGTAGAACCACAGCTCGTCGCCGACGCGGACCGGATTGCAGGAGATCGAGTTGTTGAAACGGTCCCACTCACCATGGCCACCGCACGGGAGGAACGTCTCGCCCTGGTGCACGCGCGTCCAGCTCAGACCGTCGCGACTGGCCGACAGCTCGAACTCGAGCAGATGCGTCGTCCCCCGCATGTACAGTTGGGTGAGCCCCACATACTGACCACCGTCATTGTGTACCGCCATCGAGTAGATCTGCGCGCCCGGAGGATCCTGGGCATTGATGTCGGCGACCAGTACCGGTTCGCTCCACGACTCGAAATCGTCGGAGAGAGAAAGCTGGACCTTGCGACGCTCGGCCCACAGACGGCCGTAGACCGTATACTTGCCCTTGAGCTCGTCGTAAAAGAAGTGCCCGACGTCGAGGATGTCCGGCACCTGCACCTGGCCGGCGGGCGTCCAGTGGATGCCATCGGCACTGACGGCCGTGGTCGTACCCAGCGCCTTCATGGCGGGCAGGGGGGTCAGGTATCGATAGACCGCCTTGTAGCGGCGCGCCGGGTCGGGATCCCGGCGATCGATGATCACGCTGAACGGCTCACCGTAGTTCTCGATCACCGGGTGCGCCATGACGGTATTCGCCGGACTGGCCAGACCCTCAATGACATCCAGGTCCGGCTTCTCCCAGTGGATGCCATCAACGCTGGTCGCATAGGCCATGGTCCACGGCATGTTCGTTGCCTCCCGGCCGCCAAAGTACCACATCTTGAACAGACCGGATTCGTCGTCAAACAGTACGGTGCCGTAGAGCAGCGCCTGGTTCTCCACGCCCGGCTCCGGCATCAGGACGGGATTGCCGTCGAACTTGCGGGGCGGATGCAGGGTGCTGATGATGTTCGACCGCTCGGCGACCAGTGCGTCGTCCAGGAACAGCTGATGCACATCGGGCTCGAGCCGGACAGGCTGGGCGTCATCCCCCGTGCAGGGAACGGCCAGCAACATCCAGTGGAGAACCAGAGCAGACAACAAGCGCGGTGTTGTGTTTCGGTTGAGTATCATGGCATTTTATCCTCCGTAATGGTGAATGAGTCACACCTTAGTCGATCGCAGCAGTCCAAAAAAGGGGAACACTAATCGGCACTAATCGACGCTAATCGACGCTAATAAATCAAGCCCGCCGCAAGACTCGACTCAGTGGCTGAAGTAACACTCCCCAATATGTCTTCCGATTAGTGATGATTAGTGTTGATTAGTGTTCCTCCTCAACCACCGGACTTCGATTCGCCGTCCAGGCGGTCCCGCGGCGAATGAGTTCCGCCGTCCCGGAATTGCGTATGGATGCGGCGTTGTGACCGAGCAGCGTCTGGAACATGCGTCCCTGGCCGTACTGGTAGACAAATGCTAACGGTTCTTCCTGATCGGTGACAACGGAGTGCCCGACCGCCAGGACGTGGATCGGTTCCATACCCTCCTGCCGATAATAGAGTTCGTCGGTGGTCCGATACGAAGATAATCCCTGGGTCACCGGATGAGACGTGTCGCGCAGGACGACCTCGAACTCTTGATACGGATCGTGGCCACTTTGGTCGACCCAGTTGCGCCGTGATATCTTGCCGCGATACTCCGGCCAGTCCACAAAAGCCCCGTTGGCAAAATGGATCAGAACGAGACCGGTCCCGCCGTCGATCATCCGTTGCAGGGCCGAGTGCATCTGCTCGCCGGGGTCCGGCCTGGCCGAGGGCATGTAATTCAGCACGATCACGTCCACCTTGCCGATCTCGCGAGGCAGCAGTTCGGGATGTTCGAGTACGCGGACCGTGAACCGCTCGTCCGTCGAGAGCACCTCCTGCAGCGCTTGGGTCGTTTTTTTCCAGTCGTGGGCCGGATGCTGGTCGCCCGTGACAATCAGCGCGCGGATCGGTGACGTGGTCTCCCCCTTCGGCTCCTCAGCGATACCGTGAACCTGACCGAGCAAGAGGATGGTCACGAACGTGAACGCGGGCAACGTCCAACGAATTGCAACAGGAATCCTGCAGACGATCAACTGGCTCTTGAATCTCGGATCTTGGAAGGATAATGATATGGTTCTCGGCTGATACATTCTTCGTCCTTGCGGGGAAGTTCTTGGACAGAGGAATCTGAACAGGAGGAAACAGAGACGACAGAGCACCGTTAGCTCTGTTTCCTCCTGTTCAAAATCTAGCGTGATATATCCGAGTGATGCAAGGGTTGTGTCACACGTCAAGTACGTAAGGCTCCCGCTGTGGCCGGCTACGCAGGGCGCTCGCTTCTTCGTCGCCCACAAAATCTTCCTGGACGGGATCCCACTGCAGCGGGCGGTTGAGGCGCATGGCCAGGTTGGCCAAGTGGCAGACGCTCATCGACCGGTGGTGGGACCAAACGTCGGAGACCGGCTGGCCGCCATCCTTAATGCAATCGAAGAAGTTCATCATGTGGTTGCCGGACCGCTTGCCGTGACGCAGCTCAAGTATTTGTTCGTGGGTCCGCTCGTGGTCCTGTTCCGTGAGCTCTTCGATCGGCTTGCCCGCCAGACCGCCACGATTCACGCGAATACGGCCGAGTTCGCCGCTGATGATCAACTCGTTGGTGCCACTGTAGAGTCGGACGGACTTGTCGCCGGCAAACTTCATCGTGCAGTCGAACGAGACGGCATTGCTGAAGCCGTTTTCGACTTCGGGAAAGTCGCCGACACCGGCGACTTTCATAAGGGCCCGTATCCTCCAGGCCCAGGGCCCACATGGCGATGTCCGTGTGGTGAATGCCCCAGTCCGTGACCTGGCCGCCGCCATACTCGATCCACCAACGGTAATCAAAATGGCAACGCTGCTGGCAGTAGGGCACCGCTGGCGTTTGTCCCTGCTACGCATCCCAGTCGAGTTCCGCCGGCGGCTCAGAGTTCTCGAACGGACCCCTCGTGCGCCTTCGCCAACTGAGCTGAGCACATGCAGCTTCTCTCCCAGGCGACCGCTGCGGGCGATCACCACTGCCTTGAGGAAGGCATCCTTGAATTCGCTGCGCTGCTGGGTCCCCACCTGGAAAACCATGCCGGTTTCTTCGACGACCTGGCAGATCTGCTGGCCTTCCTCGATCGTTAGCGTCAAGGGCTTTTCGCAGTAGACGTGTTTGCCGGCGCGGAGGGCATCGATGGCGATTCTGACATGCGAATGTTCCGGCGTACCGACGGTAACCGCATCAATGTCCTGGCGATCCAGCACGCGGCGATAGTCCTGGTAGATCTCGCAGCGGCCGTCGTATTCCTTGGCAAAGAACCGAGCGTGGCGCCGATCGACATCCGCCACGGCGATCATATTGCCTCGCGCGCCGGCCGCATGGCCGATCGAAGCGCCCTGGCCGGGATGTTGCCCCTTGCCTCGATACCGGTCCGTGTAAATGCTGGTGCCGATCGCAGCGACGCTCATGCGGTCGTTCTTGGATTCTTCGCCGGCCGCGGCGGTGGTCCAGAAATAGGGAACGGACGCCGCGGCGCCTGTCACGGCGGCAGCATTTTTGAGGAAGTCACGGCGCGTGCGGCGATGGTTATTCATGTCAAAAACGACAATGTGTTCTACCGGCATCCAGATACCCGTCATCTTCAATCATCTTCAAGGCTCTCTCGCATCACATCATCTTCCGTCACGCCATGTTTCTTCATGGAAGCCTCTGCCTTTTTCTGAAACATCCGCAGGTTTTCCCAGGCTTGCTGTTTCTCCGCTGCCGTCGGCTTGCGATAGGGAACTGATAACGAGTCTGGCTCTTTACCAGACTGTCTTGAAGGGGCTAGATACTGATAGTGATTTTAATCCCCATCCGGCAAATTTAATAGCGATAGCAGGGATCTTTTTTTATTTTAGTAGTGCTCGATGGAACTGGAAAGGGAATCGTCACCGTTACAAATTGCATGAACTCAGGTTGAATCTGATATGCGAAATACCGGAAGCCCACAACGATAGTCTGCACAGCTTCGCCGCAATCCTCTATCTTTGCAGACCCCATGATCTGAAGTCTCCGTTGCAGACGCCTATCCCGACAGCTGCCTAGATTCTGCATTTGTCGCGGGAGCAGCCAGGGGCTGGCAGTGCAGCAGCCGCGTGATTGTGAGAGATGGGGATTTCCCGGATGACCAGGCAACCAGTGACCACAGGCCGGTGGAGCTTGTCGTGGAACTGTGGCCAAGGCAGGTGAAACTCATTGTGTCGATGCTTGCGACCGCAGCGAGTCATGTCCAAGTCCAGGAAGAAACAAAGGGGTCAAAGAAACAGAAGAAGAAGAAGAAACAAAAAGGAAGAAACAAACGGGTCAGGACTGGGGGTGAGGTGCCAGGTCGACCTGACGACTTTGGCTACGGATTTTATGCACGAGTCGCCGACTTTGACGCCGACGGTGAGGATGAAGCCATGCTGAATGACCGCAGGTTTGCCTGGTTGTACGAGATGGAGATAATGGAATGAATCGATCAACCAGAATGACCACAAACAGCCAGAATGACCACAAACAGCCAGAGTGACCACAAACAGAACAGGGCGGACGGACATGAATTCATTGGCCGTACTGCTGCTTGTTTATACTCTGCCAACCTGCCAACCCAGTGCAATCAAAGAACAAATCCATCGACGATGATCTATCAGTCATTTGCTGCACTCCTGTTCTGTTGTTTGACCGTCATTGCCACCCCCGGTCATGCGCGAGAACTTGCGGCGCTGATCTTGGACGGCCGCAATGATCACGATTGGAAAACGACGACTCCAATCCTCAAAGAGATCCTCGAGGAAACCAGGCTGTTTAAAGTTGACGTTTCGACCGCGTCGGACAGAAGGGAGCCGTACGGTGACTGGAATCCCCAGTTTTCCAATTACCATGTTGTCGTGTCGAATTTCAGCGATTCGGAAATTTGGCCCGAGTCATTGCGTGACTCCTTCGTCGATTACCTACGGGGCGGTGGCGGATTTGTGGCGATTCATGCCGCAACCAATACCTTCGGCGACTGGGAAGATTACTGTGAAATGATAGGACTCGGCTGGCGGGGCCCTGGTGATGGAGACCGACTTTACTTCGACGACACCGCGGATCTCGTTCGCGTTCCGCACGGTCAAGGACGTGGTGCCGGCCACGGACCAGCTCACGAGTTCACCATCGACGTCCGCGACAACGAGCATCCGGTTACCAGGGGGATGCCACATAAATGGGTACACGCGGTGGACGATCTTTACCACGGCCAGCGCGGACCTGCCAAGGCAATGACCATTCTCGCCACAGCTTATTCAGCCGAAGACAAGAAGGGAACCGGCGTTCACGAACCGATGATTTGGACAGTACCGTACGGGAAAGGGAGAGTCTTCACCACGGTGATGGGAGACAACCCCACGTCAATGAGCTGTGTAGGCTTTGTCACCACTGTCCAGCGCGGAGCCGAATGGGCCGCTACCGGCAAAGTCACCCAAACATTTCCCAACGATTTTCCCACCGCTGGTCAGGTCTCCACACGAACGTTCGGCACAACCGGTAACTCAGCAAACACGCCTCAACGGTCGAAAGACACGTCACGACAACCTTTGAAGACCGTACGTATCGCCGGAATCGTTCTCAAGTGGGTGCGCGGCAATCCTGCGTTAAACTTTGCACGCATCGAGCCAATGATCCGAGAGGCTGCCGCCAACGGGGCTGAGATCGTTGTGACGACAGAGTGCTTTCTCGATGGGTATGCTGTCCGCGACAAGAGTATCTCGGTTGAGGACTATCTTGCGATGGGTGAAGCGATTCCCGATGGTGAATATTTTCGGAAGTTTGCCGACCTGGCTCGCGAGCTTGGTATTTACCTGGCCCTGGGCTTACACGAAGACAGCGGGAACACTCATTACAACACCGCAGCCCTCATTGATCCAAACGGTGAATTGGTTGGCAAATACCACAAACACAGGCTGGGACACGAAATCGATCGTCACACCGCTGGTACTGAATTCCCCGTTTTCGAAACACCTCATGGTACCGTGGGAATGATGATTTGTGCGGACCGTGGCAGGCGCCACATTTGGCAGGGACTTTCTGATAGTGGGGCTGACTTTTTTTTCTGCCTCTCGGGAGGAAGCTTTGGGCCTGTCAAGAATGATTCAGGAATGCGCATGCTTACGGCGGAACAAGACAAATATATGTTCTTCGTGCACCCATCTGAATTCCTTGCTATTGCTCCCAACGGCTCTGTCGCAGACGTACAAATGCTCGGCGAAGCGACACAAGGGGGTAACGCAATGTTGATTTCTGAAGCAGAAATCGGCAGTGCGCGCGATCAGAACAAGGTGTGCTACTTTGATCTCCCGGTTGGTGAGTGAGGCAAAAATCACGAGGCTCCCCGCTTGCAGCCGGCATCGCAACCAATCGGGGTAAACAGTGAAGGACATTTACACAATACGAACGAGTCATTGAATCCTGGAAGCGTTGTTCAAACAGGATCCTGGTAAAACTCCTGCCGGTAAACCCGGCAGCCTGTCATCGATGGTCGAAAACATGTTCTCACCACTGCTGATAACAAATTGCCGCCTCGCCCCACGTCTCATGTCAAACTTGCTTCGCCCTTTATCCTGCTGCTTGCTAGCCTTCGCATCACTGATTTTTGACTGTGCAGTCCTTTCGATAAGTGAAGTTCACTCGGCTGTTCCACACAAATTCACTGGCCTTGAACTGATAGTGATTTTAATCCCCTCCGGCGGCTGTGGGCAGCGGATCAGAGCCTACCGGTGGTGGGCATCGGTGACTTCAACTTCGACTATGACTACTGATAGTGATTTTAAATCTTGCGACGCGCCCCATCTCGGAGATTGTGCGGGATTTAATGCTCGGTTTTTCTTTACGCACGACAGCAGCCTATGCACTGATGATTCTCGTGAGTCTGGTCGGTTAGGGCGTCATGGAAACGGTTCTCAAGACGATCTGTAACCAACAGATTGGATGGAGTTCGACACACACGTCGCACGTTATGGGGTACGCGGGAATTCCGGAATGTATTGTTGCGGTTGCTGCTGGCTGGATAGGCGATCGGTACGGGCGGAAGCTGTTTGTGACGATTGGTTTAGTGGGTTATGGAGTGCTGTCAATAGGATTTGCTTTATTGGTTAATCAATGGGATGCGGGACTTGAAACTACGTTTGCTGCAGACGGGGTTTGGGATAACTATATCGTGTGGATTTATACGGTCAGTTACAAAGCACTGCTAGCTGTTTTTGTTGTGAATTATCTTGCCGATTCGATGAAGCTGTCCTGGACGAATTCGTCTGTCACGATGTTTACCATTTATATGACGCTTTCCAACATAGGCCATGTGATTGGTAATTTCAGCGCCGGAAGCGTGGAAAGAATGTTTGGACGCACGGATACATTCATCGCCATGGGATTGTTAACGGCTTCCGCGTCGTTGATCTTATTGCTGGTCAACACGAAGGATGTTGAGTCGCGAAAGGCCGCATCCGAAGGTTTGCCGGAATCGGAACTTTCTTTATAGCTGACAGCCGCCAGACCAGTGTGTTATCTTGGATGCTATGAGAATCAAAGCGATTTTTATTGTGTTCATTACAGCGCATCCAATATTCGCAGCAAGTGCGGATGAGGGTGAAAACTGGTTTCAGACGCGAGTCGCCCCGATCCTGCAGCAGCATTGTTTTGAGTGTCACAACAGCACGGACAAGAAAGGTGACTTTTCATTACAAACGTACGATGAACTATCAGCAAGCGGGTTTGTCGAAGCGGGTAACCCTCAGGCCAGCCACCTTCTTCAGGTACTGAAGCCCGCCGACGGGAAACGAGCGGCCATGCCTAAAGACAATCCGCCGCTGGATGTGGATGAAGTGACGGTCATTGAAAAATGGATTCAACTAGGGACTCCCTGGCCGGCCGGGTTGATTCTTGAGCAACCCGTGGTGAACGACAGAGACTGGTGGTCGTGGAATCCACTGGTGCGACCGGATGTTCCCCGGGTTTCCAATCCATTCGCTGAGATCTTTCCGGTCCGAACGACCGTGGATCAGTTTATCTTACAAAAGCTACTTGAGAACAAGCTAACACCCTCTCCCACCGCGGATCGCCGCGATTTGATACGAAGGGTGACCTATGATCTGACGGGGCTACCACCATCCCCGTCGGACGTAGCTCGTTTTGTAATGGATGACGACCCACTGTCGTATGACAAGTTGATTGACCGACTCCTGGCATCCCCGGCCTATGGAGAACATTGGGGTCGCCACTGGCTGGACGTCGTGAAATATGCGGACACCTGCGGTTATGACAAAGACAAACTAAGACCACATGCCTGGCCCTATCGCGATTATGTCATTCGCAGTTTCAATACAGATAAACCGTATGGTCAGTTTACGCGAGAGCAAATCGCAGGTGACAAACTGTATCCCAACACGGCGGACGGCATCCTGGGTCTGGGATTCATCGCGGCGGGACCGTGGGATTTTATTGGGCATGCGGAAGTAGCGGAAGCGAAGCTAGATGGACAAATAGCCAGGAATATTGACCGCGATGAAATGGTGACCAACACCATGAATACTTTTGCCAGCACAACGATCCAGTGTGCCCGCTGCCACAATCATAAATTTGACGCGGTCAGTCAGCAACACTATTACAATTTGCAGTCGGTCTTTGCGGCGGTGGATAAAGCGGATCGGGTATATGATCTGGACCCGGCAGTCGAACGGAAAAGAGTGGCGCTCGAGCAGAAATTTGTGGCCGTCACGAAAGCGATAAGTGACTTGGAAACCGAACGGGAAAAAGCGGCAGGCGAGGTCTATCGAACCGCCCGGGAGATACAAAAGAAATGGGAACCAGCGCTCAAACGCCAGGCGCGGCCCGTGGAATATGGATTTCACAGTAAGATTTCAAAATCGGCGGATACAACGGAATGGGTGCAAGTCGATCTGGGGAGCTCTCTGTCCGTTTCGAAAGTCCGACTTTACCCGGCCAGCGATGATTTTGGTGGGATTGGAGATGGGTTTGGTTTTCCCGTGCGTTTCCGGATATCGATATCTTCCGATCCTCAGTTCAAAACGGCCACGGTGGTGTTCGATCAAACGGAAGCGGATTTTCCCAATCCAAAACTGGCTTATGTTGAAACGACCATTGCCGACGGTCATGCGCGCTATGTGCGGATCACGACTACTCGCCTCGCAAAACGCGCCAATGACTACATCATGGTGTTATCAGAAATAGCGGTGATGGACAAAGCCAATACCAATCTGGCACGAGGAAAGCTGGTGACGGCATCCAGTTCGATCGAGGCGCCGGATCGGTGGGGAAAAAAGAATGCGACGGACGGGTTGTGGCCAATGCCCACGGATGTTGAGGGTACTCAGAAATGGCTGGCAGCCGGTCAGGCAGCTCAGGCACTGTGGAATAAAGCGTTTACGGCACAGCATCAACAGCAACACGAAGCGCTGCAGGCTGAGTTATCAGCGGCTCAAACGGAACTGGATTCACAACCTGCCGGCGCGTTGGTGTACGCTGCGGCCACTCACTTTAAAACGCTTGCGGACTTCAAGCCAACGATGGGTGCACCCCGGGAAATACGAGTGCTGGGTCGCGGGGATATACTTCGTCCCGGGGCGGTCGCAACGCCGGGAACCATCCCCGTATTATCAAGCACGGGTGAATTTGAATTGCCGGCAGGTCATGATGAGGCGGATCGGCGAGTGGCACTCGCACAATGGCTGACCCGGGCGGACCAGCCGCTGACCTGGCGCAGTATTGCCAATCGCATTTGGCAGTATCATTTTGGCCGGGGGATCGTCAATACCCCAAATGATTTTGGCAGAATGGGGCAACCGCCCACGCACCCGGAACTCCTTGATTGGTTGGCAGTGGAATTCAGGGATCAGGGCCAGTCGATCAAGCAACTCCATCGGATGATCCTGCAGAGCAGTGTTTATCGACAGTCGTCGCACCATCACCCGGCTAATCATGAACTGGATGACAGCAATCAATTCTTGTGGCGGATGAATCGCCGCCGTTTGACGGCCGAAGAAATCAGGGATTCCATCCTGTTAACGAGTGGACGCCTGAATCAACGCATGGGGGGCCCTGGTTTTTATCTGTTCGTTTTGGAACATCCGCAGCATTCTCCCCATTACGAATATCATAAGCACGACCCCGCAGATCCCCAGTCACATCGACGCAGTGTTTATCGATTTGTTGTACGCAGTCAGCCCGACCCGTTCATGACAATTCTGGATTGTGCGGACTCTTCCCAAAGCACCCCGGTCCGGGGAGAAACATTAACGTCCATCCAGGCGCTGGCGCTGTTAAACAACAAATTTAATTTAGCCATGGCAGAGTTTTTCAAAGCGGATTTGTCAGCACAAAATGCTCCGTTGGCGTCTCAGGTCGACCGTGCCTTCAGTCGAGTGACGGGACGAGTCCCCTCGGCAGAAGAACACGAAGAACTGGTTGGTTATGCACAAGAACATGGGATCACCAACCTCTGCCGCCTCCTATACAACTTCAACGAGTTCATTTATCTAGACTAAGCGAAAACCGTCGATTGTCGTCATGATTTATCCACATTCAACAATCCCGAATTTGTCCCGAAGAGAGTTTCTCTGGCAATCCGGTGGTGGATTGGGCGGGATCGCGCTGGCTTCGATGTTGGGTCAAGAACCGCTCAGGGCAGATGGAGCATTAGGCGGTGTGTTACATCATCGGGCCAAAGCAAAACGGGTGATTCAATTGTTTATGTCGGGGGCAGCCAGCCACATTGATTTGTGGGACGATAAGCCCTGGTTGGAAAAGCATCATGGTGAAGAGGCAGATTTTGGGGAGAAAATAGAGCTCTTCCAAAGCGGATTTGGACCATGGGCAAAATCTTATTTTAAGTTCCGGCCGTACGGTGAGTCAGGCAAGCACCTAAGTGATGCAGTCAAACCGCTCGGAGAGGTTGTTGATGAGATGGCATTCATCCACAATATGACGGGCACTACCGGAGTCCACAGCCAGGCAACGTTTTTACAGGCGACAGGGTTTCAGGATCCCGGGTTTCCGGGAATGGGCTGTTGGGTCAGTTATGGACTGGGCAGTATGAATGACAATCTGCCAACGTTTGTCGTCCTGCCGGATCACCGTGGGTATGCATCCAATGGTCCTAAAAATTGGGGTTCCGCCTTCTTGCCAGCGCATTCGCAAGGGACGACGGTATTTCCCCAACGCGAAAATCCGGTTGAAAACCTGTTGCCTCAGGCTTCCTACGTGACCGATCACAGTGAACAAGCGGGTGCGGCACTGCTGAATCGGTTTAATCGACAGTACAAGCGGCGGCGTCCGGGAGATTCAAGGCTGGATGCCCGGATTCGCAGCTATGAACTCGCCGCAAAAATGCAGCTCAGTGCCCCGGAGGCGATGGATATTTCAAAAGAACCGGCACATATCCTGAACATGTACGGTCTTCAAAATGCGGGTGCAACGTACGGAGCAGATATAAATGTACCCGAAGAAGCGGAATATTTTGGGCGCAAATGTCTGATCGCCCGACGGCTGCTTGAACGAGGCGTGCGGTTTGTACAAATTTGGTCGGGCAACGACAACGGATCCCCGCGGCGGAACTGGGATAGCCATGAAGATGTCCTGCGTGACCATGGTCCCCTTGCCGGGGGGATGGCTATCGGGACTGCCGCCCTGATCAAAGACCTCAAACAACGTGGACTGTTGGAAGATACGATTGTCTTGTGGACGACCGAATTTGGAAGAATGCCCAGCAGTCAAAGTAAAACGGGTCGTGACCATAATCCGTTTACATTTACGAACTGGCTTTGTGGCGGTGGAATTAAAGGGGGGGTTGTGGCAGGAGAATCCGATGAGCAGGGATTCAAGCCACTGGATCGCGATCACCCCACGCGCGTCTATGACGTGCATGCGACGATGTTACATCTGCTGGGAATTGACCATCAGCGATTGACGGTTCGTAACAACGGCATCGACCGACGACTAACCGATGTGCATGGGCATGTGTTACGAGAGCTCATCGCATAAGGATGACCATGCCGCGTTCTTCAGAAATAATGAATCAAATGATGGAATTCGGACTGTTGGCGGATTAGGATAATCTCTACGAAGATTTTTTTAGACAACCCTTTCTCATGGAGTTAGAACGTTGAGTTTTCACAAGACCCTGCTGTCATTGGCCGTAATCACGTTTCTTACAAACCCCTTGTTTGCCGGTGAATTAAATGTGCCCCCCAAGGGCTGGACGGCCTTGTTCAACGGGAAGGATACTGCGGGGTGGTATGGGTGGAAAACCCAAAACCCCGAAGAGCTTGGGGCGAAATCTGCCGATGATCAGGCGGCCTATAAAGCGGAAAGCCGGAAGGATATTGATCAACATTGGTCGGTGGATGATGGAGAACTGGTGAATGATGGCCATGGACTGTACCTGACGACAGAGCAGGAATTCAGTGCTTATGAGCTCATGATCGACTACAAGACTGTTGCCCGGGCGGATAGCGGTATTTATCTGAAAGCCGTCCCACAGGTCCAGATATGGGATTCGACGAATCCGGCCAATTTCAGTATTGGCGGGGATAAAGGTTCGGGTGGTTTGTGGAATAACAGCAAAGGCGCGCCGGGCAAAGATCCGTTGGTACTGGCTGACAAACCATTTGGCGAGTGGAACAGCTTCAAAATCCGTCAAATCGGAGCCCGGACTTCCGTCTGGATGAATGGAAAGCTGCTTGTGGATAATGCCATTATGGAAAACTACTTTGACCGCAAACGCCCTTTGTTTCACCATGGACCGATTCAATTGCAGACACATGGTGGCGAAATTCGCTGGCGAAATATCTTTGTGCGTGAAATTGGTGCGGAAGAGGCGGGAAGAATCCTGCGGGAATCGGCCTCAGCAGAGGGTTTTGATTCTGTCTTTGATGGGAAAAGCCTGGACGGCTGGACAGGCGCCGTGGACAACTATGAAATAGTCGATGGGTCGATCCAGTGCCTAAAAGGTAAAGGGGGCAACCTGTTTACGAAAAAGATCTATACAGATTTTGTAGTCAGACTGGATATCAAAACACCGCCTGCAGGCAATAATGGTCTGGCGATTCGCTATCCGGGGTCTGGAAACCCGGCCTATGTGGGAATGACCGAACTACAGGTTCTGGACGTAGAATACCCAGGCAAATTGGCTCCTTATCAATATCATGGCTCGGCTTATGGAATGGTACCTGCGGCTCAGGGATATTTGCATCCGGCGGGCCAATGGAATTATCAGGTCGTTACGGTTAAAGGCTCGACCATCAAAGTCGAACTGAACGGCTCGGTCATTCTTGATACGGATTTGGCAAAGATCACCGACGAGGGCGTCCGAAAACGACACCCGGGTATGATGAAAACGGAAGGCCATTTTGGTTTTGCCGGCCATAATGATGCGGTTCAGTTCCGCAATATTGAAATAAAAGAGCTTAAGTAGCAGCACGGTTTTTTCAATATGCAATGGATCAACGCGTTGCCGTAATCACGATAAAGAGGTAGGTCATGAAGAGCATTGTCGGTTTCGCCTGCGCGCTCGTGTTGAGTTGTGCTGGAGCACTCTGGGGCCAGGCGCAGGTTTATCCGGATGGCGAGAAACCCGCCGATCGTCGATTGGGCGAATTACGGCACCTAAACAACTACTTTCCTTTTGAGGTGCCTAAGACTCTGGAGAACTGGAAAGAACGTCAGGAGCAATTGCGCGTCCGACTGCTGGTGGCAAATGGGATTTGGCCGTTGCCAAAGCGGACGCCACTGAATGCGAAACAGTGTCGCATTCAGCCCGGCTAGCAAACTGATCGTCAGCGGCGGGTCCAGGATGGTAAGAGTATGGGATGCCAAAACTGGCCGAGTGATCCTCACGCTCAGTCGAGTCCCTCTTATAGGACACGCAAATAATGTCACCAGTGTGGTATTCAGTCCGGACGGTAAGCGAATCGTTAGCAGCAGTTGGGACAAGACGGTGAAGGTGTGGGATGCTAAAACCGGCCAAAGATTGCTCACACTCAGAGGACACAAAGGCTGGGTCAACAGCGTAGCATTCAGCCCGGATGGCAAACTGATCGGCAGCGGCGGTGGGCCGTGGTACCACCCTCCGGGGCCACGGCCTGATGGTGGCTCGGACCACACTGTGAGGGTATGGGACGCTAAGACCGGCCAGGCAATGCACACTCTCAAGGGACACGCGAATGGCGTCACCTGCGTCTCATTCAGCCCCGACGGAAAACAAATCGTCAGCGGCAGTTTGGATTTCACTGTGAAAGTTTGGAACCTGCCCTCGCTCGCACCTTAAACCACAAGTGCCACTTGGCACGTGAGCCGGCTCATTTCCACCCCCACCCCGCCAATCGGCTAGCATCAGCCGCATGGTATTCGCGCCTTTTTCAAAAATGGCTTGGCGTTCCTTCTGAGGAGTCATTGGAAATGGAAAGAGCGCTAGCATGAGATTCTCACCATTTGCTCTGATGCTCATCGCGATATTTGGTTGTAGCGAGCAGCCGGAACCACAGCCGCTTGAGAAAACGAATAGATGCACAGAGTCACCAAAACACACCTAAGAGCGGCGTTTTCTTTTTTGTGCGCGATCACTGCCTACGGTTCGGATCGGACGGCAGTGTCTCAGACAAACGCGCAGCCGAATGCTTTCGATCAGACGATTGCTCCGATCTTGTCGGCGCATTGTTTGGAGTGCCACAGCGGAGAACATCCCAAGGGCAAGCTTGATCTCAGTCGGCGTGTCACTGCCTTTCGAGGAGGAGAAAGCGGTCCGGCGATTGTGGTTGGTGATCTCGACGAGAGTCTTATTTGGGAAATGATCGAAGCAGACGAGATGCCGCCGAAGCGTGCTCTTCCCGAAGCCGACAAGCATGTCATTCGCGAGTGGATCGTCGGCGGAGCCAAGTGGGGCAGCGATCCGATCGACCCGTTTCAATACACGTCGAGCCACCGCGCCGGCTACGACTGGTGGTCGCTGCAACCACTTGTAAAACAACCTGTGCCCACGATCGACGACGATCGATGGTCCCGCAACGACATTGATCGATTCATCCTCGCGAAGCTGAAAACCAAGAAACTGAATCCTTCGCCGCGTGCCGACCCTCGGACGTTGGTGCGCCGGATTTATATCGATTTAGTCGGCTTGCCGCCGCCTGCCGAGATCATAGACAAGTTTGAAAATACTCCCTCGCAAACAGCGTGGGAGCAGCTGGTTGACGATTTGTTGGCGTCACAGCACTACGGCGAGCGTTGGGCGCGGCATTGGCTGGACGTTGTGCGATTTGGCGAAAGCGACGGCTATGAATACAACGCGCCTCGCAGCACTTCATGGCACTATCGAGACTGGGTCATTCGCGCGCTCAACGATGACATGCCCTATGACCAATTCACTCGGATGCAACTGGCTGGCGATATTCTCAAACTGACCTTACCCCGCTTTTAGTACCAGCCTAAGTGAGAGAATCGGGGTTAAGTAACTCGGCTGTGTTCTGGAGGCTGAGGCGTAGCCGAAGCTGGAAGAACACAGCCAACCGCATACGTGGCG
>Ga0310121_10001462_pt1 | contig 24098 bp, 21 predicted proteins | sample CB27_Tmax_986_MG_FD_203504 | JGI IMG/M metagenome (GOLD analysis project Ga0310121, IMG submission 203504) | Marine microbial communities from Western Arctic Ocean, Canada - CB27_Tmax_986 | ecosystem: Environmental > Aquatic > Marine > Oceanic | place: Canada: Western Arctic Ocean | collected...
CGGTTAGTTTTGTGCGATGAACAGCTCGCCACACTCCTGCTGTCGCACGCAACCACATTGAACAAAACGCTGATTTCGGGTCATCCAGGTGCGACACAAAAACAGGAAGAAGCCAAATTCGACGCAATACCAAGTTTTCAACTGGCCACCCTAACCCCCCCTTCTTTACCAGCGCAAGCGGGTACCAGGGTGGCGCTTCTCGGAGCGTCCCCCTGGTCTCGCCGGCTTGCGTCCTTCAGTGTGGAAGGGATGGGGAGCAGATAAGGCGGAGATTGATTGCCAGTGACTCGATTTTTATTTTGACCCTACCCCCCCTTCTTTACCAGCGCAAGCGGGTACCAGGGTGGCGCTCCTTGGAGCGTCCCCCTGGTCTCGCCGGCTTGCGTCCAGCGCAAGTGATTAGGGAACCGTCAGCGCTAGAATGTAAAACAATAGACTGTAAAACGAAGCCTAAAAGATTCCGACGCCGAACGTATCTTCTGGATCTTCGTTTGATGGTCTAACAGCCTCATCTTTGGATTTCTCATTGCCGTACGGCGCGCCTCCACGTCGTCCCCCGTCGGCACGAGACTTTCCACGTCGGGCCTCTGGTCGATCGATTCTTCGAGTGACTGAGGGAGCATCACCGTCCATTTCCGCCGCGTCGACTTCGTAGTCATAGTCCTCATCGTACTTCGAGGCATAGCCTGGCTCTTGGGACATCTCACGCTCTTTCTGAAACGCTTCGATGACGCGGAGTTGAATGATCTCTCGACATACCGAGTTAATAGGATGTGCGATGTCCGCGTAGAGTTTGGTTCGACCTTCTTGGTCCTTGATCGCCAAATCATCTTTAAGGCGCAACCCACATTGATTGCAGTAGGCGGCGCGCAAATGATTCTTACAGTTGCACTGAGGGCAATGGGCCGTGAGCTTGCGGCTGGGCATGGCAACGAACGAACCGTTAGTGCCCTGGATAATCTTGAGATCACGAATGACGAAGGCGTTGTCGAGCGTAATGGAGCAGAACGCCTGGAGTCGATCATCGGGATCCTCCATGAGCTTGATACGCACTTCGGTGATATTCACACTGCCGCTCCTTGTTCAGTCCCTACACTAAGCCAGTCCGTCTCCTGAAAATCGGCTGCCACGGCCGTAACGCATCTTCAGTCTGCAATCAGTGACTACTCGAAATACTTGCCCGATACGTGCGGCTTGTAACCGTCGCATCACCGCCATCGCCTGGACCGAGCCCGTCGCAATGCCAAAATAGCTCGAGCCACTGCCGGCCAACTGGTGGTCCACCAACGTCGACCGGTCAAAGTGGCGCACGACATCAACGAGTTCGGGTGCAGAAATTTTAGCCGAACTTTGCAGTCGATTATGTAGTTGGCCCGCATAGGCGGAGGCGCCGCAACTCGATTGAAATATGGCCGGGATGGTCACTTGTTCGTCGGTGGCAGGAACCTTCAACCGTCGGTAGACCTCCGCCGTGCTCAACCCAAATGGAGGTCGGACGACGACGCAATTGAGTCGTGGTGTCGAGTTTAGGTACTCGACGTCCTCTCCGCGACCTCGACAAACTCCAGTGCCACCTCGCAAAAAAAATGGCACATCGCTCCCAAGGCGCGCCGCGAGAGTTGCCAAACGCGAGTCGTCTAGGCCCAGTTCCCAGGCGGTGTTGGCTGCCAATAATGCGGCGGCTGCGTCGCTGGAGCCGCCGCCGAGTCCAGCTTCCGACGGTATTCTCTTCACGAGGTGGACCCGCGCCCCGCGATCGCAACCGGTTTCGCCGCGTAGCAGCCGTAGAGCACGGGTGACCAGGTTGTCCTCAGGCGGTGGAAGGTCGCGGTATCCGCCCGATCGAATCACGCTAGGACTTATGGCCCAGCGCACGGTGAGATCGAGACGTCCACCGTCGTTTGGCTCGAAAAGAAGGGTATCGTAAAGACTGATACCCGTCATCAAGGTCACAACTTCGTGAAACCCGTCAGGTCGCCGAGCCAGAACTTCCAAGAACAGGTTTAGTTTCGCGGGAGCCCACATCTCAATCTGGGCACCGCATCGATCACGAGCCATAGACTGACCTCGAGATGCACTCGCGGGGGGCACGCTAGGGTCCAAGGCCAACACCCATGTGGAGTCGGTTTGGCGGTATATATTCGCCCAACCGGTAGCGATTTCTTCGAGCCGCCAATCGATTGCAAAACAATGGCAGCGGGCGAATGCGCTCCCACGGGTTCGGCGAATATTAACGTTTGGTGTTTACGAAAGCCTTTCATGTCAACACCTTAGAGATTGTATTCCAGTACGTCGCGTGGTCAACCACAATCGCTACAGCAGTCCGGCGGCAGCCAATCTTTGGAGTTTGCGTGAGCTGTGAGAATATTTTTCATCATAAAAAAAACGTTTCTTCTCAATAATTGCGTGAATTGAAGCGAAGATTTGGTTCGATGCTTGTGCGATCCCGAACGATTCGCACCACTTCAAGTTGAAGTGGGCGCGGACGGGAATTGCAGGCTAAAGGCGCCCGGCCGAGGCTCTTGTTTTTGGGGTACTTACCAGAACGCTTAAACGGGGACGCAGCGCGGTCGATTCGGCTTCCTAGGACTGACTGAGATTTCGGGCTAGCAGCTCCGCTCGCCCTACGGCTATGGTTCGTCTTCGGCGTGCGACGAGAAAAAGTCCATTCATGGAGCCAGCGTCATGGAGACAGGGCACGGAGACTTGCGTCATCGAGACAGCGTTATGGAGACAGAGTCGAGGAGCGAGCCCAATTCTGGATTTTCCCACGATGCCGCAAACGTAGGCCGCGGAATCATCATAGGCGGCGCTGACGTAATTCCTGGCGTTTCGGGAGGCACCATGGCGCTAATCCTGGGGATTTACGAGAGATTGGTAAATGCACTCAGCCGGGTGGATTTGTCGCTATTGCGCCATATTCGACACGGCCGTATTTTGCAGGGGGCCGCCCATATGGATGCGAGGTTCCTGACGGCCATCGGTTGCGGTGTATTGGCGGGTATCGTCACAATCGGCTCGGCCATGAAGAACCTTTTAGAGAGCGAAGCAAGCCGGTCTGTCACGATGGCCGTTTTCTTCGGCATGATTCTCGGTTCCACCGCGGTGGTGGCGAAGATGGTCTGCTGGTCGCATGGCGCCGCGAGGCTTCTTGCCATAGCTGCCATCGCGGGTATTTTGGCCTTTTGGGTCACTGGGCTGAACGAGTTCTCGGGCACGACGCATCCGGCGTACGTTTTCGCCAGTGGGATGATTGCGATCTGCGCGATGATACTACCGGGAGTCAGCGGTGCCTATCTCTTAGTTATTTTGGGGCTGTACGGTCACGTTACGGACATTTTGGATCGACTTCGTTCGGGCGATGTTCAATTCGAGGATATCCAGATGGTTGCCTTTCTGGGCGCTGGATGTGTCGTCGGCATCATTCTCTTCAGCAAGGTGCTGCGTTGGCTGCTGGCCCAATGGCACAACGCGACGTTGGCGGTGCTTTGCGGGCTAATGATCGGAGCGTTACGAAAGATCTGGCCCTTCCAACACGATCTCACACCAGACACCCATGAGTTCAAACACAAGATATTTGAACCGGTTTGGCCGGAGACGTTGACTAGCCAGGTCACAAGCTGCCTCGTTGCGGCCGTGCTTGCCATGTCCGCGGTGTTGTTGATTGAACGCGTGTCACGTCGCCCAGATTCCGCCCAGCCGCCCTCTTCCACCGAGTAGCCGTTCACACTTGCCGCGCGTTCGGCGATCAGTGCTTACGCGTGAGTTCGTGAAAACGCCGTTTGAGTTCGCCCGTGAGAGGCCCTGGCTTGCCGTTTCCAATCCGACGACTGTCGACCTTGACAACTGGAATGACTTCCGCGGCGCTACCCGTCAGGAAGCACTCCTCGGCGATGTACACGTCGTGTCGAGTGAGCGCCATTTGGTGTACCGGTTTGCCCATCTGGTCGGCCAAATCGATCACGGCTTGTCGAGTGATCCCCTCGAGGATCCCAGCGTCAGTGGGCGGCGTATGGATTTGATTGTTGCGGACGAGAAAAATATTGTCACCGGTACATTCAGCGACCTCACCTTTGTGATTTAGCATCAGTGCTTCGATGCACCCGCCTTGAAGCCCCTCGATTTTGGCAAGGATGTTATTCAGGTAGTTGAGAGACTTGATTCTCGGGTTCAGTGCGGCAGGATGATTTCGCTGCGTGCTGGCCGTGATGATCTCCAAGCCGTTTTCATACAGCTCATCCGGGTAGAGCTCGATGCTGTCGGCAATGATAATCACCTGTGGGTCGCGTGTTTTGTTCGGGTCCAGTCCCAACGTGCCCGCACCTCGCGTCACGACCAGGCGAATATAACCATTACGAATCTCATTGATGGCCAACGTCTCTTGGACAGCGTCGGCCATCTTTTCGGGAGATATCGGAATCTCCAACCAGATTGCCTTCGCCGAATACCACAGTCGCTCCAGGTGATCGTTCAATCGAAAGACACGGCCGTCGTAGCTGCGCATGCCTTCAAAAACACCGTCGCCATAAAGCAAGCCATGGTCATAGACGCTGATCCTGGCCTCGTCCTTCGCGAAGAATTCACCGTTGATGTAGATTTTCAGCGACATGCGTTCTCAACAGCCTATTCTGCTCGCCGCGCGCCAAATCCGTTCGAACCGCTCTGCGTCAACCGCGAGACTCGATAACACGGCCATTCACCAACCGAACCAACCGATTTGCCTCGGTGGCCAACACCATATCGTGTGTCACCATGACTATAGTCAGCTTTTCGTTTTGGTTCAAGGATCGCAAGATGCCCACGATCTCTCCGCCAGTTTGCTGGTCAAGATTCCCCGTTGGTTCGTCCGCCAAAAGCACACGCGGTGAGTTGACCAGGGCTCGCGCCATGGCAACTCGTTGCATTTCGCCTCCGGACAGCTCCTGAGGGCGGTGTTTCAGTCGGTGGGACAAACCAACCTTGTCGAGCCAATACTTGGCCTGATCCTGAATTGCTTTGCCGCGACGCCAATAACCGACGACGCTGTTGGCAATCATCATTGGGAGCAGGGTGTTTTCCAACGTCGTCAACTCCGGTAGGAGGTGATAGAACTGGAAGATCATCCCCAGGGATCCAGACCGCAGCCGATCACGCTGTCTGGGCGATATATTGTCAATTCGTCTGCCTTCGAAGTGGATCGTGCCAGCGTCGGGTGCATCGAGAGAAGCCAACAGATGGAGCAAAGTACTCTTACCTGAACCGCTTTGCCCGACAATCGCCGTAAAATCGCCGTCGTGTATCTCCAGATCGACTCCGCGGAGAACAGGAATTCTAATCTTGTTCTTGTGATAGCTCTTTTCTAACCCTTGGGTCGCCAACAGAGGGGCGGAGCCGACTGGCAACGTCGTGCCCCCGGTGGTCGCTCGTTGCGACCGATGGCCCGCGTCTGGCGATAGCTCCCATTTGGGACTGGGTAGCGGGGTTGTCGGGGTGCCATTATTCATATCGTAACGCCTCCACTGGATGAAGCCGCGCTGCGCGCAGCGCCGGCAGGACACTGGCCATTACCGCAATCAAAATGGCCCCGACCATGATCCAACCGACGGTAAAACCGTGAATGATCGTGGGGATCCTTTGGAAATAGTAAATCGTCGGATCAAACACCTCGCGACCGGTCACCATTTCGATGAGGGCCGCGATGCGATTGATGTGGACGACAAAGGTGAGCCCGAGAACCACACCGACCCCCGAACCAACAATCCCGAGCGAGAATCCATAGGTCACAAAGACCGACATGATTCCGTGACTGGAGGCTCCCAGTGACTTTAGAATGCCAATGTCTTTTGTCTTTTCCACCACGATCATGAAGAAGGTTGCCAAGATCCCGAAGCCTGCCACCGCAATGATCAGGAATAAGAGAATATTGAGCAACGTGGTTTCCATCTGGACCGCCGCCAGAAGTGGTCCTTGCATGTCTTTCCAGCTTTGCACTCGGTATGGAAACAGGTGGGGCGGATACTTGGCACGCAATCGGTCGCGGGCCAGTTCCAGGTTGGCTCCTTCAGCCAGTCGAATCTGAATGGCCGTGGCGGCGCCGATACCGGTCTGCGGATCGATCATGCCCCTCATTGACTGCAGGTTGTCCAAAGGAACAAAGGCAAAGTTTGCGTCGTATTCACTCATTTTGCTTTCGTAGAAATCAACGACGGTGCAGTATTGATTGGCCAATTCAGGGGGGATGCTGGCCGTCGGAAAGGTAAGCCGCACGTCGTCGCCGGGTCGGCGGAGAAAATAGTCGGCCACCTCGCCTTCCTCATCCCGCTGCCGAATGCTTGCGATGGAAATACCCAGCACAATACCAGTGTGCGGGGCCATCATGGCTTCTAAAGACGGTGCCTCAGGTGCCAGACGCATAAACGGGTCCCCGCCAGTGTGGTCTTTATTCACTAACTCCGTTGGGGAGGCGGTCATTGCGTCAATCTTGGACTGGTAGGCGATCTCCGCCGCCACCCGTCGGCGACGATAGTCAAATCCGGCCGGTTCCAGACGCGAGCCAAATCCTCCCTCCCTAAGCCTGAACTCCAACTGCTCGCGGTTCCTCGGATGAAGCAGGAACTTGCTGAAGTCGCTGACTCCGGAATAGGTGGCCGTGTCGATTCCGATCAGCGTAATCGGCTTGGTCACCCACTCGCCTCGTATCTCGAACGACAACATGGATGGGATGTGAATGTTCGGTGTCATCGCGACGACGTCATCCCCCAACGTGTCCCGAATGTCTTCCATCAGCTCAATCGGATTGGCAATCCCTTCGGTACCGTGAGATTCAACCACTAGGTCCGAAAGGATGCCATGGAGACGACGGTTCATCTCGTCTTGAAAACCGGCCATCACGCTGTTGACAACGATCATCGTGGCGACGCCCAACATCACGCTAACAATGGAGGCCAATGCTATGTAACGGGTGCGTAGATACCGCAGACAGAGAAGCAGCTTGTACATGGCCAATCCTTTGGCGCTAGTTGCTTTTTTAGTACTTCCCAAACGACGGCCCGGACTGGACTAAGAGCTAGACTGAGGACGCAATAGGGGAAACAATATTATGTCGCGAATCGTCTGGGTGTTGGTGAGCAACATGACCAATCGATCAATGCCGATTCCCAAACCACCCGCTGGCGGCATACCATGGCGAAGCGCTCGGATGAACTCGTGGTCCATCTTAGCCATCGAATTCTCTTCATCCACACCAGCCAGTTGAGTGCGAAACAATTCCTCTTGCAAATCAGGGTCGTTCAGCTCCGTATAGGCGTTAGCAATCTCCATGCCCCGGACAAATAACTCGAATCGCTCAGCAATCTCCGGTTGGTCGTTCTTGCGTTTCGTCAACGGGCAGATACTAGCTGGATAGTCGATTACGAAGATAGGTCCCTGGAGCGCATCCTCCACTTTCTCCTCAAAGAGCTCGTTTCGGATCACGTCGATGTGTCTGCCAGCTGTCTCAAGCCCCACGTTCGCTGCTAGCTGCGTCACCGCTTCGGTGTCAGTACCATCGACGCCCGTATGCAGTTCGAATAATTCGTGATAGGTCTTTCGCGCGAATGGAGGCGTGAAGTCGATGGGGTCGTCGTCACCCCAAGGGGCCACCATCCCGCGTCCCAAACTTTCTAGGGCATTCACGATCACCTGCTCGGTCAGCTCCATCATGGTGCCGTAGTCACCATAGGCTTCGTACACTTCCATCATCGTAAACTCAGGATTGTGACGAGGGCTGATTCCCTCGTTCCGGTACACACGGCCGAGTTCGTAAACCCGCTCCACGCCGCCGACCAAAAGTCGTTTGAGATGCAGCTCCAGCGCGATGCGCATGAACAGGTCGATGTCCAACGCGTTGTGGTGGGTCTTGAATGGCCGTGCTGCCGCACCGCCAGCAATCGAGTGAAGCGTGGGTCCCTCGACCTCCCAGAAACCTTGGTCACCTAGAGTCTGGCGAATCGACTTAACGATCTCGCTGCGATCCTTGAATCGCTCCATGACTCCTGGACTGTAAGTCAGATCCAAATACCGCATGCGCTGACGCAGTTCGGGATCCTGAAGACCGTGATGCTTTTCCGGCGGCGGTTCGAGAGATTTACATTGAAAGTGCAGTCGCTGGGTAAACACCGTCAATTCACCCGCCTTGGTCCATCGCAGTTGTCCGTCGACACCGATCAGGTCACCCAAGTCGAAAAGCTGAGCCAATCCCCAACTGTCGTCACCCACCTGCTTCTTGCCGATGAACAGCTGGATCTGACCTGTCTGATCCCGCACGTCGACGAACTTCAGCTTGCCTTTGTCTCGCAGGAGAACGATCCGCCCCGCGAGGCGGACATCGGGCCCGATCATCTCGGCCTTGCCCTGCTCTGAAAGCCATTCGCGAAAATCAAGATTCTCGTCGCCGGATGGGTCCGGGATGGCCAACTCTTCTCCAGCCTCATTCACCAGCCGGATTTCGCCAGCCCGTGCGCGAACGCCGCTGATCGACGTGCGGTCGAGAAAGCGACTACCCCACGGGTCGATACCCAAAGCCTTTAATTTGCGAAGTTTTTCGCGACGAGATGCTTCGTGCATGTTGGCTGGGTTGCTGGACGGATCCAGCCGAGACGACTCGGATGAGGATGCCGTGGAATTTGTGTTCATGGGGAGTTAAAGCAAGACGTTGTTGATACGTCAAATAAGAAGGCGGGGCCGTCGACCAGCGGCCCTCACATGGGCGAAAGCCACGGTTGACCAGCGGAATGTTGGGCAAGAGCCCATTCTATTGAAACCATTTCGATGGTCAACGGCAGGCGGCGCGTGGAGCGCCGGTTCCCGTTGTTCGGTCGCGCTACGAAGAAGGTTGGTCCTGGGACGAGTCGTCCACCGCCTGGACCTCCTGATTCGCTCGTTCACGCCAGGTCGTGAGCCGGTCCTGGATGCCAGGAATCAAGCGACTGGCATTCTGGTAGTAGATCTTTTCCAGTACCTCGTCGGGTAACCCGACACCATAAACGTTCCAAAAACCCTGAGGGGGAAATGGTTTCTCCGAATAGGGAAAGTACTCGTCGAAGGTTTCCAGGAAACGCCAATACAGCCGCAGTCTGGTTTCCGGCCAAGGCCCATCGGTGCCGAACAGGATCCGATCCATGTATTTCAAAAAGAATTTTCGCGCCGTGTAAGGCTGGCGCCCCAGTTCACCGATGCGTGACGCGATTTCTACATATAGGTTTGGGTATTGGTCCAACCACCTACCGACGGCGTCCAGATCTTCCGGGTTGTTCGCGACATGGGCCCCAATGAATGTGGTATTGGGGTGCCGCGCAATGACGCGGTTTCTTGCTGCAAGTAACCCGTCACGACTGGGGAATTCGTCCCCGTGAAAACTCCACTCAGGTCGGCGATGTAGCTCCTCCCACCTTTCATTGCGCTCGTCCACCGGATCAAAAAAGGCCACCGGATCCGCGGAATGAATGATCACGGGCATTCCGAGTTCACCACAGGCGGTCCAGATTGGGTCCCAGCGAGGGTCGTCAATCTGCATCAGGCGGCCGTCAGGGTTCCGATATTCCAAGCCAAACTGCTTGAAGATCTTTAGGCCGCTGGCCCCGTTTTCATTAGCTTCGGCCAGTAACCGCGCCACGCGACGGGCAAAATCTGGGCGATGGCAGTCCCATCCTGAAGGGTCATCCAGTTCACCATCACCGCGCCAGTCCAACGAGACGAAAATCACAAATCGATCTTCATACTCCTCCCACAGATAATTGGCATGCGTCTCCCATTCGTCTCCTAGCCGACCGTCCAGGCTCGCGCACACCGCTATGTTATTGCGGTCCATCAACTTAACGAATTGGTCCAGCTGCTCCTTGGACTGACGAAAACGATAATGAAAATGGGAATGAACGTTGATCACTTGAAATCGAGCCCGCGAGACTTCGGTCGACGGAACCGCAAGCATGGAGCGCGGGCGAAAATCGTCCAGCGCGAGGACTCGAGTGGATTCCTCCTTCGGGCCATCGACCTCGGCGTCCGTGGTCGTGTCGGCTTGAGGGCCTGCACCGACCTGCTGTTTGTCAGCTGATTCATTCGCTGGCAACGTGAGATTGGAGCACAAAACAATGATGAGAAGGGTGAGCGAACGGGCTCTACGCATGGCGATAACCTCGGGCCAACTCGTGATTGCACGGCAGGTGAGCTCTGGTACGATTAAGCTCGTACGCGTAATGTAGCTCATTTGTCTTCCGAAGGATACGAAATGCAGGCCTGATAGTTCGATACTGCATGGGACATTGTCGGCGGTACCGATGCATGCAAATGGCGAGTGGTGGCCGTGCCTTCAAGTAGGCTGTTAATTCACTGGTGAAATGATCGAACCGACTGTCCCTCCCGAAACGTCTGACGTGACCCAGACGCAAGGCAAACGGGCCGAGCCCGATCCTGCCTCGGAATACCCACGGAGCCCACCGGCCAAGGTTCCGGGCTATCAAATCCGGCAACTCATTGGCAGCGGTGCCTACGGAGAAGTATGGGAAGCGGTTGACCAAAACACGAAACGACTGGTGGCCATCAAGTTCTACACCCACCAGGGTGGTTTGGATCGGTCGTTGTTGTCCACGGAGGTGGACAAGTTAGTCCGATTGTCCGCGGATCGTTACGTTGTCCAACTATTGGATGTGGGATGGTCGGCCGATCCCCCTTATTATGTGATGGAGCACATGCCCAATGGTTCCTTGGCCGATCTTTTGCATCGGGAAGGATCGCTGGCGGTTCCAGCCGCGTTGGAGACATTTCGCGACATTGCGGTCGGAATCTCGCACGCACACAGTAAGGGAATTCTGCATTGCGACCTCAAGCCGGCCAATCTGTTGTTGGATCAAGACAACAAACCTCGTTTGGCGGACTTTGGCCAATCTCGCCTCAGCCATGAGCAGCGACCGGCGCTGGGGACCCTGTTCTACATGGCCCCAGAGCAGGCCGACATGAACGCGATTCCCACGGCTGGTTGGGACGTGTATGCGCTGGGAGCGCTTTTCTTCTGTATGTTGACCGGCCGACCACCCTATCGCGATCCAGCTGCCTTAAGCGAAATCGATTCGGTGGCGGGGCTGGAAAAACGACTGGCCAAGTACCGAGCGCATATTCATGACACGCCGCGACCGACCGACCACCGAGAAGTTGCCGGAGTCGATCGACATCTCGCGGAGATCATCGACGGATGCTTAGAGGTCGATGAGCAAAAGCGTTTTTCGCACGTAATCAACATTATTGACGCGTTGGACAGCCGTGATCGGCTCCATCGGCGTCGACCTTTGTTGGTGTTGGGCATCTTGGGCCCGTTGCTACTGATGATCACCATGGGAATCTTCGGATACCGAGGTTACCAGCGGGCGATGCGGGAGTCAGAAGTCACGGTAACGGTCAGGGCCAGAGAAAGCAACGTGTTCGCCGCCCAGTTCGCCGCCGAAACGGTTTCCAAAGACCTTGAGAAACGATTCCGCATCGTGCAAGATGCCGCACGGGATACGCAACTGCGACGAACTCTCGAGGCGTGTTTGACCGATGCAACGCTCGCTGAGTCGCTTGCCAGGTTTGCGGAGACAACGCCAGAGAGCGATGCGGAGGACGCCGGGTTGCCAAAGCGGCGCGACGAATTTCGTCGACACCCCAAACGGCAGGCACTGGATGATCTAGTGAAGGCGCTTCACGGGAACCCCGACAATCCGAGCGCTGCCAGTTGGTTCGTGCAGGACCATCGCGGTATCAGCCTAGCTATTTCAATCGATGCGGATACAGACTATTCACCGCTTGGCCGGAATTTCGCCTACCGCACCTATTTCCACGGAGGAGAGCGCGATCTACCTAAGGGGACCAGGGCTCCGAAAGTCATCTCAGCGCCCCACCTCTCCTCGGTTTTTCGAAGCACCACGACCGATACTTGGAAGCTGGCCATTTCCACGCCGGTAGTCGGCGAAGACGGTAGCACGATTGGTGTGATCGCACTCACGTTGGAAGTCGGAGAGATCGAAAAATATGAGAGCAAGGACATACGATTCGCCACGTTGATTGACGGTCGAGACGGGGACCATCGGGGTGTGATTCTCCAGCATCCACTCTTTGACGAGTTGAAGCAAAAGAGTCGCTCGCCCTTGCCCGACTTCAGTGAGTTCCGAGCGGATGTCGACCTTCTCAAGTCGGACTCCACGGAACCTTACATCGATCCCCTGTCGACCCATGAGTTGGGAGAGGCCTACCGACGGAAATGGGTCGGTGGTGTGGCCCCAGTGCGTTTGTATCCCGGCAATTCGACGGACGACAATTCAGTCCTCGATACTGGACTCCTCGTTCTAGTGCAGGAGGACTATCAACTCGCGCTAGCTCCGGTGGCCAATCTGGGCCGGAGATTACTAATGGAGGGGATGTTTGCCGTCGTGATCGTCGTGTTGGTACTCGCTCTTCTCTGGGTCTTCGTCTACCAGCTCTTAAAACAGTCCAAAGCAACAGCGACCGTGACTGGCATCGACGGCGATTCGTTCACATTGCATTCCCGTGAGACCATGGAATTCCCTTCGTGATGATCCGTTGCCAAGAGCTCAATTGCTGAAGGATGGAAACGATTCGGCGATCGGCCGCTACACCCTTTCCGGTATTGGCACGTCCGCGCAAACGACCAACTGCATGGCGAACTGCGTGGCGTATACATGCCGTTTTCTTCACTGACTACGAAAACGGGCACGATATTGGTGTGATGCGGCTGGGCCACCAGATGGGCTTCGTGGCGAAATCGTTCGACATGCCGCGCTGACGAAAGTCCGTTCAACGCAGCACCCTCAAGGCGACGGCTGTTCAAGTGCCTGCCGCAGCCGCCGAAGCGCACGGACGTAGCGTTTCGTTGCCGCGGATTTGTCAATTTCAAAAACGTGTGCGATTTCACCGTTGGAGAGTTGCTCCATATGGCGAAGAACCAGTACTTCGCGATCCAGTTTGCTCATGTTCGCCAAACAGAGCTTCACGCATTCCAGCTGTTCGGCGCGAATGGCGGCATGGCTCGGTGAAGTGCCGCTGCTGGTAAGCAAATGAGCCAGCGACGCTGAAGTGGATTGGAACGCTAGTCGCTGGTGAATCGAGACTTCTCGCCCCGCGTTTCGTTTCTGCATCACGAGATGCTTGCGATGCAGGTCGATAAGTACCTGCGCGGTCATGGCCCGCATCCAGATAAAAAACGGGACGGTCGGTTTGGCGACGAAGTCCGGAAATCGTCGCTGGATCACCAGGAACGCGTCTTGCATGACGTCCTCCCAATCGAGTCGCCCCAGCAACCGCTCATCGGTGCGATGTTTGACGAAAGCGCGCAAACGTTCACGATGATGTTCAAAAAACTCGGTTACGGCCGCCACACCACGTTCGCGCGGAGCGTCCGCCTCCCGCGCGATGCTGTCTTGTGTTTGCCGCTTCATGATCGCCAATCATCAAAGTCTCCGCCCGGTGACTCAACGGGCCACGCGGATGAACCTTCTGCAGACTCCATGCTACCAGATACCGAAATGGACACGCATTGGGAACTTGTTCTGACGAGCAAGGTTACCTTTTGTTTGATTCGGATGTAACGCCGCGAACGTCGCCAACGGCCAACCTGGCAGCGCTCGCCCGCGACACCTCCCCACTTCGCTAGATCTGTCGTCGTGGCCGGTCACTTTCGCCATCCAGCTCCGCAAAGGCGATATCCGTCACTGCCTCATTGGCCCCCATCGCCAGAGGACCAGTCGCCAGAGGTCGGGACGCCGAAGGACGGGTTGGCTGGGCTGGTTCGACGGGTGGTGTTGAAGGGTCGATGGGAGCCGGTCCTCGCGGGAGCCGCGCATCGGCGAAGTCGCCGGCCGGCGGCAGGGGCCCGTTGGGCGGGGGCGGATCGTTGGATGGTGGTAGGTTAACGAACTCATCGACCAAGCCGTTAGATATGCCAGCGTCACTGGTGAAAAACACATTGGCTTCGCTAGTGTAGTGGATGGTCGTATTGCGTTCGATAACCTCCGCCAGCGTCATGTTGTCGATTCTTTGCAGCATCTCTCCGGAGAATACGTTCTCGTAATAGAACCGATCACCGTCGCGCAGTCGGGTGAATTGCTCCGCAATGATGGTGCTGGCCGTCATCCCCAGCGACGAACCGTTGGCGATGTTCGGGTTGACGGATGAGTCATAGCCGGTGTATTCCGCGATAGCGCCGTCGCCGAGGAGGGCGGGTAGGAATTCGTTATAGGTGATCGCTTGCAGCTCCGCGATGACGACCTGACGAGCTCGTTGGTAGATTGACTCATCCGACAATGAGGGATTCGCCGCCGCGATTTCGCCCGCAATGCGGTTATGTTCTCGCACCACAACGTATGCATGGCTGTCAACGCCGCGTTTTCATTAGCGCGCACGTCACCTGCAAGGAACAGCGTTTCGCTGGTGCCACCTGCGTTGGCGAAGCCATCATCGTTGAACGGTAACAGTTCGCCGTCGGACGTCGCCATCATCCCAAACTCGAACGTCCGTAGGGCATCGGCCCGATCCTGGTCCGACCCGTAGATCACCGATCCGTCAATGAAGGCCGTGATCTCGTTAAACTGCTGGCGCACTTCGCCATCATCTCCCTCAATGGTTTGCGTCCGATTCAGTCCGATCGTCGCGGTTCCGCTTCCCGTTGAGTCAAACCACGCATCGCCCGCTGGAACCTCGATATCGAACGGCTCGTCACCGCTCCCACTCAGATCAATGTCGTGATCGATGAACTGGCCAAACACCCAACTCAGGTCGGACAGTCCATCTTCATTGGAGATGTCACCGGGCGAAGCGACCACGATGTTACTGACTTCTCGGGCGCTCAGTCGATCTTGGCCAGCCGGCTCGGAAATGCCGTCCGTGTATTCAACCTGCGTCCAACGCTCCAAACCTTGGCCAACGCTCCCCCAATCGGCGTTCTCCTCGTTGTTTTCAGTGCCATCAATCGCGGGGAAGTCAGCAGCGAGAAGTTCGCGACGTTCGAGATCTTCAAACCTTAGATTCTTGTCGACCATTCGCTTGCGTGATGATCGTCGATTGATCATGACGTCCTCCTGTTTGTTCCGTTTGGAAAACCGCGGATGGGTGGGTGTCGCTTTCAGAAACGACGGTGGGCGAAATCAAGCCAGCTCGTGCTACGCAGGCCTTTCTCCTCGAGTGAAAGTTGGGACGGTCTGGATGACTTGTGTCATGGACCTCTACATTCACTGTTACCGCAACGCGTCTATGATTGGGGACATGTCGAGGCAACATTATTTGATTTCAACCCGTTCAGAGTCGAAAACCTCTTGCGCCCAGGGCTGCCAGGTGTCATGACGCTGCCGCGGCACTTCAGGGATCATTCGCGATAGTGCTGTACGACTACGAGGCGGACGGCTCAGAAGCCCGGAATGTCGCGGATGATCAACTTACGCGGACGTTCTCAGGCAACGTCAGACGCTCATGGATCGCAAACCGCAGCACCGTCTCCGACCCCAAGACGGGGTGTTGACACCTTCCACGTTGACCCCGGCACTTTGCGCCTTCGCGTCTTTGCGCGAAATAGGTCGAATTCTCGCGAAAAGGCGCAAAGTACAGAATCGCCTTTACTGGCTATCGCTTCGATTGTCAGCTACTTGAAGTCGTCCTAGGCAGGCCTTGATCATAACTCGGACAAATGCTGACATAGATTGCAATGCCACCTTAACACCAGCCTGACGCGCAAGCGAGGAGAGGGGCCGTTGCCCCGCGAACCAGCTGAACGCTGCCATGCGAGTCCGAAACCGGAGCCGCGCTGGCAATGCAAACCGCGTTCTCCTCGCTTACGCGTCAGGCTAGTGTTTCCCCGGCAGACAACCAGTAGCACTGACAGCATTTGGCGGAGTTATGATCAAGGCCTCCTAGGCAGAATTGAGACGATCCCCAAACTGCCCTATCTGCCTCGACAGGAAGGCCCCTAACTGCCCAACGGAAGGCAAGGATCGCGAAGACGACGGCTAAGCACGCACTCCCCCCGCGCCTTCTGCTGCGGCGCGGCGGCCAAGTCCGTCGCGGGCAGCGTCAGATTTCACCATTGCATCGTCAACGTTTAGACAGTGCACCACCCACGGAGGACTTGGCAAAACTATTCCCGCAGCGCCAACGACACAGTCTTGGTTTCCAGATAGACGTCCATTCCCTCGATCGCGTTCTCGCGGCCGATGCCTGACTCCTTGAGCCCTCCGAACGGAGCTTGGGGCGTGGCGGGCACCGTATCGTTGATGCCGATGGTGCCGAACTCGAGTTGGTCGGCCATCTTGTAGGCAGAGGTGATGTCATTGGTCAGCACGTAGGCGGCTAACCCGTAGGGAGTGTCGTTCGCCTTCTGGATCGCTTCATCGATCGAATCAAAGTCGAGGATCGGCATAACAGGAGCAAAGGGCTCTTCGGTCATGACCGCCATATCTTCGCGAATGTTCGTCATCACCGTTGGCTCGTAGAAATAGCCGCGATCAAAGCGCTCGCTGCGACCGCCGCCGGTTATGCAGTTGGCGCCCTTCGACTTGGCATCGGCAACAATGCCATCGGTCTTTTTGAGCGCGCCAGGTTCGAACATCGGGCCGATGCTGACTCCCTCATCGAGGCCGTTGCCGAGGACCAATTTTTTGGTTTCCGCTACACAGGCCTCGATGTAGTCGTTTTCGATCGTCTTGTGAGCATAAAACCGCGTCGGGCAGATGCAAACCTGCCCGTTGTTGCGGAATTTTCCGATCACCGATGCCTTGGCGACTGCTTCAATGTCGACGTCGGGAAAAACGATGACCGGTGCGTGTCCACCCAACTCCAGGCTGAGACGTTTTAGCTGGCCCGCGGAATTTCTAAGCAACTCCTTGCCGACCTGCGTGGAACCGGTAAAGGAAATCTTTCGACAGATGCGATTGGTCATGAATTCGTTCATGATCTCAGCCGCCGGTCCCATGACCAGATTCGCCGCGCCCGGCGGGAAGTCGCATTGCTCGATGAGCTCGAACAGGCGCAGCGTGCTCAGCGGCGTTTGGCTGGCCGGTCGTGCCACGGTGGTACAACCGACGCCTAGCGCCGGGGCGATCTTTCGAGCGGTGAGTAAGATGGGGAAATTCCACGGCGCGACCGACGCGCAAACGCCGACTGGATGACGAACCGTAAAGATTCGTTTGTGATTGGCACTGGCAGGGATCGTGCGACCGTAGGCCCGTTTTGCCTCTTCGGCAAACCATTCGAACGTTCCGGCGGTGGCCATGGTCTCACCCCGCGATTCGGTGAGCGGTTTGCCCTGCTCCATCGTCAATGCAGTGGCGAGGTAGTCGACATTGTCTCGAATCAGGTCCGCAAGATTTTTTAGTTTGGCGGCGCGCTCGTAGACATTGGTTCCCCGCCAAATAGGAAGCGCTCTGTGGGCGGCTTCCAACGCTCGACGGGCGTCACTTGCGGTTCCATAGGAGACCGTGGCCAGCGCATCCTCCGTGGCGGGATTGATCACTTCCAGCGACTCGCCGCCGGCGGCGTCTGACCAAACTCCGTCGATATAGAGCTGGGTTTGTTTCATCTCCAGCAATTCAATTTGTCCCGTTGTCATGTTCTTACCCTCTGATGACCGTGCCTCTGTGTTGTCTCGCCGCTGGAGCATGCCAACTCCCACCCGATCGTCTCCAGGAGAGATCCCATCAAGGCCAAACGGAGCGTACTATATAGTCGCAGTTGCATCAGACTTCCATCCCCCAAGACGAACGCCGGCGGGCAGGGGAAGGGCCGCGGGGGAACTCAGACCAGCCTTGCGGTCCCCCCAAAACCTAGTAAAGCCATCGGTAGTGTCCCTGCGAGCGCCGGGTGCGACGTGTGGGACTGATCTTGACTGCCAACGGCCTGATGGAGTTATTGGACTGGAGCTGTTGGATTGGAGCTGTTGGATTGGAGCTGTTGGATTGGAGCTGTTGGATTGGGGCTGTTGGATTGGGGCTGTTGGATTGGGGCTGTTGGATTGGAGCTGTTGATTTGAAGCCACTGATACTGGAATTATCGGACTGGAATGACGGGAATGGAATGAATGGACTGAAATGAATGGGCGGGAATGGCGGGAATGGCGGTGGGAAGATTACGGCCCCGCCAATTGCCACCGTGAAATCGAGTGGTAGAATACAGGCCGCACATCGCGGGAGTAACTCAGTGGTAGAGTGCTAGCTTCCCAAGCTGGACGTCGCGGGTTCGAATCCCGTCTCCCGCTCTTGACCGCACTCGTATATGCTTGGTCCGCGGTTGGGCAAAGCCGCATCGACTTGCAAACTAGGACGCCACCGTCGGAGACCAAGCATGCCGAATGTAATCGTCGAAGTACCACACGATAAAGATCCCCAGGACGTGATTTCCAAGGCGCAACCCGTTTTGGAAAAGACGATCGAGGACTTCGAGGGGCATGATCTCAACATGGAATGGACTGACAATCAGGCGGAGTTCTCTTTCAAGAGTTTGGCATTCACGATCAAGGGTAATATGCTGGTCGAAGCAGACAAGATTACCGTCACCATCGAATTGCCTTTTGCTGCCATGATGTTCAAGGACAAGGTACAAGGCGCCATCACCAAACGCTTGACCAAAGCGATTGCCGAAGGTGGTTAACAAGGTCTTTTTTTCCTAGTTCAATATGGCTCAATTACCCGTTGCGGTGCAACTGGCCAGTCTCCGGTTGCCGTTCAAGAAGGCATTGGTGTTGGCCGCTCAATTGGGCGCTGACGCGGTAGAGATCGACGCTCGTGGAGAGCTTCGTCCGCACGAGTTGGGAGACACCGCTCTGCGGCAGCTCCGCAAGATGTTGGACGAGCTGCGCCTTAAAATCAGTACGGTCTCATTTCGGACGCGGCGCGGTTATGAAGTCCTGGACGACCTAGACCGCCGTATCGAGGCAACCAAGAAGGCGCTGGACTTTGCCTACGCGTTGGGAGCGTCGACCGTCGTGAACGAAATTGGCACCATATCCGCTTCCGAAGATTCCTTGGAGTGGAGCACCATGGTCGAGGCGGTACACGATTTAGGTCGGTACGGGCAACGTTGCGGCGCATTTTTGTCAGCGCGCACTGGGTACTCCAGCGGCGCTGAACTTGCCCGTCTGTTGGATGCGCTTCCCAACGGCTATCTCGGGATCGATCTGGACCCGGGTGGACTCATTGTCCATGGTCATTCCGTGGAGGAGGCAACCAGCCTACTAGCGAGTCACATTCTCCATGTTCACGCACGGGATGCCGTACCGGACCTGGCCGCGGGACGAGGACTCGAGGTGCCCTTGGGCCGTGGATCGGTCGACTTTCCTAACTTGCTGGCCACGCTGGAAGCACAGGATTACCGCGGCTATCTCACGGTCCAGCGGAATGACTCTCCAACAGCGGTCCAGGAGATTGGCGACGCGGTGCAATTTCTCAGGAACCTGTAACCGCGGGCGCACCGCGGAAAGCCTGGCAGGTAGCCGATCAAAGTGGGACCGTGCGCACCTCGGCATTTTCCAGGTGCGGCTGCAGACGAGATTCACCCGGCGGCAATTCCTTAGAAGACTTGCCGTGCTATCTTGTAACGGCGATGCGGATCCGAAATCCGCATATCGAAATCCGCAACAATTTCAAAACTCGAATGTTCAAAACGCCCCAATATCGCCATATCTTTTGTGCGCTCGACGTTTGGAACATTTGAATTTAGGTTTTTCGTATCTGTTTCCGATTTCGATACTCGCGCTTCGGAATTCAAGAAAACGGATGAGTTGTCTCTAACAATTCCGTCGAGTCGCAAATAAAACGACTCCTATTCCCAATCCAATACCTTCAATTCTCCTTTGAGTACAAATTCTGGCGCGTGGCCGAAATACTCACCCTCCCACCAAAAACCACCTGTCTCACCGGGGAACATGTACGTCGTGTCGTTGACGACGTGAGTCGTCTGGCCATGATCGTCAAACGGCAAATAGGTAGCCGTCCCGTAGAGATCCGTCCTCGTGTCGTACACCCAAAACGTGTCCTCGTAGACCAGGTTCTCGGCGCGCGGGTGCAACTTCCATTGGGATCGATCCACGTGTGACGATTCCCCGTAGCGCGGGCGAATCGTGCCATCTGGGTTCAATATCGTCGGATGTGGATATCCAGTGACCGGTAAGACATACCTTTCTTTGCACGCGATGGTCCCCGATGAAAAGCCACTGACCGACACGGGCAAGTCGCGCAAGCGATGCCATTGGTCCCCTGTCGGTTCATAGCGCCACGAATCAACCACATTGTGACCTCCACCGTTCTCATCCACGGCGTAACCGCCCATGACATACATCTGACCGTCGATCGCGGCCGCGGCCGACATCATTCGTGGCGTGCCCGGGCACATGGCCAATTCCTTCCAGCCATCTTGTGTTCGTTCAGTATCGAATACGTACAGTCGCGAACCGAAACGCGTAATCGATTGGTCTCGATTGGACCAGACATAATAGCGTTGGGCGTCGTAATCCATGCCCCCGATCAGATAGATCTTGGCGCCAATGGCCACGACATTTCCAGCGCTACCAGGACGCGGCAGATCCGGCAAGCCACTCCATGTCCACTGGCCATCGTGGCGTGACAGTTTGTAACCGTCCCTGTAGCAATAAGGCTCGGTATAGCTAAACCCTCCCCACAGGTAGATTTCGTTGTTGACGCTAAGACCGTACATCTCTTGGCGAGCGGCACCCGGAAGGTCGGGAATCGCGACCCAACCTCGTGCTCGTCGTCGAGGTCCAAAGCCCATCCATTCTTAAGAAATCCTCGTGGATAGATGCCAGGCTTCCAATCCTCGTCGAGTCCATGGCAAAATCCGCCAACCATGACCAAGAACTGGTCTATGACTCCGCCGTCATTGTCGTACCGCTACACCGTTGCCCAACAATAACAATCTTCCAATGGCGGTCGTCAACGGCAATGAGCTCTATTTGATCGGTGGGGAGACGGGTGGATTTACGTTGTTCGGCCATCATCCCGAATCACTCATGATCGGCACGATGACCGTGGTGGCGGACCCGTCACTGTCGCTATTCGTGGACCCAACTACCGGAGCCGTACAAATAAGAAACGTGACTTCAAACGATATCCAATTGGACGGCTATTCCATTGATTCAGTCAACGGAGAGTTGGACCCCAGCGACGACCAATGGCAGAGCCTGGCTGACAGTGGCGTCTATCCCGGTTGAGAGGAAATCGGCTCGCCCACCAACCAGCTCATTGGTGAGCTCAATCCCCATGGCCATACACTCATAAGGCCCGGCGAAAGTATCTTGTTAGGCACTCCCTCCACCTTGGTTCCCAGCGAGTTCGGTGAGGAGATCGTTGGCGATCTCGCATTCAAGTTTTCCACCGAAGGAGGTGACGTCCTGGCCGGGACGGTTCAGTACGATGGTCTCCCCAACAACCTATTGCTGGTCATTGACCCGGTGACTGGGCAAGCCGAGCTGCGTAACACCTCGCCGTTTGACGTATCCATCGACGGTTATGAGATCCGCTCACCGGACGGTTCTTTGTTGCCCAGTGACGGGAATTGGCAGAGCCTCGCGGACAACGAGAGTTTTTCCGGATGGGCGGAAATCGGTGCCGCCACCGCGACTCAGTTGGCCGAACTGAAAGCGGATGGCTCCACTGAACTAACGAGCGGCACCGTGATTGAATTGGGCCAGTTGTTTGACGGAAGTGGCTTACAAGATATTGAATTGGATTTCTCCATCTTCAACGGCGCCATCATGGCGGGAGCCGTCACATACGATTTGCTGCCGACACGACTCGCTGGGGATTTTGACTCCAGTGGCGAGGTTGCGGCTGGCGATCTGAATCTCGTGCTTTTCAATTGGAACAGCACCGGGGAATCGCTTCCGGCTGAATGGGTTAATGAACGTCCAGTTGGGACGGTCGGCATTGACCAGCTGAACGCCGTGCTTTTCAATTGGGGCCGTGCATCCCAGCCGGCGTCGGTTCCCGAACCCGCCTGTGTCCTGATGGTCCTCCATCTTCTCGTTCCCGCACTCATTCTTCGACGCGGAAACAGGGGATGCAGCTCCTAACCCAACTCTGAAATCGGATGGCCCGACATAGTGACGATCGGAAATCGTCGATTGAAGGTGTCGGTCCAATGAGCATCCAGGTCCATACCCAGATGCTGAAAGACCGTAGCCGCCAAGTCTTGCGGTCTCACTGGTCGATCCGCGATAGTGCCACCATGTCGATCCGTGGAACCAATGACCTGGCCATGTTGCAGGCCCCCGCCAGCCATCACCATGGACATGACAGGGAGCCAGTGATCGCGTCCCGCTTCTTTGTTGATTTTCGGTGAGCGGCCGAATTCGCCCATCATGAGCACCAATGTGTCATCGAGAATTCCACGATCTTCCAGGTCGCTGACGATCGTGTGCAATACTCTGTCAACACGGGGCAACAGCGGGGTCAATCCCTTTTCGATGCCGCCACAGCGAACGTTGTCACCGTGGTGGTCAAAATAACCCCAAGCGCCGCTGACAAGCACAAACGTGACGCCAGCTTCCACCAACCGCCTGGCCAGCAAAGCCTTTTGACCTAAACTCTCCTGACCGTATGCACCGCGTGTCGCCTCGTTCTCCTCGTCTAGGTTGAAAGCTTTTTCCACTTGGCCCGACTGCATCATGTAGTAGGCCTGCTCAGCGTGCCGATCCAGCCTATCCATGCGTTCGTTTCTATCGTTTTCGCGACGAAATCGATTCAATTCGCGGCGCAAATTCTCTCGGTCCCGCAGATGCGGAATCGTCATGCCTTCACGCAAGGCGAACTTGCTCGAGAGTTCGTTGCCTTGAATGGGTGCGAATTGGCCGCCCAAATTGCCCGCCTCCCACACATCGGATTTCCAGCTGTCAGCCAAGCCCACGAACGGCGGCATGGCGGCGTCATTGGGACCACGCAACTTGGCTGCCAACGAACCCATGGAGGGATAGCCGCCACCGTCCTGGCCATCATTGGTACGTCGGGCCAACGGATTTCCGGCCTGCATCGTGATCGGTGTGTGGTCGCTGGCGCTACAATCGATCGAGCGGAGAATCGAGAGTTTGTCAGCGATCGAAGCTTGCAATGGGAGATGCTCGCCAAAGTGAACCCCCGGCAGCTTGGTGGGAATCGTCTTGTAAGGTCCACGAATTTCCTGGGGTGCACCAGGCTTTGGATCCCACATATCGATGTGGCTGGGGCCACCGGACAGCCAAAACAGAATCACCGCCTTCTTGTCCGCCGGCGGGTGTGTGGTTGAAGCGGGCACGTCTGGCAACAGCGGCAACGACAACCCACCGATACTCGCCGCGCCGGCCTCGAGAAACCACCTGCGGGAACCGACCCGCAGCAATGGCCGTCCGCCAGCGTACTGAATTGAATGAGTCGGCTGCATCGAAACAAAACTCGCTGTTGGTGCGCTCGGCCAAGTTGATGCTTCGTCAATTAGCCGTAAGCGTAATGCGTATCATAAGGTTTGTCCAATTCAGAATCTAGTTTTCGACACCTGTAACAGTCCTGAGTCCACGCCGTAGTAGTTTCAGACGGGATTCCTAACGCACGTTACACACACAAATAACTGGGAAGGGTATGACTATGCCACTTAATGCACACCATAGTTCGACGAAGAAAGCCGTCCGGAAGAGCTTCCGGACGGCTATCAAAATGAGGGAAGATTCTAGTGCGTCGCAAGCTGAACCGCCCTCACTTGAGCGGCAGGGGGCCATCGGAGCTCCCGTCGTTTCGGTGTTGTCCAGCGTCCTCAAAGTCTCGTTACAAGTTGCCTCTTGTACCGGCACGCCACGAGTCCGGAAAGTCTCACACTTTGCCGAATGTGCGGGGTCGCGTGGACTTAGTCGTCAATGGCTTCGAGTCTTTACAAGTTTTTTTGCGGAAATTTCTGGGTACCAGCGGCTGACTCAAATGGTACCGAGTCGAAGAAAGGGCTCCGGCCCATGGGCTATTGCCGCTCAGCAGTTCCCTGCGGATGAGAAATGTGGTTGAAACGCAGTAAACGCGCCAGCTTTCACCGGTTGCGTCTCGTAGTGCATTCAGCTTTCACCGGTTGCGTCTGGCAGT
>Ga0310121_10001464_pt1 | contig 24092 bp, 20 predicted proteins | sample CB27_Tmax_986_MG_FD_203504 | JGI IMG/M metagenome (GOLD analysis project Ga0310121, IMG submission 203504) | Marine microbial communities from Western Arctic Ocean, Canada - CB27_Tmax_986 | ecosystem: Environmental > Aquatic > Marine > Oceanic | place: Canada: Western Arctic Ocean | collected...
CGCGGGGGTTGTCTCATGTGGACCTTGTCGATCCACCCGCCCGAAAGATCCATCAACTTCTTCAGGTTGTCCTTCGTGCTGAGGATGTCCGTCTCGAAACGGCCAATCTCACTGGTTGAAGCGGCGTACTTGTCCGCCAGTGCTGCTCTGCCACCAACCACGTACCGCATCGCTGGGTCGATGGCCAGTCGCTCGGCGTCGTTGACATCTTCGTAGCCCGCCAGGCGGCTGTAGATTGACTGACGCAGCAGCGGCACCAGCCTGTGTTGCTTGTTGCTGCCGAGGCGTGAATCTGCCAGCAGCTCCTCGCCCGTCTCGGTCAGACCCAGCGCCTCGTCAAGCTCCCGGTAGGCCAAAATCCCTGCGTCAGTAGTAACCTTGCTGCCCGGAAACTTCAGCTTCAGACGGCGGTCGAATTGAACCCGCAAATCCCGGTTTTGGCAATCACCCATCGGGTTCCCCTGTCACGATGGCATGTTGAGCGTCCAAACCACTGTTTTCTATGAGGCTGGCGCAGATTGTATGCCAAAGCGAGCCAACTCATCTGGGAAATCTAGGTTAAAATAGACTCAAGGCCCGCTGACGGTTGTGTGGGTCGGATGACGTTTGGTTCGTGCTCCAACCGTTACCCTGAGGTTTTCGCGGCAGTCCTCCGTAAGCGAGCTGACCACTATGTGGGTTCGTATCCGTAATCACGCCAGATTCTCCAGAATCTCCCGGTCAGGTTGCTTGCTTGTGGCTCGGATTCCTAACCGAGTCTTTGGACGTTCCAGCTTGCTTTCAGCACCGCTGGTGGTTTGTCTGATCGTTGGGGGGGCACCTTCTGGCGCCGTGGCCGATCCACCCGATCTTTACACGTTTGGGCAGTCGTATACTCAGACCACCAAAACGGTGAGCACTTCGGTGTTCGTTTGGTACCCTGGTCAGGATAGTGGGCCGTGGGTTCCGACAGGTGGGGTAGGTGGGGCGCCTGGCTGGGATGGTGAGATACCGTTCTGGCAAGATCAAATCAAGCAGATGATGGCTGCCAACATCGACACGATGTACGTGCACACGTACGGCGGCTCAACCCAACAGATGACCAACCTCTTTACAACGCATCGTCAACTCAGAACTCAGGGCTATGACGTGCCAAAGGTTGCCCCGTTTCTGGATCCGATAATTATCTGGGGTAATCCCGGATTGGACCTGGCCACGACGGCGGCCAAAGATGCTTTCGCGCAGGCATACAGTGACTTTTATGGTCATTACGATACCGCGAACGTTGGGGACGCATATGCCGATAGCTACCTGGCCAAGGTCGACAACAAGCCCCTGCTCACGACCTGGCATACTTTGCAATCCCAGAATACGGCGTCGCTGTCGCGGACCGACGTAGAAAGTCGCCTGTCAGCCTCGCTTGGCGCAGCACACCCGGACTTCAACAACGGCGTTTACATGGTCACCACGGCCATCAATCAGCCGATTCTAAGCTGGTCTGATGAAAGAATCGCGTTCTTTGAGACCCATAGCTACTACCACGAGGATACGACCAGTGGTGTTACGGCTGCCCAGGTTATGGGCGGCTACTGGGACGAAAATATTCGCAATCCCGGCACGTTCATACCGCGTGACGGAGGCGTTAACTATCAGAACGCATGGAACAGTGTTCAGTCGAACAATCCCGATCGCGTTTACGTGGAAAGCTGGAATGAATACGACGAGGGCAGTGGTATATATGCTGTCGACACATCGGCCTCGCCCTGGATAAAACCGGGCAATACCAACACCGATACCTGGTCGACCACGAACGATTCGTTGGAATACATCAAGACGACCGCCGCCGGTGCCCGGCAGTGGAATGACAGGCCGGACCACGACGCCCGGTTTCTTTGGCACAACATACCTGCGGTGATGGACGTTGGTGAAACGCACACTGTTCAAGTGGTAGTTCGCAACGAGGGGGACCTGAGTTGGACCGGTGCAGAGGATTATAAGTTTGGCCAGAAAGAGTATTTGGCGGACGAAGTCCTCTTCGGCCCTGGGCGCTACCTGATCGACGATACGCAAAACGAAATTCCCGTCTATGGGGGTATTTTTAGAGGCCGGCCGATGGTATTTGAGTTTGACCTGGTTGCCCCTTCGGCGCCTGGTGATTATCAGACTCACTGGGGAATGCTACAGGAACACGTGTTGTGGTTTGGCGGAGAACTTACCGTGCCGATTACCGTGGTTGCCGGGTCGACTGTGTTACCAGGCGATTATGACCGGGATGGCGATGTCGACGCGTCGGACTACACGGTGTGGTGCGACAACCTAGGGCAATCCGTACCGAGCGGCACTAGTGCCGACGGAAACGCCAACGGCCTCGTCGATTTGGCCGACTACGCAATCTGGCAGACCAATTTTGGCACGGCTGCCGGGAGCCTGGATCCGATGTCGGCCCTTGTTCCCGAGCCTGGCTCGCTACTCTTTTTGGGGATCGGGCTTGCCGTCGTGTCAGGAGTGCGGCAGACCACGCCGAATAAACGATTTGCCCAGCCGCTTAGGGACGGGTCACGGATCGCAAAAACTCAGTGGAACAAGGCAGAGTAAGCAATCTTTAAGATGGCGAAAAGGAACTGCCAGGCCATCTCGCGTTTGCTGACATCCGTATTCCAACCATCCTTTTCAGTTGTATACCCTAGGTCTTCGTCCTCGGTCCTTCTCCCTGTTCACTTCCTCAAATAACTGGAACTGGACCGGAAGTATTTGCGCCGGCGGCCTGCTGTAACCTCTGACAACTCGTCTTGCTGTCGTTGTAGATCAGCGAGGTTAGCCTGGCAAATTCGGCAACCGATATTTTCGACGTGGAATTTAACATAATTGCGATGTTCGTCTGGAATTGCACCCAGCAGATAGCTTCCCAACTGTTCACGGTTCGGACAACTGATGCGCCCGCGGCGCCAAATTTCTCCAAGGGACTGGATGCCCGCATCACGTCGTCCGTTCAAGACGGTTAAGGCCTCGAGCAACTTGGGGTCGTTGCGCAAGGCATTTTCAATCTGCACCATTTCTTCGGTGGCCAGAGCTTCATCGAGATACGCTTCGAGTTCCGATTGGGTTGGGCGCTGGGGCATGGAAATGGTACAAGTTCCAGTTCATCTTCTTGGGATGGACATATTGGTCATCGAGGGAAGAACCGCAGGCGGTCGTTCACGCGGTCAACCGTGGTTGTGGGGCCAATCCCCAATATGGTTTGTACAGCAGCGCGGCGCACAATATTCGCTGTTGTCGAAAGTTTTGAGGTCTGTGGTTCCTGCTGGTTTCTGCCTGTTATGGCGAGATCGTAAAATTCCCGTCGTGCCTCACTCGTACAACTCGGGGAACACGTCCTCGGGGAGTGCTTGTTTTTTTACCGCGTTTTTCAATCCGGCCAGAAATTCAAATTTAAAATTGGCGACTTGCTGCTCGGTAATATCCAGCAGGCGGGCGACTTCTTTGTTGGCCCAACCGCGCAGGAATAGACTTTCAACGCACATAAGCCTGGTCCAATCGCCACGTGCCTGCCAACGGTCAACCTGTTCGGAGATTGCCTGGACCAAGGCCTCTTCTTCGATGTGTCGACGTTCGCCACTCCGCGCGATGCTGCTGGCTGGCCTGAGTTTTCCCGCGAGGTCCCAACTCCCGCCGGTCTCGCTGGAACCGTCTGACAGGGGAAGTGTTGGCCGGCGGCCTTCGCGACGTAGATGGTCGGTCAATTTGTGGGCGCAAATCGAAAATAGATATGCTTCCAAGGAACGCTGGAAGTCGTAGTTGGGAAGACTGTTCAGAAACCCGATAAAGGTTTCTTGCACGACGTCCTCGCTCGGTGCTCGGCGGCCCAGCCGACTCTCGGCAAACGCCAGCAACCTACCCTCATAGCGACGGATAAGGTCATTCCACGCATCGGTGTCTCCGTCGTGAATGCGTTCGACGAGGAGCCTGTCGATTTGTCCAGATGACTTCATGACAAGAGCCTGGCGTTAAGTCGAGAATTTGGTCCATGCATCCGAATCAGCGAGGCTTCCGGGAGAGCAAAGCTCAACCAGAGCGTGTATGTTCATTTCGACCGCGGTTTGGAAACTTCTCCAGCGGGAACTCGCTAAACTCAAACCACCCTGAGCACTTTCAGATCCACAAAATCCAGTGTGAGATTCCCGCGCCGACGGCGACCAGGGCCAGTATGACCCCCACGGTAGCCATCTGCAATCGTCCCGAGTAGTGACCACCGGTCACGGTGTCGAATTTCAGATAACCAAGGAGAATGACCAACAGCAGTAGAATGCTGCCCGCCCCGAACCCTGCTTGTAGCACGCGTGCCTTCTGTTGAGCGTTTTTCCAGCGAGAGTCGAGTTCATCCGAGAAGGCCTGGTCAAACCGCAAGAGAGCCGTCAGGTAACGCATCTTGCCATAGGATGTGTCAACAAGCTCGGATTGGGTAACTTCGTGCAACAGATGAGATCTTACAAAATCGGCATCTATTTGCAGGCGGCCTCCTACATCGTCTCGACCCAATACCTCGGCAATATATCGATTGGTTGCGATCATCATTTCGCGATCTAATTCCTGTTCACAATCTTTGACCGTGAGGCAGGGACCTGCAACGACTCGCCAGCCGTCTGCACCAGGCAGAGAAACGGGACCGGAAGTCAAACTCTCCTGGGGTTGGGAGTTCAGTTCGTTCTTTGGAACGATCGTTTTGGGAGATGTCTCGACAAGCTCTTCTGAATCTGCTTCTGATCGATTTGCGGACTGAGTTTCCAGTGCCGAATTCAGACCCCTGCTTGCGATTGTCTTTTCGAGTTCCTGTGTGTCGTGCGTTTCGTGCAAGACAACCGGCGTGGAGTTGGAAGCCAGTACAAATGTCTCGTGGAGTGATCCCTGGTGCACGGTTTGTGATGGTCGAGAAAGCACTTGGCGCGGGTTGGCTGCTTCGGCCCGCGACAAACTTTCCCAGCCGGTCACCATGAGCACAGCAAACGCGGAGCAGGTGGCCACGATGATCGCTCGTTTCCCACGCATTTGATGTGCCCCAGAAACTCCTTGCGATGGGGACTGGAGAGTCCAACCCACACCGGGCAATGGCACCGTGGTTGTCGACAAGAACTTTAATTGTGGAAAGATCATGTTTTAATTCAGATTCATGGCCGGGTGGGTTGACATTGGTGAAACTGGTCAGTTTCTCGGCGTTGCATCAAACGTAGGCTTGTTGAAACTCCCGACGTATGCGAGCGTGTTCGCTCGAATTGATCCAGGGTGCAGCCAACTGTACAGCGATGGCAATCATGCCGGTTATCAACGGTCCGTAGGGGAAGGAAATGAACATGCACAAGAGCAAGCCCCAGAATACCGCCGCGGCCGTCCTCCAGAGACTTAATCTCGTAGTACGTATGGGGTCGGCGGCTTTCCAAAAACGCAGCACGAGGAACAAGCCAGCAAAGTATCCCAAGTAGGACAACAGCTGTGGAAAACTGTCCAGTGCGTGAAGACCTGGCTGATCATTGCCGCTGATTTCTGATACTCCCGACGGCAAGGAAGTCGGTTCCGCCAACAACCATTGGGAAATGCCAAAGGAAACCAGTCCCACTCCCAAGCCCATTGCCAACATGGCAAAGCGCCGCAGGGTTAGATCTGGATTGTGAACTTCCCAGTATTTTTGAGCAATCAAGACTGTCCACGCCCCCACGAGGCTGGAGAGTGTGAGCCAGGCGTAAGTCGAAGCCCAGGTGGTGAGCGGGCCTGTCATATCGTGATTACCAATCATCAGCCACACCAGTCCCAAGATCACGATGACGAGCGCACTGGTCAGCAGCGACCCCAGGAGTTCGGTGACCCGTTGGCGCAAAGGTTTTTCACGCAAAGACTGGCGGCCAATTTCCTGCCAGCTCACGTACCGTCGCTGCCTTGCAGCGTGCCCGGGGATGGGAGCGGCTTGTTGATTTCCGATTCCAGGTGTCGCCGCCGAGGGGACAACGTGGGTGGGTTCGTCGTAAGACACAACCACCCCCTTAGCGGGAACCACCTCATGGACCGGTTCGAGCACATTTTGCGGGTCATGCCCGTTGCCGTGAACGGGAAAGGAATTGCCAGCTTTGGCAGGTTCCCTTTGAAGAACTCTTGGAGAGGATGCCGAAGACATGAACTTGGTCCCCGCCAATTCGATTCCTAAGGGTGTGACCATTTCACTTACGGTCGAATAACGGTTTACCGGATCTTTGGCGAGGGCCTTGGTGATGACCCGTTTGTAAGGCTCTGGTAACGGGTTCAGGTCGGGTTCGTCGGTGAGGTGCTTCATGATGATTTCCTGGCTGGTTTCACCATTAAACGGCACGCCACCGGTTAACATTTCGTACAGCACTACGCCCAGAGCATAGATATCAATTTCTTTCCCGTAGATCCCTTTACCAATTTCGGGGGCCATGTAGTGGAACGTTCCCACACTCGCCGTTTGACCGCTGCGACGACTTACCGAGATGAACTTGGAAAGACCGTAGTCACCAATTTTGACCAGGCCTTCGTCCAGAAAAACATTGCCAGGTTTAAGGTCGCGGTGCACAATGCCGTGATCGTGCAAGTAGGCGGTCCCGGCTGCAATTCCCGAGAGCCAACTGCGGACGAGTTCGTCGGGCATGCCTTGAGGGTGGACGTCAATGACATCTTTTAGCGATTCTCCCCCGACGTATTCCATGATGACCCATCCATCGCCGTGCTCGTCGTATTGAATATTGAACAACGAAACAAGATTTGGATGTTTCAAATTAAGGCATTGGCTGACGCCGCGCAACTCGACATCAAGATTGCGTTGAATATGTTTCAGGGCGACTTCTTTGCCCGCGTCACTGGTCGCGAAATAGACCACACCAAATCCGCCTGCTCCAATGCCACGTTTGATCGTGTATCCTTCCAGGGGGCGTGAACCACTGGCGCGTGTGAATTTCATGGCCCCAACCGGCGGGTGTTCGCGCTGATTCATATCAACGACCTCTTGGTTGGCGGCCGGGTCACACTCTGATTTTGGCGTAGCCGTTTGGTCATTCATCGGTCCAGCCTTCAAAATAGCCGATTGGGGACGTAGCCGGTTGGGGACGTAAAACCGGCTTGCCCCTGCAACCGCCCTCATTCTAAATAATACCTCTCACAAATGCAGTATTACGACCCCGTGTCTAGACCACTGGTCATCAGCCTAGATCGGTTCCAAGCCGAGCGCAAAGTCGCTCCCCGAGACACGCGAGTCCCATCCCAGTTTACCTCTTCTATCATGTACGCGATCGTCAATTTCAATGGACTCTGAAGCCTGGCAGTACAAATCGTCTGCATGCCTGTACAAGACGATGTCCTCTGCCCAATCACGGCAGATGATGTGATTTCCTTTGCTTGGTCCCAGGATGCAAGATTCGGCCATCAAAAGAATGCCATCCGCAGACGGCTGGGTACGGTGGTTGCTTTGGAAATCGAGCCGGGCGGTAGCACTCAACGCATGCGGCTTGCGAAACTGGAGTTTGACATTCGATCCCAGCAGGATTTCCACGCCATCGGTGAGCAACGCTCGTTTACTGATCCTTTTCCTGTTCAGGGAGACCCTTTCGTGGGGTTCAATCACGTATTCTCCGTCCTCCCGCCAGATCTTTGCATGGTGACGCGACAAGTCTCCAAAAACAGGAACGTCGACGGTGGTACCTGGCACCGCCTGGCCGATTGCGATCTGGTCGTTCGTGCAGACGAGAAACCCACCGACAGCATCGACCCAGAGTAAAAAACGTGGATGGGACTTTTGAACAATCACGTGCTGTTCCTCGTCAGATCGTTTCCGGGAGTTTGTGTATTGATGGTTGTTATCGCACTGGCTAACGAAAAAGTTGCTGCGACCCCGCCGCACGTTTTCTCGGGCTCTGTCGGTGCCGGCTTGCGTTGCCCACTTCGCAGCGGTTCCTTTACTGCTCGCAATTTGAGACGCCAGGACCGAAACATCACGTACTTTCTTTTATCCACACAACCGCCCGGCCACAAAGGTAGCCAGGCTGTTGTCATTTGCGAGGTCCTAGTTGGCCGAGAATTGGGATAGTAAAGAGTCGACAACCCTTGGAGTATCATCACTTTCTTCCACCTCGCCGGTCGTAAAATATTCTGCAATCTGGTCTGAAATATCTTCCGTCTCTTCCGGCAAGTCCAAGGGGATCCGGGCATGGAAGTCGGTCTGGGCATCGAGCAACCTTGCACTGACTTCGATACGGGTGTGGATATCGCTCACCAACTCCTTGGTACGTGCCAGGTGGCTGTCGTCGAAATTGAATTCGCTGGTGGTTTGAGCGACCTCGACCATTTTCAGACGTGCCTCCAGGTTTTCCACATCAACCTCCAACTGCTGCTTGGCGGCCAGCATGCCGTTCAACTTCTGCCTGGCTGCAGTGAGAGTTCGCTGGCGTGCGTCCAAAACTTTGCGGAGGTTGAAAGAGGTCTCGTCGGCTGTTTTGTAATGCTTGAAACGATTGGTCAAGTCAACATTAACCCGGGCAACCGGGTAGGTACGACTGGCGAGCTGGCAGAACTTTTCTCCCTGATTGTGATCCAGTACTTCCTTGATCTTTAAAATCTCTTCACGATCACGAGCGAGTCTCTTGTCGGCTCGAACTACACGTGTGTCCAGTTGGTTAACTTGAATCTCTTCCCTGGCAATCAAGTGCATGTTACGCCGGATTTCCGGTGTCAGGTCTTTGATCATCTGCCGTGCCCGGTCGATTTCGTATCCGATCGAGACACTGTTCTTGACCGTGTCGGAAACCTTGTTGAGCGTGGTCTTCATATAACTCAGGGCGTTCCGCCCGAAGCCGAGTCCCAAGAGCAATGTTACAACAGCACCCAAAAACAAGCCTTTCTTTAACATCTGAGCAGTCTCCCTGGCATAACGAGTGTGGCGAAAACAGCCCCCACGGGACCATCATGAACGTCCCCCCGGCACCGACCGTCGGTGCCACGTTCTCCTTGGTTATTCGACGGCCAGGATGAATTATTGCCCTCCGCAGAAAAAAATCTCGATATTTAATCGCCAAACGGGTCCTGTTTCGACTTTGTACGCCTTTTGATCGCCCATGCCCCATATCTGAAACAGGCTGCCGTCGTAGATTTCCACCGCGCCTTTTTCGTATTGACGGCAGAGTCGCCAGCCAGGCTTCCCGGAGACGAGCAGAGTTTTCCTGTTGGTCCCCTTCAGGGGGCTGCCAAAGAAGGGCAGGTTGGGCGGGGTGTCTCGAAGCCGACGGCGAACAAGCCGAGTTTGTCACGCCAGAATGTCGTGGACGACCTGCCCATACACGTCGGTGAGACGGTAGTCGCGTCCCTGAAAACGGTGGGTCAAGCGCTCGTGATCGAAGCCCAGCAGATGTAGGATTGTTGCCTGCAAATCATGGATGTGGACCTTGTCCCGGGCGATGGAAAATCCGAGCTCGTCTGACTCGCCATACGTCAGGCCTCCCTTCATCCCTCCTCCGGCCAGCCACATCGTGTAGCAATCGGGAAAGTGATCACGTCCCAGCACGGACGAACTTGCCGTGCGACCTTCGCGGAAGGGAGTGCGGCCAAATTCCCCACCCCAAATGATCAACGTCTCGTCGAAGAGTCCCCGTTGCTTCAGGTCTTTGATCAAGGCCGCAATTGGCTTGTCCATCGTCGCGCATTTCGTGTTCAGTCCGTCACCGATGCCTTCATCGGGTCCGGTACCATGAAAATCCCATCCCCAATCAAACAATTGCACGTAGCGTACACCGGCTTCGACCAATCGCCGCGCCAGCAGACAATTGTTCGCCAGGCTCGACTCGCCAGGCTGGGCACCATAGGCGTCCAAGGTTTTTTGTGTTTCTCGTGAAATGTCCATCACTTCGGGTACCGCAATCTGCATGCGAAAGGCGAGTTCATACTGGGCCAGCCGGGAAAGGGTTTCGGGATGGCCCAACTGGTCGGCTTGCAACTGGTTGAGCGTAGCCAGCGTGTCGAGGCCCAGCCGACGAAGATCGCGGTCCATCCCTGCGGGGTCGGAGACATAGAGCACGGGATCTCCTTTGGAACGGCACTGGATTCCTTCGAAAACGGACGGAAGAAAACCACTCCCATAAGAATTCTTGCCACCGTTGGGTTGCACACCACTGGAGATCAAGACGACGAATCCCGGCAAATTCTCATTTTCCGAGCCCAGCCCATAGGTAATCCAGGTTCCCATCGACGGACGACCCGAACGTGGCGAACCGGTGTAGAGGAACAATTCAGCCGGCGCGTGATTAAACTCGTCGGTTGTCATCGAACGAATCACACAAAGATCGTCGGCAACCTCATGGAAGTGTGGAATGGCGTCGGACATCCACGTTCCGGACTCACCATGTTGACGAAATTTTTGTGGTGTTCCCAACAGCGTGGGTTTGGCTGATGTAAATGCGAACCGCTTGCCATCAAAGAATTCGGCCGGGCAGATTTCCTCATTGCGTTTGACGAGCTCTGGTTTGTAATCGAAGAGGTCCAAATGCGGGGGTGAGCCGGTCATGTGCAGGTAGATGACGCGCTTGGCTTTTGCCGGAAAATGGGGTTGGCGAGGAGCCAGCGGATTAGCGATTTCGACAGGCGCTGCTTGCGAAGGACCGTCCATCAGCGAGGCCAGCGCAATTGCACCGACATTCAGTCCGGATCCTTGCAAAAAGTGTCGCCTCGTCACATTTTGTAGCCCAGCAAGTCGTGCATCCACGATTCGTTACCTTTTCAAAAACATTTCATCGAGGTTCAACAGTATGTTTCCAACGACGGTCCAGCTAGCCAGTTCGACCGTATCGGAACCCTCAGGTACGGGCCCTAACGGAATGGTTGCCAACTGCCGGGCCTTTTCAGGATCTTTTGAGAGTTGCTGGTGCGATTGGTTGAACAACTCCACCAGTTGTTGAAGTTCCTCATCTTCGGGGTTGCGAGCCAGACACAAGCGAAATCCGTAGGTTGCCCCTGCTTCGGTACTCCCGACGCGCATGGCCATGCGGCGGCCCAACGCCTGGGCCGCTTCTACATAGACAGGGTCGTTCAGCGTAACTAGCGCCTGCAGGGGAGTATTGGTCCGTGCCCGCCGGACCGTGCAGACTTCACGATTGGGAGCGTCGAAAGTCGCCATCGACGGATACGGATTCGACCGTCGCCAGGTCGTATAAAGTGCCCGGCGATACCGGTCTTCGCCCTCGCTGGGATCCCAGTCCACGGTCGAGCCGAAGGCAGCCCTCAAACCCGATGTAGGTTGTGGCGGGTGGACTGGCGGGCCATACATCTTGTCACTGAGTAGACCGCTGACAAACAGTGCCTGATCACGAATGGTCTCTGCCGAAATTCGGAAACGGGGTCCCCGTGCCAACAGCCGGTTGTCGGGATCCATTTCAAATTGTGCGGGTGTGACGGCCGATGACTGGCGATAAGTCGCTGAGGTGACCAGCAACTTCAGGAATGCTTTCGTGTCCCAACGCAAACGAACCAACTCGGTTGCCAACCAGTCCAACAGTTGCGGATGCGACGGCAATTCTCCTTGAGCACCAAATTCTTCGCTGGTCTGCACCAGGCCAACTCCAAAAATCAAATCCCAGTATCGGTTGGCAATCACGCGGGCCGTCAACGGGTTGTTTTTGTCGATCAACCACCGGGCCAATGCCAGTCGATTCAGCGGCTCATTTTCGGGCGGAGCGTGAAACGCCTCGGGAAGTCCCACGGTTACCTGTCGGTCGAGATCCAAAAAATTGCCCCGACGTTGGATGTGCGTCAGTCTGAGCTTGTCGCCGGTCAACTCTCGCATAATTGGAATCGTCGTGGTCGGCTTTATTTCCGCAAGTTGCTTCTTGAGCGATATCAGTTGCCTGGCCGGTTTCTCTGTTTCGGGCGACACACTCAGTAAATGGTATTCCAACTCAGCTCGCTGCTCCGGGGACCTTTCTGAAGCCTTTATTTTCAAGATTTTTCGCGTTGACCACGGGATGTTCGCGTAGTCGGCGATTTGTGTGTCATCGGTAATGCGAATGCGAAATCGTCCCAGGACGTGATAATCGCGCTCTGACAACTGGTCGATCGACAGCGAGAGCTTTTCGCCTGCTGCAACCGACAACGGCGACGCCAGCGTGATGGAGAGCGCATGGCGCTGGCCGAACTCGGGTGCAATCGCCCACCCTCGATCCGGGTCGTCGGCGTGGTGGATGATGTTATCGGCGTCGTAGTCCTTCTCGAAAAAGTCGGCGAAGGCCGCTGCCAGGGCGAGTTCCGTTGTTGTACTGACGCGCACGCCAGAAATCACGAAGTTTCCCTTGGCGTGTCCAGGTCCCTGGTCAGGCAAGCTGGCGTCCGGAAGAACTTCCAACTGGAGAGCGGTGAACGAAGTATCTTTGCCGAACACAAATTCCAGGGTGTAAACGTCTGTCTTCTCCTTTCGGGCGGCAAGAATCGAACCGTCGTCCAATAACGTCATGTCCGTGCCAGACCTGGAAGTCACCTTGGCCGGTACGATTGGCGTCCAGCTAAAATCAGTCTTCCACTGTGATTCCCACTGGGCCTGTCGCTCGAGTACCACCGCTTTGAGCGGTGTGACCTCCGACTCGAGTTGATCCATTTCATGTTGCCATGCCACCTTTTGCTGCTGGTGCTCTTTTGACCACAACTTGAGCAAGGGAGATTCGTCATGTTGGTCGGTATCTTCGGTGTTGTTGAAGATTGCGAATACCCGAAAGTACTCTTCCTGTGAGATCGGATCGAACTTGTGGTTGTGGCACTGTGCACACCCCATCGTCGTTCCCATCCAGATGGCCATGGTGGTGTTGACACGATCCACTACCGCCACATTGCGAAACTCGTCGTCGTCGGTGCCTCCTTCGCTGTTGGTGAGTGTATTGCGGTGAAAGGCCGTGGCAGTCAGCTGGTCGTTGGTCGGGTCCGGTAGGAGGTCGCCAGCGAGTTGTTCCATGGTGAATTGATCGAACGGCTGGTTGGCATTGATGGCTCGAATAACCCAATCGCGATAGGCCCATATGGTGCGGAAAGGATCGTCGGCGTACCCGGCCGAATCGGCGTAGCGGGCCAGGTCGAGCCACTTGCGAGCCCAATGCTCTCCAAATGACTGTTTTTCCATAAGTCGATCCACCAGCCGCTGGACCGCATCGGAATCGGCATTTTCCACAAATTGCTCGACTTCCTCCCATGTGGGTGGCAGGCCGGTCAGGTCCAGCGACAACCGGCGGATCAGTGCGTACCGATCCGTCTCCCTGGAGGGAGCGAGGTTGACCTGTTCCAGAGGTGCCAGCACAAAATAGTCGATTTCGTTTTTGGGCCACGACATGTCGCGAACCTGCGGAGTCTCTGGACGAACGGGCTTTTCATACGACCAATGTTTGCCAAGTTTCGCACCCCCTCGCACCCAGTCGGTAAGCAACTGGATCTCTTGCTCGTTGAGACGTTTTCCGCTCTCTGGTGGCGGCATGCGATCATCGGGATCGGGATTGGTAATGCGGCGAATTAACTCGCTTTTCTCAGGCTCACCCGGTACGATCGCAAGCAGGCCTGAATCACCTTTTGCCGGCGTTGCCGCTGAATCGTCTAAACGCAGGTTCGCCTTGCGCTTGTTCTCATCGGGCCCGTGACATTGGAAGCAGTTGTTCGAAAGAAGCGTGCGGACATCCTGGTTGTAATCGACCGTTGTTTGTTCAGTGGCTGACAGCAACGATGCGGTCGCAGAACAGGCAAGCGTTAGAAAAACCTGCCAGGCAACTTCGATTTTTTTGACGTTGATTGCCAGCATCGCATGCTACCAGTTTGAATCAACCCCTTCCCAACACACACCTGGAAGCTGCAACACGAATAAATCCAGCCGAGTTGTGGATGGTCCCACTAAACCTGATTGTCTACGAATGGCGGAGTTTATGGAATCCGTTTCGTAGTCATGAACGATACCTATTATGACTAAAAATATCGCACACAACCGCTGGGTTTCGGGTTCGTAAATGAGCCAGGATAGGCTGCCACACCGCGTTAGTTAGTTTAAGAGGAAATGAGCTTCGGTGCAAAAAAAAAACGGGATTTTCGAGCATTAGGGCAGATCGCAGTCGATGGTACTGGCCGACGGCGGCACACCACGCGGGTTGGTGCACGGGGCATCCCGCACCACCGCAAGCGAACCGGTCGCGGTCAGGGATTTCCTGGTTGCCCTTTATTACTGGTTGGAAATCGGTTTCGACGAACAACTGCTGGCACCGGGGACCAGGCGGCGTTGCAGCCGTCAAGGGCAAGGCGTTAGAATTCCGGCTTATTGAACCATGGAAGTCAAAGAACTCCAGGAATTTCCGGTGCAGAGCGATGACTTGAGCAGTTACGCGCTCCGACTGCGAGAGCGTGGCATTCTTTGCGTCCCACTTTGCAAGGCGGGCAAACATCTTGACCTGTGTCAAATGGGTTACGAACCGCTGCATCTGCGGAGCAGGAGAAAGAACCTCAAGGAACTTGCCTTTACGGGGATTGCCTTTCATCTGTCCCAGTGCCCACCGGACGCGGCGGCGGTAAGGCGGTGGTTCACCCACGCGGAGTCAAATATCGGCATTCTCGGTGGGTACGCCGATCTGATCATCCTTGATTTCGATCAGGGTCACTACTTTCAGGAGTGGCGGCGGCACGCGGCCGTGATCACTTCCACGCCGGTCGCGAAAACGCCGAAAGGTTTCCATGTCTATCTGCGTTACCGCGAACCGACCATTTCCTCGAACCTGCATTTCGGCTTGCGCCGTGTTGGTCATGTAAAGGCGTTGGGGGGCTATGTCGTGGCCGACCCTTCCAGGCTCCAGGACGGGTCGACCTATCGCTGGCTTCCTGGCCAGTCGCTCTTCGACCTGGAACCGAGGACGATCGACAGTCTTAACAGTTTGGACCTCAGTCCGGTAGCGCCGCTCAAACACTATTACGACGTTTTCCTGAAACGGGGCTATTTCGAAGACCGTTGATCGTGTTCGACCGTATCTTTCCTTTCTGGTGATCACCCCAGCTCTGAGAACCGTGCAACTGGATCTCGTGAAGAATGTCGCCGACATAGATCGCCGAATTCGCGTTTGCGGTTCGGGTGCGATTTCTGTTGTCATCCCGGTGCGGAATGCGGAAGTCACCATCGGGAGGACCTTACGCAGTCTCCTTCCCGACCGAAGTCGGATCCGGGAGATCCTGCTGGTCGACGACGGCTCCGACGATGCAACCGTGCAAATGGCTTCCGAGACGGCTGAGCGGTGCTGTTTACCGCTGCAAATTGTGCCGATACAGGCAGGGAGCTCGGGCGCGGCCCGCAATGTGGGGGTTGACCGGGCCGTCGGCGACTTCATCTTCTTTCTCGATGCGGACGACGAGGTCATCGCGGGCAGTCTAGGGCTTCTGCATGTGGCCTTGCACGAGGAGCCTGCGGCCGGATGCGCGATTGGCGCAAGCATTCGGCGAACGGAGGGACGCCCCGACAAGCTCAAGATACCGAGTGGATATTGCGAGGACACGAATGAGAACGCCAAACGATATTTGTCGAACCGCACATGGCCCATTGCTGTGGGCAGCGCACTTGTGAGAACTTCTGCAGTCGCAGGAATACGTTTCCCCACATCCGTGAATCTTGACGAAGATACGTGTTACTGGGCCGCAGTCCTCACGCGTGTTCCCGTGGTGGCGATCCGAGATCCTGTTCTGCTGTACATTCATGACGAATTGCGGATGTCGAAACGCTTCACCACTTCCCCGCGACGGACGCTACTTGCCATTTCACACGAACTGGACAAGCTTGCGACCTGCGGCATCGACAGAGATATTTTGCAATGGCGCAAGGCCTGGATCGCCCTGCGCCTCACGCGCCAGCTGATCATGGTTGGGCACTTCGAGGGTGCCAACAGGATGATGCGCGCCGTGCGCGCACATCCCCAATTCAGGCGAACCTGGAAATCCTTTCAGTATTCTATTCGCATTCGCTATGGCACCGTTAACCGGCGACTGCGTCTTCAGAGGACTCGTTCAAAGCTTTGTGCGAGAGCTGCACCGGATGGTCAGTTGCGGACGCTGGTGCTGGCCCCCGACCCGGCTGCGCCGCCCGTGTCGGGTGCTGAGCTCCGCAACTGGCAGAACGCGGTCGCTGCCTCTCGAGTGGGACCGGTAACGTTTGCTTCGGTCCGTCCGGTTCTTGAAGCTGGGGGTGAATTCGACAGCAAGGTCCATGTCACGGCGCTTACAGCACAGGGCGAACCCCGCGGTCGTTCCCTGGGGAGGCGCCGCACGAGCGTCGATATACGCATCCCGCAGTCCGCCTTAAAACGACTCATCGCGTTGGTCCGCGACTTCCAGCCTGATGTGGTGGTCGTCGAAGGTTTGCCCCTCTTTCCGCTGCTGAAGTGCCTGCGGCCGCTGAGTCGCCTCTTGATTCTCGACATGCATAATGTGGAATCTCATTTGAGCGGCCAGATGGGTAACCGGCCAAAGCATCCGGTTCTGCTTTCCAGGTTTTTTCCTGATGACGCGGCGCGGATTTTGAGGCTGGAGCGCAAGGCAATCCCGCTGGTTGACCGGATTTGGGTCTGTTCCGATCAGGACGAAGACAGGATCCGCCGGCTCTTCCGCGTTCCCATCCCGGTGGATGTTGTGCCAAACGGAATTCCCCGTTTCGAAGCGCCGAAAGAGCTACCCCCGTTTCGCGCGGTGGGAGCCGAGTCTCCCATCATCCTTTTCGTGGGCCACCTGAGCTACCGTCCGAATATCGATGCAGCTGTACGACTTGCCACAAAAATCTTGCCGCTCGTGCAGCAGCGGTTCCCCGAACCAAGACTGATCCTGGCCGGCCGGTCTCCGGCGCCTGCCGTGCGCTCGCTCGAAAACGTCTCGGGAGTGAAAATTCTGGCCAACCCCGACGATATCCTTTCCGTCATACGTCAGGCGCATCTCACCGTCGTTCCGCTGTTGTCAGGTGGCGGCACGCGCCTCAAAATCTTAGAGGCTATGGCCTGGGGACTTCCGATCGTTGCCACTTCGCGTGCCGTTGAGGGTCTTGGCCTCGTAGACGGGCGCGACGTTCTGATTGCCGAGACCGACGACGATTTCGCGAAGCATATCGTTACGCTTTGCGCCGAGCCGGAAAGGATCGAGGTGCAACGTCAAACCGCGCACGACAAAGTGATCAGCCTTTTTGGCCCCGCAGCGATCGAGCGGGCGGTGTGCAAAGGACTAGGCCTGGACGCCGATCAGACCTGAGCGATTCTTCTTTCACCGGCACGGACAAACGCTCGCCGGGTGACGTTACCCTTGATAGGTCGATTGCACTGACCGGCGGTTCGGGAGCACGCGACCACGGTGCTGGTCAGCTACCTTCGTTCATCTCCATGGTGCCCGTTTCACGTTACATCAGCCCGAATACCATCTGGTGGTAGAAGTCCCGCATCGTGTACGACTACCAGGCATCGAAATCCTGGAGCTTTACGGTTGTTCTTACTCGGGCACCTCGATGAGATACAGGTCGCACTTCCCGTGGCGCTCTGAGACGACAGCTAAGTGTTGGCCATCCGGATGCCAGGCGGCGTAATCGTCTCTTTCTGAGTGGTGCGTTACCCGTTGGAGCCTGACGCCATCGGCACTGATGACGTAGATCTCGTAATTACCATCGCGGTTACTGGTGAATGCAATCCGCCTGCCATCGGGAGACCAGACAGGCCGGTGGTCCAATCCGGGACTGTTGGTCAATCGCTGCACGTTCTGCCCACTGCGATCCATCACATAGATCTCGAAATTGCCATCCCGACTGGAGCTGAAAGCGATTCTCTCACCGTCGGGTGAGTAGGACGGAGTCGCATTGAGACCAGACGAAGTGGTCAGTCTCGCGAGGCTTTTCGCTTGCATGTTGACCGAAGCGATCTGCTGGCCTCCTTCGTTGGACAGGCTGAAAACCACATTGGTGCTATCTGGGGCAATGGAAGGATTGCGGACGAAGTCACGTCCGTTGCCAGGATTCAGAATATGCTCTTGATTGTCACGAAGATCCTGAATCACCAGCACCAATTGGGGATCACTGGACGACTTCACGAATGCGTGATAGTGACCATCGCGAGAATAGGCCGCATCGAACTGGCCCATCTCGAGCGAAGGATGAACTCGCTGCTGGCACTGTTACTGCCGGCGGTGCAGCATGTTCGGATGGCCGTCCGACGAACCGAGTGCTAATCCAATCTGAGGCAAATCGGTCCCGCTTTGGAACAGTACATGCAAATACAGGGCAACCGAGCCAAATTCCCCGATGCCGCCCAGTTGCCTTCGATCACACCCAGCCGTCCGGCGTTGTTCGAGGTGCTCTCCGGTTTCACGGAACAAAACCAGAAACTTTTCGCCTGCCCGAATGACAATCGTTACACTGGTGCGGGCGGAGTGACCGACTATTCACGAACCTACTTCATGGTCGAAGGATTGAGCTACGAATACCAGGCGAGACGGGTTGCCAACCGTACCCGGGAGGATGTGCTCACCAGTCGCTCGGGAAACCAGCGGAGTTCTTCACGTGTCTGGGTTGTCAATGACTTCGAGGCCTTTCACGGACCGGATGGCGACGACGGATCCCGGAACTTTATTTACCTTGATGGGCATTCCGACGCTCTCATCGTGGCTGACTAACCTTTATGTGATAGGGAACAGGCAAGATGGGCAGGAAAAAACGTAGTATGTTGGTGAGTTTGGGAATTGCTGCGGTCGTAGCAGTAACCGGGGGGGGGATTAGGCCTGTTTGGCAGTCGGGTAGACCCCGAGGTACAGCAGCTGCAACAGTCGCGGGATTCGATGTTTTCCAAACGGGATCAAATGTCCGGTGAAGATCGCCGTGCCGCCTGGAACAATATTCGGCAACGAGTGGAAGGATTATCTGACGAACAACGGCAGGAGTTCGTCGCCGGCGGGCGCGAACAAATAATGGTCTACCTGCACGACCGCATGGATACCTTCTTTGCCCTACCACCCGAAGAACAAAGACTTAAAATCGACGAGCGGGTTGCCCAAATTATCGAAAGGCGACAAAACCCTGACCGAGGAGGGAGTCGCTGTGGTGGGCAAGGACGAGATGTCGGTCGCGGTGAGAATAATCAACATCGTGGTGGTTACCGGAGAGGTCGCACCGAGGCACAACGAGACGAACGCAGCAAGAGACGGCTGGACCGAATCGATCCGCGTTTGCGGGCCCAATTCACCGAATACTGTCGCCTGCTAAACGAACGGCTTGAGCAACTTGGGCACAAGCCATCCCACGGCAGGCCCTGGGGCCCCCGTTGATGGGACCACCCCAAGTTGGCCCATGGTGTTGGGCCGTCTAAAAAAACGGTGTACATTCGCGAGCCGGTCCGTCGGCGGGCTCCCTGCAGTTCCCAAACTGTCGAACGAAAGCCACGACCGAATCACCGACCGCCCTTAGCGGTTTTTCGGGCAAGTCGTCCCGAGTAGGAAAGCCGTTGAAGGGTGGCCCGTTTTGGACCGTTGGGGACAGAAATCGCCGAAAAACAGGGAAATTGCAAGTGTTGATCATTTTTCAGCCTCCAGCCTGATCCGTGCCCCCTGGTAGCCTGGCGAAAATTGTATTGCAAGGCCCTGTTTTTTCTTGTGTAATCCGCTCACTTTTCGACTACCATAGTAAAGGGTAAGCACAATTTTGACCGTCATCGCTCCGTAATAGAACCACAAGACTGAAGCGACAAATATTTTTGGCTGGTTTGAGAAACGGCGGGGAGATGTAAGGTAGCTCACTTCACAGCACGATAGACCAACCCGTACTGTGTTTTTTTATTGTTAACAAAGGTCCCGTCCCAGTATTGAGAGTGAATAGAACCACAAGACCAGATTGCTTTTAAAGCATCTCCTCGTGAGTTATGTTTTGTCGTCGTGTTTTAACCCTCTCACACGGCCTCAAAACCGGTTCAACTCTCTTGCCGGTGACGGGATTTTTCACATCAGCGTCGTTCACTCTGACGACCCCAGGCAGCATCGCTTGACCCCGCGGTATCCATATTGTTTACCGGTTTAGGCATCGTGGAGAGACGTGCTGACAGCTCACGCCTTAGCGCCAACCAACAGCACCGGCTAGTACCACCGCTTCGTCAGACCATGTGCAACCAACTGGCAGCCTGTTGAGAATGGACTTTGGGTCTTAATCAGGTTCGCGCTCAACTCACAGGGGAACGGTGGGCTTAGAAACAAAGGTCGCGATTCCCGACTCCTTTTTTGTAGGTAGTCTGAGTCCGTAGTCTGTCAGGTGGGCCCAAAAAACTGTTCTTCCGCTTACCACAAAACCCGGGAGTAACTGTTCTTCTCTTGAAGGCGAGTTAGTCTTCTCTTGAAGGCGAGTTAGCTTTATACTCACCGGTCGAATTCGGGGAATCAGCATCCCCGTAGAAGACACATGTAATTCCCGTAGAAGACACATGTACGCTGGTGAATTCACCAGTTCCCACCGACAAATCCCCCCCCCGCGCTACGATAAACCGTTCCGTTTAAGCCGATAGGCCGGTTAAGTCGCTCCCACCCAGTACGGATTTTATCAACATGAGTCACTGCTCTCGTGGTCCCATCCAACTTCGTCAGTCTCAGAACCGCACCAGATTTTTCCGCTCGACTGGTTTTACGCTCGTAGAACTTTTGGTTGTGATTGCGATCATCGGCATCCTCATCGCTCTTTTGTTGCCGGCTGTGCAGGCAGCCCGCGAGGCAGCTCGGCGCAACCAGTGTGTCAACAACCTGAAGCAGTTAGGGCTTGCCACGCAGAACTACCATGACTTTTCCAAGCGTTTTCCGATGGGGCGGGAACGATCGGACCAGTTCGGTGTTTCATGGGCATTCAGGCTGCTACCGTTCATCGAGGAGAACGATCAATACAAAAGCCATGATCGAGCCGAGCGCGTCGACAATGTGGTGAATACGGTTGCCATGCGTACTCCGGTTGAGTCCCTTTTCTGTCCAAGCCGCCGCAGTCCGGTTGCCGACCGTGACTTTGACAACGACGATGGTCCCCCGATCGTGACTGGAGTTTCCGCAGGAGGTGACTACGCAGCCAATGTGGGTCGAGGTCCCCTGAATTTTGGTCTTCGACGCACATCGGACGAGGGCTCCAGCGTGGCCAAGATGGATAGTGATTTTCGCACGACTGCCGGCCCGATTTATACTTATTCACGATGTAGTGCCAGGCAAGTACAAGACGGACTTTCGAAGACGATTGCGATTGGTGAAAAGCATATCCCTCCGGTAGACAGCTCCAAACCTTCTCAAGCACATTACACCCAGGGCGACACGGCAATTTTCGCAGGTGACTGCCCTTACACCATATTCGGTACGGTACAGAACGGCATGGCGGATGGCGCCAACGATCCGTCTCGCGAGAAATTTGGTAGTGAGCATAAAGCGGTAAGTCATTTTGTTTTTCTCGATGGTCACGTCAGTCCCGTTCAGCACGACATTAACGAGGCGACACTGGGAAGGTTGGCCGCGATTAGTGATGGAGAGGTGATTAGCGCGGATCTATAATGCTGGAAGGTATTACCCGTTTAGAAGAAGCAATACGGGAATCGCATTATCACTTTGCGTAGCAGCTTGTTTTTTGGTTGATCCAGGGCCGGAACCGAGAAGACTGCCTGGCTTGGCGTCTGCCACATTGTTTTCTTTTGGCATAGTGCGAATCCTCAAGGTTTACTGCCGACGTATCTGTAAAATGCCCTGAGCCTCGCATTGGCAGCTGATGGTGTGCAAACCTCTTTTCTCGTATTTCAACGAGCCGGTCGATCATAAAACGAGCTGTGCAAACACCTCGCCCCACTCGGGGCATCCAGGTGGTTTTTGCGGCATTCAAGGGATGTCCCGGGCAACAGGCGATAGTTTTGCTGGGGCTGAATTGATAGATTGTTGTTTGGCGCGTCCGTTTCAAGTGACGCTGAAGTATGTCGACACGGGACCACCATCGCCTGTACCGGGTCCAATTGAAACCAGGCCCAATTGAAACCAGGGGCACCGAACGAGCTGGATATCAGTCATTTGCTACCGTCGTCAATTTCTTCAATCACTGCTGATCTCTAATCAAGGAGTCACGACACGTTATGGCAAGGAAAGTAAAATGGGGGGTGTTGGGGGTTGCTAAAATTGCGGTAACCAAAGTCATCCCGCCGATGCAAAAGTCAGAGTTTTGCGACATCGTTGCCATCGCGTCGCGGGATCTGAGCCGGGCTCAAGCGACAGCTCAAGATCTTGGGATTGCCAAGGCATACGGGGCGTACGAAGAGTTGCTTGCAGATCCCGAAATCGAGGCGATTTACAATCCACTGCCCAACCATCTTCACGTTCCCTGGAGCATTCGGGCTGCTGAAGCAGGCAAACATGTGTTGTGTGAAAAACCAATCGCGCTGAGCGTAGCCGAGGCCAGGCAGTTGGTGGCCGTACGAGACCGTACGGGTGTGAAGATTGAGGAAGCATTCATGGTGCGCACGCACCCGCAATGGCTTCGCGTCAAAGAACTTGTCGATTCCGGCAGGATTGGGGAGGTTCGATCGGTATTGGGCCACTTCAGCTACTTCAACAACGATCCGCAAAACATTCGCAGCCGGGTCGATTACGGTGGAGGTGGCTTGATGGACATCGGTTGTTATCCTATTACGACCTCGCGATTCGTATTTAACGAGGAACCAACGCGCGTGGTCAGCCTCGTGGAGCGCGATCCGGAGTTGGAGGTCGACCGCCTGACTTCAGCCATTCTCGATTTCCCGACGGCGCAGGTAATTTTCACCTGTAGCACACAAATGGTCCCTTACCAGCGGATGCATTTTTTGGGAACGAGAGGACGAATAGAGGTGGTTATTCCGTTCAACGCTCCCAATGACCAACCTTGTCACATTTTGGTTGATGATGGAAAAGATCTTTCCGGCCAGGGAGTCGAAATCCTCGAGTTTGCCACGTGCGACCAATATGGCATTCAGGGAGATTTGTTTTCTAAGGCAATCCTCCAGCAAACCGAGGTTCCGGTTCCACTGGAAGATGCCGTCAAAAACATGGCCGTCATCGAAGCAATTTTTCGCTCGGCCGATTCACAGCAGTGGGAAGTGGTGAGCTAACCACCCCTGCGGGATAAGCAACTGGTGGGACTGTGAGTTCAGCTTGCCACAAATGCAAGCCAGTAGAAGATCCACCCCGAAAGCGTTGTGAGCACCATATCGATCGCAGCCAGGCGGGCCCAAAGAATGTGTTGCCGGCTGTACTCGTTTGGCTCGGGTGGTACTGGAAATCGGCGCAAGGCCATTACGATCACAAAGCCCCAAAGCAGCGCCGTCGACACCGCAAACACCAGGTGGATCACCAGTGACCAGGAAACAGCACCCACAAACCAGGCTTCGTGGTAGTGAGGCGACGCAAGGGCCCGTTCACGCCAGGGACTCAAAAGCCGCAAGTCGATCTCAAAGAACAGCAAGACGAATGCCAACGTCACTCCCAGGGTCAGCTGCAATCTTTTGTGCAACAAGAAACGCCGGCGATATTTGACCTGAAAAATACTCCAGGCCATGACGATAAGTACGCCGATCATCGCGACCACCACCACATCGACCATGACCGATGCGCGTGTGCCCAGGAACCCATTCACCCCGGAATAATCCACAGTCAACTCCTTCGCGGTTCTCGAATCGCCAGCATTGTGGTCTGGCGGGTCTTTTGTTGTCCCCGAGTGTGAGTCCCCGCGTCAAGTCCCGATCTGTAGTGTGGCCTGCTTCAAGGAGACCGACATTGGGGTGGCCGCGAATTGCCGACGAAAAACAGGTGTTGTTTTTCATGAAGGCCTCCTTGTTTCCTCCGCAAGACCCTCCTCCTGAAAGACCCAAGGTCGACGGTGGAGCATGGAAAAGCTACAATTGCCAGTTTTACAAACATCGGTAAATACCGATTCATTGGTCGTCCTGGTTTCCGACATTCAAGAGTTAGCACTTAAAGGCAGCAGAATCTATGAGGAAAAGTAAAACCCTAAAGCGAGTACGCAACAACCAAGTCGCGCGGATGGCGTTGCTTGGTCATTACATTCCTGCTTACGTGTTTCATGCGGC
>Ga0310121_10001465_pt1:0-5000 | contig 24086 bp, 22 predicted proteins | sample CB27_Tmax_986_MG_FD_203504 | JGI IMG/M metagenome (GOLD analysis project Ga0310121, IMG submission 203504) | Marine microbial communities from Western Arctic Ocean, Canada - CB27_Tmax_986 | ecosystem: Environmental > Aquatic > Marine > Oceanic | place: Canada: Western Arctic Ocean...
CTTTTCTATTGGTCGCCGCTTTCGTAGGGTACGTCGTGTTCTCCGAGTAGCACCGGGCCGGCGTTCGCACCTCCTGGAAGCAGAGGAGGGCAAAGGCAATTCAACAGAATAGCTGGCGTAGAAAAGTACCCCCGCTCCATCCGGTACACCGGTACAATCCTTTACCTACAAGGGTTTCAGCGGAATTCGATCCGGTACACTATCCGGTACTGTACCGGATAGGAGATCGGCTGAAACCCCTGTCAATACTGGGTTGTACCGGTGTACCGGTTGGAGCGGAGGTATATAGGCGTAGGTTGTCATATTCTTTCCGGTTCGCCCTGGGAATGGGGATCGTTACGTGTATGCCCCAGGGTTGGTGAAGTTCCGTTTTCCGATATCAAATATCGGCCAAAAGAATCCTCAAAATCGCTCCTCACATAGCCGCGAACTTTATTGCCGTTGAGCCGAAATTGGTCCGGGCGGATTTCAAATGGGGCAAGGACCATGGCAAGTTGTCTGGTCGTAATAGGGTCTTTATCAAACTCGGGCCAGGGGCGCTCCTCCATCTTCCCGAGCTCCTCTACAATTTCGGCGCTGGTCAATCTTTCCGCGCCTCTCGATCGGAACAGCTCCTCCAAATCCGCCAGCAGCTGCACGCCTTCTGAGTTCTCGGCCTCATCGTTCGTGGAGAGGATCAAGGCGGAGGACCGTGCCCGTTCGGGCCAGTCGCCCCCGACCAGGTCGGCAATGGCGAAGAGCTTTCTCCAGCAGTCTTGCTCGCGATCGTTGAGTTCTGTGGGCATTTCAGGTTCGCTGTCCGCTATCGTGGCCGAATTGTCTTGCACCCATCTGGCCGCCATTCGCTGTAAGGGTTCCAGTTCTCCCACCACATGATCCCTGCGGAATCGGCAAACCTGATCTCCCTTCTGCTTACGCCGCATCTTGATAACAATAGAGCGATCCTCAAGAGTTCCAGGAAGCTTGCCGATCAATGCGATGCCAAGCAGCCCGAATGTGCTGAAAAGTCTCGGCTCATGATCATCGCCCACGCAGCGAGGTATTTGCGCTGTCGCCCGGTAATGCCCGCTGTTCAGAATTCCTGTTAGCTCTTTGTCGCGAATGAACGTATCAGCCTCATCCACCAACAAGGTCGGCGACCACTTTTCTATTGATCTGAAGACTGACGCCGGAGTTATGTTTGCGACTCCGAGCGGTCGCCTGACCAGGCACAGCAGGATATCGATTAGCGTCGTTTTTCCGCATCGCTTTGTCGGCGACGAGATAGTAAGACGCGGCGCAATTGAGATAACTTCCACCAGAAAAGTCAGGATTATCCAGAGGCCAATAGCGACGGAAGCACCCGATGGCAAGACCACATATCGGGAGAGGTTTGTTTCGAGTTGAGCAAGGAGTTTCGCACCATCCACCGGTTCGGGCCAGGGGTCGGGATCGCTCAAGATAAGGGAGCGCCCCTGGAAATCTCCCGTATCTTTGCGAATTTCGGGATTAGAGGCTAACGCAGCGTCAGCTAGATGACTCGGGCTGCTGATCCCCGCCTTTTTCAACCTGGAAACCAGAGCCTCCCGAAGCACACCACGGGGCAAGTCATCAAGGTCCCTGGCCTGGGTTTTTATACTCTCCAGCAATGTCAGAAGCATTCCCGGAGGCGCATCACGGTCCAAAAAGCCGAACCCTGCTTCCTCCAGAATTTCCTCAGGAGATGCCACGACGGATCGGATCACGCTGGCCGCCTCCAGCGCTCCTGCTGTTTCCGATCCACCAGCATTGACCGCTTTTGCCGCTTCGTTTCCTCGTCCATGAGCGTCGTCATGTTGCGCTCTAGCAAGCGTTGCGATGTTTGATCCAGAAGGTAGGAAAATCCTCTTCTCAGCTCCTCCAGTCGGAGAATTATCTCCACCATTTCGTCTGCCAGACGGTCTTGTTCCTTCGCGATTGCGATCACAACATGGTGGAGCGCCCGAGCTTCGGCTTCGGTCATTGTTGCATTCGCTCCAGGGCTTCTTCGAGGCTGACTCCAGGCAGCATCTCCAGGTATTCGCTCAGCTCCTGGCGCCGAAACACTAATCGACCTCCCCATCGCTTAAAAGGCACCTGGCCCCGGGCAATTCTTGCCCTTAGAGCCTTCTCGCTGACTCCCAGAAATTCGGCGGCCGCCGGGACATCCAGCAGCGCACCTTGGCTAGCCATCAATCCTCTGTATCCTCAGCCTCTATCTGGGCGTACCGCCTCTGGAGAAAGGCCTTCTCTTCAGCGCTCAACGGGGCACCATTCCTCAAATTCGCTTCTAGCTGGTCTTGTTTCTTCCGCTCTTCTCGTTGGATAAACGTCTCCTTCAGCGACTGGAACAGCTCCTCCCCGGTAATGACTCTGCCATCACTGGTCACCTGAAACTGCATAAGCAGGCGCTGATGCGGCCCCCAGACCTCCAGCTCTGCTGCCTGCTTGGCCCTCTGCAGGATGAAAAAGTTCTGCAGAACCACGGCCGGTTTGATGTTTAGGCACTCGGGCGAGGCGAGGAGTTGCACGGTCCTCAACATTTCGGAGTCCAAGTCTGTCCAGAACTCCAGCGCTTCCCGGGCCGCATCAGTGGGAATCAGGCCCCGCTGGCTTGCCACTTCATCCAGCTTCTGCTTCAACTCCTCATCTACCCGGAACGATACTCGCGGTTTCGCCATTGGTTTCTCCTTTATGGGATAATCCTACAGGACATCTCTGACACCAAAGATAACAAAGTTGGCACCACGGTGTCAGATATAACTAGATTAGGCTCCAACACTAGGAGGAATCATGAAGACTCTGACTCGACGGGAATTTCAGTGGATGACCGGACGGACTCTGGCGCTCTCTCCCCTGCTTGCTGGGATCGCTTGTGGCCCGGGCGAAACATCCCGCCCCAGCGGAACTACTCGAGGGGCCACCACAGCCACCGGACCGCTCACGATGACGTTGGGATCGGCTGACGTCACCATTCCTCCGACTCAGCCCGAAGGCGACACCTGGCGCTACGGGCTCGCTCTACCCTTTCAGGTGGCGGCTGGGAAGGTGGGTCTCTTCTGCGGCATCCGGGGGAAGCGAGGCCACGACTTCGAGGTAGGCACTGACGCAATTCTGTTCAGTGACCTTTCCCAGATTCAGGCCGAGGGGGCCATTTCCATCTCTCGCAACCACGGCGAGAAGAACCCCAATTCCAGTCCTGCCGGGGCGCCCTCCATCATGGTGAAATACCCGGTCACTGGCGGCTTCGTCCCCGCCGGGGCCAAGCTCGAGGACGGTTCTCCCCACCCTCATGCGGGGACCGGTTTCGGCATCTGCCAGGCGATCGCCTGGACGGCGGATCAAGAGAGCGTCTATCCAGGTGAGCAGACGTATGAGTATATGGAGCTCTATCAGCTGGCCTACGACGACGACGGCTTTCGGCTCACCGAGACGGAACGGATCCCCTATGACGAGCTCCTAGCGGGAGCGGTGCTTGCCAACCCTGGCCTGACCAATGCCATCGCCGATGGAGAGGATCTTCTGTTCACCATGGGCGGCGGAATCGAAGGTGGATCGGCCTCCGGCCTGACCCGCTGGCGCCGACAGGCTGACAAGTGGAGACCCGTTTCCTGGAAGCCGATCACCCACGCCGACGGTTCTTTTGAGCCCAGCCTCATCCGTGACGGGGATGGGAGCCTTCTCTTCTCTGCCCGCGGAGGAAGGGACGAGGAGGGACGGAGGCGTCTGCAATCGCGAGTCTGGCGTTCTCAGGATGGTGGCGAGAGCTGGAGCAAGGTCATTCACGTAGAGGGCGCGGTCGGCGGCTGCCCGATCACCCTCAATCAGGCGGCCGATGGCACTCCCTACATCGCCGCCAATCTCAATGAGGTCACCCTGCATCCCCTCAGCGAGCGAGCGCGGCCCAAGAAGAACGATCAGGGGATTGTCCACGCTTCGGCCGCCGGCCGCGAGAAGCTCTGCTTCTGGCCTCTGAACCAGGCCAGGGACGGTCTGGAGACTCCGATCCTGGTCCGCGACTCGGTGGCCGAGTTTGGTCTAGCGCCCTCCGGCGACTTCTGGGCGGTCGACCATCCGTCAGCCATGACGGTTCAGTTGGCCGACAGCGCCTGGCACAACGTCATCGTGATGCGGATCTGTGATACCGCCGAGGTACGGGTCGGGGCCGATCCCGTTCCTCAGACCGGTTGCTACGTCGAGGAGGTCCTCTCCTCCGGTACACCCATCCCGATGTGGAAGTTCTAGTCCCAAAGTTCCAGCGCCTGAAGAGGGTAGCCGTTGTGGCTTCCGTCGAGGTAACGGATCCAGGGGTGGGCCGAGACTCGCCCTTGTTGGACGGGATAGTAGGAAAGTCATTATTGGAACGGCCAGGGCGCCAACAATAAAATAACAGGTGAAACTACATACTAGGGAGATAGGGGAGAGAATCCCGTAGTGAATCGGACGGGGAAACAGGGGGAAATCTGGGAAAACCTGGGTAAACCTGGGACTAGGCTAAGTCTTTTACCTTCAATGGATAATCTGTTTTTTCAAGGGGTTGGTCAGGAACGTAAAAACTGCTTGCAAAGCAGGTGCTCTGCCAACTGAGCTATACCCCCACCGGCGTTGAGGCTACGGCGTTTGGCGCATCCTCAGGCTCGAGTTGAGAAGGAGTCCCGCGATTCTGGAGGGCCTCCTTCGCGATTAGTCTAGCACGACGTCAGCGGGTCTCGTAACAGGCAGGGCTAACCGTCTTAGATCCGACAGGGCATGGCTTTGATGACGCGAATTTGAATGCTACATTGCAGTAAACTAGCTACACGTAGGGAGTCTATGGCTTTGAACATTCGAAACGCTGAGACCGAGCGGCTGGCCGAGACACTTGCCAGGCGTACGGGAGAGACGAAAACGGAAGCTGTCACCAAGGCCTTACGCGAGCGGTTGAGGCGACTCGATCGCGACAGATCAGGCCGACAGCTGACCGATGAACTGGACGAGATCACTTCTCACTGCGCCTCTCTGCC
>Ga0310121_10001465_pt1:7500-24086 | contig 24086 bp, 22 predicted proteins | sample CB27_Tmax_986_MG_FD_203504 | JGI IMG/M metagenome (GOLD analysis project Ga0310121, IMG submission 203504) | Marine microbial communities from Western Arctic Ocean, Canada - CB27_Tmax_986 | ecosystem: Environmental > Aquatic > Marine > Oceanic | place: Canada: Western Arctic Ocean...
CTCGGCCTGAGCCCCATTGAAGTCGATCTTGCTGTTGACCGCCTTTCGATACTCGGACTTGGCACGCTCGCGCTGACCCAGGACATCGTAGATCTTTCCCAGGTAAATGTGCGTCCAGGTTTCGACCCACTCCGGTTTCAGGTTCCCGTTGAGGGTATCCCGAAAGCTGTTGGCGGCGTTGGAATAACTGTGTTGCTCAAAGTAGACTTCGCCCAGCCTGTAGTGAGCCACGGAACTTCGGGGGTCCAGTTCCTTCGCCTTTTCATATTCTCGAATGGCGGCGACGAATTCGGTCTTTTCCTGGTACTCTTCCCCTAACGAAATATGTACCAGCACCCTCATCTTGTCCGAGTCATGTAAAATCTTTCCTTTGGGGTCCACGATCACTCGCTGCGGTACATCCTTCAGAGAGTATCTGAACGAGCTTGTTTTTCCGTTGATCGTAAGCTGCTTCTCGATCGGATCTCCCGTTGTCTCAATGGCTAGATCTGAAGGCATTCTAAAGAGATCAATGTTCTGTCTTACCTGACCCCGAATGGTGTAGGTGCCGTCCTTCAGCTTGAAGATGGTGTAGTCGGTGCGAAACTCGGGAACTCCCACCGACTCTACCCATTGAATGAAGAACCATCCGTAGTCCTCGCCACTCTTGTTTTTCACGAAGTCAGCGAAATCCGCAATTCTCGTGGCCTTGCCCTTTCGATCTTGGAACCAATCCTTGAAGTAGGAGTTGAACTCCTCTCTTCCAATCAGCTGGCTCAACATATACAGCACCCAGGCTCCCTTGCTGCCGACGATGGACGCATACTGCGCCGAGCCCAGTTCCAGAGCGAGCCCTTGAGTGATAGGAGCCGCCTTTTCGTACTTGAGGGCTTGGACCGCCTCCCGGGCAAGCTGCGCGGGAAATTTGTCGGCGTAGCGGACCTCCACATATCTGAGTGCGGCGTAGATGGCGAAGCCCTCCTGGAGAAACGCATCTGAAGCTCCCGCCATCGTGACCGAATAGCCCCACCAGTGTCGAGCGATCCGGGTAGCCAGCTCGAAAATCGGCAGTGAACGGGCATCGAGCATGGAAGATTCGAGGAGGATCAACTCAAAGCAGCCGTGGGAGGGCAGGGTCACGTTGCCAACCGCGGCGAGATGCAGTTTGGAAAGCGGGAGCTGTCCATATTCACTCTCAAAGAAATCCAGGATCTTACCGATTTCCTCGGCCCAGGGGCTCAGGTCACCTTTGTGGTTCTTCGTCACGAAGAAGGTAAGGGGAACCGGTCCCTCTTCGAATTTCTGGCGAAAGAAGCGGGCAAGGATCACCGGAACCTGGGTGACGGGCTGCGAACTGACCCAGGTGAAGACCTCATGGACCCCCTCGGTAGTGATTGACTCCAGATTCCCCGGTGCCACCACCGTGAATCCCAAAGGGACCGTTATCTTGAGATCCGTTGTGGCAGCATCCAAAGGTAGGGAGTGCAGGGGGAACCAGCGCCCTTCGGTGAGAAGGGTGGCGCCATCTGGAGCAATGAAGGCCCTTTCGCTACGGGCCACATCCAGGAAGGCGTACTCGTCGCTCTCGAGTGTTCCTTCGAAGCTGAAGGTAAGGGTCCTGACGCTTCCGGGAGGGAATGCCTTCGGTCCCTGAACCCGCATGACATGACTCCTGAGGTCGTCGAAGCGGGTCGAATATCGCTTGCCTTCCTCATCCGTCACCCCCAGGATGCTCAAGCGGCTGTTCAGTTCAAAGGGCAAGCTCAAAGTGTCTCTCAGAACCTTGAAGCGTACCCGGACTTCGCCCTGTAGAAACCGCTCATCCGGATCGACCTCCGCCTGGATGTCGTAGTGCTCTACGTCGATAAGGGGAGGGCCTTCTGCTGCATTCTGGGCCCACACCGAGCTGCTCCAGGTGGTGAAAAATAGGATCGATAAAAGCCTGGTCTTCATCCCTGCTTCTCCAAAAAACACTCCCGGAGACACTTCGCCGCTTCTCGGTAGGCGTCCTTCCGGCCCAGACGGTCTGCAGCTTCTTTGAGCTGCTCCCGCATGGTTTCACGTTTCTTCTCATCTACGAGTAGCTGAACTATGCAGGCCCCAATGTTTGCTCCGGTAGCATGCCGCTGTACGAATTCGGGAACTATGGTCTTGCCCGCAATCAAATTGGCGAGGCAATAGCTTTGGGTTCTGACGAAAGGCCTCAACAAGAACCAAATGGGCCAGGGCATGAGGTAAACCATGGCGAAAGGAATCTGAAGCAGCGTTGCCTCCAGGGTCGAAGTTCCGCTCTTTATTATCGCACAGTCAACCTGGGGAAGTAGGCTGCTGGAGCCCTCCTCGCGGATTTCTAAGGGCAGGGAGCTGTTGGTCCGATTTCGCCAAGAATCGTAGATGCCAAGCAGCTGCTGACCCGAGACTCCGGGAGCCTGTGCTACCCAGAAGCGAACCGGACAATGACCTGATATGTGAAGCGCTGCATCCAGTTGAACCGGTAGAATACGCTGCACTTCTTGGGTGCGACTGCCTGGGAACAAGGCTACCAGGAAGGGTTGTCCCGTCTGTGCACGACGAGGAACAGCCTCTCTCGACTGAGCCCGATTGAGGCGGCTCACCGAGGGATTCCCCACATAACGAGCGCTGACCTGGCGGCGCTCATAGAAATCCTGCTCAAACGGCAGCACCACCAGCATCAGATCCACCCAGCGGCTGATCTGCCGGACCCGAGAGGAACGCCAGGCCCAGATTTGAGGACCGATGAAGTAACACACGAAGACGCCCATTTTCTTGAGGCGTCGAGCTAGCTTAAGGTTGAATTCTGGGAAATCTACCAGGATTGCGACCGTCGTGCCTCGGATTCTGGTTTCTTTCAGGATTCGCCGGTACAGCTTGACGTAATCCGAGAGGAGGGACAACGCGTCCCAGGGTCCGATGGCCGCCAGCCGCGAGACGTCGGCCAGCAAGTTGACACCGGCTTCGGACATCCGCTCGCCACCACTTCCGAACCATTCCACCTTCAGCTCGGGACATTGCCGATTCACCTCATCGATCAGACCGGCCGCATGTTGCTCCCCTGAGGTCTCTCCAGTAACCACCAGAATCGACCTCTGATTTCTCATATCGGTTTGATGGAGTTCGCGACCAGAAGTTTCGATCAAGCAGCGGCGATAACCTGAATGAACTGCCATAAAATGGCGCTGACCGCATTCAAAATGTCTCTCGAATCCAGCCGCCACCGAGAACCTGGTCTGCCTGATAAAAGACGGCAGCTTGCCCGGGCGCCAATGACATCTGGGGTGAATCAAAGGTAACTCGAACCTGTTCGGTCGAGGGCGAGTCCAGGTCGCAAGACCTTGGTTCCTCAGAGACGATTTGGGCCGGGCTCGCTTGATGCCGCGATCTTACCTTTACCGTGGCCCGCAAAGAGGTTCCGGGAGGCTGACCCGCTACCCAGTTCACCTTGTCAGCGATGAATCCCTTTCCAAATAGATCGTCGCGGTAGCCTACGACTACTGCATTCTGAGAAGTATCCAGACGGAGAACGTAGAGTGGGCAGGGATGCGAGATCCCAAGTCCACGTCTCTGTCCCACCGTGAAATGGAAAAGCCCTCGGTGGGTTCCCAGGCGGGTTCCATCCTTGAAGAGAATCGGTCCCGGTTTCTCGCTCTGAGCCAGTGGAAGTTCAAAATCACTGCGGACCTCCACAGCATGACGCTGAATGAATCCAGCGTAGTCACGATCTGGGACAAAGCAGATCTCCTGGCTGTCCCGCTTGGTGGCTGTAATCAGCTGGTTATCCACGGCGATCTTGCGAATGGTGTCCTTCTCGTAGTTCCCGAGCGGGAAAAGCAGGTGCTTGAGCTGACGCTGGTTGATCTCGAAAAGGAAATAGGACTGGTCCTTCGAGAGATCTTTGCCTTGCTTGAGAACGTAGCCCTGGGGGCCCTCGTCAAGAAGCCTCACATAATGACCCGTGGCAACCTTCTCAACCCCAATCTGTCGAGCGAAGTTCAGCAGCCGGTCGAACTTCAGGAAGGTGTTGCACAGAATACAAGGGGAGGGGGTCCGCCCTTCCAGATAATGACCGATAAAGGGCTCGATCACACGCCGTTCGAACTCCTTCTCCAGGTTCAGCACGTAGAAGGGAAAACCCAGCGTTTCTGCCACGCGGCGCGCATCGTAGACATCGTCCAAGGAGCAACACCTGCCGAACTGGGTCTGCCCGTCCTTGGTGGGGTTCCTTCGGTAGTCCCAAAGCTGCATCGTGCAGCCCACCACCTCGTGACCCTCGTTCCTTAAGAGCAGTGCGGCCGCGGAACTGTCGACACCTCCGCTCATTGCTACCAGGACTCTACTCATCTTCAATTCCCAAAAGGGAAGGCACTCAAGACCAGAGAACCCCACGCGAGGATATCTCGACCTGAGATCGGCTGACGTTCACTTCATGCGGCTCGATGCTAGCCGCATCCTGCTCGTACTTCCTTTGAATACCGTTATATCTAGAAACCAGATCCTGCCAAAAGGTTTCCACCTCCTCATGTAGGTCTGGATCTACCGGCACCCGTGCGATCTTCTCCGTCAGGGAAAGCGGAGGCCCTTCAGGCACGAAGAGTCGATTCCAGTCCTCCTTCAGATTCCAGAACAGCGTCTTTATCAGCGACATCCTGCGGACCCTCAACTCGATGTCCTCCTTATCCGCAATGTCGAGGAGCCTCTTCTCCAACTCCAGTGCGCGATGATGGAGTACGTCTGTCAACTGCTTCCACTCAGCGACACGCGCCACGTAGAGGTGTTCGCGGCATCGTTCTAGGAACTCTTCGCGGCTTTCTCTAGGGCCGGAGTACAATTGGATCTCGGGATTCTTCCAAATCCGAGCCCGGTATTGCTGCATGACGTAGTGGATGATCTTGTCATCCAGCGAGTCTGGCCAGGACAGCGGGCGCGGTGGAGGATATTCCTCCAACTCCTCAAGATGAACCCATTCCACCATGTCCTTTGTCCAGTGCAGCTCGGCATCCTCCAGCCAAGTGCCACGGAAACAACCCTGGTCCGAGCCCCTGTAACCGGTCCGAACGTCTTGAAGCTCGAGCTTGACCTCGAAGAGAACCGACGGCGTAGTGGTTTCACCGGTGCCTCTGAGTCTATAGTGTCTCAAGTTGGCTCCGTTCACCTGTTTACGCGCATTTCTCAACCCCAGGCTACTGCGCCGCCGCAATCATCCGCCTTGGCTGTGTTTCGCTCGGTCGGACGCCTCGACGTACTGTCGAAGCACGACTGTGGAAACTCGCCACGAGTGGTCTCGGTCGCAAGCCTTGCCAGGACGGCGCTGTCACCGCCTCTCTACGAAAACTCATGAGTAATCCGAGCTCCAAATTATAGCACGCCCAAGAAAGGCGTCTGACTTGGGGGGTGAAGAGGTAGGGAAGCGGGACCGAATCAGCCACAAACCCGTGTCGTTGAGCTCCAACCGAACCCAACGACACGAGGCAGAGAGAATCCTGGCCGTTCTTGCTTCTGAAGCGAACCAGCCCAGCGACCAGGCTCCTAGATCTCTGCTTGCTCCAGGATCTTCTTGAGTTCCTGCCGTCCATAGAATAGACGAGACTTGATCGTACCTTCCGCAACGCCAAGTTGCAGTGCAATCTCGCGGATGGTGAACCCCTCCAGGTCGTGAAGACGGACTACCGATTGATGTCTCTGGTTCAGTTGACCAAGCGACAGCTGCACTCGATCTCTAATCTCTTGAGTAGAGAAGGTCTCCTCGGGAGTGTGGGCCTCGCGATCTTCCAGGTTGACATCCTCTGAGATGTCTCCATCCGTCTGATTGCGATGCTTCCTGTTCTTTCGGATCATCTCCAGACACACGTTTACGGTAATTCTGTTGATCCAGGTGCCGAGCTTCGAATCTCCTCGAAAGCACCGTCCGGCTCGAAAAACATGGATGAATGTCTCCTGAAGTGCGTCCCAGGCCGATTCCTCTTCCTTGAGAATCCTGAGAGCAGTTCGATAGATTCTTCCTCGGAACTTGTCGAATAATTCTTGGAAAGCCCCCTCTTCGCTTCTTTGAATGCGTGTCATCAGCTGAATCTCGAAAGGCGTAAGATCTGCGGTGTAAGTTCCCATATCAACCTCCTTGTGCCTTCCCCTATAGCAAGGCCCGTGCCAAATCGGTAACTGATTGAAAACAATGAAGTAACGAGATTTAGGCTAGGAGAGACTGTCTGCTAAATGGACACCAGTTCCCGAGCCGAGATGGGGTAAACCTCAGGGAATCAACGGGATACGGTATGTAAAATATATTGACAGCTTTCGTCTATTGTTTGATCGCTTAACGGAGGCCGTACTGTTTGAGCTTGGCGATGATGGTTTGCCGGCTGACCTGGAGGGCATCTGCCGCTCGACTCTTGTTGTTGCCATGGACTCTCAGGGCATCGAGTATCAACTCGCGCTCCACGGCGGCCAGCTTTTCCTTCAGGGGGCCACGCGAATTTTCTGTTCCCCCTTTTACCCGTACTCGATCGGAGAGCTTGGAAGGAAGAATTGGCTGGTCGGGATCAGCCAGGATCACGATGCGCTCGATCTCATTTTCAAGCTCTCTCACGTTCCCGGGCCAATCATACTCGCGGAGCATCCGGAGCGTGGTTGGATCGAAGGCCAGGAGCGGCCTGTTGAGTCGCTCACAGAAACGCTTCACAAAGAACTTACTCAGAACCTCGACGTCCTCCCTTCGACCTCGCAGTGGCGGTACGAAAACAGCAAAGACATTGAGGCGATAGAAGAGGTCCTGTCGGAACTCGCCTTCCTCCACCTGTTGGCTGAGGTTGCGGTTGGTCGAGGCGATGACGCGGACATCGACCTTGATGGAAGCCTCGGCACCCACGGGATAGATTTCTCCTTCCTGGAGGACACGAAGCAGTTTGACCTGAAGAGCGAGCGAAGCTTCGCCAATCTCGTCCAGAAAGATCGTCCCTCCATGGGACAACTCGAAGTACCCTTTTCTGCTGTCAGTTGCGCCCGTGAAGGCCCCCTTCCGATGGCCAAAAAAAGCGCTCTCGACCAGGTCGGAGGGAACCGCGCCACAGTTGACCGGCACGAAGGGCTCATCTCGTCGAGGACTGCGTTCATGAACATAGCGGGCCAACAGTTCCTTACCCGTCCCCGTTTCTCCCTGCATCAGAACCGTTGAATCGGTGGGCACTACTCGATCCAGCGACTGCAACAACTCTCTCATCGCGTAGCTGCGATGAATAAGACGTCGCGGCGAGTCTTGAAGGAGTTCTACCTCGTGCCGCAACTTCAGGTTTTCACGTTCGAGGCGATCATTGACCGCACCCAGCTTCTTCGCCAGCCGATCCTGCTCCTGCTCCAACTCCCAGCGCTCCAGTTCTCCCAACACCACCTCGCGCAAGGAGGTCGGATCCCAAGGTTTGGTGATGTAACGGTGCACGTGTCCCTGGTTGATGGAGTCCATCAAATCGTCAGTCTCGGTGTAGCCCGTGAGGACGATGCGGACGATATTCTCCCTGACTTCGAGCGACTTGCACAGCAATTCAACGCCGGTCATTCCGGGCATTCGCTGATCCGTGATCACGGCAGATACCGGTATCTGCTGCAGCAGCTCGAGAGCGTCTGGACCGCTTCTCGCTTCGTAAACCTCAAAATCATCCACGAAGGTGCGCTTGAGCTTTTCCAGGTTTGCGGCTTCATCGTCGACGATGAGCAGCTTAAGTTTGTCCGTCATGGTTTTAGGGGGAGCTCGATTCGGAATTTGGTGCCTTGCTGCCTTTCACTCTCCACCTCGATGCTCCCGTTGTGCTGCTGGACAATCCCATAGCTGATGCTCAGGCCCAGACCTGTCCCTTGCCCCACAGGCTTGGTCGTAAAGAAAGGCTCGAAGACCTTGACCAGGTGCTTCTCGTCAATGCCATCGCCGTTGTCTTCAATCTCGATGACAACATTGCCATTGTGGTTCTGGGTCCGAATCCAGATTCGCCCTTTATCTGGAATCGCCTGGCAGGCGTTTGAAAGTAGATTCATGAATACCTGGCTCATACGACCAGGATGGCATTCGATCTTTGGAAGAGTTCCATATTCCTTGTGCAGGCGGATACGATCCCGGTATTCGTTCTGGAGTAGGTTCCAGGCCAGGTCGAGAGGTTCATGAATATCGACGGTCCGAGTCTGATCCACATCCATGCGCGAGAAGGCGCGAAGATCGCCGATAATTGCATGGATCCGCTCCGCTCCTTCTTCAAAGTTTTCGATCAAACGGTCCAGATCCTCAGTAACGAAAGCGTAGTTGATCTTCTCTCGAAACCTCTCTGCGTCATTTTTTGTTGCCTCATCAAGATCCGGCCGTTGTTCGTAAAACTGGATCAAGCCTCGCAGCTTTCCGATATATTTCCTCAAGAAATCGGTATTGCCATAGATGAAGTTCAACGGGTTCTTGATTTCGTGCGCTATACCTGCGACCAACTGACCTAACGAAGCCATCTTCTCACTCTGGACCAGCTGCACCTGGGTTTCCTTCAGCTCCTGGTAGGCTTTTCGAACCTCCTCACCGGACTCCTGCAGCGCCCTCGTCCTCTCATCGACCTTCTCCTCCAGCTTCCGGTTCAGCTCCAGCAGGGCCTGGCTGCGTTCCTGCAGCGACTCGGCCATTTCATTGAAGGTCTTGGCGAGATTGCCCACCTCATCCTGGCCTGAAACCTCGACCCGTTGGTTGAGATCGCCATCGGCTATAATCCTGGCGCTACGGGTCAGCTCCTTGAGCGGGACCGCAATCCGACGCGCAATCGAATAGGTGAGCAGAGCGACCAGAACGGTTGCGATGGAAACGAACCAGAGGAGGATGTGCTTCAGGTCCTGGACCGGAGCAAAGATGTCTTCCTCATCGATTCCCACACCACAGATCCATCGAAAAAATTCGTGGTTGACCGGGGCCATACCACTGATCTTCGGTGTCCCCCGAGGGTACTCATAGGAATAGTAGGTGGCGCCCTCCGCCACTGCCTTCTGCAGTTCATACAGTCTGTGATCTTCGATAAGTCGTGAGCCATAGTTGTGTGTGCTGGAAACATCTTCTGAATTGGAATAGCTTCGGTTGCTCCGATACTTGTGTCCGATGACGGTGTTCACGTCCCGGCCCCACATGAAGGCGTAGCCCGAAGGCAGTGAATGCTTCTCTAGATCCTCCTCCACCTTATCCAGAATTTCCTGAATTGATTCCCAGTTCATTAGGGCCAGCAGGCCACCGATGATTTTGCCGGACTCGTCCCGGACAGGATAGGAAAAGCCGATGGAGTACTGCCGGGCGGAATCGTCATCCTGGTATCGGTAGAGAGGTTGGACCAGCGGCGAAAGATGCCAATCCAGAAAACCCACCTCTCCGCTTCGCACCTGCTCCAACCAACCCGAGTCCTTGGTGTAGGAAAGCAGTGACTCGCCCTCCAGCTTCCGCAGACGATCCGGGTCCAGTGGCTGCTTCGGAGTCGTCCGATTGCGGTCGAGATTGTTGGTCAGTACGAGATCTCCCTCCAGATCGAAAAGACAGATCAGGTCGTAAACTTCATGAACTTCAACCAACTGGTTGAGAAGCAGCTGCGGCCGATGAGCGGATCGATCCAGGAGATACGCACGCAAACGACCGAAGAGCGCCATTGCCTTCACTTCCTCTTCCTTCTCCAGGATCGTGAGTTGAATGATGTCTGCGACGTCGCGCGCAATCTGTTCTACATAAAGAACGGTTCTAACTTCGGTAATGCGCTCCTTGGCCTGGAAATAGGAGAAAAGCGAAATCGCAATCAGAATCAGGAAAAGCGGCAGGATCAGGAGAGCCAGCTTACGCCGCAGACTGCCCCAGAAGAACGGCACCACCTGCTTCCAGAGTCTGGCCCAAAAGACCATAAAACAAATACCGAAAAGTAAATATTCTTGACAGTTCACTGACAATGTAACTTACATATGATCTCGCGGTCAAATCCTGATCTGCTCGGCATCGTCTGGTCCGTTGCAGCCCGGCGCCATCCGCTTGCTCCGGAGCTTCTCCCTGTTGTACATTGCAGAGTGTGGATCCTGGTTGTGGATCCTGGTTTTTGCGTAAGGGGTTTTCATGTTGAAGCGGTTGGGGAAAGTGAGAGCTCGGGTAAATCCCCAGAGTGTTTTAGTCGTCGGAATACCCGTTCTGCTCCTCTGTATCGTCTCGCGTTGCTTCTCCATCTCTTCCTCATCTCCTGAAACTGAAGGAACCCTCTGGGTCCCGGTGAGTGAACGCAAGAGCGTGGATCTATCCGGCTTCTTGACCACCCTCGAGGGCGAAAAGGTAGCGCTGGAGGGTCTCCGAAACAAAGCGCTCTTGCTCAACGTCTGGGCAACCTGGTGTGGTCCCTGTCGGATAGAGATGCCGTTTCTAGCCGAGCTTCATGAGAATCTCTCGGATGAGGGATTGACGATTTTGGCTATCAGCAGTGAAGACGCTGAGGCGGTGAAGACCTATCTGGATGAGACCGAAGTCAAGCACCCTTTCCCTTTTCTCCTGGATACTGACGACATTCTACCTGGGCGATTTGGTGTCTACGGACTTCCCACGACTATCGTGATCGACCCCGAAGGCAGGCTAGCCCTGCGACACGTCGGAATCTACTCGTGGAACTCTCCCAAGTTTGCCCGTAGTCTTCGCCAGTTGATGGGCAAATGAATACTTCTTTCTTCTTTCGCTGCATCAATCAATCCTGCCAGCGTCAGTTTGACATCAACGAGAAACTCTACCAGTGCCCCACTTGTTCTGACTTGTTGGATATCGCCTACGACTTTGCTCCGGTCGATGTAGAGCAGCTCAAGGCCTCTTTCTCTCGAAGGCGGACCTCCTCAGATCCGCTGGACGTGAGCAGCGTCTGGCGTTATCGGGAGTTTCTTCCTTTTGACGAAGAGGATCTGCACCATGTCGTAACCCTGGGAGAGGGCAGCAGTCCCATCCTGGAAGTGCCGCGTTGTGCTGAGTATGTGGGTCTGGACCGGCTTCGGATAAAGCATCTGGGCTGGAACCCAAGTGGTTCCTTCAAAGACCACGGCATGACCGTGGCCGTCTCTCAGGCCAGGAAGCTCAATTCCCAGGTAGTCGCCTGCGCCTCTACTGGAAACACCTCCGCTTCCATGGCGGCCTACTGCGCTCGCACTAATCTGCGGGCAGTCGTCTTCATTCCGGAAGGTCAGATCGCCTACGGAAAACTCTCGCAGGCTCTGGACTATGGGGCCCTGACGCTGCAGATTCGTGGAAGTTTCGACACCGCAATGAGGCTGGTTCAAGAGCTTGGTCGAGAAACCGACCTGTATCTGATGAATTCCATCAATCCTTTCCGGCTCGAGGGACAAAAGATTGCCATCGTCGAGCTTCTGGACCAGCTAGACTGGAAGATTCCCGACCGGATCGTGGTTCCCGGCGGCAATCTGGGGAACAGTTCCTCCTATGGAAAGATCCTGATGGAGCTGCAGGAGTTGGGCTTCATCGACAAAGTTCCCCGAATCACGATCATCCAGGCCGAGGGAGCTGATCCTCTGTATCGTACGCTCGTGACCAGCTCTGAAGAGCTGGTTCCCGTAACCGACGCCTGGACCCTTGCGAGTGCCATCAAGATCGGTCAGCCGATTAGCTGGAAGAAGGCGGTTCGGGCGCTGCGGTTTTCGGACGGCTGGTGCGATAAAGTCAACGAGCAGGAGATTGCCGACGCCAAGGCGATCATGGGCCGGGACGGCATCGGCTGCGAGCCTGCCTCGGCCACGACGATCGGGGGATTGAAGAAGATGTTGGCCTTGACCCATGAGGCTCACCCCCAAGTGACCATCGACCCGGGCGAGGACGTTATCGCCATTTTGACCGGACATCAACTCAAGGATCCAGAGTACACCGTCAACTACCATTTGGACAATCTTTACGAGCACGCAAGCTATGAAAACGTGCTAGTGGAGAAGACAGGTAAGCTAACGTCCACGCATGCTAATAAACCGGTCGCAATCGACCCTGACAAGGAACAGATCCTGCGTTTGCTTGAGCTCGCTTAGGGCTCTGTCAAGAATAACTTCACATTCTGGCATCTCATCTTCACACCATCTTCGGCCGCTCCTCAATCGCAAAATCTCCAACGTAGGCTCAGCTACGCCTGCGGTTTCGCTCAATCGTTCGCGCCAAATCTGGCGCAAATCTGAGCGCCAACTCTGCGAAGTTATTCTTGACAGAGCCCTTAGTCCGCCGCTGCCATTCGTCCTGGACTCTCTCCGGGAGAACTAAACCGACCACAACCGAAAATCTAACCCGGATTTCTCACCGCCCGTCGTAGCGAGGCGGCGCAAGCGCCGTCCTGGCAAGGCTTGCGACCGAGGCCACCGCAGTCGTACTTTGACATTACGTCGATGAGGCCGACCGAGCGAAACACAGCCAGGGCGGATGATTGCGGCGCCGTAGTAGACTGGCGATGAGAAATGCGGGCTAACCCCACCCCCTGTGTGACGACCTTCTGAGGGACTCTATAACCAAAAAGCCGAGGAGTATTCACTCGTGCTGTCTTTGAGGCCCGCCGCCCGGGACTCTGTCCAAAGTGGTAACATTGAGGGCCATGTCGGCCGAACCAGTTGACGAGCCTACCCCCGAAACCGACCAGCAGGATCTCACGGCGATTCTAGGAGAGAAGGCGGAGACACTCCCTGCTGACGATCAGGCCAAGCTTACCCGGCTGGACCCCCTTCGGCGTTATCTTTTGGAGATAAGCCAGTTCGAACCCCTGAGTCCTGAGGAAGAACATCGGCTAGCGCTCCGCTATCGAGAAGACGAAGATCAGGACGCAGCCTACCGTCTTGTAACCTCCAACCTACGACTCGTCGTTAAGGTTGCGATGATTTATCGCAGTGTCTATTTCAACGTCATGGATTTGATTCAGGAAGGGAATATCGGGCTGATCGAGGCCATGAAGCGGTTTGATCCCTATAAAGGAGCTCGCCTACCGACTTATGCCTCCTGGTGGATCAAAGCCTACATCATCAAGTTTATCCTGGACAATTTCCGCATCGTGCGCGTGGGAACCACCAACGAGAGACGCAAACTTCTTTTCAACCTCAGGAAAGAGAAAGAGCGCCTAAGCCTACAGGGAATCGAACCCACTCCTGCGCGCATCGCCAAACGACTGAACGTCAGCGTTGAGAACGTGAAGGATATCGAACAAAACATGGAGTCGTTCGATCTGAGTCTCAACAGCTACGCAAATGAGGGTCAGTCCGTCCAGTACCTGGACACCCTCAGGGCCACCGAGGAATTGGTCGACGAAAGGATCGCCCGTGGGGAGCTCCAGAAGTTGTTCTCAGACAAAATCCAAGAGTTTGAGCAGACGTTGAACGAGCGGCAGCGATACATCCTATATGGAAGACTCATCGCTCAGGAGCCGAAGACACTTCAGGAGATTGCCGATCGCTTCGGAGTGACCCGCGAGGCCATCCGACTGAACGAGAAAGGTCTGGTCGCGAAGATCAAGACCTATATGCAGGATTCACTCAGCAAGGTGACAGACGTCGAATTCAGTCTGATCGGCTGAGATGCCTCTCTCCAAGGCAGGCTGTTCTTGTCGGCGGTCAAAAACCGAGTCTTTACCGAGTCTTTTCGGACCCTTCCTCTACAGAATAAGCATACAGTCTCCGTAGCTGTAGAATCGGTAGCGCTCTTTGATCGCCGCCTGGTAGCATCTCTTTACGAGATCCTGGCCGGCGAACGCTGCTACCAGCATCAGTAGCGTTGATCTGGGCAAGTGGAAGTTGGTTATCAGTCCCTCGACCGCGCCGAAAGTAAAGCCAGGTCGAATGAAGAGGTTGGTCAGACCCTGGTCCGCTACCACCTCCCCATGCTTGAGAAAAATGTGCTCGAGCAACCGTGTCGTTGTTGTCCCCACGGCAACAACTCGCCCACCGGCGCTGCGATGATATCGAATCTTCTCGACCGCTTCCGGAGTGAGGCAATAGTATTCGGCGTCCATTTCGTGTCCTTCAATCTCTTCTTCAACCATCGGTTTGAAGGTGCCGTACCCCACGTCCAGACGCGCCCGGCAGTACGAGATTTTCTCAAGTAGCTCCGCAGTGAAATGGAGTCCTGCTGTTGGGGCAGCCACCGAACCAGACTTTCGCGCATAGACCGTCTGGTAGCGATCTCGGTCGTCAGGTTGGGCTGGCCGGTGGATGTAGGGGGGCAGGGGCGTATGTCCAAATCGCTCCAGGGCCGCCCATATATCCCCCTTGCAAAACAGCCGAAGACGGCGCTCGGCAGAGGAGCCCTGGTCCAGAACTTCGATTTCCAGATGCTCTGGATGAACCACCAGGCGCGTCCCTACCTCGGCTCGTCGTCCAGGCTTTATCAATCCGGTCCAAATATCTTCCTGCTCCCGCTGAAGCAGCAGGATCTCAGTCCGAGCTCCCAGGTCCTCCTTCCTAGCAAAGAGCCGGGCGGGAAAGACTCTCGAATCGTTGACGACCAGGAGGTCGTCTTTCGTGAGGAAATCTGGCAGATCGCTGAAGAGTCCGTGCTCCCAGCGGCCCCGCCGACGGTTCACCACCATGAGACGGGATTGATCTCTCGCTTCCTGGGGAAACTGTGCAATCAGTTCCTGGGGTAGACGGAAGTCGAACTCGGCCAGTTTCATGACAGGCTCCCATTCTATAAGAATTCCAAGCGTGGCCTGTGCTCGCCTGACCTGACTTTCGGATGTTCAGAGGCTATGCCAGAATATCGGTCCATGCGCGTGAGGCTGCACCGAACCATCCTAGTCCTGGCCTCAGCCCACTTCTTGATTGACTGCTACTCGAGCATGTATGGTGCGTTTCTTCCCTTTCTCTATCAAGAACGCGGCCTTTCGCTGGGGCAGGCCGGCATTCTGGGAGGAGCGCTAGCCTTTTCCAGTGCCCTCACTCAGCCCCTCTATGGCTACCTGGCTGACCGGTTCCGAAGTAGGGTCTTCCTGGTCGTAGGACCAGGATTGGCCGCAATCTTCATTTCCTCTCTAGGATTGGCGCCAAACTTCTCCTTCCTACTTCCAATGGTCATGCTGGCAGGCGTAGGCATTGCCGCGTTCCATCCTCAGGGCGCGGGACTTACCTCTCAACTATCAGACGGTAGACGTGGATTCTACATGTCGGTATTCATCTCGGCAGGGATGGCCGGTTATGCTTTGGGACCGGTCTTCATCACAACCATCATCATCCTGGCAGGTCTCCACAACAGTTACTGGGCTGCCCTTCCGGGCGTTGCGATGTCACTCTATCTAGCCGTGCGCGGACCTTCCCCGCCGTCGCAGCGGCGGGTGCGGCACCGACGTCTATTCGCTCGTCTGCGTCGGAACCGCAAGCCTCTGTTCCTTCTCTATATGTTGGTAGTGGTCCGGGCCTCGATCCAGATGTCCTTTGTTGCTTTTCTTCCCCTCTATCTCACCACGAGGGGCTACAGCCCGGTTGAGGGCAGCCAGATGCTGGCGCTCTTTCTTGCAGTTGGAGGGACTGCCGGATTCCTGGGTGGTCTTCTCGCCGACAGTTTTGGGGGTAGGGGTCTCATCACGGTCTCGATGCTGGGCTGCTGCCCTCTGCTGCTGGGTTTTCTATGGACCGAGGGGTGGATTTCGATTCTTCTCTGCCTCGCCGGGTCGGCATTTCTACTCTCCACTGCACCGGTCAACGTGGTGCTGGCGCAGCAGCTGGTTCCCGAGGGAGTAGCGACGGTTTCAGCCTTCCTGATGGGTTTCGCCTGGGGCGTAGGCGGCCTCTTGATTCCCGGCGTGGGCTTTCTGAGCGAGGGAATCGGACTGCAGATGGCATTGTCCGGAATCGCTCTTCTGGGAGTTCCCGGCATCCTGATGGCGATGGCGCTTCCGGCGCGTATCGGGCGAGCGCAACTAGCAGAGGAAACCTCCATAGAGTCGCAACCCGCAGGTTAGAGCCGCGGGCTTCGACAGAACAGCACGGCGGCCTGGAGACCAAATCTAAACAGAAGGTTTTACTACAGCGAGCCCTATCCAGGAGTCCGCTTTAGCAGCAGGGGCGAAGCGTAATAGACTGGTCCTTTACATGCCAATTCACGAATGAGGTCTCATCTTAGTACACCTTTTCACTAGTGTCCGGTTGAGCTATTTAGACATCTTCGTAACGTGATTATGATCAATCGGTTAGAAATATAATGGGCTCGGATCGACTTCAGCTTCGATCTCTGCTTGGATTTAGATCAGGTTGCCCGGTCCCGGGTCTTCAAAAGGACGGGAAATGGGCGTTTCCAAGAAAACCAGTGAGGTCAATCCCAACGGGATTGCGGCTTTCAGCCCAGGGTTTCCGAATCCTGAGTCGTCGAGTTCCCCCTCTGTAGCTCCTGATTCATAGGCAACAATTTCTCCCGGGCACATAGGTTACACTTTTGGAGTCTTGGAGTTTCATTCTTCGGTGGGTGTATCTCGTCGTAGAAGCGGTGGGAACGGTGAAAAAACTCGACGCCAAGAGTCGTCTGCTTGATGTCTCCGTTTTTCCACGGTTTCCACAGCGCGCCAGTTTCCACGGCTTTGCGGGTCATTTCTCTTTAGAGCTCCTCAGATCGTGTG
>Ga0310121_10001466_pt1 | contig 24071 bp, 15 predicted proteins | sample CB27_Tmax_986_MG_FD_203504 | JGI IMG/M metagenome (GOLD analysis project Ga0310121, IMG submission 203504) | Marine microbial communities from Western Arctic Ocean, Canada - CB27_Tmax_986 | ecosystem: Environmental > Aquatic > Marine > Oceanic | place: Canada: Western Arctic Ocean | collected...
CAACCAGGTAAAAGATGGTGCGGCCCTGGCGGCCGGCGATAGCTGCGAAGGCGACGATCAGGTGGCCGTATTCCAACGAAATCTGTCGATCCCGGCGGGCGGCGACGTCTGGTGGGGTACGGCCATTCTATTTCTGAACGACAACCCGGCGCATGCTGCAGCGGACACATTTCGCGACTTCCGGACCATCGACGACATCCTGACTACATGGAGCGAGTTCCTGGCCGGTCAGAGCCCGCAAGCACTACACGACAGTGCTCTGGCGGAGATGGAGGACTGGCGCGCGGATTCCGCTCCGAGCCAACTGACCAGCGTCGAAACCAGGATCTGGCGTCAGTCGGAAGTGGTTCTACGGATGGGCCAGATCTGGGAAGAACGGCAGAGCAATCGAAACAACTACGGCATGATTCTGGCGGCCCTGCCTCCGGGAGAATGGCATACAGGCTGGGTACGAGATGGCCTCTATGCCATCATCGCCCTGGCGGTGACCGGCCATCTGGAGGAGGCTCGGCTCGGACTGGATTTCTTCCTGGGAGCCGAAGGCGGCTTCTTCGACGACAACATCTATCTGGGTGCTTCCTATCGAGTGTCCTCCTGCCGCTACTTTGGCAATGGTTTCGAAGAAGGCGATTACAACGCGGCCGGCCCCAATATCGAGACCGATGGCTGGGGACTGGTCCTCTGGGCCGCGGCCGTATACCTGCAGGAGAGCTGTGATCTGGCCTGGCTCGACTCCACCACCTGGCAGGGCGATACGGTCTACGAGGCCCTGCTGGAGATCGCCGAAGACATTGAAGAGCAGATGACCCCCATCGGCCTGCCCGGACCGGACGCATCCATCTGGGAAGTCCATTGGGATCTACGCCAGAACTTCACCTATACCGGCGCCTGCCAGATGCGCGGCATGTTCGATTTCGCCAAAATCGCAGACGCGTATAGTCAAACCGAAGTAGCGAGTCATTTTGAAAGTCTTGCCCAGACCATGCTGGACGCCACCAACAACAACGCGGTGACCGAGAATAATAGCTACGCGAGTCATCCGGGGGTGGTCACCAAGGACGCCTTCATCGACGGATCGGTGGTCGAAATGCTCAACTGGGGACTGACACCGGTAGATAGCCCCTACTATATGGGAACCCTGTCGGACTTTTCTCGTTTGAGTACCAATTTTGGCGGCTACCGACGGCTGGAGCCCGGCTTGTCCCTGACCAACGCCACCAGCGCCAACACCTACGATCTGAGCGAGTGGATCCTGCTGGACCTGCGGATCTCCGAGGCCTGGCGACGTAGCGGTCAAACCGACATCGCCGACCTGCATCTGCATCGAGTGACGGACCAGGTAACCGCCAACGACGACTTGATCCCCGAGCTCTTTGATCCGGATGGTGGCTTCTATACCGGAGAGATCCCCATGGTGGGATACGGCGCGGGGGCCTGGATGATGACCCAGCTTGATCGATACGACCAGCCGGCACCCCTATTGGGTACAGACTACGCCCATTGCCAGAGCACACCGGGCGAAGACATCGGAGGGACGGACGACACCGGGACAACCAATCCGCCGGACACCAGCACATCCGATACCAGCGCCCCGGATATCGCCGACACCTCTACCGCCTGGAACGATGGCCGCGCCAGCCTATGCGAAGTCAGCCGTTGGACTGGACGAGCGCCCGCTGGCACCCTGCCCTTCGCCCTGTTGGTCCTCGCCTATGCCTACGGCGTACGACGAAGGAGAGGTCATGCTTCTTAGAGCCGCATTATTCGTTGCCCTGCTCGGGTTCCTACCCACTCTCGGGCTCGCCCAGACGCCCCAGGCCGAACCCGTCGTCGAGGCGCCCATGGACGACGTCTCCGGACGGCCCAGCTTCCCGGAAGATGGTGGTTCGGGGACCGCCTGGACCTTTGCCTTTCATGGCTACGCGCGAATGGCCCTGCGGCTGCCCAACGGACAACTCATCGACGCCCGTGAACCCTACCTGATCGACGACGATTATTACCGCTCCGGCTTCGCCTATACCCGGGTCAATGAGACCGAATGGGCCGAACTATTTCTGTCCGCCGCGCGGGACGACACCCGCTTTGTTGTCGGCCTCTTCGCCTCGGGGTTTTCGGATTGGAAGAATGTGACCCTCGAAGATCAGAAAGGCATCGCTACGGCCTTTGTGGAGCAGAGGTTCCAGCTGGCAAAGCAATACGAACTGCGGCTCCGGGCGGGCATGTTCTGGGACCGGTTTGGCTTCATCGAGCCCTATGACACCTACGTATTCGGACGTACCCATGTGGCAGGGCTGGCCCTCAATAATCGCTTCTTCGATCGCTACTATCTCAAGATCGGCTATGGCGCCCACGCCGATGTGCTCGATGTAAACCAGGGCTTCTCACCGGTGGCCTGGTCTGTCGCCGGAGTGGATCTGGGCTGGTTGGATACAGGGCTCTATGCCCTCGGTACCTGGACCCATCATACGCCCGGTCTGAAGCAGGTACAGGAGGGCAGCCTGGAGATTCTGGGGGCCGACGTTCTGGTGCGCCATAACAGCTTCGGCAAAGTCTACGGAACGGTGGCGCGCTACCGTGCGGACAAAGTCAGCTTCCTGTCCACCGGCGTGGAGGCCCTCCACAGCACAGGTGGTCGCAACTTCATGCTCAATATCCTGGGCAAGGATTCGGAATACGGCACCGGAGAGGTGCTGGTCACAGCCTTCGACAGTGAATGGTCACCCTATCGAAGCCTGCGCGCCATGCAGGGAGCCGACGCGCCCCAAGCGCTCAAGGGCCTGAACCTTCGTCTCTTTGGGATGACCGCGTACGTCCTCAGCAAACAGAAATCGGACGATCCCATCGAAAATAGAAACGATCGGCTGTACATCAAATGGGGGGCCGATCTCAGCTACCGGATACCTACCCGCTCGGGACTCTTTGTAGCACTTCGCTACGATCGGGTGATTCTCGACGCCGATCACGAGGACCTGAGTTTCCGGATTGTGACGCCTCGAATCGGCATCCAACCCACCAACGGCCTTGATGTCTACATCGCCTATTCACGATACTTTTATGGGGATCGCATCGAGATACCGCAACAGTTGAAACCCGAAGGGGAGTCGAGTGAATATACCCAGCCCGACGAATCGGTTCTAAAACTCCAGGCCCAGATGCGCTGGTAGGAGACATCCATGAAGCACTACACATTCATCACCCTTATCGTCGGCATCCTATTTTGCACCGCATGCCTCGATAAGGATGAGTTCATCGATCCTACGCCGGACAGTAGCGACGCCCAGGATAGCAGCACCACGGATGAAGGACCGGCTCCCACGGATGAAGGACCAGCTCCCACGGATGAAGGACCGGCTCCCACGGACGAAGGACCGGCTCCCACGGACGAAGGACCGGCTCCCACGGACGAAGGACCAGAACCCACGGACGAAGGACCAGAACCCACGGACGAAGGGCCAGAACCCACGGATGAAGGGGACGAGCCGGACGCGGCCGCCAATGATACAGGCGGCACCGATACCGCCGCCGACAACCAATGCCTGTGTCGATTCTTCTATCCGGCAACCGACCCCCTGCTTCAGGACTATGTCTGGCTCACGGGAGACCTGGTGGATCCAGCCTGGGGCACCAATCCAGTCGACGGGGCTATTGCCCTGATCTACGACGAAAGCCTGATCAGCTGGACGGTGGATGTATCTCTCGAAGACGGTCAACTGGTGGAATATAAATATCTGATGTGTTGGTCGGATAACGACCCCGCCATATGCCCCCAATGGGTAACCCAGGACGGTGATTTTGATGGCGCTGCAGCGAACTCCACTCTTCTCGTAGAGTGTGGCACGGCTCCCTGCGATCTGTAGTTGGTATCCCTGGCTCCGATACCGATTTCATTGAAAGCCTATGGCAAATGTCGTAGGCATGCCTATCTAGCGGCTCGAAGACATGGGCTCTGCGAGCGAAATCTAAGGGGTATCCTATGCGGCATCGGTGGATAATATTTCTGATAAGCCTCCTATTGGCCTGTTCCGGTAGTAGCAAAAATACGGATACGGGCGGTGACGGTCTCTCCGGCGATGGGCTGAGCGATGTCGGTCCGGACGTACCTCCAACAGCAGAACAACAGCTCATCCTGGATATCCCCGTTACGGAGACGTGGACCGTTCCCGGACTCCAGGACGAGGTCTACGTAGTACGTACCGAGATGAACGTCCCGCATATCTATGCCCACAATCGAAACGATCTGGGCCGAATCCTCGGCTTCAACCTGGGACGCGACCGCTTCTTTGTCATGGACCTTGTGCGCCGAATGGGCCTCGGTACCATCAGCGAATTGCTCGGTGATGCCGCCCTGGAGAACGACCAGGAAGCCCGCGGACTGGGTATGCCCTACCTTGCGGATCGCCTACTCGAACATATGTCGGATGAGATGGGCGAATATCTGGACGCCTTCGCCGACGGCATGAACAGCTACATCGCCGAAGTGGAAAAAGGCAATCTGCCACCCCCCAGTGAGCTGGCGGTAACCTACGGTCTGCTGGGTGCCGAGAGTCCAACCGAACTGATGCATCCATGGGATCGCCGCAGCGTGGCCGGAATGGTGGCCGTGGTGATGTACGAAACCACATTTGAAACCGGTGATGTGAGCCGAACACAGAAGTTCGCGGCCCTCGAAAACCTCTATCCGGAGCCGGTTCCCTACGTAAACCTGAGACGCCATGGTTTCCTGACCGACGTCGCATACAACGTAACCCCCACTTTCCCGGATAGCTCGGCCGAAGGCCTCGGCCTGGAACTGGGAGACGGCGAGGAGCTTCCCTCCGGCCCAAGCCCAACGGAGCCGGATGCCGATGACGCCAACCCACCACAAGAGAACGACCCCTCCGACACTCCCAGCGCCATGCCGCATCCGGTCGAGCTCATTCAACGGCTTGCCCAACGACTGGAACGATTCGATCTACGGATCCAGCGAAATCGACGGGCCGGCTTTGGCTCCAATGCCTGGGCGGTCGCCGGCTCGGCGTCCACCGATGGCTCGGCGCTGGTGGCTGGTGATGGACATCTTCAACTGTCCATCCCGTCGCTTATGTATCAAACGGCCCTGGATACCGAACTCTTCGGCGGCGGAGACATCCACCAGATTGGCCTTCTCCTCACCGGCCTCCCTGTACTGGCGGTGGGAACCAACGGTCGGGTGGCCTGGAGTCAGGTCAATCCGGTCTTCGATATCACCGACTGGTATCTTGAGTCCGTGCAACTGGATGCCAACGGGATCCCCGAAGCCAGCAGCTATAAGGGGGACTGGAAGTCTCTTGTCGCGGTAGAGGAGAGTATCGACATCGCCAATGTGGAGGCTCTCGACAGCGTAGGCCGCACCGAAAATTGGACTCGCTGGACCACCTTCGACGGCCGCTGGATCTCCGACATTGAAGGACGCACAGCGAACGATGACGAGGTTCTGGCCGAGGGTGAATCCATCGTCAATATACAAGGGACATTGATCGTCCCCGGCGATACCGATGGAGATGGAATCATATCGGCGATCAGTTTCGATTATGCCGCCTTTGACGCGACCAATTATATCGACGCCCTGGACCAGCTGGGTCGTACGGACGATGTCTATGATTTCCGCGAGGCTACTCGCGGGCTGGTCGGTAGCGGGCTATTCAGTGCCGTGGGCGATTCGGCTGGTAACATCCTGTTCACCAGCTACCAGGCCGTGCCCTGTCGAACCTACCTGCCTCGAACCGCAGACGGAAACTGGGGTGCAGGAGCCAACCCCATGGCTCTGCTGGACGGTCAACTCTATGGCGGATTCGAACTCCCCATGGTGGACGGTCGAGCCGATGAAGACGCTGGGGGAGAAAACCCCAACGCCTGCGTGATCCCCTTTGACGAAATACCCCAGGCCATCAACCCAAACTCGGGCTATGTGGCCACCGCCAACAACGACCCGGGCAATCTCACCAAGGATGGGAATCTGAGCAACGACGAGTGGTATCTCGGCGGTCCCTGGTCGTCTGTCCGCGTCAACACCATCGGCCGTGAACTGGCTTCGGCGATCGACTCAAATTCAGCCGACTTCGCGAAAATGAAGGCGATTCAAGCCAATAAGGATTCACGCCTCGGTGAGCTCTTCGCGCCACCGCTGGTTGTGGCGATAGGCCATGCGCGAGTGCTGGCCAAATCGTCCGAGATTCTCTCCTCGTCGGAGCAACGACTGGCCGATCTCTTTAGTGCCCATGAGGCCGGGTTCGACGAGGCCCAGGGGTATCTTATCGATTGGGCCGACGCCAACTATCGGGCCGCATCCGGCGTAAAAACATTCTACGAGACCCCCACGGAGACCGATCTCCAATCGGCGGTGGCTACGTCCATTTTCAACGCCTATATCGGCCGGTTCATCGGCCAGGTCTGGGATGATGAACCCGTATCCAACGCCTTCCTGTTCAGTGCAGACCGCATAAAAGTCCGCATAACCCGGACCCTCCTGGACGGCCGCGGCGAGGACAACCCTCTCGAGCTGGCATCCCATAATGCCGACACCGGCGAGTCCATCTTTTTCGACCGGATTGGTACCGATGAGCTGGAGCGAAGCAATGAGCTGATGCTGACGGCCCTGGCGAGTGGTTTGGACTTTCTTCGATCCGAGGCCGAAAGCAAGGGCGTTGGCGGCTTCGGGGTGGATGATATGAGCCAATGGCTCTGGGGCCTGCGACATATGGCGCGCTTCGAATCCCTATTGGGTTCGTTCCTTGGCGATGACCCAGCCCTTGCGCAGCTGTCCCAGATGTTCTCCATCACAACCCTACGCCTACCCCTGGATGAATCCGTACCTCCGGACGATCCGCGCTACGGTCTGACCTGGTTCCCAAGAGGGGGCGATCAATGGAATGTCGATGCGGCCAACCCGGGTCTGAGCAGCACGAATTCCAGCCATAGCAATGGTCCGGTTATGCGTATGGTCATCGCCCTGAATCAGGGCAGTGTTGGCGGCGGAAACATCCTACCTGGAGGGCAATCCGGCCTGACCGACTCCGACCATTTTGCCGACCAGCTCGAGCTCTGGTTGGCGAATGATACCATCCCTATGCGCTACCATGTTGGGGATGTGGTCGAAGGTGCCACCGGACGTGAGGTGTATACCCCATCCGATGAGCCCGCCCCGCCACCGCCGGACACATCCACCGACGATACCGGCTCCATTGACGCTGGAGGAACCGACGAAGGTGGCACTCCCGATATGATCGCAACGGATCCAGGCACACCGGACGAAGGCACACCGGACGAAGGCACACCGGATACAGGCACACTGGATGAAGGCAGCCCCGAGCCCGACATAATCGAAGAGCTCGGAGCCTGCACCAACGCCCTCGACAATCCGTTCTTCGACGCCGATGACGGGCAACAAGAGCTAGAGGTCCATGTCGACAAATGTGCCCTGGACAACTTTGTCTCGGTCCTCTCCGGCAACCTGGTGAACTTCACCAACTGCATCATCATCGAGGCCGGTCTCAGTTATAACTGTGCCGAATGTTATGTAGCGGAGACCGATTGTCGGTACGACGCTTGTTTCGCCTGCATCGTCGATCCCGGCGGAGCCGATTGTGCAGCTTGTAGTACGGCCTGCGAGGAGGGCTTTACGACATGCAGTGGGCGTCCGGCCGTGGCGGCCGATTGCAACGCCGACTGCAGTGGAAAAACCTGTGGTTCGAATGGCTGCGGTGGATCCTGCGGAAGCTGTGGCAACGACTCCGCATGCACCGGTTCCGGTCAATGCCAGCCCCTGCCCAGCGACACGGCCAACCTGGATTGCCAGCATGCCTTCCTTTGTTTGATGCCCTGCGGCGGCGATGGCAACTGTGTCCAGGGTTGCTTCGACGCGCATCCGAAGGGGATGCCCGTATTCGTCGACATGGAACAATGTGTCGGGTCCAACTGTGGGGTCCAACCAGCCTTCTTTGATCCCGACTACGGCGACTGGCAACAATGCTCGGAGAGTGCCAAGAACCCCGACGGGGTCTGTGCCAACGAAACATCCGCCTGCGTGGCCGGAGAGGGCAACTGTATCGACTTACGCAATTGCCTGTTCACTTGTTTTGGCGACCCGAATTGCCCATCACTGTGCTTCTGGTCCGCGACACTTATTGCCCAGGATCTCTACGATGCCGTCAACTACTGCATCAACAGCAACTGCAGCGAAGAATGTGGTTCGGGTGGGGAACCGGGTGCATGCCCCACCTGCCAGATGGACAACTGTAGCGCCGAGATGATGGCCTGCCAGGCCAACGCCGACGAGTAGTGCCCAAGGGCAGCTTAACGCGTCCATTCGGAACTATGCGCAGGTACAGACAAGCCGCAATTCGAATGGGACCAGAGGCCGAAGGGTGGATTCACACCCGAATTTGCGCTATGGATAGCGGTATATGTCTCGACGGCACCACCTATCGAATGGAGTGCCGCACCGACGACCCTGAGGACCCTCCCTATGAAATTACCAAGCCGGCCGCGCAGAAACCGTAAGAGCGCCCCTATTCGCGATTTACACCGGGAAACCTGGCTCCACGCGAGCCATCTGATCTACCCCGTTTTCATCTTCGACGGGGACGGTCGACAGCCCATTCAATCCATGCCTGGTTGTGACCGCCTGGGGCGCGACGCGCTCCTCGAGGAGGTCTCCAACGCCTATGACCAGGGAATCCGCTCGGTGGTTCTCTTTCCGGCCGTGGATGAACGTTTGAAGACCTCCGACGGCAAAGAGGCCACCAATCCGAACGGCCTTATCCCTCAGAGCATCCAGCGCCTGAAGAAACAATGGCCTGACCTGATTGTGGTTACCGATGTCGCCCTCGACCCCTATTCAAGCGACGGACACGATGGCATTGTGGCCAGCGACGGTCGTATTCTGAATGACGAGACGGTTGAAATTCTCTGTGAGCAGGCCCTGACCCAGGCTCGAGCCGGTGCCGATATCATTTCCCCCAGCGATATGATGGACGGCCGCATCGGTGCCATCCGTAATGCCCTCGACAACGAAGGGTTTACCGAGGTCTCGATTCTGGCCTACACAGCCAAGTACGCCTCGAAGTTCTACGGACCTTTCCGCGACGCCCTGGACTCGACACCCAAGTTTGGCGATAAGAAAACCTATCAGATGGATCCGGCCAACGGGCGGGAAGCGCTACGCGAGCTGGCCCTGGACGAGGCCGAAGGTGCAGACATCGTGATGGTAAAACCGGCGGGCCCCTATCTGGATGTGATCCATCGTGTTCGCCAGGCCACAACCCTGCCGGTCGCGGCCTATCAAGTGAGTGGCGAATACGCCATGTTGCAGGCCGCGGTAGATAATGGCTGGCTCGAAGAAGGTGCTATTCTGGAGAGCCTTATGGCCATTCGACGAGCGGGTGCAGACGTCATCCTCACCTATTTTGCCCCTCGTGTTGCCGCCTGGCTCAATCAGGATTGAGCCCGGAGATCTACTTCACGCGTTTCTGACAACGGGGACAAAAATGGGTACTCCGCTGTCCGACAACGATCCGTTGTAGAGGGGTTGCACACCGGTGGCACGGCTGACCGGCACGTCCGTAGGCGTTGAGTTCTCCTATGAAGGAGCCAGGGCGCCCATTCACCATCCGATAGTCCATAAGTGTCGTCCCCTGGGCCTCGATGGACTTTGCCAATACCTGTTGGATGGCGTCACGAAGTGCGCGGACTTTTTTCATGGATACCCTGCGCGACGCGGTTAAAGGATGTATCTTCGTCATCCATAGAACTTCGTCGATATAGATATTTCCCAGGCCGGCCACCGGGCGCTGACTATGCAGGCGTGTCTTGATGGCTGTGCTGGAATCCAATCCCAGGGACAACACCTGCACCGTAAACGCATCACTCAGCGGCTCGGGCCCCATATTATATAATGTGGGTAGGAAGCTATGATCGCCGTTGGGTGCGACCAGGAAACGGCCAAATCGGCGCACATCACGAAAATAGAGTTGGGTATCCTTGCTTCCATCCAACTCCAATCGAACGCGTATATGACTGCCGGGTTTGTCAGGGCTGATAACTCCGGTCATGCCAAGATGGATCACCAGCTCATCCCCACCATCCAACGGAAGGACCAGGAACTTTCCGCGCCGGTCCACAGCCAAAATAGTCTGCCCCGCCGCCGTCTCCAGATTGACGTACTTGGGACCGGGCGGCGCATCTACCCGGCGGGCCGTCAAGATCCGGCGTCCGACCAGCCACGGCACCAGCTCGCGACGTACGGTTTCAACCTCAGGAAGTTCGGGCATATCTGTCCCCAGACTGGCACAAATCATTCATCTGTTCAGGACTAGCAGATCAATGCTGGTTTCGTCATCTATTCGCCTTACTCAACTGGCACATAGCTCGCCGTTTTTGGTCGTTTCGTCGACCGTCAGAACGTGGTACAATCTGGATCCGTTACGGCATTTTTGCCGGCCCCCGTACGTCCGAGACGAAATGAGCCCTTGGAGGGGATAATGAAGAAATACAGCACCTATCGCGTCATGGGTATTGACCGAGTAAGCGGAGAGGATTGGATAGAAGAAGAATTCTCTTCTGCGGCCGAGGCTTTTCAAGAAGCCCAGACTCGAACCCGAACCGAATTTATGGATCCATCGATAGAATCTGGAACCAGCACAATCTATCGGGCCTATGACCCGGACGGACGTAGGATTTTAGGCCCGGCTTCCGACAATTAAAGCCCGGCCCAACTCCAGCTTCTCTTCCCTGAAACGCGCGGATAAGCATAGTCCTGTATCGGGTGTATTCGCTGTTTCGACTTCACATAGCTTCGATTTGACCCTTCCCAACGTTTAAGAGATTCCCCGTAGGTTTCACTACAATATGTACCTTCCGTTCCCTCTGGGGAGTCCACGTGCTTCGAATCCTTTTACGTTCCCTGTCCATCACGCTGATCGTGGTTGTTCTCGTTCATGGTCCACAACTGAGTGACCTGATTGGACGATCGTTGATCCACCCCGCGACGGAGGTAACGGAAACCACATCGCCTACCGGTCAGCTACAGACGATCCGGGGAGCCATGGAGCTGGGAGCGGCGAGGCTCTGTCCACCGGCCTGGCTTTCATCACATATTACCATCAATGACCGGGCATTGGCTTTTGTCCCGGTGAAACGTAAGGGAAAGATAGTCGCCTTTGCAGAGATTCCGATGGAGCTATTGGATCAGCTTGTACAGAGACGGCTGAGAGGAGCCCTTCCTCCTCGTGATCCCATTATGCGAATGCGTTTGCGAGCTCTGCCCGCATACGACGCCGAGACCGCTAAGGACATCGCCCAACAGGTCCTATGGTGTCCTACCATTCACGGAATAACAGAGGACTCCCAACTCTCACCTGACGGGATTCTTGTGGGTGAACTCGCTGATCTGAAGATCGGTCAACATACCTGGCTGGGTCGAGAATGGGTGGATCTCCTACGCGCCATGGCCCTGTTATGGGGAATACTCTGGTTGGCACTCTTTGGACTCTACCTGCTTCGTGGAAATCGACATCTGACCCCGATACCGCCACAACAAACGGAGCGTCGAACAGGCATACGCTCGGTCCTCTGGCGGGGGTTGGCTATCGGCAGCATCATCGCCCTCGGACTGTTCATGATGATGGACATCCATTCCGTATGGCCGCGTGCATGGGCCAAGGACTTTAGCAAGATTCTGAACACCTCCCAGTATGGATTTGTACGGCACGCAGGCATGGTTCGGTTGGAGGGCGCACTGCTATGTACCAATTCAGCGGATGCGTCGAGCGACCGGGACGAGCCGGAGACGAAGCTCCTGGTCCCGGTGGCCGTTTCCCCGTCCCACCCCATCCTGTCCTATGTGTCCTTTCAGAATCCCTCCACTGTGGCCTTCCTCACCTGGACAATACGTCGATCCCTTCGTCACCAGGAGCTGGGGTTCAGACTCCCCTTTCGCATGTCCACCTTCGGTTATCTCGAACAGAATAATGAAGATGAATCCAGCCTCTCCTCCCAGTGCCAGAAACTGTCAAAAGAAGCGCAAAAGGTCCCCATTTCCCAAGTCCGGGAGCCTATACTTCAAGCCTCCTCTCACCGTCCGTCCCATTACCGTATGAAATTAATCGGCATCGGGTTGCTTTCCCTCATGCTCGGATTGGGTCTCGGTTTCCTCTGGATGGAACGTTTTCCGAACGGAATTCGGATTGTCTCTGTACGGGCTATGCCCCCGGGAGGCCCAAAATGACATTCCAGAACTGGAGTGCTTTTGTGCTTTCCCTGATGCCGGTTTTGCTGATCCTGCTGTACATCCAGCAACGTATTCGGAAACGAAGCGGGGATCTCCGCACTATCGAAACACGCTCCGTATTATTCGGAGGATTGGCAGCATTGGGTGCGGAAACCGGCTTTGGAATTCTGACCTATGCCGCGTCCATGACGGACCTGAATCAACTGGATCAGATGCCAACGGGGACGACCGTCGTGTACATATTCGGTGTCGTCGCCCCCCTCGAAGAAGTCTGTAAGCTCCTCGCGGCCGTGGCCGCCGGTGTGGTCTGGAGTCGCCCTGGAGGGCGAGGCACCGTGGCCACGATCTGGGCTACTGGTTTTGTCGGTCTCGGCTTTGCGATGTACGAGAACTACTCCCTTGGCGTTCGCTTTGGGATGCTGACGGGCCCCGAACTTCTGACCCGTCCGATCGTTCATCTACTGCTGGGCTTCGTCATGGGAATCGGTCTGGCGCATGCATCCTATCTCCGGCCAATGCGACGTCTCTGGAATATTGTGCTGACCCTGATCGTCGTCAGCACAATACACGGCTTATATAATTGGGTCGTATACGATCCCAAGCTACCCGGACTACTGATATCCCTTGTCCTGGGCATCTGTATCCTGATCACATGGCTGGGCCTTCGATTCTTTGATCAGTTCATGCAACGTCTGGAAAAGATCACAGCCAGCGCCAACCTCTGAGGAAACTACCAATTGAAGAGGAACGTCTCGCTATAGGCTACGATCTCATCGGGTGTTGACTCGCCATCGCCATTCTTATCCACCACATATGAAACGGTACCACCCTGCCCCAGAAATGCGTCGTCGGTGATCGACCCGGTCCCCTGCCATTTGGTCCAGTCCCCCGCCCCCTGGCGTAACCACAGATCCTCATGAACCAGATCCAGCCCCACATCGATCTCGTTACCATCGACATCTAACTGCCAGGGCCCGCAGCCGTCCAACAACTTCTGAACTTCAATGCTCCAGGTGTAATGGCAGCTCACGCAATCGTCGGGCCCAATACCGGTCGGACTTAAATTGTACGTCACTTCACAATCGGTGAAGCCGGGCTCGGGCTCGTTAAATTCGTATCTGGCGATCAACGTTCCACCCAGGAACGGCGTAACCATTTCTATGGACGAACAATCCCCCGGACAGCTCTCAAGAGTCTCCGTCAGCTCACAGGTTCCATTACCACAAACCGGCGTAATCCCCATCCAAGACAATAGAAAGACCTCCCCGTAGACGACATCTTCAAAATCGTCGTATTCCTGGTTGCCGTTCATATCCACGAAGATCCCATCCAATACGAGCTGGCCACCAAAGGCGTTACCGTTCACCGTACCGGCCCCGGAGAACTGTGCCCAGCCCGTGCCGTCCTCGTAGTTGATCCACAAAGACTCATCCACGGTATTCACACCCAGGCTGGTCAAGGTGTCGTCCGGCCCCTGGAACCAATTCCCGCAGGTTTCCTGGAGCTCTGTCATTCGCACCCTCCAGACGAAGGAGCATTCTGTACATCCCCCTACTGGCATACCCTCCGGGCTCAGGGAATAGGTCGCATGACAGTTCTGGAAAGAGCTCTGCGGCTGGGCAAAGTTATAACTGACGATCAGCGATCCATTCATCGGCATCGGCGCACAGCTACCTGTACTTTCATTGCAGGCCGAGCCGTCTGCACACGAACCACAAGAACCACCACAACCATCGCTGCCACAGGTCTTCGATCCACAATAGGGCTGACAGCCAGGCGTTACATTACAGTCCCCGTTGATACAGAAGAAGCTATAGCCATCCATACACCAGGTCTTGCCATCGGGGACCGGAGTCGAAACAAAGGTAGCCGCATCGATCGTCACTTCCCGGAACACAACGCCCTCAAACGAGCCAGCAAAGGTGCCATTATCGGCCCATAGAGCGGTCAGATGTACAAGTCCCTCATCGGCATAATAATCGGTTTCACAGGTCAGCGAGCAGTTCTGGGCCGCCTGCAGGCAAAGACCACAGTCGGCATAGTTGGAACCCCCCAGGTTATAGGTCCCAGGCTGGACCGGGCCAAAGTACGGAGCGCCAGGTAGGATTTCGATGAACAACTCGTCGCGGGGAAATTCCAGAGCATTGAATGCCGTATAGCTCATTTTTGGCGGCACGAATGTCGCGATCTCCTGCACAGGGGTGAAGCCATCCACCGTACAGGATTGGGTAATGTCCGTTGCACAATCCGGCCCGGATGTTCCGGGTGCACATTGGTCGCATTGTTCACCTACAAAGTTGGCCTGTGGGCAACGACAGAAACCATCTTCGCAAAGCTGCGTGGCCGGACAGTCGCCACAGGACCCCTCGCAACCATCGTCACCGCATAAACTCAAGCTACAGTTGGGCAGACAGACAGAATCCGGGATGCATTGGCCGAACGCCGTGCAGCTATCTCCGGTCTCACATACGCCACAACTTCCACCACAGCCATCGGCACCACAGCTCTTTCCAGCACAATCGGGAGTACAGCCAGCGGTGTCACCGCCAGCATCTTCCACAGACACATCCTCCGGCGGGATACCGTCGTCTCCTCCAGTCGTTCCATCAGAGGTCCCGTCAGCGGCCGTATCGGTCCCTGTGGGCGTATCGGCTCCAACAGCCGAATCATCCGATGAATCTCCAACGGGAAGTTCCGATGATCCATCCGTTGCGACGTCCACACCACCATCGCTAATGCTGATGTCTGTAGTCCCATCGTTGGATGCGTCGGGTAACACGTCTCCACCCTGACCTGAATCGCTCCCACCACAACTCCAACACAGGACAAATCCAGCCAGAAACCAAAGACGTAGGATCTTCATGCACACTCTCCTACCACGCGCGGAAAAACGAATCGGACGCACTGATCCTGAAACTCCCGGCCTGGATTGTCAATCCGTAGAAGGGGAAAAGGCCACCATCTGTTGGTTATTACGGTTCCAGTGCACACAGTCCATTCACACAGCTGAATGTAAATCCGTCCATACACCAGACCGCCCCACCGGGTATCACATTCGAATCGAAGGTGTTCATGTCGATCGCCACTTCCCGAAAAACGACGCCATCAAAGGTCACCGAAAATACGCCATCCTCACCCCAGAAAGACTCGACGTGCACAAGCCCCTCGTCGGCAAAAAAGTGTCGATCACAATTGAGGCATAAAAAGTCATGGCAGTCCGTCTCGGCCATAAGACAAAGCCCGCAATCTGCAAAGGAAGATCCCGTGATGTCGTAGGTCCCGACTCCGGAGGGGCCAAACCGGGGGGCACCGTAATAGATGTGCATGGCCAGCATTTCGCGCGGGAAACTGGGCGAAGAAAAGGCCTGATACCTTGCTTGATTCAGGTCGGAATCATGCCAGGCTTCTGCTTCGGCCACCGGGAAACCATTCGATGTACAGAGATCGGCACAGTCCGATCCCACATAGCCGGGTGCACAGGCATCGCATTGTTCGCCTACTTGATTGGCCTGGGCGCATTGGCATAGCCCGTCCCCACATATCTGTGCATCCGTGCAGGAGCCGCAGCTCTCGCCACAGCCATCATCCCCACATTGCTTTCCCTCACAGTCCGGGGCACAGCTTGTCGTTTCGAGATCGGTCCCGCTCGTCTCTGGAACCGTCTCCTCTATTTCCTGCGTCGAAAGGTCCGAGGTTTCCACGTCCGACGGCGCGACCTCCGGAAAATTCACCACTTCAATACCAAGCGCCGACACATCCCCCACATCCCCCACATCCGTAACGACAACCGGATCTGCGGATGCGCAGGCCAGGATGGAGACTCCGAAAAATAGAACGCTGAAGACTGGTTCGTATCGAAACTGCATCAACTCACATCATACCAGAATACGTCTCGCCTCGAAGGGCCTATGGTCATTGTACTGTGCGGTTGAGATAGGGACCAGTTCAACGACAACCCAGGTTTCCCGACCCTCTTCAACCCACCGTCAAAAAGAACGGGCTTGTCACCGGACGAACAGGCACGTATTACGCTCCTACGAGGAGTGCACACCCCGCACTATTTGGAGTCGATCATGCGCTACCTTCGAGGTGCTCCAGCACGCTCGAAATTCCGGCTGCAGAAACTGTCCACCACTCTCGCAAACCTGGGTGTTGAGACCGAATACATCTATGCGGAGTTCGTTCATTTCGTCGACGAAGAAGACGATATAAGTGAACGGGACATGGAGCTGTTGGAGCGACTTCTCAGCTACGGGCCGCGCGCAACATATGACGACCGGCCAGGCTTTGAACATGTGGTTGTTCCACGACCAGGCACGATCTCTCCCTGGTCGTCCAAGGCCACAGACATCGCCCATAACTGCGGTCTACAAAACATCCGCCGGATCGAACGGGGAGTCCGGTACGTATTCGGGGCCACAACCGACTTCAACGAAAGTCAGGTCGAACATATTAAATCGGTCATCCATGATCGGATGGTCGAAGCCGTCCTACCCTCCGCCGACGCGGCGGCTTGTCTCTTTGAGATTACGTCTCCACCCTCGTACCAGGAAGTCGATATCCTTCACGGTGGCCCTACGGCATTAATGCAAGCGAATCAGAACCTGGGACTGGCTCTGGCCCAGGATGAAATCGACTATCTGGTGGATGCCTTCCAGTCTCTGGGACGAAACCCCACCGATGTGGAACTGATGATGTTCGCCCAGGCCAACTCCGAACATTGCCGCCACAAGATCTTCAATGCCAGTTGGACCGTGGATGGCGAGCCGCAAGATCGTTCCCTGTTCCAGATGATCAAGAATACCTATGCCCAACGCCCCGAAGGCGTCCTGTCCGCCTATCACGACAACTCTGCAGTCATGCAGGGAAGCCCAGCCGGATGGTTCTATCCAGACCCCGAAAGCGGGATCTATGGGTATCATGAGAGCGACGTCCATATCTTGATGAAGGTGGAGACCCATAACCACCCAACGGCGATCTCCCCGTTCCCAGGTGCGGCTACGGGTAATGGTGGAGAGATCCGCGACGAAGGTGCAACCGGCCGGGGCGGAAAACCCAAAGCCGGGCTCTGCGGTTTTTCCGTATCCAACTTAAAGATCCCCGGCCATATACAGCCCTGGGAACTGGATTTTGGAAAACCAGACCGGATTGTCTCTGCCCTTGATATCATGATCGAGGGCCCCATTGGTGGCGCGGCCTTCAATAACGAATTTGGCCGCCCCAATCTTTGTGGCTACTTCCGCACCTTCGAGCAACGCTGCAAAACCGCCGCAGGAGACGAAGTGCGCGGCTACCACAAACCCATCATGATCGCCGGTGGTTTCGGAAATATCCGCCCCGAACAGGTAAAGAAAGCCTCCATTCCCGACGGTACCCGCATCATAGTGTTGGGTGGTCCCGCCATGCTCATCGGCCTGGGCGGTGGTGCGGCCTCATCCATGGCGTCGGGAGCCAGCGCCGAGGATCTCGACTATGCATCGGTCCAACGCGCCAACGCCGAAATCGAGCGCCGCTGCCAGGAGGTTATCGACCGCTGTTGGGCTCTGGAAACCGATAACCCAATCCTCGCCATACACGACGTAGGCGCCGGTGGGCTCTCCAATGCGGTGCCTGAGATCATCCACGACTGCGACCGGGGCGGCACCTTTGATATTCGCCAGATCCCCAACGATGAACCCGGTATGTCGCCCATGGAAATCTGGTGCAACGAAGCGCAGGAACGTTACGTTCTCGCCATCGCCGACGACCATTTTACGCAATTCCAGGCCATCGCGGCCCGCGAACGGTGTCCATACGCGATGATCGGCACCGCGACAGAAAAAGAACAATTACGACTGCTCGACCCACAGTTCGAGAACAACCCCATTGATATTCCCTTGAATGTCTTGTTCGGAAAGCCGCCCAAGATGTCTCGGGCCTTCGACCGTATAACCATTCAACGCGAACCGGTAACTCCGAACTCTTTCGACCTGCGTGAGGCGGCGGAACGTGTCCTCCGGCTACCGACGGTAAGTAGTAAGAGCTTCCTGATCACCATCGGTGATCGAAGCGTCACCGGACTCGTAAGCCGCGATCAAATGGTGGGTCCCTGGCAGGTGCCCGTATCGGATGTTGCAGTCACCACGACCAGCTTGAATAGCACCACCGGCGAAGCTATGGCTATGGGTGAGCGAACGCCGACCGCCCTATGTAATCCGGCCGCATCGGGCCGAATGGCCGTCGCAGAGGCCATCACCAATCTGGCCGGCGCCCGGATTGGGAGCCTGAATACCGTCAATCTATCGGCCAACTGGATGGCGGCCGCGGGACATCCGGCCGAAGACCAGGCTCTTTTTGATACCGTTCAGGCCGTTGGTATGGAGTTCTGCCCGCAACTCGGGCTCACCATTCCGGTCGGTAAAGACTCCATGTCCATGCGCACCGTCTGGTCCGATAACGGACAGGCAAAGAGTGTAACGGCGCCATTATCACTGATTGTGTCGGCGTTTGCTGCGGTCCTGGATGTTCGACAAACCCGTACCCCAGAGCTCCGCACCGATCGGGGGCCAACCGAACTTCTGCTGATCGATCTGGGAGCCGGACGTGACCGCCTGGGTGGATCGGCCGTTGCTCAGGTCTTTAATCAGGTGGGGAATGAAGCACCGGATATCGACGACCCAGCCCAGCTGGAGTCCTTCTTTTCATTGATTCAGTCCCTGCTGGCAGAGGAACAGATCCTGGCCTACCACGATCGGTCGGATGGCGGACTTCTGACCACCCTCGTCGAGATGGCATTCGCCGGCCATTGCGGGCTCGATCTGAATCTGGATTCTCTGAATTCCGATCCCGTACGTGCCCTTTTCAGTGAAGAAGCCGGTGCCGTAATTCAAATCCTGCGTAGCGACGTAGAACAGGTCTGGCAGAAAATCGAACAAGCCGGCCTCCGTGACATCAGCCACTCCATCGGATCTCCATCCGACGATGATACGTTGATCTTTCGGCGCGGAGGCGAAGCTCTTCTGGTTGCCGATCGAAGCGAGTGGCAACAAGCCTGGACAGAAACCAGCTTCCGGATCGCGGAGCTTCGCGACAATCCGAACTGTGCCGAACAAGAGTTCGCCGCCCTGTCGGACCGGAACGACCCTGGCCGTAACGTCCGGGTCCCCTACAACCTCGACGAGGATATTGCTGCACCCTACATCTCCACCGGTCGACGCCCGCCGATCGCCATTCTCCGGGAGCAGGGAGTCAATGGTCAGATGGAGATGGCCGCCGCCTTTCACCGAGCCGGCTTCTCATCCACCGATGTCCATATGAGTGACATCCTGGGAGGCCGACAGAAACTCGATTCCTTTGTCGGATTGGTTGCCTGTGGCGGCTTCAGCTATGGCGATGTCCTCGGCGCGGGCGAAGGCTGGGCCAAAACCATCTTGTTCAACGAACGCGCCAACGCGGAATTCCGTACATTCTTCCACCGGTCCGATACCTTTGCCCTGGGGATCTGTAATGGCTGTCAGATGCTCTCCACCCTGAAGGAGCTAATCCCGGGTGCAGACCATTGGCCACGCTTCGTCGGCAATACATCCGAACAATTTGAAGCACGGTTAAGCCTGGTGGAAGTCTGCGCATCGCCATCCATCTTTCTGCGGGATATGGCAGGGGCTCGCCTGCCCATCGCCGTCGCACATGGAGAAGGACGTGCCGAATTTCCGAATGACGAAGCTCTGCAACGAGCCGACTCCAGTGGTCTGGTGGTCGCTCGCTATGTGGACCATCGTGGCCATACCACCGAGACCTATCCCTGCAATCCCAACGGCTCTCCCCACGGCATCAGCGGCCTGACGACAGACGATGGCCGTGTCACCATTATGATGCCGCACCCGGAACGTGTATTCCGGACGGTGCAATATTCCTGGCATCCTGACGAATGGGGAGAAGACGGTCCGTGGATGCGCTTCTTCCGAAATGCCCGCGTTGCGGTAGGGTAAAGAGATATGGGGATCCATACACCAGTCGAGACCGGGATCGATCGTCTACCGGAACATCCCGCTGCTCAATTATTGGCGACCGGACGGGTAGCCGTATTGGCGCATCACGCCAGTGTAAACTCCCAACTTCGGCATCTGGTATCGATTGTACGTGATGATCTGGGAGCGAATGTGGTCCGTCTCTTCGCACCGGAGCATGGATTATGGTCTACCCACCAGGATATGGAACCCGTGGACGATACTATCGACCCGGTCTTCCAGCTTCCGACCTTGAGCTTGTACGGAGATCACCCGGCGACCCTTGCACCACCCCAGGATAGCCTGACGGACATCGACATCGTGGTGGCCGATCTGATGGATATCGGAACCCGCTATTACACCTACGCGGCTACAATTGTTGCCATGGCCCGAGCCTGTTCGGCCCAGGACATACCGCTGATAGTTCTTGATCGACCCAATCCGATTGGTGGTGTCCAGGTGGAAGGCAGCATCCTGCAGGATGAATATCGGAGTTTTGTCGGTGCCATCCCCGTACCCCATCGACATGGCCGCAGCATGGCGGAATTGGTGAAGATAGGGATCCAGGACGCGGAAGTCGACGTGGATTGCCACATCGTCGAAACCGCCGGATGGGACCGCAGCCAGATGTTTCCAGCTACGGGCCTTCCGTGGGTTCCACCCAGTCCGAATATGCCTACCTTTGAAACGGCGGTGGTCTATCCCGGGTTATGCCTGCTGGAAGCAACCACGATCTCCGAAGGTCGCGGTACCACGACTCCATTTCTGGTTTTCGGTGCGCCCGGTATCAACCCCCTTGAACTGGCCGCTGCATTGAACGGACAGGAGTTGGCGGGCGTCTCGTTCCGGCCACATATATTCCGCCCGATGTTTCAGAAATACGCGGGACAGGTCTGTGGGGGTGTACAACTCGCAGTGGAAGATCCCGAGGCGATCCACGGTCTCGAACTGGGGGTTCGAATCCTCGAAGTCCTGATCCAACGGTTCAAGGACTCTTTCGGCTGGCGAACGGAAGCCTATGAATTCGTAACCGACAGGCCGGCCATTGATCTGCTTGCCGGAGATCCAGAGCTACGCGAACGGCTGGAGACGGGAGCTTCCCTCGACCCCTTGCTGGAGCGCTGGAGCCAGGGAGCGACCGACTTCTCCGGGGAGACCGGTTCTTGAACCCGTCTGCACCAACCGTAGCCGTCTTTGGCGGCGCATTCGACCCTCCTCATCAAGGCCATGTTTTGTTACCAGCCGTGGTGTTGGCATATGCCGACGTGGCGAAAGTGCTGGTGGTTCCGAGCTTCGCGCATCCCTTCGACAAACCGATGAGCGATTACGACCATCGTGTGGCCATGTGCCAACACGCCTTCGCACCCTACGGCTCCCTGGTCGAGGTATCCCGTATCGAAGAGGGGCTGGGACAGTCGGATGGTCCGGTGTACACCATTGATACCCTGGAGGCACTACAGAAGACGGGGATCTCTCCACGTCTGGTCATCGGCACCGACATACTCTCGGAAGTCGACCGATGGCATCGATTCTCCGATATACAGGAGCGCTTCTCTCCGATTATTGTAGGCCGCACCGGATTCCCAAGCCCGCCCGAGCTCGGCTGTTTACCGGCTCTACCGGACGTTCGCAGTCGAAATATTCGTACGGCTTTGAAGAATCGAAGTTCGGATCTTTCGGGCCTACCGGGCGTCATCCACGAGTATATTCGAACAAATGGTCTCTACCCACCGGGCGAGGGCTCATGACAGAGAATCCAAAGATCGCGGTAGTCGGTTGCGGCCGCGTCGGATCATTTCTGGTTCGAAACGCAAAACGACGGCAATTGGATGTGATCCTTGCGGTGCAGAACCGGGAGTCGATCCCAGCCGATCTGGATGTCCCCGTTGTGGGCATATTCCCCACATCGAAAGACACGATTCCGCAAGACCGGGACGTGATCTTCATCGCAACAACCGAACCGTCCTTTTCCGATGTATGTGGCCAACTACGCGATCAAGGTTGTCTTGACACAGGGCGAAAACAACCGGTCATCGCCCATATGTCGGGAGCCTATCCCGGCTCCTACCTGGTGGACTTTGCTATCGGCGCCCATCGGGCCGCATCCTTCCATCCGATCCACCCCTTTCGTAGCCGCCAGAACAGCCCCGACTCCAAAGACATCACAGTGGCTCTCGATGGGCAGCCCGACACCCTTGAACTTTTAGAGCGTGTGGCGAACCATCTGGAAATGACCACGGTGGTAATTCCGGCCGAACAGCGGTCCCTATATCATCTGGCCTGCGTGCTGGCCGCCAACCATGTGGTAACCCTGGCGCATCACGCCGGCCGTATTGCCTCCGATATCAGCGCGAACGATCCCAATATGAATCGTGCGATTCTCCATCTTATGCGCGCCTCCCTGGACAATCTCGAAGCCTGCGCATCCACGAACGAAGCGCTCACTGGACCCGTGTCTCGGGGGCATCTTGAGACATTGCGTCGCCACGAGCAGGCTCTTCGTGAGCATTACCCCGATCTGCGTCCGTTCTATCGGACCATGGTGGAGGCCACTCTGCCGCTGGTCTCAAAGGATACGGCCGAAAAACTAGCGCCGTTCTTCAAGACAACGGATGGGGACCTACCCTAGTTGGTACAGGCTCAATTTCCGATACAGAGTCACACGATTGATGCCCAATATTCGTGCAGCCCTGCTCTTATTTCCACGAGTCCGTTCTAACGCGGCCACGATGTGATTGCGTTCCATCTGCGCCAGGCTGGGAAATCCGAACGGCTCCTGTTCGTCTTCCACATGGGTGGACGGACCCGGTTCCCCGGTCCCAGCTGGCTTGACCATGGCCTTGCCAAATGCATCGGACGAACTCGCTTGTAGAATAGTGGGGATCGAAGATTTCGTAACCTTTACGGATGTGGAGACCCGATGCATGGTGACCTGCTCAAGAAAACCTCTAGGCAGATCCCCAATGGTGATCAGTGGTCCCGGCGACGACACCACACCGTAGGAGAGAATGTTCTCCAGTTCCCGCACATTCCCGGGATAGGGGTGGGATTCCATTAACTCCAGCGCACGCGGATCCACACCATCCAGAGATCGACCTTCCTGCAAACTCAACTTGCGTACAAGATGCTCCACAAGCAACGGGATATCCCCATCCCGATCCCGCAGTGGTGGTAACGTCACCGTGAAGACAGCGAGGCGATAATAGAGATCCTCCCGGAAACGTCCGCGTCCGATCTCCTGTTCCAGATCCCGATGGGTCGCAGACAGCAAGCGAACATCGGCCCGCTGCACCTCGGTACCCCCGAGCCGCCGGAACTCTCCATCTTGAAGTACCCGCAAAAGCTTGGCCTGAAGAGCCGGAGCCATTTCACCGATTTCGTCCAGGAGGAGCGTTCCCTGATCCGCCCGTTCAAAGGTTCCCAACTTCCGTGCGTCGGCTCCCGTGAAAGCGCCTCGCTCATAGCCAAACAATTCAGCCTCCAGAAGGTTCTCGGGAATTCCTGCGCAATTCAACGCAATGAAAGGCCCGGTTCTGGGGCTCTGTTTATGAAGAGCTTTGGCGACCAGCTCTTTACCGGTACCACTCTCCCCACAGATCAAAACGGGTACATTGGAGCGGATTACCTTTCGAAGCGCACGAAACACTTCCTTCATGGAGCGCGCCTGGGTGACGATGTCTTCAAATGGATTGGTTTCACTATCACTATCCGAACCGCCCGTAACCGACTCCTCTATAGTGGCAAAGGCATTGTTCACCGCATCGACCAGTCTCCCCCCCAGTTCATCTTTCTTCAGGAAGTCGAAGGCCCCCTCACGAATCGAGGATAGAGCGTCGTCGGTC
>Ga0310121_10001467_pt1 | contig 24068 bp, 17 predicted proteins | sample CB27_Tmax_986_MG_FD_203504 | JGI IMG/M metagenome (GOLD analysis project Ga0310121, IMG submission 203504) | Marine microbial communities from Western Arctic Ocean, Canada - CB27_Tmax_986 | ecosystem: Environmental > Aquatic > Marine > Oceanic | place: Canada: Western Arctic Ocean | collected...
CTCGGACTCTCGGAGTCCGAGATCGAGCGGCTGACGGACCAACTTTCCGACATCCTTGGGCACTTCGAGGCGCTCAGCTCAGCCGATACGGAAAACGTGGAGCCCACGGCCCATCCCCTATCCCTCCTCAACGTCATGCGCGCCGATTCGGTTTCGCCTTCGCTCTCCCCTGAGGATGTCCTCAGCAACGCTCCGGAAGTCGAAGACGGCCTCATCCGTGTGCGCGCCGTGCTGGAGTGAGCGAGCTCTGGGAACTGACCGCCCATGAGGCTCACGAAGGCCTCCGGGCCAAGGCCTATACGGCGGTCGAGCTGACAGAGTCCGTGCTCGGGCGCGTCGAGGCGGTCGAGCCGCGCGTGAGCGCCTACATCACCGTCACGGCCGAACTTGCGCTCGAACAGGCCCGTGAGGCGGACGGACGCTTCGCCGCCGGCACGGCGACCCCGCTCACAGGCATCCCTTTCGCCGTCAAGGACCTGATCGTGACGAAGGGGGTGCGCACAACCGCGGGATCGAAAATGCTCGCGGATTTCCTGCCGCCCTACGACAGCCACGTCTACGAGCAGCTCAAACGGGCGGGCGCCGTGATGGTGGGCAAGGCGAATATGGACGAGTTCGCCATGGGGTCCAGCACGGAGCACTCCGCCTTCGGAGCGACGCACAATCCCTGGGACACGACGCGCGTGCCTGGGGGCAGTTCGGGCGGCTCCGCGGCGGCCGTGGCTGCCGGCGAGGCGCTCGCCGCACTCGGCAGCGATACGGGGGGCAGCATCCGTCAGCCGGCCTCGCTTTGCGGTGTGGTTGGCCTCGATCCCACCTACGGCCGCGTGAGCCGCTACGGAATCATCGCCTTCGGGAGCTCGCTCGATCAGGTAGGACCGATCGGGCGGGATGTTCAGGATGTCGCCACGATCCTGGACGGCATCACTGGACACGATCCGCGGGACTCCACCAGCGACCCTGCGCCGGCCCCGGACATGCGCCACTACCTCGGACGCGATGTCGCCGGTATGCGTATCGGGGTTCCGCGCGAGTACTTCGTGGAGGGGATCGAGCCTGGGGTGCGGCAACGGCTCGAGGAGGCGCTCACGCAGCTCGAGGCGCTCGGCTGCGAAGTCGATACGGATCTGTCACTGCCAATGTCGGAGCACGCGCTCGCTGTTTATTACCTCATCGCCCCGAGCGAAGCGAGTTCGAACTTGGCCCGCTATGACGGGGTCAAGTACGGCTTCAGCGAGCGTGGCGGGGGCGGCATGTGGGCGAACATGGAGCAGACGCGCGAACAAGGCTTCGGCGACGAGGTGAAGCGTCGCATCATGCTCGGGACCTACGCCCTCAGCGCCGGCTACTACGATCAGTTCTATCTGAAAGCGCAGAAGGTTCGGACGCTCATCGCCGAGGAGTTCCGCGGGGCGTTCGGCCGCTACGACGCGCTCGTCACGCCCACCACGCCGACCGTCGCTTTCCCCCTAGGCGAGAAGCTCGGCGATCCCTACGCGATGTATCTGAACGACATCTACACACTGCCCAGCGCGGTGGCGGGCCTGCCAGCCCTCAGCCTCCCCTGCGGCGAGAGCGAGGGGCTACCGGTGGGCCTCCAGATCATCGGCGACGTGGGGGCGGAGGGGAAAATTCTGCAACTGGGACACGCCTTCGAGCAGGCTCGCGGCAGCTCGAACCTGCTGCCCGTGCTCTAGCCAGCGGCTCAGCGACATCGGTAGGGGCTGCTGCTGCGGTTGTTCGGGGAATCCCTAGCTGGTTGCGCAAGCTATCTCTGCGAAAACTGTTACCAGGGGTAACAACCCCGGGGGCGACCGTAAACCTCGGAGGCCAGAGGGCCGCCGGGGAGCACCTACCCACCCTGGTGCCTTCCACAACGGTCGTCCCGACGCTTCCGGGAGTCCCCGGCTCCCCCGCTCGTTCAAGCCGGGGGCTCCCGAGAGGTACCAGCCGCAGATCCGCGCTCAGCGCGTGCGCTTCGCCCGGTGGTCGCGGGACCGCCGCGACACTGTCGGGATCGTCCGCACCTTCAGACCGAAACGGCGGTGGTGCGTGGCGCGTGGATGTTCTCGCTGCCCCGCCCGGGTACACTCCGCGGCCATGACTGAGAACGAACGTCACGCTTCGCGATTCGCCAACTCCGCCCTTCTCGGAGCGGGCGAATGAGGGTCGGCGCGCACATCTCCTCGGCCGGTGGGGCGAACACGGTCTTCGGGCGCGCCGCCGAGATCGGCGCCGAGGCCATCCAGCTCTTCATCTCGCCGCCCCAGCAGTGGCGCCCGCCAAAACTTCCGGACGAGATCGTCGAGGCGTTCCGAGCCGAGCACGAGAAGATGCCGGTGCCCCTCTTCTTTCACGGCGTCTACCTGGTGAATCTGGGCACGCCCGCCGACTCGGCGCTCCTGGGTCGCTCGAAGGGGTCGCTCAAACAGTACGTACGAGCGGCGGGGACGTTGGGCGTCGAGGGCACCATCTTCCACGTCGGCAGCCACAAGGGCGCCGGTTTCGAGGCGGTCAAAGAGCAGATCTGCGCGGTCATGCTCGAGGTCCTCGAGTTCGCCGAAAACGACTCGATGCTACTCATCGAGAACAACGCCGGGCAGGGCCAGGGCATCGGCTCCACTTTCACGGAGATCGGCGAGATCATCCGCGGCTGCGATAACCATCCGCGGATCGGCGTCTGCCTCGATACGTGCCACGCGTTCGCGATGGGCTACGAGATCAGCACGCGCGAAGGCTGCGAGATGGCGATGACCGAGTTCGAGACAGAGATCGGCTTCGACCGCCTGCGTGCCGTCCACGCCAACGACAGCAAGATGCCGCTCGGGGGTGTCCGCGACCGCCACGAGAACATCGGCGATGGCCACATCGGCCTCGACGGGTTCACCACGATCCTGGCGCACCCCGCGTTCCGCGATGTGCCGCTACTGCTCGAGGTGCCGGGCATCGAGGGCGATGGCCCCGACGAAGAGAACGTGGAACGTCTCAAGCGCATCCGCGAAGCGGTCGGCGCACCCGGCCCGGACGGCCCGTGAGCGAATCTGCTGGGCGTGCGCGCAAGCTCGAAGGCGCGCTGCTGGTCGAGTGCGCGGGCTGGATTTGGGAGCAGCTCCAGGAAGAGGAGGGGCTGCTTGTGCCGGGCGAGCTGATCGAGCTCATCCTGCAGACCGAGCGGGAGCTCGGCGTCCAGGGCGAGGCCCTCCCCGAAATCGCGAAGGGTGTGGCCGCGGCTTTTCGCGAGCAGAGCCACCTGCTCGCCGCCACGGACGAAGCCGCGATCACCGCGGTCCTCGCTTGGGAGGACGAGTTCCTCGGCCTCGCCGGCATTCCCCGCGCGGAGAGCTAGTGGCGCCGCCGACCGAACGCCCCTCGGTCCTGCTCATCACGGGCCCAGCGGGGACTATAAAAACCACCGTTGGCGTCGAAGTCAGCTATCAGCTCAAGTCCCCACGGCTACGTCATAGAGCTAGCGGCATTGTCACGCACCACTTGAAACACGCCGAGTGGTGGCCGATAGTCCCTATGTCTGAAGCTGGCTGGGATGAGAACCCCAGGCCGAGAAGAAGGCGGGCCCATGTCTTTGACTAGCCCGCCTCTTTTCTTGCCCAAACCGTGAGCCGCCAAGATCGCCGGTACGCCACCTCCCACGGCTTTCGCGAGGCAAGACCGCCTTGGCCTCTCCGAGAGAGTCGATACCCTCGGCCGCCCTCGTGGGCGCGGGCTGCGCCAGGAGCAAGAACCGTGACCGCCATCTCCACCTTCGCTCATTGACGCTTCTATCCCCCGCCCCGACACTCGGATCGTGACCCTCACATCCGGGAGGTGGGCGTAGCCAAGCGAAATAGCGACCACGGTGGGCTCAGCAAGCGCCAGGTCCGCGCGCCGCGCGGATGACGAGGCGGAGGCAGAATCGAATCATTCGGCGGGTGGCCTCCCGGCGGCACGGTCGTAAGGCTGGACACAAACCAGATCGGGTAACCGGCTGACAAAGCGCCAGTCACGTGCAGGGGCTCACACCCCCTTTCCCCACCACCAGCTCTCCGAAGACCGCGCGAGCGGGGCTGCGCCTTAGGCGCTACCCCACCCGGCGCCGATCGCCTTGGAGGCTTCTTATGTGCGGGATCATCGCCTATACGGGCGCGCGTGAGGCCGCGCCCATCCTGCTCGCAGGCCTACGCGACCTCGAGTACCGGGGCTACGACTCCGCTGGCGTCGCGCTCCTCCCCAGGGAGGGCAGCGACCTCGCCATCGCCAAGCGCAAAGGGAAGATCGCGCAGCTCGAGGACGCGCTCGCGGCGAACCCCCTGCCTTCCGCGCACACGGGCATCGGCCACACCCGCTGGGCCACGCACGGCGTGCCCAGCGACGCGAACGCGCACCCTCACAGCGGCTGCGCGGACGAGGTCGTCGTGGTCCACAACGGCATCGTCGAGAACTATGCCGAACTGCGCGCACAGCTCGGCAGCCGCGGTCACGTGTTCGCCAGCGAGACCGATACGGAAACGATCGCGCACCTGGTCGAGGAGGGCCTGGCCGCCGGACGCGACCTCTTGGAGGCGCTGCGCGAGGCCTGCACGCAACTCACGGGATCGCACGCGATCGTGGCGCTCTCGCCCCGCGAGCCCGGCGCCGCGGTCGGCGTCCGGATCGGCAACGCGGGTGCGGTCGTGGTCGGGTACGGCGAACACGAGATGCTCCTCGCCAGCGATCTCGCCGCGCTGCTGCCGCACACGCGCAACGTCGCTTTCCTCGCCCATCGCCAGCTCGTCCGCGTGAGCCCCCAGGGGGCGACCTACGCAACCTTCGACGGCGACGAGGCCGACGCCGATATCCAGTCGGTGCCGCTGGACCCTGCGAGTGCGCTCAAGGGCACCTACGAGACCTACATGTTGAAGGAGATCATGGAGCAGCCGGAGGCGCTCTCCGACACGATTCGCAGCCTCGTCACCGTCGAACCGCCGACTCTGCACCTCAATGACCTTCGGGAAGCGCGGCCCTGGCTGGAGCGCGTCGAGCGCGTATTGCTCGTCGGGATGGGCACGAGCCTGCATGCCGCAATGGTCGGCCGCTGGTACTTCGAGCAGATCGCCGGCCTCCCCGCGGATACCGATAACGCCAGCGAGTTCCGCTACCGCGAGGCCATCCTCGGGCCTGAGACGCTGGTCGTGAGCGTCAGCCAGTCGGGCGAGACCGTGGACGTCCTGGAAGCGATGAACGTCGCGCAGGAGCGAGGCGCGCCCCAGATCACCATCTGTAACACGCCGGGCAGCCAGACGACGCGCGTCGCCGAAGGCACGGTGTACACCCACGCCGGACTCGAGCGCGGCGTGGCCAGCTCGAAGACGTTCACTGCCGCGATCGCCGCCCTCTTCGCGCTCGCCCTCGAGGTTGGCCGCGCCCGCGGCCGGCTCGATCCGGACGCGCTTGCCACGCACATCCGTGATCTCTCGGCGATACCCGATGTCGTGGCCGGCCAGCTCGAGGCCCTTGGTGAAATCGAGGCCGCGGCCCAGCGCTTCCGCACCACCGAACACCTCCTCTTCCTGGGGCGCGGCCCGGCCCTCCCCATCGCCCTCGAAGGCGCCCTCAAGATGAAGGAGCTCTCGTACGTTCATGCCGAGGGCTACGCGGGCGGCGAAATGAAGCATGGTCCGATCGCGCTCATCGACGAGTCCTTCCCGACGATCGCGCTCGCCGGCCAGCACGCGCTGCGAAGCAAGATCGTCTCCAATATCGAGCAGATCCGCGCACGCGGGGGCGAAGTCCTCGCCCTTGTCACGGAAGGTGACGACGAGCTGATCGCGCTCGCCGATCAGGCGCTGACCATGCCGCCGGTACCGGCGCTCCTAGAGCCTCTGGCCGCGATCGTGCCGTTACAGGCGCTCGCGTACTTCACCGCAAGGACGCGTGGCTGCGACATCGACCAGCCCCGGAACCTCGCGAAAACCGTGACGGTCGAATAGACGGCGTGCACCTCCGATTCACAGAATCTCAATAGTGGCACCGTCAAGATCGCTGGCCTCTGCCCAATCGCAGGGCTACGCTCGATGCGCCTGCGTCATTCCCACGTTTCGCACTCGCGGAGGACCCGATGGCGACCCCTACTGCTAGTCCCGAATCCGACGTCGAGCCGTCCAGCAAGCTCATCTATCTGTTCGGTGACGGACGCGCTGAAGGCGGCGCGGAGATGCGCAATCTGCTGGGCGGCAAAGGTGCAGGCCTCTCCGAAATGAGCAGCCTCGGGATCCCCGTCCCGCCTGGCCTCACGATCACGACGGAGGTTTGTAGCGCCTTCTATGAGGCAGGGCGACAGTACCCCGCGGGATTCGAGCAGCAGGTCCGCGACGGGGTCGCCCACATCGAAGGCATCGTCGGCGCACGTTTCGGCGACGCGGAGAACCCGCTGCTGGTCTCCGTGCGCTCCGGCGCGCGCGTCTCGATGCCGGGAATGATGGACACCGTGCTCAACCTGGGCCTCAACGATGAGACGGTCGCCGGCCTCGCGCGCAGCTCCGGCGATGAGCGCTTCGCCTACGACTCGTACCGGCGCTTTGTGGCGATGTACGGAGACGTGGTCCTGGGGCTCAAGCGCGAGTCGGACCTGGACGAAGACCCATTCGAGGCGATCCTCGAAAACAAGAAGCGAGCGCTCGGCGTCGCGGAAGACACGGAGCTGCCGGCCGCTGCGCTGCGTGAGATCGTCGCAGAATCCAAGGCCGAGATCCGCGCCAAACTCGGCATCGACTTCCCCAGCGACCCCTGGGAGCAGCTTTGGGCCGCCATCGGCGCGGTGTTCGAATCGTGGGAGAGCCCACGCGCAATCATCTACCGCGACCTCAACGGCTACCCGAGCGACTGGGGCACGGCCGTCACCGTCCAGGCGATGGTCTTCGGCAACCTCGGCGACGACTGCGCGACGGGCGTCGCCTTCACCCGCAACCCCAAGAGCGGCGCGCCCGGCCTCTTCGGCGAGTACCTCGTCAACGCGCAGGGCGAGGACGTGGTCGCGGGCGTGCGCACCCCGCAGCCCCTCCGCGCCGCGGAGCAGGCCAGCGATGGCCTGCCCTCGCTGGAGGAGTCACAGCCGGCGGTCTACGGCGAGCTCGCCGGGGCCTGCGAGACGCTCGAGAACCACTTCGGCGATATGCAGGACATCGAGTTCACGGTGCAGCGCAACAAGCTCTGGGTCCTGCAAACCCGGAACGGCAAGCGCACGGGCCCGGCGATGGTCAAGGTGGCCGTCGATCTCGTCGACCAGGGTCTGATCGACCGCGACGAAGCGCTTCGCCGCCAGGATCCCGAGCAGATCTCTGAGCTCCTCCACAGCGTGTTTGACGAAGACGCCCCGACGGATGTGATCGCCGCCGGCCTGGCTGCATCGCCGGGCGCTGCCGTGGGCAGGGTGGTGTTCTCCGCACAGGAGGCCGCGGAGTGGGCGGAGCGGGGCGAGGACGTCATCCTCGTCCGCCTGGAGACGAGCCCGGAGGACATCCAGGGGATGCTCGCCGCCCAGGGCATCCTTACGGCCCGTGGCGGCATGACCTCGCACGCGGCGGTGGTCGCGCGCGGCTGGGGCAAGTGCTGCGTCGCGGGCTGCGGCGCACTGGAGATCGACTACGCCGCGGGAAGCTTCCGCGTCGACGCCGGCGGCCGGGAAATCACGGTCAGTCGGGGCGACGTCATCTCCCTGAACGGCACCACCGGCGCGGTCATGCTGGGGGCCGTGTCGCTGACCGACCCGGAGCTCCCCGAGGAGCTCGATCGGCTGATGGGCTGGGCCGACGACGCCCGCCGCCTGGGCGTCCGCGCGAACGCTGATACGCCCGAGGACGCGACGAAGGCGCGCGAGTTCGGAGCCGAGGGCATCGGCCTCTGCCGCACCGAGCACATGTTCTTCGGGGAGGACCGGATCCTCGCCGTGCGGCAGATGATCCTGGCCGAAGACGAGGCCGGTCGCCGCGCCGCCCTCGCCAAGATCCTGCCCATCCAGCGCGACGATTTCGAAGGCATCCTCCGGGCGATGGCCGGCCTCCCCGTCACGATCCGGCTGCTCGACCCCCCGCTGCACGAATTCCTGCCCCACGCCCAGGAGGAGATCGAGCGCGTCGCCGAGGCGCTGGATCTATCTCCGCAGCGGATCCTCCAGCGGGTTCAGGCTTTGCAGGAGTTCAACCCCATGCTCGGCCATCGCGGCGTACGACTCGCGATCACCTACCCGGAGATCTACGAGGTGCAGGTGCAGGCGATCGTCGAGGCCGCGTGCACCCTCAGGGCCGAGGGCGTCGAGGTCCAGCCGGAGATCATGATTCCGCTCGTCGGCGCGCCGGAGGAGCTGGCCAAGCTGCGGACCCGCGTTACGGCTGTCGCCGACCGCGTCATCGCCGATCGCGGCGTCGCCCTGGACTACACCATCGGGACGATGATCGAGCTCCCGCGCGCCTGCATCACCGCGGACGCGATCGCCGAGCACGCCGACTTCTTCTCATTCGGCACGAACGACCTTACGCAGACCGCCTTCGGTATTTCGCGTGACGATGCGGGCCACTTCCTGCCGGACTACCTTCGCGAGAACGTCCTCGCGAAGGATCCGTTCGTCGAGCTCGACCGCGAGGGCGTTGGTGGCCTGATGCGAATCGGCATCGAGAAGGGGCGGGCGACGAAGCCGGACCTGAAGCTCGGGATCTGCGGCGAACATGGCGGCGATCCCGCCTCGATCACGTTCGGCCACGAAATCGGGCTCGACTACGTGTCCTGTTCCCCGTACCGGATCCTGATCGCGCGCCTCGCGGCGGCGCAGGCCGCCATCAGCGAGGACTAGGTAGGGGCTCGCCGACTTGCTAGGCTTCCTGAAGCGAGTCCCTGGTTCGAGGAGTTCTCAATGTCGAGCGAAGCGCCAAGGTCCTCCACCAGAGGCTGGGCAGATCTTGTACCTCGCGCGCCTACATACGCCGAACGTGCTCGGCAGCTCGAACGGCAGGGCTCCCCCGACGTACTGCTGGACCCTGGGGACGCCCCGCAAGGTTTCTGGAATCTTCTACTGATGGCCGTCGAGTGGGGGATCGGGTCCGTGGCCTCACTGAATGGCAGTGCTACTGGCCGTGCATGGGCGGTTGAGCTGCAAGTTCATGAGTCCTGGGAGACGCCGCCAGCCTATCCCGGACGGACGTTCAGCTCGATCGTCCAAGACGGGAGCTTCCGGTTCTCATCATCATCATCGCTCCAGAAGGTGCGACCCGCGCTACGCTTGGCGGCAGTCGAGTTGTTATCCGATCTTGAACGACCAGATGCCGACTTCGCCGTCCGGGTGAACGAAGCTGCCCAGCGGCACGCGCTTGGGATCCGATTTGAGAGCGGGCGGTTCGTACCCTACTCGTCCGAGCACCTGCACAACGAAGTGACGCGCGAAGCCTTGCTCCTTCTGGGAGATACCCGTCTTCAGGCGGCTGACGCGTTGTATCGCAAGGCCTACTCGCGTCTCCTGACGAACGACCACGCCGGCGCGATCACAGCCGCGACCTCGGCCCTCGAGGAGATGCTGCGCATCGGTGGCGCCTCGGGCGCGGCCTTAGCGCCATTGGCTGCCAGCGCCAGGTCCGCAGGCTGGGTCGGGGCCGGAGTTCAGCAACAGATCGTCAAGGTCCAGGCGTTCCGTCAGGACGCGGACGCACACCGCGTGGGTACGGAGGACCGCGAACTAGCAGTGCTGGTGCTGAACTTGACCGGCAGCATCCTCGTCTATCTAGCCAAGACGATGCCAACCACAAGCACTCTTGCTTGATCTGCACGATGTGCGCCGTCGCCTCGAAGCGGACGAGGAGCGCCTCAGCCCCTTCGCCGCGCGCTCGGTGCAGGCGCAGCGGCAACGCGAGGAGGAGCCCTCCTCGGTCCGAACGGCCTTCCAGCGCGACCGTGATCGTATCGTTCACACCAAAGCGTTCCGCCGCCTGAAGCACAAGACCCAGGTCTTCATTGCGCCTCAGCAGGACCATTTCGTCACCCGCCTCACCCACACGTTCGAGGTGGCTCAGGTGGGCCGCACGATCGCACGCGCATTGCGCCTGAACGAGGACCTCGCCGAAGCGATCGCCCTCGGCCACGACATCGGCCACGGGCCGTTCGGCCACGCCGGCGAGGAGGCCCTGGCCGAGTGTCTCCCCGAAGGCTTCCGCCACAACTACCAATCCGTGCGCGTGCTCGACAAGCTGGAGAACGGTGGACGCGGCCTGAACCTCACCGCTGAGGTCCGCGACGGCATCGGCAAGTCGAGCAAGGCGCGGAAGGACATTCTCGCCGAAGGCTGGGGCGTTCCCGACACACTCGAGGGCCAGGTCGTAAAGCTCGCGGACGCACTCGCGTACCTGAACCACGACATCCAGGACGCGATCCGCGCCGGGCTTCTGGACGAGAACGATCTGCCGGCGGCCTCGCAACGCCATCTCGGCGGTTCGCACGGCGAGCGGCTCGAGACGTTGGTCACCGATGTCGTGAAAGCGAGCTGGAGCGCCACCGGGGAGGGCGCAACCACAGAGGTGCCGGAGATTACGCTCAGCCCGGCGGTCCGCTCAGCAGCCAACGAGCTGCGCGAGTTCATGTTCCAGCGCATCTACCTTGTCGACACGCGCCGCCGCGAAGCCGAGCGCGGGAAGCGCATCGTCATTTTTCTCTTCGACCACGCGGTCGCCCATCCCGAGTCCATCTCGGCGGACTACTCCCTGCCCGACGATCCCCTCCCGCGCCGCGCAGCCGACTTCGTGAGCGGCATGACCGATCGCTACGCGATCCGCCTCGCTGCCGAACTCGGCTGCGAGCCGGCCCGCGACTGGACACCTTGAGGCGGGTGACCAGCGACGGGCGCCGCGGCTTCCGTGGCATTGCCGTAGCCAGGGGTGCTCGGGATACTGAGTCGATGACGAAACGGCGGCGCCGGCGGTGACCGATCAGAGCCAGCCGGGCCTCCCCGAAGACGAGCCCGTGATCGGCGGCGGCACCCCTCCGCCTCCCCCCCGACCGGAGCTGCCGGGCCCCGCAGCCCTCGAACCCCCAGCGGACGAAGACGACGGCCCCGTAATCGGTGGCAGCGGGGGCCCACCGATCGGGGTGGCCGCACCCGTCGACCCGTTCACGCCGGCGGACTCCGGTCCATCGACCCAGAAACCTGAGGACGATCCCTACGCGGCCGGAGCCTACGACGACTACCAGGTTGGCCCGACCTATATCCGCCCGGAGGAACGCCCCGCCGGCCGCGAACCGGTGTTCTACCTCTTCGTGGTTCTGGGCCTCGCGCTTGGTGGTGTCTTCGTCTTCCTCCTCTTCGCCCTGCTGGGCGGAGACAGTGGGAACGAGGAAGAGCCGCCGACCCTGAACACCGTGCAGATGGAAGCGTTCATTGACGCCCCGGTCTCAAACGACCGGATCGAGGTCGGTCAGGACCGCGCGGTGATCGGGCGCGTCACCTCGAGCGAAGCGATCCAGCGCTTCGAGCTCCTCGTGGGCGGGATCTTGGTGGACCAGGAGTTCTCGATCGACGTCGCCGGTGAGAACTCGTACCGGGTGGAGCTGACCGCCCGCTTCGAGGCCGTGGGCGAGTACGACCTGGTCGTCCGCGCGGTTAGCGTTTCCGGGACCGAGGTCCAATCGGGCGTGGTTCGGATTATTGCGTTCGAGACCATCGATGGCACCGAGCCCAACGAGCTCAGCGGGCGAGTCGTGGCGGTGGCGAGTCTGCGCACGGGGCCGGGGGGATCGTTCAGCCAAGCCGGCACCCTCGAACCGGGTGACATCGTGACCGTCGTTGGTAAGACGCGAAGCCTCGAATGGCTCCTGCTGGAGCGCGGAGGCGGGCTCTGGGTTCGCCGCAACGCCATCGATCTCGATGACTCGCTCGACTTCGTACCCGTGAGCGACCCCAGCCCGACTCCCTCAGCGGTCACGGAGACGCCCGACCCCTCCGCCACGGCCTCCCCCTCACCTTCGCCCTCCCCCGACCCCGACGCGCCCGACTTCATCTCGACCAATGCCGTTCTCGTGGACGGGGGCAGAACCCTGCGCGTGACGATCTCCAACGTCGCCACGAACCCGTTCGCGGGGCCGATCGTGGTCGGCGTCGGCGGCGTTCCCGCGAGCCCCGCCGAGCAGGTCGTCGATGTCAGCCTGCCACCGAACGGCACGGCCAGCGTCGACTTCGACCTGGACCCCGCGATCACGGAGCAGTCATCCGTGAACGTCACGGTCGATCCCGACAATGCGATCGAGGAATCGAACGAGGACAACAACGCCACGAACTTCGTGCTGGCACCGCCCGCCGAGGGACCCAACCTCTCGCTCGTCGTCGAGGTGAAGGCCGAAGGCGACAGCATGGACGTGACCATCACGAACAACGGTGACCCGATCGCGACGAACGACGCGGTGCTCGAAATCGTCGTGGGCGGCACTACCGTCACGCTGCAGATCAGGGGCGGGCTCGGACTCGCCGATGGCCAGAGCACCACGCTCGCTGCGCTCCAGGTCCCTCAGGGGACGGATCCCATCCTCGTCCGGCTGCTCGTCGACGGCTCGGTCGCGGCCTCCATGCTGGTCGCGAACCCGAACGCCACCACGCCGACGGCGACGCCTACCGGCGGCACTCCAACCGAAGCGCCCACCGAGACCCCGGCCGCTACCGCCACCGCGTAATATCGCTTCCGTGGACGTGGTCGCCGAAATCAAACAGCGTATCGACCCCGCCGACTACATCGGCCGCTCGGTCAAGCTCCAGAAATCAGGGCGCAACTTCCGCGGCCTTTGTCCCTTCCACGCCGAAAAGACGCCCTCGTTCTACGTCTTCACCGACCGGGGCACATGGCGCTGCTTCGGCAGTTGCGGCGAAGGGGGCGACCTCTTTTCGTTCGTCCAGAAGCAGGACAACGTCGAGTTCCGAGATGCGCTGCAGACCCTCGCCGCCGAGGCTGGGGTAGAGCTCTCGGCGCGTGCGGCAGAGCAGCGGAGCCGCGCGGAACGCCTCAGCGGCATCATCTCCGCAGCCGTCGACTTCTACCAGCAGACGCTTGCCGGCGAGGACGGCCCCGCTGCCCGCGAGTACCTCGAGTCGGCGCGGGGCCTCGCCCAGGAGACGGTGGAGCAGTTCCGGCTCGGCTGGGCGCCCGACGAGTGGCGCCTACTGCGTGACTACCTGCTCGCGCGCGGCTACAGCGACGGCGACGCCCTCGCGGCCGGCGTCCTCACCCAGGGCGAGAGCGGAGGCGCGCCTTACGACCGCTTCCGTGGTCGCATCACCATCCCCATCGCGGACGAACGGGGCGTGTACGTCGGCCTCGGCGGTCGCATCGTGGGGGCGGGCGAACCCAAGTACCTCAATTCCCCACAGACCGAGATCTTTGACAAGGGGCGCACCCTCTACGGGCTCGATGGCGCCGGTGCGCAAGCGCGCAAGAGCGGAGTGATCGTCGTCGTCGAAGGCTACCTCGACGTGATCGGGCCGTGGCAGGCGGGGTTCCGCAACCTCGTCGCCACGATGGGGACCTCGCTCACAGAACATCACGCGGCCGTGCTGAAGCGATTCGCCGCGCGCGTCGTGCTGGCGATGGATCCCGACAGCGCGGGCCTGGCCGCGGCCGAACGGGCGGGCGGCCTCGTGCTCGGGCTCGACTCGCCGGAAGCGATGGGCGCCGCGGCGCGTAGCGCCGAAGCGATCACCGCGAACGTCGATCTCGACTTACGGGTAGCGCCACTGCCCGAGGGCAAGGACCCCGACGACCTCACCCGCGAGGATCCGGAAGCTTGGCGTACCGCAATCGAGACGGCGCCACCCTTCGCCCGGTTCCTGCTGGACCGCCTCATCGGTGAGGAACGCCCGGAGTCGCCGCTGGAAGCGCGTCGCATCGTCGACCGGCTGCGGCCTGTCCTGCTTTCGGTCCGAAATCCGGTCGAGCGATCGATGCACATCCAGAGCATCGCCCGGCGCCTCGGCATCACGGAGACGGCGATCGCGGAGCTGCTGCGGGCGGGCGGGCGCCGCCCTCAGGCCGCGCCCCAACCGGCGGCCGAGCCGGTCCGCAGCGACGCCGCAGACCGGCTCCTCGCCACCCTCCTGCACCACCCCAGCCTGCGCGCCGAGCTTCGCCACCTGCCCGCCGACCTCTTCGCCAGCGCCCTCGACCGCGAGATCTTCCAACGCTGGCAACACGACGAAGTCGACACCGAATCGGATGAGGAAGACCCCGTCAAGGAGCGACTACGCCAGCTGCTCGCACGGCGCGAGCCGCAGCTCGATTCGACCGAGGCGCGCGAGCGAGCGGCAGACCTCATGCAGCACATTGTGCGCGAACGGCTGATCGAGCGGCAGTCGGCCGTCACGGAGGAGATCGAGGCGGCGGAGAAGGAGTTCGGGGTCAAGCGCGTCCTAGAGGTCGCGCATGAGGCCTGGCTCGGCGCCCTGCCGTCGGAAGAGACGCTCGAACTCGCGCAGACGGCGATCGAGGAGCTGGAGCTCGGCCTCAGCATCCACCGCCGATCATCCTAATGGCGCCTCGGGGAGTGCTGGCGTGGCGGGCGTACCCGGCCTAGGACGGCCGCGGTGTCCGGAGCGGTGCACCGCCGGGGCAGCTTAGGGTGTGAGGTCGCCCGTGGCCGGCCCTCGTGCTCCGGCGAAGGCGAAGCCAAGAACTGCGAGCAGCGCTCGCAGTTCGCCTGCACGGCCGTCGCCCGCGAGTGCGCGTTCAGCAGCCCGGTCCAGCAGGTCCAGTGCCCGGGGGGTGTCGAGGTCGTCGTCCATGGCCTCGGTGAAGGCCGCGCGCAAGGCGGGGTCTTCTGCCGGCCGGTCCTCCCCGGTTACCGCCGCCCGCAGGCGTACGAAGCGATCACCGAGCGCCTTGAGCGCACCGTCGCGGTAGTCCGCGTCCTGCCGGTAGTGCTCGCTGAGCAAGTAGAGGCGCAGGTGGTCCGGCTCGAAACGCTCCATCAGGTTCCGCGCCAGCACGAGGTTCCCCAGCGACTTGCTCATCTTCACGCCGTCGAGCTTGAGCATGCCGTTGTGCATCCAGTAGCCGCAGAACGGGGCCGTCCCCGTGAGGCTCTCGGCCTGCGCGATCTCGTTCTCGTGGTGGGGGAAGACGAGATCGCTGCCGCCACCGTGGATATCGATCTGCCCTCCGAGATGCGCGGTCGACATCGCCGTGCACTCGATGCTCCAGCCGGGACGCCCGTCGCACCATGGCGTCGGCCAGCTCGGCTCGTCTGGATCACAACGTTGCCAGAGGAGGAAGTCGAGTGGGCCACGCTTTTTCTCTTCACGCTTCGATTCGGGGTTCTCGCGCTTCGCGAGGTCGGCGATCGAAGCCGCATTGAGCCGGCCGTAGCCAGCGAATCGCTCTGCCTCGAAGAAGACGTCGCCATCGACTTCGTAGGCGTGCCCGGAATCAAGGAGCGCCTGGGTCGCTTCAACGATCTCGGCGATGTGCTCGGTGGCGAGGGGATAGACGTTTGGGCGGAGCACGTTCAAGCGATCGAGATCGGCACGGAAGATGGCGTCGTTTTGGTCGCGAATCTCCGCGATCGGGCGCCCACCCTCGCGCTTCGACACCATGATCATGTCGTCGTCGATGTCCGTGACGTTCTGGACGTAGCGGACACTGAGCCCCTGCCAGAGGAGGTAGCGCCGGAGGACGTCGAAATGGACGTACGAGAACGCATGGCCCAAGTGGGTCACGTCGTAGGGCGTGACGCCACAGACGTAGATCCGCGCTTCGCCCGGGACGAGCGGCACGAACTCGCGCTTCGCGCGCCCTAGCGTCGAGTAGAGGCGGAGGGTCACAGATCGCTCCCGGCAGTCCTGCGAGAGCGAAAGGGTACCAGAGCGGCGAGAACAGAGCCGCGGGAACACAGCCGCGAGGACGTGGCGGCCGGCGCCCAGCCCCTTAGCTGAGGACGCCGTCGGCGATGAGCTCGGCGACCTCCTCAGGTGCGAGCCCAAGGACCTCCGTTGCGATGTCGAAAGTGTCGGCGCTCAGCGAGCGCGCACCGAACCCGGCCGCCGGCCGCGAGCCATCGAAGGTTGCGGGGAAGCGCTCCGCGCCGTGCTCTGTGCCGTCTTCCATCGAGACGGTGCCGAAGAAGCGGCGCGCGGCAATCTGGGCGTCGTTCGTCCCGAGATCGCCACCGTCCTGGACCGCTCCGGCGGCGATCCCACGCTCCTGGCAGGCGCTCATGAGCTCGTAGCGATCACGAGAGGCCGTCCACGCCCCGACCACTTCGTCGAGCGCATCTTCGTTCGCAACGCGGGCAGCGTGCTTGATGAAGCGCGGATCGGTGGCGAGGGCGGGAGCATCCATGACCTCGCAGAGCGCGCGCCAGCCGGCGTCGTCGCGCACAGCGATCGCTACCCAGCGGTCCTCGCCCGCTGCCGGGTAGACGCCGTGCGGCGCCCAGGCGGCGAAGGGATGGCGGTTGCCGACGGGCTCGGGATCGACGCCGTTGGCGAGGAAGTCGAGCAAGGCAGGGCCCATGAGACCGAGCCCGACCTCGTACTGAGAGACATCCACGGCGAGGCCATCGCCCGTACGGCGTCGGTGCTCAACCCCCTCGAGCGCGCCGAGCACGGCCGCGACCCCACTGAGGTGATCGTTCAGCGAATAGCCAAAACCGATGTCCTGGCGGCCGGGCGGATTCGTCAGGTAGGTGAGCCCAACCAGCGCGTGGATCGTGGGAGCGAAGGTGACGAAGTCCCGCCAGGGCCCCGAGTCGCCCATCCCCCCCATCGAGACGACGGTGATGCCCGGGTTCTCCTCCGCGAGCGTGGTGCGATCCAGGCCCCAGCGTGCGAGCACGCCCGCGCTGAAATTCTCGACGATGACGTCGCAGCGCTGCGCGAGGCGCCGCGCGAGCGCGCGCGCCTGCTCATGCCGCATATCCAAGGCGAGGTTGCGCTTGTTCCGGTTCCAGGAGAGGTAGTAGGGGTGGTTGAGCGTGTTCGCGCCTGCGTTGCGCGCCGCCGTCCCGACTTTGATCACGTCCGCGCCGAGGTCGGCGAGGACGCGCGTGCCGAACGGCCCGGCGAGGACGTGCGTGAAATCGAGCACGCGCAGACCGGTGAGGGGGGCAGCGCTGGTTGGCTCGCCCCCCACCTCCCCGAGTCTCGATCGAGGCTCCCATTGCGGGCCTGCGGCAGGCGTGGGCGGGGCCGGGGCCGGGCCGTCGCCATCGCTGCGGAACAGGCGCCCCGGGAACGGCACTGAGCCGAAGCCCGGCACTTCGCGCTCGGTGAGATAGCCCCGCGCCACAATTTGCGGGGAGCCGAGGGCCTCGCCCACGCGCCAGACCGCGCCAAAGGGGAGTCGCCGCTTCTGCGCCTCGTCGAACAGGGCATTGGCCGTGCCCTGAGCGGTCCAGTCGCGCAGGACCTCCATCACGTCCGGCATCTCTTTCACGAGCGCGCTGAGATCCGGGTAGCGCTCCCGATCGGTGAGGTCCGCCGCCGCGCCGGTCTCCTCAAGCCAGGGGATGAGCGTGCCGACGAGCCCGAGCGAGGAGGTCACCATGAGGCCGTTGCCATCCTGATCGGGGTAGACCTCGTAGGCGCCGCTCCAGTGCAGGCTCCCCTGCCGCTGCGCGATCGGCCTCTCCCAGCGCCCTCCGTCGGGGAAGAACCACTGCATCAGCACCTGCTCGGTACAGGCGACCAGCGTCTCGTGCGCGGAGAGGTCGATGTGGTGACCGACGCCGGTCGCGTCCCGGAGCCGCACGCCCGCCAGCGCGCACACCGCCGCATAGAGCCCGACGGCATGTGCGGTCTGGTTGCCGTAGCCGGTGAGCGGCGGTGTCTCCGGCGTTCCCGTCACTGAGGCAGCCCCCGAGAGGGCCGTCGCCACCAGGTCGTTGGTGGCGAACGCGGCCCAGGGCCCGTCCTGGCCCATCGGCGTGACCGACAGCCGCACCAAGGCCGCGTTGCAACTCTGAAGTTCGCCGGTCGTGAGCGGCGCCTCGCCCGCTCGCCAGTCCTCGATCAACAGGTCGCAGTCCGCCAGCAGCTCGCGCAGGCGCGCCTTTCCCGGGGGGGTCTCGAGGTCGAGGGTCAGCAGTCGCTTGCCGGCGTTGTACCAGGTCGCCTGGATCGAGAGCCCGCTATCGCCGAAGAACGGAGGCTCGCGCTCGAGCGCGTCGCCGGCGGGCGGGACCACCCGGACCACGTCGGCGCCCCCGTCGGCGAGCAGCCTTCCCGCGAACGCGCCCGCCCAGCTCACGTGCTCGACGACCCGCATTCCCGCCAACGGTGTGCTGCCCATCAGGTGGATCTTACGGACCCCTCCATGGGTGCGCGAAGGGCGCTCCTCTAATCGTCTCGTGCTCTCCCGACCACGCCACGGGCCGCTTCGCAGCGGAAAGGTGCAGGCGCTCGCTCCGAGCACGCGTCTCCTGGTCGCGCTCGCATTGTTCACGCTCGCGATAGGGGTCGGCACTGTTGAGTACCTGCTCATCTCCGAACTGGGGCCCCTCGACGCTTTCTGCCAGACGATGATCACACTCAGCACCGTTGGCTACGGCGAAGTGGAGCCGTTCGGACGGGCCGAGAAGATCTTTACCGCCTTTCTCATCGTTTTCGGGGTTGGGACCGCGCTCTACGCGCTCTCGGCCATCGTCCAGGAGACGCTCGAGGGCGATCTCCGCGGCCAGCTCTACCGGGGGAGGGAGCGCATGCGTATCGGACAGCTCAACGGTCACACGATCATCTGCGGCTTTGGCCGGGTCGGGCAGGAAATCGCTCGTGAGCTGAGCGAGCGCGGGATCGACATCGTCCTCATCGAGGCGCAACAGAGCCAGAGCGAACGCGCGCGCAAACTGGGCTATCTCGTGGTCGAAGGTGATGCGACGCAGGAGGACACACTCATCCGCGCCCAGCTGGGCACGGCCCCCACTCTGCTCGCCGCCCTCGATAGTGACCCGGGAAACACCTTCACAACCCTTACGGCGAAGAGCATCAACGCATCCTGCCACGTCGTCGCCAGGGTCGCGCTCCCCGAGAACGTCGCGAAGATGCAGCTCGCCGGTGCCGACCGCACCGTTTCGCCGTCCCGGATTGGCGCCCGGCGGATGGTGCTCTCGGCGCTGCAGCCGGCCGCTGCGGACTTCATGGACACGATCGGAACGGGTCGCCACGGAGATCGCGTGCTGGCCGAGTTCGAGGTGACCGGGGGCAGCGGGTTCGCGGGCCAGAGCTGCGGCGACTTTCTCGCGGGCACGGGCGCGACGCTCCTGGGCCTCCGGCGGAGCGATGAGGTGATCGTGGACCCCCAGGCCGATCGCCGCCTCGAGCCTGGCGACATCCTGATGCTGTTGGCGGAGGAGCACGAAATCGCGGCCCTGGGCCGGCCCAGCTAGGCCTGGCGGGTGCTGTGCCCGGGGCTAGAGGTGGGTCGAAACGCCACCGTCGACGTGATACACCTGCCCGCTCATGAAGCCGGCGGCGTCCGAGGCGAGCAGCACGGCGAGCGCGGTCACGTCTTCGGCGTGACCGAAGCGGCGCATGGGGATGAAGCGCAACAGCAGATTCTCCGCGGGGTCATCCAGCCCCCGGCCCGGTGTCCAGTCCATCCACCCGGTGGCGATGGCGTTCACGGTGACCGCGGGGGCGAGCTCCTGGCTGAGCGCAGCCACGAGCCCCAGGACTCCAGCCTTGGCGGCCGCGTAGGCCGTCAGGTGGTTCACGCCGCGCTCGCCGAAGATGCTGCTGACGAACACGAGGCGGCCCGGCTGCCCCTCGCTCAGCTCACGCACCCAGGAACGGGCCGCGTAGAAGGCGCCGTTGACGTTGACGGCCTGGATGCGCGCGAACTCGGCGTCGCCCGTCTTCTCGATGGGCTTGGCCAGCGGCGCGTCAGCGTTGTAGACGAGCACCGACGGGCACCCGAACTCCTTCGTCAGCTGACGCAGGCCCACGGTCACGTTCGTGGGCAGGGTCACGTCCCAGCCCTGGCTGAACGTTTCGCGCCCCATGGCGGCGACGGCCTTGCTCGCCCGCTTGGCCGCCATCACCTCGTCCCCGTCCATCGTTGCCGAGGCCGCGGCGACGTGCGCCCCCGCTTCCGCGAGCGCTTCCGTGATCGCCAAGCCCGCCGGGTTGGCGAAGCCCACGACGAGCGCGCGCTTGCCGGCGAGGTCGTACCCCGGCTGCCGCTCCCAATCAGCCACCCGTCGCCGCCTCCACCGTATCGGGCTCCAGACCGGTGGGAGCGACGCCGCCCGCGAGGCCGCCGCCATCGATCGGGTAGTTCGCACCGGTGACGTAGCTCGACGCATCCGAGCAGAGGAAGAGCGCGAGCGGCCCCAGCTCCCACGCCTCGCCCAGCCGGCGGGCCGTGATGAAACGCCCGCGCTGACGGATCTGCTCCGCTTCCTCGGCGGTTCCGGGTGGCTGCTGCGCAACCAGGCCGGGCGTGATGCAGTTCACGCGAATGCCCTCGCGCGCGACGGCGCCCGCGACGCTCTGGGTGAAGTTGATGACGCCCGCCTTGGCCGCCGCGTAGCCCACGCTCTGGGGGGTGGCACGCATGCCCATGCCACTCGCGACATTGAGGATGACGCCGCCGCCGCGCTCACGCATGTGCCGCAAGGCCGCCCGCGTGCAAGAGAAGGTGCCGTTCAGGTTGACGGCGATCGCGTCGAGCCAGGCTTCGTCGTCGAGCTCCCAGATCGCTCGCCCGCGCCCTGGCGAATCGCCGATGCCGGCGTTGTTCACGAGGATATCGAGCTGGCCGAAATGATCGATCGTTTCTTGCACCAGGCGGTCGCAGTCGGCACTGGAGCGGATATCGGTCGTGACGGCGAGCGGCTCGCGGCCGCTCTCGACGGCGAGGAACGCTGCCGTTCGCTCGAGCTGCTCCTCGGTCCGCGCCGCGATGCAGATGTCGGCGCCAGCGAGCGCGAGGCTGAGCGCCATCTCGCGACCGAGCCCCCGGCTCCCGCCCGTGACGATCGCCACCCTCCGGGGGGGGCCATCGAGTCGCAGTTTCTCCAGCACCAGCGGGTCCTCCGCCCGGAACGATACTATGCCCCCGAACGGAGGGGCCGTGGAGGTCGTACACACCGTCGAAATCGCGGCCGCCCCGGAGACTGTCTGGGCCGTCCTGAGCGAGCTCGAGCGCTGGCCCGAATGGACCGCGTCGATGCGCAAGGTAGAGCCGCTCGATACACCACCTTTCCGCCTCGGCGCACGCGTGCGCATCAAGCAACCGCGCGCTCCCACGCAGGTCTGGACCGTTACCGACCTGCAGGAGGGGCGCACCTTCTCCTGGGAGACGCACCGCCCGGGCATCCGCTCGATCGCCGGGCATGCAGTCGAGCCCGCCCGCGACGGGTCCCAAGTGACGGTCAGCATCCGTCAGAGCGGGCTTGGCGCCCGCCTCCTCCGATTCTGGCTACAGCGCATCACCGCCCGCTACCTGGAGATCGAGGCTGCGGGCCTCAAGGCTCGCTGCGAAGGTTCATAACGCGCACCGCAGACCTTCACGCGGCCCAGGCCATCCCACCCTACCGCCCCGACTGAGCGAGATCGTACGATAAGGGTGATGCGCGTAATCCATTTCGCCGATCTTCACATCGGCGTCGAACTCTACGGGCGCCCGCTCGCGGGCAAACCGTGGTCCTCTCGGATGCAGGACTTCCTCGACGCCTTCGACCACCTCGTCGATTACGCGATCGAAGAGCAGGTCGACGCCGTGATTTTCGCGGGCGACGCCTACAAAGCGCGAGAGCCCAGCCAGACGCACCAGCGGGAGTTCGCCAAACGCATCCGCCGCCTCAGCGACGCAAAGGTGGCGACGTTCCTGCTCGTTGGGAACCACGACCTGCCCAGCGCTGAGTCGCGCGCGCACGCGCTCGAGATCTTCCGCACGATCGCGGTTCCCCATATCGCCGTCGGTGACGACGCCTGGTTCGAGCGGCAGAGCTTTACACCTCAAGTCCTCGAGACGCGCTCGGGGCCGCTTCAGGTCGCCTTCGTGCCCTGGCCCCAGGTTTCCAAACTGCTCGCGAACAACGAAGAGGCTGCGGGCGCGTCCATCGATCAAGTGAACGGCATGGTCGAGAAGGCGATTTCGGAGCTGGTCCAGGAGCAGGCGAACCAGATCGATCCAGACATCCCATCGATCCTTACGTGCCATCTCTCCCTCAACGACTTCCTCGTGCGAGAGAACGGTGGCAGCGAACGCTGGATGAGTGTGGGCACGGCACCGACCGTTCTGCGCAGCTCGCTTCACACCGGCAGCTTCGATTATGTCGCGATGGGCCATCACCACAACAACATCCAGCTCGAGTCGGACACCCCGTGCTGGTATGCCGGCTCGATGCAGCCAGTCGACTTTGGCGAGGCGGGCCAGCCGAAGGGGTTCATGACGCTCGAATTCGACGCGACGAAGCCGCGAGGGTCGCGGCTCGGCGGCAGCGGGGCGCCGGCGCTCAACGTCGTGCCTAGCCGTCCCTTCGTCGAGATCGCGGTGAAGCCGCAAGAACCCGACCCCACCGAGGAGGTCGTGGCGGCGATCGCTGCCCAGGAGCTAGCGGGCGCGGTCGTAAAGGTCGAGATCGAGCTCGATCAGGACCAGGAGGCGCAGCTAAGGCTACCCGAAGCACGCAGAGCCCTCGCTGACGCCCACGTCGTAGCAGGCCTGCGCACGATCCTGCCGGCGACCAACCGCGATCGCCTTCAGGCGAACCTCCAACCAGACGCCTCGTCACCGCTGGAGACGCTCGACATCTACCTCCGCTCGCGCGAGGTCACGGACGAGCGACGCGGCCGCTTGCTCGCGGCCGCAACAGAGCTGATCGAGGAAAGCGCGGCGGCCAGTGGCTGAGGGCAGGGCCCTCCAGCTCGTGCACACCTCGGACGTTCACCTCGGCGCCTATTCCGCCAGTCCCCGGGGCCGGGACGAGCCTCGGAACCGCGAAATCGAGGCCGGCTTCCGGGCGGTGATCGACCTCGCCTGCGAGCGACCCGCGGATGTCCTGCTCATCGCCGGCGACTTTTTCGATAACGCTCGCATCGGTGACGAAATCATCGAGTTCGCGGTCGAGCAGATCGATCGCTTCCCCGGGATCACGGTCCTGCTTCCGGGCAACCATGACTGCATCGGCCGGGGCGGGCCGCACGAGCGCCACGACCTCGAGCAGCTCGCCCAGCGCCTCCGCCTGATCCGCGAGCCCGAGGGTGAGTTCGTGGACCTGCCCGAACTCGACCTCGCGATCTGGGGGCGGGCCGTGACCGCGGCCGTCACGCAAAGGCCCCTCGCCGACCCGCCCCCTCGCAACGAGGAACGCGCCTGGAACGTCGCGATCGGCCACGGTCACGCGGTGGCGGAGGGCGCCCAGGAAGAACGATCGCTGCGTATCACCCCCTCGCACCTCGCCGCGAGCGCGCATTGGGATTATGTCGCCTTGGGACATTGGGAGGTCCACACCGACGTAAGCGCGCACGGGGCCACGGTGGTGTATTCCGGCGCCCCGACGCCCCTAGGCGACATCGGGCACGGCGTGGCGATCCTGATCGATCTCGACGAGGCCGGAGCGCGCTGGCGGGCGCAGCCCCTCGCGCCTACGGACCAGACGCCGTGATCCCGCGCCGTCTCCGCCTCCGCAACTTCCTCTCCTACCGCGACGGCACGATCGACTTCAGCAGCCTCCATGTAGCGACCCTCGCGGGCCGCAACGGTGACGGCAAATCCGCCCTGCTCGACGCGATTACGTGGGCGCTTTGGGGCGAGGCGCGGGGCCGGCTCGAGGACGATCGAATCTACCTGGGCGAGCAGGACATGCGTGTCGAGCTCGACTTCGAAGTCGAGGGCGACGTCTTTCGCGCCGTCCGCAAGCGTACCCGCGGGCGCTCCGCAGGCGCGGTCGACCTTTTCCAACTCGATGCGAACGGCGAGCCGCGAGCGCTCAGTGGCAACACCGCCCGCGAGACCCAGGCCGAGCTCAACCGCCGCCTGCGCATGGACTACCTGACCTTCGTGAACAGCGTGTTCCTCGCCCAGGGTCGCGCGAACGAGTTCACGACCCGCACCCCGGCCGACCGCAAGAAGGTCCTG
>Ga0310121_10001468_pt1 | contig 24067 bp, 21 predicted proteins | sample CB27_Tmax_986_MG_FD_203504 | JGI IMG/M metagenome (GOLD analysis project Ga0310121, IMG submission 203504) | Marine microbial communities from Western Arctic Ocean, Canada - CB27_Tmax_986 | ecosystem: Environmental > Aquatic > Marine > Oceanic | place: Canada: Western Arctic Ocean | collected...
GGATGCTGACCACATCCTGCGCCGCAGTCGACGCATCTTGCCGATCACGCCGATGCCAGCGAGCAACGGCACCGCCATCCACGCGGCGGCGGGGAGGGGGACCGGGACGACCGTGGCAAGGAAGCCGTGCTCACCGCAGTAATCCCCGACGATATTGCCGCCGTCCTGATCAGATCGCGCACCGCATCATCGACCTGCTCGGGCGTGTCGTGCTCGGCCGCGCCCGCGGAATCGAAATTGCCGCGTGAGCAGATGCTGTCGCCGAACCGCGTTTTCACCTTCGCCATGTCTGGCGGTGATTTGCCGGGGATATTTAATGGTCAGGACGCCATCTTTCAGGCTACAATGCAAGCAATGGCCCGTGGAGAGATCGGAGCGACGTGGGAATAAAAGCGGACCAGATCGATCAATTCAATAGCGAGGGCTTTCTCGCTTACGGTCCGATTCTTTCGCTCATTGAAGTAAACCAGTTGCTTACTCATTATGTCGACATGTTCATCAGGGAGACCGTTCAAAACATCCGAGAACAAGCTGAGGGTGAGACAAATGATTTTGTGCATCAGATAATGAACACTCACCTGATCAATAAGGCGATCGGGAAACTCGTACATCATCCCAGGATCGTCGACCTGGTAGAACCTCTGATCGGACCCAATATCCAGGTGTTCGGGGACCAAGCGCTCTATAAGCCTCCCCTCCACGGAGGCGAAGTGCCCTGGCACCAGGACAACGCCTACTGGCAATGCGACCCTTCAAACCTGGTGACCTGCTGGATCGCCCTCGGGGACGTAACCGAGGACAGCGGTGCGATGCGTTTCATACCCGGAACCCACACTCGGGGAATTATGGGGCACAAGCCGGGATTCCAGGGAACAAAGAGGCTTAAGGAAGTCGATGCAGACGTGTCTGACCCTGTCACGGTCGAGCTGCCCGCTGGGGGCTGTTCACTTCATCACTGCCTCACACTGCACAACACAAAGCCCAATACCACCGGCAATCCCCGACCCGGCATCGCCATAACCTACATGGCGGTGGGAACCAGGGACTTCGAGGGGAACGATATGGCGGACCACGTGCTGGTGCGAGGATCTCTGTAACCTGTCGCCGCTTACGAGTCATTTGTTCTGCCATCGCCATGAAAAACCGCCGCCGGGTTGAACCGGCGGCGGGCTTCAGGCAAAAGCGAACATGAGTTACACGCGCCTCAGCGCCGCCTGCGGCACGCCATCAGCATGCCCACGGCCAGCAGCGACAACGTCGCGGGTTCGGGGATGACGGCAAGGAAGCCGTGATAGGCTTCCTCGCTGCTTACGAAGTAGGACCCGACGATATTGCTGCCGTCGATGCCACGGGCGTAGGTATAAGTTGCCCCCGGCACATCGAGCGTGGTGTAGGTCGAACCGTCATAACTGAAGCCGTGATTGTTGCCGTCGTCGTAGTATCCGACGATATTGCTGCCGTCGATACCGTAGGCGTAGGTACGGCTTGCCCCGGGCACATCGAGGGTGGTGTAGGTCGTGCCGTCATAACTGAAGCCGTGATAGCTGCTGTCGTAGTAGCGCCCGACGATATTGCCGCCGTCGATGCCCCAAGCGAAGGTATCGCTTGCCCCGGGCACATCGAGCGTGGTATAGGTGTACGCACCCTGCGCCGACACGCCCATGCACAGCGTCAGGAAACCGGCAGCAGCACTGATAAGAACGGCCTTCATCGTGTTCCCCCGCAGACCGTGTGGTCGAGAAAGTGCTTTCTTCCCGTCCACGGGGTTCGCGGGCGTTGTCCTCCGCGGTCATTATAGTGGTGGTCTGCCCGATCAGGCAATTTCTGCCATCGCCATGAAAAAATGCCGCCAGGAACGCCCCGGCTGACACGTCGGTCGAACTCGCGGAGAACGCCGCAGGGATCTGCCAGTTCAACGGCGCGCAGATTTTCGACCGATAGCCCTGGACCATCGGTGCCGTGTCTTGCCACGTAATTCAACTGGAACAGGTTGACGACGATCGGATCGTTACTCGACCGGTTCGACCTGGCCTGATGCCGCCGAGCGGCGAAATGCGTCGCAGACACGCACGGTGTCAAGACCGTCTTCCAGGCTCGTGCGCGGCGTATGGTGGTTCTCGATGCACGCGAGGAGATGCTCATGCTTGCTCTGGTCGGCCGGCTCAATCTCGATCGGTTCGCCCCGCTCTTCCATCGGTGTGAACTTGATCTGGTTGTCGCGGCAGACAATGCTGCCACCGCTTCCGACGATGCCGTAGCTCTGATCAGAGTGGGCCGCACCGTGGCGGTGAATCTCAAGCATGGCGACGCCGCCTTCGCAGTCAATGATGGCGCAGTCGGCGTCATCGACGTCAAAGCCTTCTGTGACACACATGGCTTTGCCGTAGACGGTCTTGGGTTTGCCGAGCACCCACAGCAGCCAGTTGACGGCGTGCGAGCCGAACTCGACGAGCCGGCCGCCCGATTTTTCGACTGAACCGCGCCAGTTTCCGCTTGCGACGATATTCTGCCACCTGCCCGGCTTGGTCGGCGCGGCGACGTGGGCCCAGGCGTACACGGTCGAGCCGAGGCGTCCCGATTCCTGAACCCGTCGAAGCTGTGCGAGAGCCGGATCGTAACGGAGGTTGAACCCAACCATGAACGTGACGCCGCTGGACTCGACGGCGTCGCGGATCGCCAGGGCGTCATCCACGTTCAGGGCCAGCGGTTTCTCGGTAAGGATATGCTTGCCCGCCTCCGCCGCCATCTGGACGTATTCGACGCGGGCGAATGGTGGCGTCGAGATGATGACCATGTCGATGTCGCGATCGATCAGTGCCCGGGCCGATTCGGTTGGTTGGCACTCCCACCGTGAGACGGCCAGGTCAATATTGGCCGGGTCGAGATCCCATACGTACTCTATCTTCGCTCGCCCGGTGTCACGCAGTCCCTTGAAGTGGATGTCGCTGATCCCACCCGCCCCGATCAGCCCCGCCTTGTGCGTCACGGCTTGTCCTTTCACGCCGCCAGCCAATTGCGCAAATAAGTCGCCGATTCAAGCATCTCCGCCGCCCGGTCATGCTTGCCGGCATGCATTTCGATTGTCAGGTAACCGTTGAAACCCACTTGTCTCAGCGCTCCGAGGTAGGCATCGAAGCCGACCAAACCCTGGCCGACGGGCACGTCTATCGCATGCTCTTGCACCTGCTCATCTTCGCTGGGCACGCGCCGAATGTCCTTCGCGTGGGTGTGTACGATATGCTCGCCGACCAGGTTGACGCCTTCGATGACATCGCTGCCGGCCCAGACGATGTTTGCCGGATCGTAATTGACCTTCAGTGCCGGCGATCCGACCCGGTCGGCAAGCCTGACCCAGGCATGATGATCGTTGATGAGGCAACCCCCGGCGCATTCGATGGCGAGCACGGCGCCGACGGTTTCGGCGTGCTGACATATAGTCGCCACCGTCTGCACGCATGATGACCATGCATCATCGTCACACAAAGCACGGGGCTTGCCCTTGTCCTCCCCCGTGACGAGACATGGTCCCAATTCGACCGACAGATCGAGAAACGTGCGGTAAAGATCAATCGTCTGCGAGGTTTTTTCCGGGTTGACCAGGTTCGGCCCGCCCCCGACGGCTGATACTTCCAGCCCCAGGTCGTCCGCCATTGCCAACACGTCCTTCGCGGTGACCTTCGAGTTGTCCATGTCGCGTTTCCACGTCTGGAACCCATCGAAGCCGTGTTCTGCCAGCCAGCGTAACTGGCTAGGATAGTCGCCGTGCAAGTCTTTGGCGCACACGCCTATCTTCATAACGGCAATGATAGCAGGTCGATAACGACGCATCGCGGGTCTCGCTTCGCTGCTTGTGACAACGGATCAAATCCCATTACAATGCCTGCTGCGTATGCGTTCGTGATCAGGGAACCACCGCTTACTTTGCGCATGACAAGTGCAGCCGTACCATCCCGTTCCGCCAAAGCTCCGGCGCCGCAGCCGCCATCGAGCCGGCGCGGCGAACCAATTCTTTTCGAGATAGCGTGGGAGGCGGCCAATAAGGTCGGGGGTATTTACACCGTGTTGCGCTCGAAGATTCCCGCCATGCTCGATCGGTGGGGCAATCGTTACTGCCTCGTCGGCCCTTACGATGCGGCGTCGGCGGCGGTCGAGTTCGAGCCGGCACCACTCATCGGCACCATCGGCCAGGCGGTCAAGCAACTTCGCGAGCAGGGTTTCGAGGCACACTACGGACGATGGCTGGTCACCGGCAGGCCTCACATCGTGTTGCTTGATCATCTGTCCGTATTCGAGCGCCTGCACGAGGTGAAATACCGGCTGTGGAATGATCATGGCATCTCCCTGCCCACCGACGATGCGATGCTCAACAACGTCGTCGCCTTCAGCGAGATATGCAAACAGTTCCTGTGGCTGATAGCGCACAAAGAAGCGTCTCGCCGCCGGATTGTGGCGCATTTTCACGAATGGATGACCGGTCCCGCGATTCCGCAGTTGCGCCAGGGCGATTGGCCCGGGTCGCTGGTCTTTACGACGCACGCGACCCTGCTGGGCCGGTACCTGGCAATGAACGACGACAGTTTCTACGAGCATCTGCCCTATTACGACGCCCATGTCGAGGCGAAGAAATACCTCGTCGAGGCCCAGCACCGCATTGAATGCGCCGCGGCGCATGGGTCGCACGTGTTCACCACTGTTTCCGATGTCACCGCTGACGAGTGCCGTCATCTGCTGGGACGCCGGCCCGACGTGCTGTTGCCCAATGGGCTGAACATCCAGCGATTCGCCGCCGTCCACGAGCTTCAGAATCGCCACCGCCGATTCAAGGAGCAGATCCACCGGTTCACAATCGGCCACTTTTTCCCCAGTTACCCGTTCGATCTCGACAAGACACTTTATTTTTTCACCTCCGGTCGGTTCGAGTACCGCAACAAGGGCATGGACGTCACGATCGACGCGCTGGCGCGGCTGAATCGTCGCATGAAGAGCGACAATCGAGGCGTGACGGTCGTGGCGATCATCGTCACGAAGCGGCCGATCCGATCGGTCAACGTCACGGCTTTGCAATCGCGGGCCATGCTGGACGAATTTGAGACAATCACGGACGCGGTGAAGCAGCAGATAGGAGAGAAGCTGTTTTACGCCGCCGTCGCCGGCCAGGTGCCCCAACTTGATACGCTCGTCGAGGATTACTGGTTGCTGCGGCTTCGCCGCGCGATGCAGGCGTGGAATCGCGATTTACCGCCGGGGATCGTTACGCACGATCTAGTTGATGATCAGGACGATCAGGTACTCAATCAACTACGCGCCTGCGGCCTGTGGAATCAGCAGCAGGACCCGGTGAAGGTGATCTATCACCCGGACTTTATCAATCCGTCTAATCCACTGTTTGGGATGGAGTACGAGCAATTCGTCCGTGGATGCCACCTCGGGATCTTTCCCAGCTACTACGAACCGTGGGGGTACACCCCGCTCGAGTCAATCGCGTTGGGTGTACCCGCGGTCACCAGTGATCTGACGGGATTCGGGGCGTATTTGCAACAGTTGCTCCCCGATCATGAGAAGATGGGTCTTTACGTGGTGTCGCGGCGCGGCCGACAGTTCCATGACGTGGCCGACGCACTCGCTGATCGAATGTACCGGTTCTGCCAACTGACTCGCCGCGAGCGCATGGCGATGCGCAACAGCGCCGAGAGCTTCTCCGAGCACTTCGACTGGCACAATCTGGGCAAGTGCTACCACGAGGCCCATGAACTGGCCATGGATCGCGTGGCGTGATGCATGCTTGGCGCCGGTGAACATCACGCGCTTGCCCGATGCTCCGAGGAATGACGTGTCGGGCGATTGGGCCAGGCGTTGCCCTCCGGCCCGGGGTGTGGCGTTCTGGTATTGCACCTGTGGTGTGTGAGGGGGCGACGCCAACGGCAAGGACATGCCATGGGCGAAACACGATGATAGTCGGCTTGCTGCTGGTTTCGTCGCGCTGGCGATGATTGGCGAGGGATCACACGTGCTCCGCAATGTAAGACACCTGTTGGACACGGCCGCGTATCTGCCCGAGGAATTGATCCGGGTCCTGGACGCGCCAAAGCCGTTTATTCTCCTTTTTGATCCCGAGTTGGGTTACGTACCTGCCGATTACAGCCTGCGCGATGGTTTTGACAATACACGCACGGCATCCACCTATGATCCGGTCCACCATCATCGCACGCTGATCAACCATGCCGACCAGCCCTGCCGCGTCAACACCTACGGCAACAGCTTCACGCAATGTGCCCAGGTCAACGACAGCCAGACCTGGCAGGAATACCTGGCCGGCCAGTTTCGCGAGCCAATCCGTAATTTCGGTGTCGGGGGATACGGAGTCTACCAGGCATACCTGCGCGCCATGCGCATCGAGCCAACCGACATGGGCGCCCAATACGTGATCCTCAATATCTGGGAGGACGACCATCTACGCAGCCTGGACGCGGCACGCTGGATCCGCATTGCCTGGATGCGCCGTGATCTGCCGCGCGGCGGCGGGCCTGACATGTATCCGGCACAGGGGTTTCCGTGGTCGCACCTACGCTATGATCTTGACGAACAGGGTTTCGTCGAGCGCCCGGGTTGCTGCCAAAGCGAATCCGATCTGCGCAGGCTCTCCGATCCCGACCATTTCCACGAGGTGTTCAAGGATGATCAGGTCGTACACCTGTACACGCTGCGCGAGGGCGGCGATGCGCCGATCGGCCAACTGGAGCAGGTGGCCGAGGCGTTTGGCCTGAACGTGGACCTGCGCGATCAGAAGAGGCGCGGTACCGATGCGCTGCGACTGCACTTGACCTACGGACTGCGATCGACACGGCACGTGCTGGATCGCTTCCGCCAATGGGCCCATCATAATGGCAGGGAGTTGATGGTTCTGCTGAGCTACGACCCGGTGACCGCCAAGCAGTTTATTCAAACGCAGCAGCGTTTCGATCAGGAACTGGTCGATTATTTGGATGCCGACAACATTCCACACGTGGACAGCCTTGTAGAATCAGCCCGGGAGTACAAATTGTTCAACATCGACATCGATGATTTTCTGGAGCGCTTTTACATCGGTCGCGCAGGCGCGCAAGTGTTCGGCCATTACAGCCCCCAGGGAAACTTCTGGTTTGCGCTTGCCATCCGACAGCGAATCCTTGATTGGCTCAACCCAAAACCGCCGGCGTACCGTTAGCCTGACTTGTGCAGTTGTCGTGTTGACGCGGACGGGACGTTTGTCGAGTCATATTGTATTTGGGCGTACCGTTGTCGACGGCCATGCAGCCATTGCCTGCGACCTGTGCGTGTTTGGCGGCAAGCCTGTCGTCGCTGACACATACGGAACGGACCATGAGCAGGTGATAAATACCTTGGGCTGGCCTCTTGCGGCCGCGTCCGTCAAGATATACGCGCCGCCAATCAAACGGCCTGACCGGTAACCCGGAGATTAGCTTGCGGGGAGCCCAGCATGAACAAGGGCGAAAGAGTGATACAGTTGTCTGTTCGATCCCCCCTGGTGGGAGTTGCGCCACCGAGTGTTGCCGGTAAAACGATGGGCGATGCTGCTGTCGTTGCGGCGGATCGGATCGGATCGGCGACGTTGTGCTGGACGCAGCGGCGGCACGGCAGGGGATCATGCACCAGGCGATCGGGCTGATTCAGGCTCGACTTTTCCGGGCTGTTTGGCGTCGCCGGGGCAGGTGATGACCCTTTTCGGCGTGGCGCCGTTGCGGATGCGCTCAAGCGCGTTCTCGGCGTACTCGGGGCTCAGCTCACAGCCGAGCCACTGGCGGTCGAGATTTTGCGCCGCGGCAAGGGTCGTGCCGCTGCCGGTGAAAGGGTCAAACACGATGTCGCCGGGGTTGCTCGACACCTTGATGATCCGTTCGAGCAGGGCCTCGGGCAGTTGGCAGGGGTGCCACTGCTGGCGTTCCTTGAACGTGCCGCATAGCCGGGACTGGTACCAGGTGTCCTCGTCGGCCCTGAAGCGGTTGCTGGCTGCTTCCTGTGGACGCAGGTACCAGGTGTCGTCGGGCAACTTGCCGGTCGGGTTGGCGCGGCTGTCGTTGTAGGTTGTCTGCCGCGCCGATGGCACTGCGACGGCTTGGCGGTTGAACGTAAACGGCGCTTCTTTGGTGAACGTCTTGTTGGCCGGCATCTTCGCCGCGGCCGAGCCGACACAATAGAACAGATGCGCGTGCGAGCGGTTGAACTTCATTTTGCAGTTCTGGCCGAACGTGTAATGCCAGATGATCCAGTTGCGAAACAGCATCTCCTTGCGACCTTCGAGGCTGCGCAGGTGCAGGCGGGTCTCGGCGGCGTACTCGTCCCCGATAAGGATGTACAGGCTGCCTGAGGCCTTGAGCAGCCGGGCGCAGGCGTTGATCCACCGGCCCGTCCACTCGACGTACTCGCTGTGCTCGCGGTTGTCGTTGTAGTGGCCGTCGTAGTTGTAACCAATATTGTAAGGCGGGTCGGCAAAGATAAGGTCGATCTGCGCCTCGGGCCATGATTGCATCGTATCGATGCAGTCGCCCACGACAATCTGCCCAGCCGGCAGATCCACCGGCTTGCTCACCTCGGCCATGTTTGGCGATTGTATCGGCCCGGGCGTCCGCCGTCAGGGCGTAGTGATTTTCGGGCCGCTCCGTCCTTGGACAAATGACCCTTGCCTTGCGCCAGCCGATCCCTATACTGAGACCAGAGGGTTATTTGACGTTTTCACCCCAAACGACTGAGGGCCGGAAATATGCCTCACATCATTGCTGAACCGTGCATTGGAACCAAGGATACCGCTTGCGTCGACGTCTGCCCGGTTGACTGCATCCATCCGACCAAGGATGAAGAAGAATTTGAGAAGGCCGAGATGCTCTACATCGACAACGACACCTGCATCGATTGCGGCCTGTGTGTCGATGAATGCCCGGTCAAGGCGATATTTCCGGAGGAGGACCTGCCCGCCGAATGGCAGGACTACATCGAAAAAAACGCCGCCTATTACGCGAGCTAGTAGGACCTGGGGCCCTGGGTTTCAGGTTCCGGGGATGACACGCACGCGTACATGTTGGCCGAATATCGCGCGGGTACTTGAAAAACACAAGAAGGCGGGCGAGCACTACCAACCGCAAGCGCCGCCGATGCAAGCCCCCGTACCCCAATATGCCCTACAAAGTCGTTATTGCCGAATCTCTGGATCAGGTCTGCGTCGATTGGATCGCCGAGCGAGCCAACACGGTGTCCGTCCCGATCGGCGACGGCGATGAGCAGGTGTGCCGCGCCCTGCGCGGCGCCGATGGGCTGATTATCCGTACTTACACGGTGATCGACGATGCCTTTCTTGATCGCACCCCGTCGCTGAAAGTCATCGGTCGCGCCGGCGTCGGGCTGGACAACCTCGACCTCGACGCCTGCCGGCGCCGGGGCGTCAGCGTTGTCTACACGCCCGAGGCCAACACGCAGGCAGTCGTTGAATATGTCATCGCGATTATTCTCGACGACTTGCGTCCCCGGCTGACACTCGATGCGCCTATCGATATTGACGCATGGTCGATGTGTCGCAAGGGCGTCAACACCGGCTCGCAACTCGACACGTTGACGCTGGGCATCCTCGGGTTTGGGCGGATCGGAAAAAAGCTCGGTCGCGTAGCGCACGCGGTCGGCATGAAGTTGCTGGTCAACGACCTGTTGCCCGAGGCGACGCTGCACGCTGCCGTCGAGTTCCCCTTCGAGTTCGTTGACAAGCCCACGCTCTACCGCGAAAGCGACATTGTTTCCATCCACGCGGATGGAAGGCCGTCGAACCATCACGTCATTGGCGCCGAGGCGTTTTCACAGCTCAATCCGCAAGGCATGCTGATCAACGCGGCGCGTGGCACGCTGATCGACAATGCCGCCCTGCTCGAGTGGTTAACCTCAACCGCCGACACCGGCGGGCGGGCGGTGCTTGACGTACACGACCCCGAACCCATTCCCGCCGATTATCCTTTCTGGGGTGTCGCGAACGTGCGCGTCCTGCCCCACCTCGCTGCCCGCACCTACACCGCCCTGCGCAACATGAGTTGGGTCGTCAAGGACGTCCTCGCCGTGCTGGAGGGCAAAACGCCGCAGTATCCCGCGTTCTGAGAATGGCAGGCGTACCTCAAAGCCCCGCAGATCAGGCAGCGAGCCTCTTCCGCTGCCGCCGAGGATCAGCAGCTACAGGCCGACCAACGCGGTCATTACGGGCGCCATCATGTAGCCAAGCGTCATGGCGTACAGCCGCGTGATGCGCCTGCGCGGGCCCGGAGCACTACCTGTCACGCGCCCTCACGCGATGGATTATACTCGCGCCATGGCCGGGTCATCGACGTGTTCGCCGTTGCCGATTGATCTGCTGATCTTTGGCGGCGGTATCGCGGGGTTGTGGCTTCTCGACGAGGCGTGGCGGTCGGGCCGATCGGTGCTGCTGGCCGAGACAGCTGCTCTGGGCACGGGGCAGACGATCGGTGCGCAGGGCATCATTCACGGTGGGCTCAAGTACACGTTCGAGGGCTTGATGACGGAGTCGGCCCGGGCCATCCGATCAATGCCGGATGTCTGGCGCGATTGCCTGGCCGGGCGACGTGAGCCGGATTTGTCGCCAACGCGTCTGCGCAGCGAGCATTGCTATCTCTGGCGGACCAGGTCACTGGCGTCGCGGGGGGGCATGATCGGTGCCCGCGTCGGTTTGAGGATCAGGCCGGTGAAGGTGACGCCTGAAGATCGGCCGGCGGTGCTGGGGAAGTGCCCGGGCGATGTCTTTCGGGTCGATGAGCAGGTGGTTGATTGCAGGAGCCTGCTCGAAAACCTTGCGACGCGGAACGGTCAGCGCCTGTTAAAGATCGATGCCGGCGCCATCAAATGGCAAGCCCCCCCCGTGAACGCTCCGCTCGCAACGGCGCGGGTGGTGACGCTGGGTGCGGGCGACAGGACCGTGACGTTGCAGCCGGCGGCGATGGTGTTCGCCGCCGGCGCGGGCAACGAGTCGCTGTGCAGCGCGGCCGGCATCCGCGATTGCCCGATGCAGAGGAGGCCGCTGCACATGGCCATGGTGCGCAGCATGCCGGATGGGCCGGCCTTGCCGGTCCTCAACGGCCATTGCACCAACGGCACGACCACGCATGTGACGGTCACCACGGACCGATGCGCCGACGGCTGCGTGGTGTGGACGGTGGGGGGGCAGGTTTCCGAAGGCGGCGTCAAGATGGAAGAACGCGAGCTGTGTCAGCACGTACGATGGGAACTGGAGGCGTCGATTCCCGGGCTGGACCTGAGAGGGATGGGTTTCGGATCCCGACGGGTCGACCGTGCCGAGCCGAAGATGAGAGGTGGTCGCCGGCCCGACGATGCCTATCATCGGCGATTTGGCGACACGATCGTGGCATGGCCGACGAAGATTGCACTGGCGCCTCGCCTCGCCGAGCAGATCATGGCCGAGTTGCCCGATGCGACAACGCCAGGCGCGGACGTGACACGGCACCTTGGCGGTTGGCCTCGGCCGACCGTTGCCACGCCGTATTGGGAGGCACGAACATCATGGATCACCGGCCTCTAGGTGAAACGGGACTGAAGTTGTCGGCGGTCGGTTTCGGCAGTTTCAAGATCGGTCGAAACGTCAAGACCAAATACCCCGGTGATTACTCGCTGCCGAGCGATCGTGCTGCGGATAATCTGCTCAACGAGATTCTGGACCTGGGGATCAACTACATCGACACGGCTCCGGCGTACGGACTGGCCGAGCAACGCATCGGGTCGGCGATTGGGCATCGACGTGACGAGTTCGTATTGTCTACAAAGGTCGGTGAGACGTTTGACACCGCAACCGGCGCTTCAGCTTACGACTACTCGGCTGAATCGGTGCGGACATCGCTCGAGAACTCGCTGAGACGGCTTCAGACAGAAGCGATTGACATCACGTTTATCCATTGCAACGATCGCGACCTGGAGATTCAGCGCGACGAGGGCATCGTCGATGCACTAAGGCAGGCGAAGGTTGACGGGTTGACGCGTTTGATCGGCCTGTCAGGAAAGACGGTCGCGGGCGCCCGGTTCGCGCTGGCATGGGCGGACGTGTTGATGGTCGCGTACCATGCTCGCGACCGGTCGCACGCCGGCGTCATGTCCGAGGCGCGTGAGCGTGGTATCGGCGTGGTGGTGAAGAAAGGCCTGGACTCGGGTCACCTCGAACCTGCCGAGGCGATACCATTCGTGCTCGAGCATCGCGCGGCCAGTTCACTTGTGATCGGCTCTTGCAATCTTGGTCATCTGCGCGCCAATCTTGCCCTTGCCGGCGCGGTGCAGCCATGACCAACACGGGCGACTGCCACGTTACCGTCAACCACCAAATACCGGCGACCATTCACCCCAGCCAATCCCAGCAGCGCAGGCGAGAGCTTGATCCTTCGACGATGAGGCAGCCCGCAAACCCCTGGGCCGGTGGAAGATCGAGCATCGACCAGCGGGCAAGTTCCTGTGGCCCTTCGGCACAGCGGCGCAGCACCGCGGGCTTGCCCGGCGTCAGTGAGACGGCAAAACGATCGAGCGCCATCAAAAGCCCATGCCCACGCGCCTTGATGTACGCCTCCTTTCGCGTCCAGCAGTTGAAAAACCCCGTGTGCCGCTGTGATTGAGGCAATGCGGTCAACTCCGCCACCTCTTCGGGCGCGAAAAATCGCCGGGCCAATCCCTGGTCATCAGCGTTGCGGTCGAGGTGCTCGACGTCAATACCCACTGCGCGTCCGCGGGTCACCGCCAGCACCGCCAGTCCGGCCGAGTCGCTCAGGTTGAATTGCAACTCGTGGCCCTCATGCGCACCGCCGAGCGCCGGCTTGCCGCGGGCTCCGTAGCAGAACGACAAATCCGCCGGCTTCGCGTCCAGATATCGCGCCAGCACATCGCGCATCATGCCGCGACGAACGATATACCAGTGGCGATGCTTGTCGAATCGGAACCGGTCGGCCCGCTCGAGTTCGTCGTCTGCCAGTGTGCGACGCAGGGGATCGATCTTCGAGACCTGGTCATCCACAAAGACGCGCCATATATGCACGTCGGTCGGATCCAGCGTTGCCCTCTGCGGCGGGCTGCGCCACGACATTTCCATGTCTTGCACCAAACGCGCCTCCAGTCATCCGGCCCGCCCCGGCACCCACGTTGACACACGCGATCGGGGGTGCCGCCCGGCGATGATAATCGACAACGGCGGTTGGCATGCAAATCGGCCGGGGCACCTGGATCGGTGAAAGTCGGGTGCCACCGCGTCGATGCGCTGCTGCCTTGCTCGGTTTGATCAATAAGGCCGGCTCGTCGACCGCAGCGTCCAGGCGGGTTTATCCCCACCGGCCGCTAATCAGTTGTGCGATGGCGTGCGCGACGCCGTGGCACCGATTGTCGGTCGTGATATGGTCGGCTACCTGCTTGGCGCAATCGACGGCGTTGCCCATGGCGATAGCGCAGCCAGCGTGCTCGAGCATGGTCACGTCGTTGATCTCGTCGCCGATGGTCACGATCTGTGACGATTCGATGTCCTGTTGTCGCGCGATCCACCCAAGCCCCCGCCACTTGTTGACGCCGGCGGCGAATATCTCGAGCACGAACATGGCGCCGTCGTTTTCCGGTCGGCCCACCGATTGGAAATAGTGCATGAACAGCCGGTCGCCGAATCGCTGTCGCAGGGCGGCGGTGACCTCATCAAGCCGGGGGCGCGACGCGACCAGCCCGATACGCAACGTGTGATGCAGGTCGTCAGCCGTCGGATCGGGCTGGTCGTGTGTGACGGCACCGCACTGGTCGAACCACCATCGGGTATTGTCCGACAGTTCGCCGCGGCCAGTGATCAGGTAATCGTGGCCCGCAAACTCCGCTTCACGAAAGACGAGAACCGCTTCGGGCATGTCGTAAAGAAACGTGACCACTTCGGCGGCGAGGTTCGGATCGATGGCCGACAGATCGAGTGATCGGCCGGTCTGCACGTCACTGATCGCGGCGCCAGTGACGAACACGCCGGCGCCGAGTCCCGGCACGTTACGCAGCATCGCGACCGATTCTCGCCATGCTCGGCCCGTGCAGGGAACGACGGCAAGCCCGGCTGACTGCGCATCGGCGATCGCGGCGCGGTTTTCATCGCTCACACGCGCGTCGTCGTCGAGCAGCGTACCGTCCAGATCAACAGCCAGAAGCCTGTAGTGCATCTATCCACTGTAGCGTGGCGATGCCGTGCGCTCTACAACAGCGGTGAAAGAAGCGCCGCCGTGCTGTTGCCATACCGTTGCAGGGCCGATCTTTGGCTCCACCGCTCAGGATCGACGGGCGTCGCGTCGCTGATGTAGCGGGTCTGGACAGCACGAAGTTCCTGCGTGATCTGTGGGCCGTACAGCAACACGCTCAGCTCGAAGTTGAGGTAGAAGCTGCGGATGTCAAAGTTGGCCGACCCGATAAGAGCAAAACCGTCGTCGACGGTGATGATCTTGGTGTGCAGCATGCCGGTTTCGTGCAGGTAGATATTGACTCCGGCGTCGAGCAGTGACTCGAAGTAGGCTCTGCCCGCGGCGCTGACGAGCGGGTGATCGCTTCGATGGGGGATGACCAGGTCCACCTGGACGCCACGCTGGGCCGCCATGGTCAGCGCGAGCATGGTTGGCTCGTCGGGTACGAGGTACGGGCTGGTGATGATGATCCTGCGCTGCGAAGCGTTGATGGCCGCGATCGCGACGTGCAGCAATGTTGCTGATTCACGAGCTGGACCGGTGGGTACGGCCTGCGCGGGGATCGAGCCGGTGGGTGCCAGGTCGGGCAGAATGTCGGGCGTTTCGAGGTTTTGGCCGGTTTCGAAAAGCCAATCCTCGAGAAAGACCGTCTGAAGTTGTGCGACGATCGGCCCGGTGAACCGGCCTGACAGGTCGATGAATCGCCCGGCGCGGCCGTGACCGAAGCCGGCATTGACGATGTTGCCGCTGCCGGCGTAGGCGGTGTACCCGTCGATGACCGTCAGCTTGCGATGATTGCGCAAGTCGAGTCGTTGCAGCCTGCGGCGCAGCAGGCGCACGGGCAGCGCCGGGTACGTTTCCACGCCGGTATCCCGAAGCGACCTGGCCTGGCCCCGTCTGCCGAAAAACTGGCGCGACCCGGCATGATCGGCCAGCACACGGCACCGCACGCCACGCCGCGCTGCGCGTCGTAACGCGTCGGCGACACGCTGGCCGGTGCTGTCGGACGCAAAGAGATAAGACATCAGGTGTACGTGCTGCTCTGCGCCGTCGATATCGCTGATCATCCTGTCGATGGCGCGATCATGGTCAGCCAGCAACTCGACGTCGTTGCCGCCGAGGATAGGCATGCCGCTGATGCGCTCGGCCTGGAGTATGACGCCATGCTGTGCCGGGTCGATTTCGGGGCGTAGGCCGTGCTCGCGTTGACCGATCATCCGGGTGTCGTCCTGCAGGCGTGCCGTCGCCTTGCGGTACAGGCGCACCCGCCGCTTGCTCAGCCGCGGTGCGCCGAGCAGCAGGTATACGATCAGGCCCAACTCGGGCAGGAGGAAGATCACGCTCAGCCAAGCCAGCGAGGTCGCCGGGGCAAACCGGCGGCGAAGAATCACCGGCACCATCACCAGCCGGATCAGCCACTGAATCCATATCCAGCTAAATGACATGAACGATCCTCAAGATCTGGGCGGTTGATGACTGTCGTTGCTCATGCCGCCGCCGCTGTACCTGACAACGCGCGGTAGACCAACGAGACCAAGTGGTCACAGATCAGGCCGAGGTTGACGTTGCTGTCCAACGCGCGTTCGGCGGTGGTGACCGCGTCGATCATGCCGACGTAGGGATCGAGCGCCGCTTCACTTCCGCTTGCATCGGCAGGATCAACGGTTTGAGCCACCTCGGTGATCCTGGTCTGTGCGTGTGTGGTCAGGATAGACCACATCAATCCGGCCGCTGCACGGTTCGCCGCGTCTTTCGATGCGTTTTCGTGTTGTTTGGTCCACTGCACTGCGAACGTGTCGATGCATTTGGCCATCTGCGCACCCAGATCGACTGGGTATCGGCCCTGCGGCATCGCGTCGAGCGCGGGCAACACGAGCTGGGCCCAATCGCAAAGGTTGTAATCGGCGGCCAACTGTGCCCGGCCGAAACTGCCGGCGGCGAACGTGACCAGCCACCGCCGCTGATCCGGATCGGTAAGCGACTCGTCGCGATGGCTGATCCAGTCGCTTACCACATCGTCCGGCAGCGGTGAAAACGCGACGCGATGGCAGCGGCTGCGCACGGTGGCCAGCAACTTCTCCTCGCGTGATGTCACCAGGATCAGGTAAGTGCCGATCGGCGGCTCCTCCAGTGTCTTGAGCAGAAGGTTCTGGCCCGTGGGGTTGAGCAGTTCTGCTTCGTCGATGATGAACAGCTTGTTGTGACGCAGGTGTGCTGCGCGGTACACCGGCCCGATCAGTGCCGTGCGCAGCACGTCCACCGGGATGGACGTCAGCTTGCGCTCACGAACGGTGCGATCGTCGCTGTAACGCGCCAGTTCCTTCGTGACGATGTGCAGGTCGGGATGGGTATTACCTTGCCCCCGCAGCAGTAGGCATGCCTGGCAGGCGCCGCACGCCGTGATGCCGCCGGCCAGGCCGGGCTGGCGATCATGGCAGAGCAGCAGGTGGGCGACGGCGACGGCGGTGGTGAACTTGCCCACTCCCGCCGGGCCGTGAAAAACAAAGGCGTGGTGCAACCTCTCGGCGCACAACGCTGATTGCAGCATCTCGATCGCCCGCTGTTGTCCGAGGATATGGTCCATGGTGTGGGGTGGATATCGTAGCACGTTCGGATAACAGGCGCGGCCGAGGCGGGTACAATCGAACAGGTCGCCACAGCAGGGCCGGAGCGCAAATCCCATGGAGGATCAGGGACAAACCGCGGGAACGAACAAGCACGGTCCCGGGCGTGCGACAACGCTGGGGATTGTGACCCTGGTGCTTCTGACCTTCGCGGCCGGTGTGCTGGTCGGGTACAGGATGAGCCGGCCACGCGTTTTAGGCCCGGCAGCAAACGTGGACCGCAGTCCGATTCCCCAGCCGGATGAAACGTTTGATCAGCCAATCCCGCCCGTGGTGCTTGGCGGCGCCGATGTTCCGCCCTTGGCGCCCAAAACTGATGAGCCCGTGGCCTGGCGTCAGGCGGGCAAGCACATGGGCATGACGATCACCGTCGAGGGCAAGGTCGTCAACACGCACAACACCGGTAAGGTCTGCTTCCTCAATTTCACCGAGGATTCGCGCAGCGGGTTCTACGTGATCCTGTTCGATCGGGTGCTTGACAGTTGGGAGAAACCCCCGCAGGACTTCTTTCTTGACCGCACGATCCGGGTGAAGGGCAAGGTATATTCGTACAAGGGTCGTCCGCAGATTCGCGTTGAACGTACGGACCAGATACTTCGCATTGATTGAACGGTGTCGTGGCTGCGAGTACGCTGGCGCCATGGCTGATGCGTTGACAACCAATTCCCATGCGGCCCGGGAATCACGGTCGGATCGAAACGGCGATGGTTTGGCGTACCGCATCACGTATGCAATACCACCTGTCCTGATAGCGGCACTGGTATGCACCTATTTCATCTCGCCGGCATTCTATCTTGAGTACGTGCTTGCCGAGCAACAGCGCGAGTATCAGGCGGTCGAATTGATTACCGTGTTGAGTGCCCTGCTCGGCAGCATGTTGATGCTGACGGCGTCGTACCGGCTGTGGCGTGGGTCCGGGCCGGTCGACACGGGTGTTGCCGGATGGCGCACGGGACGGGGTGGCGCAGCGATCATTGCCCTGCTGATGCTGGCGACCTTCTTTTTCGCCGGTGAGGAGGCCAACTGGGGACAGACCTACTTCGCCGGGCCCACGTCGGTTGCGGAAATTGGCGCGACGAACCTGCACAACACGATCAGCCTGCCCGTGCAATCACTGGGATCGGTGTTTCTGATCGTGATGTTTTTCGGGTTGCCGATCGCCTGGGCGTTTCGCCGACTGCTGGCGCTGCCCGAGGCCTGGGCGCCCGCCATCGCCGAGGGTCCGGTGATTTTCTGCATGGCGTGTGCGTTTGCGTGGAAAATCGTCAAAAGCGTTTATGTGTTGATGTTGGCCGGTGAAGCGAAGCAGGATCGGGTGTATATGCAGTTCATCGAGCAGATCAACGAGCAGAAGGAAATGCTGGTAGCCGTGGCGCTGTTGTTGTACGGCCTGTTTCGCCTTTGCGCCGTGGCTCGCAGCCTGTCCGTACCCGATGCGTCCGCTCGCTCATAGCCGCGCGTCGAACCCGAGGACCTTTTCGACTTCAACGCCGGCCGCGAGCAACTGGGCGTCGTGATTCTTGCGCGCGATCAGTTGTACGCCCAGCGGCAGACCACCGGTATTGAGCATCACGGGCAGCGTGAGCGTGGGTACCCCGGTGTAGGTCCACATCAGGCTCATGCGCGGGTCACCCGTACTATCGAGACCCTTCGGTGCCGCGCCGACGGCCGAGGCGCTGATCAGCAGGTCGAATTGATCTAACAGGGCGTCGAGATGTTTTCCGATTTCCCCGCGGTGCCGTTCTATCTGGCACAACGTGTCGGCAGTGACGGCTTGGCCGCGTCGGATCAACTCGCGCAGGTTGGGGCTGTAGTCTCGACCGTGTCGGGCAAATAGCTCGCGGTGGGATTGGGCGCACTCGGCTGCAACCAGTTGAACGTGATGCTCGTACGCCCGCTCAGCGCCATCTGGCAATTCGGTGGTTTGCGCGTCGTGACCCGCGCCGGTGAGGCGGGACGCGGCACGGCGGACGGCCTCGGCCATGTTGGTGTCCGGCGGTGCGCAGCCCATGTCGTCGATCACGCCGATACGCAACGGTGCTTCTACGCATTTGGGTTCCCCGGATGTCAGCCCGAAAAAAGCCGCCTGCGCGTCAGCCGCGTTGGCGGTAAAAAAACCCACCGTGTCCACGCTGGGCGAAAACGGAAACACGCCGTCAGTCGAGAGCGTGCCGTAGGTTGGCTTGTATCCGACGACCCCGCAGAAAGACGCCGGCCGATTGATCGACGCGATCGTCTGTGACCCCAACGCCATGCGAACCATGCCCGCGGCGACGGCGGCGGCGGACCCGCTGCTGGATCCGCCGGGCGTGTGCGCCACGTTCCACGGGTTGCGCGTCGGGCCGGGATCAAGGTAGGCAAATGTCGTCGTGATGGACTTGGCCATCACAAACGCGCCGGCCGCCAGCAGATCGTCGATGATTGTGGCGTTACGCTCGACCGGTCGTGTCGACGTGAACTGGGCGTTGCAGCGCGTCGGCGTGCCCGCCCAGTCGATGATGTCCTTGATCGCGATCGGCCAACCCGCCAGCGGCCCGGGCCTCGCCGCCGCGGCGCGTTGACGCGCCGATGCATCATCGAAATCGATCAACGCCTCGATCTTCGGCTGCCATTTTGCGATCGAATTGAATCGAGATTCGAGTTCATCCAAGTGGGTGCTCACGGATTGGTTGGGCCATGCGATTACGTGTAGGCCTTGCCCGTGGTATCGCCGTTGACGAGCCGGGCATCGACACTCAACTTGCGGCCCGGGTCGCTCGCCAGGTAGAGCGTCTGCGTCGGGAAGGCAAACTCGATCCCGGCCTCGCCGTAGGCGCGGAACAGTTTCATGTTCACTATCTGGCTGTGCGTCAGGTACGAAAAAAAGCCACGATCCGGGTCGCCTGCCATCTGGTACCAGTAATACGCGCGGATGTTGAGGCTGTCGGCATTCAGTTCGTTGAACGCGAGGCGCGGCGGGAACAGCTTCATGTCGAATCTACCCTGATCGACGACCTGCTGGTCGTGCAGTACATCACGCAGAATGTCGACCGCCTTTTCGATGCTGTCCGGCGGCGTGTCATAGGTGATCGTCACATTCATCTCCCGACGGATATACGGGCGGGCCGTGATGTTCTCAACATTATTGTCGATGAACTTCATGTTTGGCACGGACACCACGTGGCCGCTGAGCAGGCGGATCCGCGTCGAGCGAAAGCCGATTTCTTCGACCGTGCCGGCGTTGCCGTCGAAGCTGATGAAATTGCCAACCATAAACGGCTTGTCGAAAAACACGGTCAGTGATCCGAACAGGTTCTTCACCGAGTCCTGCGCCGCCAGTGAGACCGCCAGGCCCGCGATGCCCAGGCTCGCCAAGAAGCCCGTGATGTTCAGATCGAACACGTTTTGCAGCGCGACGATCAAGAAAACGATTACCAGAAAGATGCGCAGGGTCTTGCGCACCATCGGCACGACCATGTCATCGAGCTTGCTCTCGGTCTTTTCCGCCAACCGGCGCAGCGTGACGTCAATCACCTCGATCAGATTGAAGATGAACCAGCCGATGGCCAGCAGGTACAGAAGCTGGAATATCTTGCCGCGAAACTCGACGATCCCTTTTTCAATGTGAATAAAGTGCATTCCCACTGACAGCCCGGCGGTCAGCAGGAGCAAACTGGCCGGATTCGAGGCGTTGCGGAAAACCGTGGAGCGAATATTCCACCCCCACCGGTCGAGGTTGGTGCTGAGCCGGCGCAGCGACAACTGCACCACTTTGCCAGCCAGCAATCCACCGAAGATGGCGACCAACAGCGAAAGCCACTGCCACCACTGCGTCTTATCGAACGTCGGGCCGAGCGTGCCGATCAACTCGCCGCGGTCCTCGAGTGGAATGTACTGCGGCGGCAGGTCCGACATGCTGTCGTACAGTGCGTCGAGTTGCAAGATCGTCTGCGCCGAAAATTGCCACGTGCCGGGCGAGGTCTCTTCCAGGACAATCTGGCCCGCGGGGGCGTGGCCCAGCTTGTCCCATATCCACATGTGGGCCGCGGGCCGGGGGAAGAACACGAAGCGGCTCCATCGGTCGGCCTTGACCCGTTCCGGACCGGGCAATTCCTCCGGCAAGACCTCGCGCGTTCGGTCGATCACACCGATGAGCTTGCCGATCAAATCGAGATGATCACGGCGGTCAAGATCGCCAGCTTGTGACAGGTCCAACGCCTTGACGGCCCTCGCGATCGCGTCTTCCCGGCCGCGCAGGGCGGGGCGCTGCGCTTCGAGGAACCAGAGCATCGCGCCTCGAGGGCTGGCCAATGAATCCCACACCCATTTTTTGGCCGCCGCCGCCGGCGCGGCCTGTTCAGCAGGCTGCGCCGACGCAACCGCCGCGCAGCCAAAGATGATCGTGAGCCACCAGCAGGTTTTTCGCAGCATGTGTGTGTTCCCGCTCGGTCGGGTGCAGTGGATCAATTTACCGGAAACCGGCGGCCGCCGCGATGCATGGAGTCACTTCCCTTTTTTCCTGCTGGTGCCCGGGCCACGGGTGGCGCCCTGACGCGTTGCTTTCACGACGGCGGTGACGTCCGCGATGATCGCGGCCATGAGGCGCTTACCCTTCGCCGCCGAGGCCTGCGTGGCGTGGCCGATGCCGCCCCGCTTCGTGTGACGCTTCATGTCATATGGCACGAACGTGCCGACCAGGCGTGGGTCGTCCTGCTGCGGATCGTCACGGATCAAGGTCTTGCGCACCAGATCAGGGCGCACCGCCATGATGCCTGATGTCTCCATCTCACAGGCGTGTCCGACCACCTTGCGCGGCCCGGTCAGAATATTTGCGATCGAGTCGCCGGCGATGAACCAGTAATTGCCGCCGGCAAGATTGGCTTGGGGATATTCCCTGCTCAGCAGGCGAAGCGCCACCTGGATCGGGTCCAGATTGCCCCCGTGGCCGTTGAGGATGAAAGCCTTTTTGAATCCGTGCTCGAGAAGGCTGCGCAGGATCTGGCAGAGCATTTCAACGTACGTGTCCAGTTCAATCGACACGGTACCGGCAAAATCCAGGTGGTGGCTTGATGCGCCCGTCCACAACACCGGCAGCAGCAGCACGTCTTTGGGCAGGTTTGCTTCGACAGCCTCCGCAATCGTGCCGCAGAGGATCGAGTCGGTGAACACCGGCAGGTGCCGGCTGTGCTGCTCCAGCGCCGCGACCGGCAGCAGCACGACGATATCGCGCGACAGCTTGTCGACTTCGAAGGATGTCATTTCAGCAAGTTTCATGTGGTTTTGATCCTTAGTTGCTCAGCGATCACCTCGGTGAAGTTCTCGACGGGCGCTTTTTGCCCGGTCCACTGTTCGAACTGGGCAGCGCCCTGACGGACGAACATCTCGGTGCCGGGGATCGTGGTGCAGCCGTCGGCGCGTGCCTCGCGCAGCAGGCGGGTTTCGGCCGGGTTGTACACGGTATCAAATACGACCGTGCCGGGGCCCCAGCCCTTTTCCGGCTTGTTCGATTCGATCGGGGAATCGTCAATGTTCGGGTGCATGCCGACGGAGGTGCAGTTGATATAGATTTCGCAGCACGAATCGCAGATCTTTTCGAGTCGGGCGGGCACGACCTTGCCCCGGTTATCGGTGAATGCCGCGGCGAGCTTCTCGGCGTTGGCGAGTGTGCGGTTGTAGATGACGATGGTCGCACCGTAATGCGCGAACCCCGCCACGATGGCCCGGGCCGCGCCGCCGGCGCCGATGACGGCGACGCGCCGGCCGGCCATGTCCTCGCGCTTGCATTGCAGCGCGGCGCACACCGAATCGAGCGCGGCGGCGTAATCAGTGTTGCACGCATACAAACGCGAGAAATCGTTGCCGTCGCGCACGACCAGCGTGTTGGCGGCGCCGATCTTCTGGGCCAACGGTTCGACCTCGCCACCGGCGTCACGCACAAACTTCAACAGGTTCTGCTTGTGTGGGATCGTCACCGATGCACCGCTAAAGTGCAGGGGCGCCATGTCCAGCCAGGAGGTTACCGTCGCCTTGAAATGCTCGTACTCGGGTGGGATTGGCATGGGCAGATACACGCCGTTGAACCCGGTCCGATCGAACCCGCCGTTGTGAATAGCTGGGCTCATCGAGTGGCTGACCGGATACCCGATCACGCCAAACACCCTCGTCTCGGCGTCGATCGCGTCCCAGCGGTACCGCGTCTTGAGGTCCGCCACGGTCGGCTGACCCGACGCGGTGCCGCCGCCGGCATCGAGCGCGGCAAAGGTCAACAACGCGCCGAATTTCTTGGCCAATACGCGTGACGCCAGCCCCGATTCGCCCATGCACAACGCGATCGTCGGTTTGGTGCGTTGCAGCACGATCTCGAACGCCTCGATGTTGTCACGCAGCGACCGGCTCATCCAGGCAACCTTGATCACCCGGCACGCCGCCGACGCGGCCATCGCCTCGATCTGCTGATACAGATCGATCGGCCGTTTCTCGAAATCGTGTGTCGAAAGGATCAGGCCCGTGCTCGTCGGGCGCACCTGGCCGGGGTGATCGACGACAAGGTTGACCTTCTGGCGCAGATTCGCCGAGCTTTGGTACGCCGCCAACTCGACGTCGATGTACGCCGGCTGGCGCGCGCCCAGGCCGATCCGTTCGAGCAGGCTGATCCGCGTTTGCTCGTCACCGTCGAACAGCCCGCCCTCCGACGTCAGCCGACAGGTGATCACGCACGGCAATGCCGATCGCTCGACAAGCTGCACGACCGCCTCGGCGTCGTCGGTGAACTGATCAATGCGAAACTCGACAAGATCGGCCCCCTGCGCCGCGGCCCGAGCCGCGGCGGTCAGGCCGTGGTCGAGACTGTCCACCATAACCGCCACCGCCAGATGCGTCATGGCCGCTAGCGTACCGTGGCGGCGTCAGATTGCACACGGTAGCGGGTCCGGCAGTTTAGCCGTGAGCCAAAGACAATCGCGCCACCGGCCGGTTTGCCCGGCTATCGCGTTACCATCGATATTGGTGGGGTCCGAAATCTTCGCCGAACCAGGGTTTGCCGTAGCAGACCTGGCCGGGGGGGGTGGCGGCGTCGAAGAACACAAGGTCGTCGTCGGTCACGGTCACGTTGAGTGCGCCGAGGTTGTCTTCCAATTGCTCGTAGGTGCGAGGCCCAATGATTGCGCTCGTGATGCCCGGCTGCTGCATGCACCAGGCCAGGGCGAGCTGGCTGGGCGTGCAGCCTTTCTCGTCGGC
>Ga0310121_10001470_pt1 | contig 24056 bp, 26 predicted proteins | sample CB27_Tmax_986_MG_FD_203504 | JGI IMG/M metagenome (GOLD analysis project Ga0310121, IMG submission 203504) | Marine microbial communities from Western Arctic Ocean, Canada - CB27_Tmax_986 | ecosystem: Environmental > Aquatic > Marine > Oceanic | place: Canada: Western Arctic Ocean | collected...
TTGATCGAATTGATTCAGCGTTGCTTCCTGTTCCCGCCAGTCGAAATCGTGTTCCCAGTAGCCTAATAGTTCTTCAAGGTAGGTCCGGTCCGTTCCATAGTCCCAGCCGGTTCCTGCTATCTGATCAGGGAGTCGGCGTTGTGACAACCGAAGTCGAAGATCGACCAAAGTTGCCTCGGAGACATTGATCTCGAACGGGCGAATCGCGTCAGGATCAATGGGTTCATCTGCCTGCGATTGAGTGTCCATTGCGTCGGTTGAAGAATCGGAATTAGTCCCACCGCAACTGGTAAGACACAGGAACACTGCGAGAAACGGAAAAAGGTGACCAGTAGTTCGTTTTCTCACGAGACGATTATGCCATGGTCGCGCATCACAACTGGAATTCGCTGCGATAACGTCAGGACAGAGCCGTGGCTATAGATTGGGTCGATCCTGGTCTCTCTATGAGTGTCACGCACCACTAGGGGTGCGTGTGTTTCGTCATTCCATCCCACCCGGGTTTTAAGCGGCCGCGTTTTATTGACTGCTAATGGATTGTCGTTCTCGCTCGACCAGTTGCCGGCGCAGGATCTTGCCTGACGGGACTTTCGGAATTACATCGATGAATTCGACTTTCCGAACCTTTTTCTGAGGACTGACTCGTTCGGCAACATAGGCGATTACCTCATCAGCCGTCAGTGTGGCATCAGGCTTAACCACAACGAAGGCCTTTGGTATTTCTCCCGCTTCTTCATCCGGACTCGGAATGACAGCGACGTCGGCGACAGCCGGGTGAGACTGGATGATCCCTTCTAGTTCGGCTGGGGCAACTTGGAGCCCTTTGTATTTGATCAGCTCTTTGACACGGTCTACAACATAGAGGTAACCATCGTCGTCGGCTTTGCCGATGTCACCGGAGTGCAACCAGTTTTCGTCGTCGATCATGTCTTCAGTTGCTGAGGGGTTATTCAGGTAGCCCTTCATTACCTGAGGTCCTCGGATCCACACTTCGCCCAAGTCACCTTGAGTCGCGTCCGTGAGTGTGCTGAGGTCCACAATGCGATATTCCGTGTTTGGTAGGGCAGTTCCTACCGAGGCGACTTTGATCTCGCGCGCTTTAGGATTGATATGTGTGGCTGGACTCGTTTCGGTTAAGCCATAGGCTTGACGGACGACGACATTATTGCGCGTTGCGCAGGTCGTGGCGACCGATTCGGGAAGCGGTGCGGCACCGGACATGATGTCGTCTAGCGTGGACAGGTCGTAGCGGTCGACCACTGGGTGCTTGGCTAACGCGAGGACTAGCGGTGGCACCAGGTATGCCGTGGTGATTTTATGCTTCTGGATGAGGTCGAGAAACTGTTCAAGTTCGAATCGTGGCATTGTGACGACAGTGGCGCCGGCCCTGAGTGCATTGCACATGACCGCAGTCATGCCGTAGATGTGGTAGAAGGGCAAGATGCCCATCAGTACTTCGGTTTTAGCTGTTGCTTCCACTCCAAGAATCTGACTGAGATTAGCGACAATGTTGTAGTGGGTCAGCATCACGCCTTTCGACAGGCCGGTCGTCCCGCTGGAGTAAGGCAGTGCCACCAGATCTTCCTTGGGGTCGATTTCAATCTGCGGAGGTTCCCCAGCTATCATGAGTTCAGCAAACGGTGTCGCTCCCTCAGCTTCGCCGAAGACGAATATTTCCTTTATCCCTGTGTCCGCTATGGCTTCTCGAGCGGCTTCGAGAAACTGCGGGACGGTCACAAGGTACGTTGCCCCGGAATCCAGTAACTGCTGACGAAGTTCCTTTGCGGTGTAGGTCGGATTAATCGTTGTGTTGACGCCGCCCGCACTAGCGATGCCAAAGAAAGCAATAGCATATTCCGGGATATTTGGACTATAGATTGCAAAAACATCACCTTTGCTGAATCCACGCGCCGCCAGACCTGTCGCAGTGCGCTTGACTGCCGTCGTTAGCTGGCCGTAGGTGAGCGTGCGATTTGTGGGACCGTCGATTAGAGCTGGTTTGTCCGCCCATTGGTCGGTGTGTTCAAAGAGATAGGTTGGAAGCGATACTACCGGTATTTCGACATCTGGAAACGGGCTGCGATAGATCATGGGAACCTCGCCGTCGTTTGTGGATTCTCAACTAATACTGGTGCCACCATCCACCGGAATGATGGCACCGTTGGTGTACGCTCCAGCTCTCGATGCAAGATAGATAGTCACCCCAGCCATTTCTTCTGCTTTGCCAATCCGCTGAAGGGGACAGGCCTGTTCGATCGCCGGACGATGTTCTTGTAGGGCTTGCTCGGTCATCTTACTTTCAAAGAAACCAGGTGCAACTGCATTGACCGTGATCCACCGAGATGCAAGCTCGACTGCTAACGTTTTGGTTAGATGGTGCACTGCTGCTTTGCTAGCCGAGTACGCGAAAGTGGGCGTCGGCAAGATTGTTGGAACGTGGAGTCCGTCCATCGACCCGATGTTAATCACCCGACTCGGATCGTCTGGTCGACCGGCCCTCTGTAGCAGTGGCGAGATCTCTCTCGTGAGAAAAAATAATGCAGTCAGATTGAGGTTGAGGACTTTTTGGAAGCCATCTTCCGGATAGTCGATAAAGGCGGCACCCCAATTAGTTCCGGCGTTATTGACAAGGATATCCAGTGAGTCCTCTCTCGTCTCAAGCTCATGGACGAGTAATCTCCGACCCTCAGTCTTGGTGATATCGGCCGAAATGGCATGACACGGGCCGAGCGAAGAGAGCTCAGCAGCCGTTCGCTCGCATGACTCGGCTTTCCGTGACGTAATGTACACCCGCGCACCAGACCGAACGAACCCTTCGGCGATCATACGCCCGATGCCTCGAGAGCCACCGGTGACGAGTGCGACTTTACCAGACAGCGAAAAAAGTGTCGTGGCGTCGATGCTAGTCATCTTCGAGAGGCATCATTGTAGACCAGGAGTGTCTCAACTGTATCGGTTGTCGATGTTCACCCAGAGTGTCGGTTTAGAGGTGGTCCTAGCTAGGATGGGCTATGATTTTTTCTGCGACGGAATATCCGAGTATTTTGAACGCTGTCGCGGGGCACTAATTAGGTCTGCGAGCGGCGATCAGAACTCGAATGTGCGTAAATGACACCGAGATTGCGTCCAGTTCAGATTCCGGAAGACGAAGCGCACGACGTTTCCGTGGCTCTGCGTACTGCGCAGGGTGCGTTTGGTATCGAAAACGAATCGCCGACAAATTTTCTTAAAACGCTGGTTCGGCATCCGCCAGCAGTGGCTGGTCTCGTTCCGCTTGCCCGTTACATCACCCGACAGTCGAGTATCCCGCCGTTCGATCAACGCCTGTTAGGGCTTCGTATCGCTTGGCTATGCCAGTCGCAGGTCATATGGGCAGAGCAAACTGCCGCCGCTCGTGCTGTCGGCTTAGGCGATCTCGAATTTAAACGTCTTGCCCACGGACCCGGTGCTGAGTGGGATGGTCAGGGCTCAGCCGTCCTTCGCGCAGCCGACGAGATTTACAGCCAGTCTTGTGTAACCGATGTGACCTGGACAGCGTTAGAGGCTGGCTATAGCACGAGGCAGATCGTAGACATCATCTTTACCGTCGCCGAGTACCTGATGTTGCCAATGTTGGCAAACAGTTTTGCGATACAGCCGGATGCACGTTTTACAGACGCGAGCGTTCCGGTGACAGCTCTTGGTCGACGGGGCCGACCGGAACGCGGTCGACCTGGGCGCCTGACGGTCGCTCGTCTTGATCCCGTACCGCCAGAGGATCGCACCCCTGACCAGTGTGCACTACTTGACCCTGGAGGTACCGGTCAGCCGGCCATTAATCTGTTTGCAACCCTTGTTCGATTTCCTGACTTCTATCAAGCGAGAGCGGCGCAGTCGACCTATATTCGTACAGCGTCCACTTTGTCCGGTCGCGTCCGTGAGATGCTTATCTTGCGTATGGGGTGGTTGTGCGAGTCTGAGTACGAGTGGGCGCAACATGCCCCAATCGCGCGGCAAGAAGGTCTCTCGATTGACCAGATTCGAAACATTACCCTCGGTCCGAATGCCCCCGCTTGGAGCCGGCTCGATTCTGCTTTGCTTCGCGCTAGTGACGAACTGTTTCGTGACGACACCATCTCTGATGCGACGTGGACCACGCTAGCTGGGTCCTACACGGAGCCTCAGTTGATCGATGTTGTGATTACCGTAGCCGGCTATCGACTGGTGTCGGTGGTGTTGAACTCGATTGGTGTCCAGATTGAACCCGATACCAAAGGGTGGGCGCAGTATCTGGTCTCGGATCAAGCGAGGCCATACTCACCGTAATTATCCGCGCACGGGTGGCTCTGTCCGGTTCTAGTCGTTTGCGGCCGCTCGACGGTGTTCCTGATATTCGTCCAAGAGATCAAGTTGGGCCGACTGGGGATGCACTGCTACTTCGGTTTGGTCGCCAAAAATCATCACGTGACCGCTCGAAGCGTCATACGGTGACCAGGTCCTGCTGTCAGATTCGTTCGGGTTTCCGGTTTTTGCGAAGTTGGTCCACGCGGTTGCCATTCGATCGGCCAACTGGTGGTCGACGTCATCAAACTCTCGGTTGATATTTGGCGGCCAGGGCGTGAGACCAAGGTTGTCGAAGGCGTAAATTGTTTCGGCACCGTGGAATGCGCCGAGGTGACTTTGCGGACCCGGCGTACGTCGGGTAAAGAAATAGAGGTAAGCGTCTGATGAGACGGTCGTCATCATCCGGGCCCACGTTCGCATTTCCCAGTTAAACCTCACGTCCGACGCGCTGTCGATACTGGCTTTGCGGGCCGATTCGTCATCGGTCGCGGGGTAGACTTCAAAGTGTTGGTCGGCGAGGTCTCCAAAGGTGTCATGAATCTGCGTTTGATGACTAGCCAGATCGACCGGGAGTCTGCCTGCTCCGAGTGACGACATTTCGTCTGCATTGGCTCCAACCATCACAGGGATGTCGTGTTGGATTCCGGCCGCGAACGTGTCGTAAATGCTTTGCTCGAGTACCCACCCGTCAACGTTTTCTGAGGCGCGGAAGCGTTGGTCGCTGCTGGTCATGAAATCCAGAATTTCGTCGACGGTAGTGCGACGCATAAATTCCAGTTCGACTGGGACATCCTCGCCGAGTTCCATGGTGAGCCGTTGATTGTTGGCTAGCATGTCTTCGATAAATGACGCCCCGATAGTTTCTGCTGATGGACCCATGACGGAGGCATCATGCAGGCGAGGAGTGCCCTCAAATCGACCACCACTTTGTCCGATTGCTCCGTGAAAAAGATCGCGTGCCAGCGGGGACGCTTGAAGGGTGTTGACGCTCCAGGAACCAGCGGACTCTCCAAAAATTGTTACTCGTTCTGGAGTCCCGCCAAATGCGGCTATGTTTTCCCGTGCCCATTCCAACGCTGCAATTTGGTCGAGGGTGCCGTAGTTGCCGGACGAATTATGTTCGCTCTCAGTGGTCAACAGCGGATGGGCAAGATAGCCGAAGGGGCCGAGTCGGTAGTTGATTGAAACGACGACGACGCCTCGAGTGGCCAGTCGATCACCTCGATATCCAGCTAGCGCCCCGGTGCCACCGTTAAGGCCGCCACCGTGGATCCATACCATCACCGGAAGGCGATCGTCAGCAGTTTCAGCAGCCGTCCAGACGTTCAGGTAAAGACAGTCCTCATCAATTGAGTCAGCACCGGTTCCGTACAGATGGCCAGCGGGACGCAGTAGCTGCATACACCCTGGTGCATAGCTGTCGGCAGCTTGGATTTCCTCCCACGGCTCAACAGCCTGTGGTGGACGTCAACGCAGTTGGCCTGTCGGGGCGGCAGCATACGGAATTCCGCGATAGACCGCTACCGAAGGCTCAATGTCTGAGATGGTTCCGCTGATCATGCCACCTGTCACGGAAATGACGTCGCCAGTCGCGCCTTCGTCACCAGCATCGGTTGGGTCTGTTGCTTCGCCACCGCAGGCTATGACGAGTCCAAGATATGAGACCATCACCACGAGACCGTACCGTTTCACATTGGTCGTCATCAATTTCCCCTGGGAAAGATCTTCTTGGTTTCGACCACGTCATAATGTTCGAAGACCCCATGGATCATATAAGGGTCTTTCCCGAACGTCGCCCGAGCCGATTCAAGGTCATCCGCCTCAATAATGATTAAGCTGCCAGCCATGTTCCCGTCATCGTCTAAGACTGGTCCACCATATTGGATGCGTCCGGCAGCGTCGAGTTGTGCCATGTGTTCGAGGTGTGCGGGTCGGTGAGCCATGCGCTGGTCCAAGCCATTCTTCCGGTCTTTAGCGATCAACGTATACAGCGGCATAATTTAATTCTCCAAACAGGTTTCTTGGATTGTATGAAAGCCTACAACGAAAAAATGCGTTCGGCATTCTCTTGATAAATCTTCCGCCGGTCGGCATCGGACACGGGAGCCTCGTCCATCCATTCGGTGCCCCGTTCACTGGAAGCAACCGGCGAGTCGCCGCCAACGGCATCCATGGCGGTAATTCGACCGTCCCCTAAATCATAGAGGGTTCGGACCGTGTCATTCACCACGTAAGGCGGGGGGGGTAGACCGGGCTCTCGATCAGGATCACGTTCGAACAACGCCCTGCGGGCGTCTTGTACTTCAGGAATCGTGAATGTCTCTTCTATTGCAATACGCTGGAAAGCCAAAGCATTCGTATTTTGAGCCTCAACTCTTCGTGTGACGGCAAGCACAGATGACGTCAGGAGGGTGTTTGTCAGAAACGTCCGCCTACTTTTGTCAACCATTTTGGGTAAGTCCACCTGCATTGTATGTCAGGATTATCGCGTCATGGCCGATCTTGCGACGTCCGGCGACCGTAAGGTGATTTGGTCTTGGTGTCTCTACGACTGGGCCAATTCGGCTTTTACCACTCTCGTGGTGACGTTCGTGTATTCAGCGTATTTTTCACAGACATTTGCCGATGACCCTGGTCGAGGCACCTTACTCTGGTCACGCGGGGTGACGGTGAGCGCTTTGTTGATTGCGGTGTGTGCGCCGCTGGTCGGTGCTCTTGCTGACCAAGGCTATCGCCGGCGCTATTTCATTGGTTGTACGGTTCTCTGCTGTTTGATGACAGCCGTCTTGGCCTTTATCCGGCCAAGTGCTGACAACGCCGTTCTTATTGCGATGTTCGTTTTTGTCATCGCGAACGTTTCGTATGAGCTCGGCCTAATCTTTTATAACGCATTCCTTCCGGAGGTTGCTCCTAAGAATCGAATCGGCCGGGTATCCGGATATGGATGGGGATTGGGTTACGCTGGCGGGCTTGTCTGTCTCGCGGTGGCGCTCCAATTTGTGACTGGGGATCCACCACCGTTCGGCGTCAGCACCGTTGAAGGGTTTAATGTCCGAGCGACCAATCTTCTTGTGGCTACCTGGTTTCTCGTGTTCAGCATTCCGAGTTTTCTATTCGTCGGTAAATCTGATGTTAACCATCCTGGGGTCGATCTCGGCGCGGCGCTTACTAAGCTCAAGCGGACGTTTTATGACCTTCGCCGTCATCGTCAAACGATGCGATTTCTCGTCGCACGCCTCGTCTATAACGACGGCTTGGTCACCATCTTCGCATTTGGTGGGATCTACGCAGTTGGTACATTTCGCTTCACGATTTCCGAGGTCATGATGTTTGGGATCGCCCTGAACCTCGTAGCGGGTCTTGGTGCCTTTCTATTTGGATTCGTTGACGACCGGTGGGGTGGGAAGAAGACGATCATGTTGAGCTTGGTGTTTCTGGCGCTGTCAACACTGCTGGCTGCGGTCGCGCAAACCCGTCTGTGGTTCTGGGTTGCTGGCATTGGAATTGGGTTTTTTCTGGGTCCGAATCAGTCGGCGAGCCGGTCTTTAATGGGGCGGTTTGTTCCGAAAAAGCACCGGTCTGAGTTTTTCGGATTCTTTGCGTTTTCTGGAAAAATCACGGCGTTTGCCGGACCGTTGCTTCTCGGAATCTTGAGTGACGTATATTCCCAGCGGGTCGGTGTTGCCAGCGTGTTGCTGTTTTTTGTTGTTGGGGGAATTCTGTTGCTTCGGGTTGACGACGGGAGGGATGAATGGAGCGGGTCTGCATCTGGTGGGGGTGCACATGCCGCGTAATCTCTTCAATCTCACGGACAAGGTGGCTGTTGTGACGGGCTCTACGAGGGGTATCGGTAAAGCCATTGCAGAAGCCCTGTCGAGTTGCGGAGCCAAAGTTGTTATTTCGAGCGGCACGGCATCGACGTGTAGTGACGTCGCGGAGGCTATTCGCCATGGTGGTGGAGAGGCAGTGGCGATTCCGTGCAATGTGTCGCATGAGGCTGAACTGGACGTGCTTGTTCAACGCACCATGGACGAGTGGCAACGTATCGATATTTTGGTGTGTAACGCTGCGGTGAATCCCCATTACGGTTCGATGGCTGAGGCATCAGGTGCCGTGTTCGACAAGGTCATGGATACGAATGTCAAATATGTTGCGGGACTCTGCCATCGCGTCATTCCGCAGATGGCCGCTAGGAAGGATGGAGCCGTCATTGTCGTGTCCAGTATTGCCGGGTTCCGCGGATTCGACAAACTGGGCGTGTATGCGCTGTCGAAGGCTGCCGAAATGCAACTGGCGCGCAATTTGGCGGTAGAGTGGGGACGTGACAATATCCGCGTTAACTGTTTGGCCCCAGGGTTGGTGCGGACTCAGTTTTCCAAGGCGCTTTGGCAGGACACAGAAACTCTGCGTCGGACCGTGGCCTCGCATCCACTCGGACGGATCGGAGTACCAGAAGACGTCAGCGGAGCCGCGGTGTTCTTGGCTTCGCAGGCAGATAGTTTCGTGACGGGGCAGACAATCGTGATCGATGGAGGAGTAACGATCGCTTCGGGTTGAGGGTGTCGCATCCCAGTGATGCTGAATCTAGGATGATAGAGTAGTGATGCGCCGTAGTTGAACGGATTGATGTATGTGAACGAGTAATTCAGAGCTGAGCTACGGGGTTCGTGTAACCCTTTAACGGAAGCGTCGGAGATACGATGAGTATTGAATTTTACCAAATCATCCATTTTTTTTCGGTCATCATCTTGACCGCTGTTACGTTCTGGGCATTAGCATCACCGCAGCCTGAAAATAGGCGCCGGGTGATGATGTTTTCAGGCATTTTTGCGCTGCTTGCTCTGGTTAGCGGGTTTGGCATGTTGGCGCGTCTCGGGCTTTCGATGATGCAAGGCTGGGTCTTCGTAAAATTGGCGTGTTGGTTGGGCTTTACGGCGGTGACGAGTCTAGCGTATCGACGCTCCGAGGGGCAGAGACGGCCACTGGTACTCTTGACAGTGGTTGCAGTATTCCTAGCTGTCTATATGGTCGTCACGAAGCCGTTTTGAGGTCACCCTCACTGTTGATGATCGCCGTGCCCTTATTAGCCAAAGCGTCGATTTGTGGTCCGAGAGCAGCGAAGCGGGGGTCTTGCGTCTGGCCACGAAGAAACCGGATGTAAATCTGTTGCAGAATTACGACTAACTTGAATACCCCAAACGCGTAGTACCACACCACCTTGCTGACATCGAAACCCGTTTGTTCGGCATATCGCTGAACCACTTCACGGCGACTGAGAAAGCTGGCTTCGTGGCTGGGCATGGCAGTGGTTTTTCGCCATGGTTCTGGATCGTTTGGTTCCACCCAGACATTGAGCAAATATCCTAAATCCATCAGCGGATCACCCCGTGTGGTCATGTCCCAATCAAGTAATGCCGTTGCGCGGGTCGGATCGGTCGAACTCAGCAGGATGTTGTCGAGTTTGTAGTCGTTGTGCAGGAGCGTGGTCACATGCGAGACAGGGGGGTCATTGGCTAGCCAGGATATGAGCCTATCGACTGCTGGCAGTTCTTGATTTTTGGCGGTATGCCAACGCTGAGACCAGCCGGTCAACTGGCGATCGACGAAACCTTTAGGATTCCCAAGATCGGATAACCCTACATCGGCCGGGTCGACCTTGTGCAGGGTGGCCAGTGTGTCCACGACCATGGTGCTGAGGCTTCGGACGGCCCGCGTATTGCTCCTGAGTGCTAACGGAAGTTCTGTTCTGATAACAAAACCCGTTCGTCGTTCCATGACGTGGAAGTCGACACCGAGTACCGATTTGTCTTGGCAGAGTGCGAAACTTCTTGGCGCAAGAGGGAAGGCGACGCCCAGTCGACTAAGTACATGATGTTCTCGAGTCATATCGTGCGAGCTTGGCGTCACCGGACCGAGCGGCGGCCGACGTAGCACATATTCCGTAGTATCAAAGCGAACTAGATAAGTGAGATTCGCGTGTCCACCTCCGAATTGGCGCACGGATAAAGTGCCTTCCGTCGAGGGAAGGTGTGCTCGTAGCCATGGCTCCAAGCGCGTCAGGTTCAGGGCCTCTTCAGCTCGGACGTTAATCAACTCTGGGTCGTCTCGCATTTCGATAGACGGGAAGAAGTCCCCCATATAATACGCGCGACCGTGGAGGTAATTCGATGGGGAGAGTGACTGGACTTACTGACCTGGAAGCGCTGGTGGGCACGGAATTAGGGCCCAGTGGGTGGGTAACTGTCAGCAACTAGATGGTCACAGGTTTCTCGGACGTCACCGGAGACCGTCAATGGATTCACTTAGATGTGGAACGGACCCGAACTGATTTTCCAGGTGGGGTCCCGATTGTTCCTAGTCTTCTGACGTTGTCGGTTGGTTTTGAACTCGGTCATGGACTCTTGGACTTACGTGGTGCTTCGAGAATCATCAATTACGGATACGACCGTGTGCGTTTTCCTGAATCTGTACCGGTGGGCACTCGAATCCGAGCGACGCAAACTTTACGGTCGATTGAGCGCACGCGTCCGAATGCGTTGCGCCTGACAAGTACGTTTGCGGTGGAAGGTGAGGGACTGACGAAACCAGTGTGCGTCGCTGACGCGGTCGTGCTGGTTTATGAATAAGACTGTTATTTATTAAGTTCCCACTTGGCGACGGCCTGTCGATGGACTTCATCTGGTCCGTCAAACAAACGGGTCGCTCTCGCCTGAGCCCAGGCCGCAGCAAGACCGAAGTCATCGCTAACTCCTGCGCCGCCGTGGATTTGAATTGCCCGGTCGATTACGCGTTGGGCCATATTGGGCGCGACGACCTTAATCATGGCTATTTCCGATCTCGCCGATTTATTTCCGACGGTATCCATCATGTGTGCGGCCTTCACGGTCAGGAGTCGCGCTTGCTCAATTTCGATTCTTGAATCTGCAACGGCGTCCCGTACTACGCCCTGTTCCGCCAGTGGTTTACCAAAGGCGACTCTGGAACGCGCCCGGTCACACATGGCTTCAAGAGACCGTTCGGCCAAGCCGATCATTCGCATGCAATGGTGAATGCGCCCCGGTCCAAGACGACCTTGGGCGATTTCGAAACCGCGGCCTTCGCCGAGGAGGATGTTGGTTTTTGGCACGCGCACATTGTCAAACGCGACTTCCCAATGCCCATGAGGTGCGTGGTCGTAACCGAACACCTTGAGCGGTCGAACCAGTGTGACTCCTGGCGTGTGCCTCGGTACTAGGAGCATGGATTGTTGACGGTGTCGTTCAGCGGACGGGGACGTCTTGCCCATGAAGACGAACAGTCGGCAGTCCGTATTGCCGGCACCTGAGATCCACCATTTTCGACCATTAATAACGTAGTCATTGCCGTCGACTTCGATACTGGCGCTGATATTCGTCGCATCTGATGATGCCACTTGGGGTTCGGTCATGGCGTATGCCGACCGAATCCTGCCTTGGAGCAAGGGTTGCAACCACTCTTTTTGTTGATCGTCTGTGCCGTAGCGAATCAGGACTTCTATGTTTCCCGTGTCTGGCGCCGAACAATTGAACACTTCGGGTGCGATTGGCGATCGCCCCATGACCTCGCAGAGAGGGGCGTATTCCGCATTCGTCAGGCCGGCGCCGGAATCACTCTCGGGGAGGAATAGGTTCCACAAGCCAGCAGCCTGAGCTGTGGATTTCATGGTGTCCATGATCGCTGGAGATTTCCAGCGATCATCGCCTGCCTCAAGCTGGTCAAAATATGTAGTCTCATTGGGATAGACCACGTCCTCCATGAAGGTTTGTAGTTTTGCCAGGAGGGTCGAAACTTTTTCTGAGATTTCAAGGCGCATAACCAGCTCAGATTATAGTCGGCCGTCAATAACTGAGTAGTCGGTTGTTCGGCAGATTGTGATACTTGACCATTTGTTCTGGTAACAAGGTTCAATCTGTGGCTTCCCTAAGATAGGGGATCGTTTGAGGGCCTTCTGGGAGAACGCAAAGCCTTGCATTAGGTCCACTGCGAATGAGCTGGTCCCGCACTGCAACGTTGACATCATCGATCGGGAACAGATGTGCTGCTTGCACTTCCTGGCGTTTGAGCCCATCCGTCTTCAGGAAGATTTTGGCACTCGTCTGAATCTGGGCTTGGACTTGCACCTCCCATTGGTCGTGACGCCGATATCCCGGTGTTGTAATCATCTGTAGGAGTTCGTCTGGTGTTTGGCGCTCCGCTAGGATCTTTTGGTACTCACCGTGTGAGGGAATTCCGTCCGAGCATTCTGACGCACAGATGATTGTCCCGCCTGGTTTAACGACCTGCGCGGCAGCTGAGATGCCTTTGATTGTCTGATAAAGATTCTGGTCGAGTGGATATCCACTGTTCGTGGTCACCACAACGTCGAACGGTGACGCGAATTCCTGCATTGCCGTTTGCTTTACTGTTTGACACATCGTGCTGTGTACTGTCAAAAGGTCTCCAGCTCTAACACTTGTGATGTCCCGGTCACGATTAATTGCGACATCTACACTGAAATGCACGTCGCTCATTAGGGCAATTGTTCGGATCGCGTCGTGAATTGGATTGCCATTCGTGATGCCCCACCGGGCGTTCGGATCACCAATCATTTCCGCATCATGGAGTCGCATTGTTGTTTCAAGGCCGGCTAGCCCTGGAGCTACCATTTTGGGCCCACCGCTGAAGCCGGCAAAGAAATGTGGTTCTACAAAGCCGGTTGTTATTCGTACATCGGCATCTAGCCACTGCGTATTCAGCCAAACTGGTACATTCGGTTCAACGTCCGGTAGCTGTCGTAGACCGCTCTGGTCGAACGCATCATGATTGACGACTCTCAATTGATTGACGAGGTGTGTGCCGAGCATTTCTCGTAATTCTTCTGTCGTGGTGGGACGATGGGTTCCAGTGGCGATAAGTACGACGATGTTACTGGTCGGAACGTGTGACAGTTCGGCGAGTATTTCCGGTAGTACCGTGTGGCTCGGCATCGGCCGTGTGCTGTCGCAGATAGATATCGCCACAGTCTGGTGTCGTTGCACGAGTTTCCGCAGAGGAAGCGTTCCAACAGGGTTGCGAAGCGCGTGTTGAACGGCCTGTGATTGATTCGGTAGTCCGTCAAGATAGGTGGGTTCAAGCACTGTCGTTTGGTCGTCCGGGCAGTCTATTTGTAGACGTCCCCGACCGTAGGCAAGGTTGATCTTCATTCTTCTTTACCTGAGGCGCTGTGTTAGTTCCCTGTCTTTCGTTTCATCGACGACTCGAGTCGCATACGTTACTCGAGGTCGCTGAAGCCTTTTCCGTCCTGCGCAAGTTGTTGCAAGAGGGGCGCTGGTTCCAGCCATTCCCCATGTTCTTCGTGCAGGCGTTTCATAGCGTCGTAGACCGTGGCTAAACCAAGTCGGTCCGCCCAGAACATGGGTCCACCCAGATATGCTGGGAACCCGTACCCATAAATCCACACGACGTCGATATCACTGGGCTGCAAAGCCACACCTTCTGCCAGGATCTTGGCGCCTTCATTGATGAGCGGATAAAAGCAGCGCGAAATAATGGTTGAGTCATCGATCGATCTTCTGACGATACCAAGCTCGGCTGACACATCGCTAATGAGTTTGTCGATGATTGGGTCGACGATCGGTGTACGACTGGCAGGTTCATATCGATACCACCCAGCTTTCGTTTTTTGACCAAACCGCCCGAGTTCACAGATTCGGTCGGCGATGGGGGAGTATCGGAGGTGGGCAGGTCGATTCGCCGCCTGATGTTTTCTAATTTGCCACCCAATATCGAGACCGGCGAGATCGGCCATTTGAAACGGTCCCATAGGCATGCCGAAGTCATAGATCGCCTTATCGATCTGGACTGGCAGAGCTCCTTCCTCAAGTAAGAAATCCGCTTGGCGACGATAGGCGTAGAGCATACGGTTACCCACGAAGCCGTCACAGACGCCAACAAGGACCCCTACTTTTCCGAGGCGTTTTGATAATTGCATGACAGTGGCAATCGTTTCTCTCGACGTCTCCGTGCCGCGGACATTTTCCATCAGTCGCATGACGTTGGCCGGACTGAAAAAATGCGTGCCGATGACCTTGTTTGGGCGCTTCGTTACGGCTGCGAGGTCATTGATGTTGAGGGTTGAGGTGTTTGTGGCCAGAATCGTTTCTGGTTTGCACGTTCTGTCGAGTGTCTGAAATACCTGTCGTTTAGCCTCGAGGTTTTCATACACTGCCTCAATCACGATATCGACGTCATGCACGTCGTCATAGTGCAGTGTGGGTTTGATTCGCGCCATCCGCTCGTCCAGACCGGTTTGAGACAGTCGTCCTTTTGACAGAGTGGTACTGTACGTGTGGTGAATAGCGTCGAGTCCTTTGCGCAGTGATTGCTGGGAAGTCTCAAGCACAGTAACCGGAATTCCAGCATTGGCCAGTGTCATGGCGATTCCAGCTCCCATCGTGCCGCAGCCGATGACGGCGGTGCTTTCGATGACCGTTGTCGGTGTGTCTTTGGGAACGTCCTTTATTTTTTTGGCCCGGCGGTCAGCGAAGAAGACATGGCGTTGAGCCTTTGCCTGGTCAGATGTCACGAGTTTCTGAAAGATTTGTCGTTCCTTTTGAAGTCCATCTGAAAACGGTAGCGTAACGGCCGCTTCGATACACTCGACACAGGCATAGGGCGCTTCAAAGCCGCGTGCCTTACGAGCCATTCTTGTTCGAAAATCGGCAATGACTGACGAATGATCCTTCTTAAGTCCGAGATGCGCATCAAGGTCTCTTGTTCTTCGGACCGCGTTCGTTTTGCCAATTAATTTTCGGGCAAAGGTAACGGCGGCAACACCGAGGTTGTCCTCGGTAATCTCGTCAATTACACCAGAGGCGAGGGCCTCGTGAGCTGGCACCAATCGGCCGCTCACAATCATGTCAAGTGCACGTTCGAGGCCGACAAGCCGAGGGAGTCGTTGCGTGCCTCCAGCGCCAGGCACAAACCCTAGCGTGACTTCAGGAAGTCCAAGCCGAGTGGTTGGCGAAGCGATTCGATAATGGCAGCCCAATGTCAACTCGAGACCGCCACCTGCCGCCACGCCGTGAATCGCCGCGACGACAGGTTTTAACGAGTTCTCAAGATCATCGATAATTCGTGGCAGGTTAGGTGTATCTGGAGGAGGAGATTGGTTAAATTCGCTGATGTCAGCGCCGCTACTGAACATACGACCGGCTCCGATGATTACGAGTGCTTTGTATGTGGCATCCTGTCTGACTTGGTCTAGTTTGTGTTTGAGAGCGTCGCGTACTTCAAAACTCAGACTATTGACCGGTGGATTGTCTAGCGTAATGACAGCGATGTCTTCCTGCTGAGTGAGTGTGACTATTTCAGACACTTCTTAATGTTCTTTTACCATTGAGGTTGGATTAACGGAGCAGTTGGTTGCTTCGAGGTAAATGGATGTCGTGGACAAAATGAGTGTTACGGAAACGCGCTTGTTCTCGGTCATCCACTTTTCGTTGGTAGGTCCTGCTGGATAAGCGCGTGCACGATTGCTTGGAAGTTGTTTTGTGCTTTAGATCGTATTTCGGCATCGGTCGCGTCTTGAATCGGGTGTGCCACATATGCGGCTTGTCTGGCGACACCCGACATTCCCAATGCTGACGCCTGATATTCGGCTGCATTCACAAATTCAGACGTAGCTACCATGACTGACGGAATGCCACGAGACTCATAGTCGACCAGGTCATGCACACTGCATGACGTACATGAGCCTCAATCGGCAAGTGCTTGGATAACGCCCGAGCAACGACGGATGATTTCTAGCCTAAAGTCGCGAGGACTGGGCTTGGTGAAAGTTGGTTTTCGCAGGCGAATCACGTTCACCTCCGGAAACTGTTTGTGAAGAAGAATTTCAAGTTCGTCGCAGAATACGTCGCCGCGCGGTTTTGAGATATCGATGACACCCACAGTGCCAGTGAGAGTGGTCGGGCGCGGAGCCAGGACCCTTACCAGCGGGTTTATTTCGTCAGTCGGGTCTAGGATGGTCAGGCTATTTGGTTGGCTCACAATCTAGGTTTCCTGACTTGGAGTTGCCTGCGTGAGTATACGTCTCACAGACTTAGAACACGATTTGTTTCGTAACGGACGTGGACCCGGCGTCCCCAGATGCCCACCCACCAAGGACCGCGGATAATTTACCAGCCGTTCCTCCGGCAACCACGATGATAATGTCGTCTGCGCGTGCAAATTTTGGCACCTTACGGGTGCGTGCCTCCGGTGTCGGTTGGCCGTCAGGAGTACGCCACGATTGAGGGAGGCTTGCAGCTAACATACCCTTTTCGCAGACCGAGTCTGGCAGAAGTTCTTGAAGGGGACGGGCTGTCACTTGTTGGATGCAGTTCCGGAGGTCGAGTTTTGAAAAGTTGTCCTGTTCGAACGTCCGAACATGTTCGGGTGATATTACGAGCATTGCTTCACCCATTGCGTGGAGCTTGACGTGAGCGACCGATTCAAGTGCTAACCCGATACTGGTAGCCAGAGAACCCGCACTGCGGGACAGTTGGTCTCGGATTGCTCGCGGTGATTCACCGGCAAAGACTGTGACAGTACTGTCTGACTGCGCAAAACCTCGTTCGACATGAAGGGGGTCCCAACAACTGGCTTCTTCGTACTCACCGATGCAACAGGTGAATTTTCCAGGTTGTCCTAGAGTCGACATGTCCACTTCACCGGGTTTGCCGCCTCCAACATTACGCACCACCAGTTGTAACGCGCGGCCAATAGTTGCATTGGCCCGTGAGCCTTGTCCGAAAACGTTCCCTTCACAGTTCAGTCCGATTTCACGACGAATCGGTCCATTCACGACGACTACTGGTCCGGCGAAATATGTTGTGGCCAGCACGCCGTGAAGGTTGAATTGGTCTGAGCAAGCCGCCTCAAGTGCGGTTAGGACAACGGGAAGGTATTCAGGACGGCAGCCAGCCATGACCGCGTTTATGGCAACTTTTTCGACTGTAACGGCTGCGAGATTCGGTGGGACTTTGGCAACGATCTCTGATGGAGTCCGAGAGGTTCCGGTTAACATCTCGACCACCTTCTGTTCAGTGGGTGGTACCACTGGTAGGCCGTCTGTCAATCCGCGGTCAACCATGAATTCGAATGGGTCCTGCCGAACCGGAATATTGACCCGACGTGCGGCTAGCAATGTTCGGCCGCGACTTGCCGCCAAGCGTGACGCAACTTCTGGCTCGTGGGTGCGAGAACCGCAACCGGGTCGGGTTTCTGGAAGGTCTTCGATTGCAGCAGTGAGGATAGTGTTTGCATCTGGCACGAAAGAGCATCGTGCGGCAATCTCGCCGAGCAGTTGGGTCCACGCCAACTTTGACCAGCCTTCTGCACTACCGAGAACCGCACCAGTTGGAGCCGTCAATACCAATGCGGGAACCGCATCAAAGCCGTAGTGGTCTGAGACTGTAAGGTCCACGTCAAGAGCTGTTGGAAAGGTTAAACGGTTCTGTTTTAGGAAAGCCGCAGTGTCGTCCTCGTTGCTTTGGGAGATCGCTAGCACGCGCAGGCCACTGCGTTTCGTCGTCTGATACAGGTGTTCAACAACAGGCATAATCATCAAACAGGTGGCGCAGTCGTGTTTCAGAAAGATCAGAAGCTCTGCTTGGGCGTCAGTTGCAGCTGGGAACTGATACTCCTGTTCGCGACTGCTGCGCAAGGTAAACGCTGGCGCATGTGATCCGACGGGAGGTAGTGTCGACATGGTAAGCAGCTGACATGGTATATCAGTCGGCTGGCGTTCCTTAGGTGATGCTGCTGGTAGAATGGCGCCACAGACGGCAGAGGTGGTCAAGCGAAGGCCTCCGCCCGATAGAGCCAATCAACCCTGGTTGGCGTGGAGTCGGTGCTCGGAGCGAAAGCGAGGACTACCTGGCACGTTTTCTGTTAGCGGTCGTTTTCTAGCGAGACGTAGTTAGTGACTGAGGAGACTAAGGTGATGAAAACGAAACGACAGGTCGTGATGAGCGGAATGGCAGTGGCCATAGTTTTGATCAGCGGTGGGCTATGGGTAACTGCTCAAGAGACCGATCCTACTGACGGAAGAGCTGCCTATCAGTTTGAAGAAATCGCGGATGGGGTGTACTTCGCTACTGGAACCGGTGCCATGACAACCTTTAGCAATTCTTTGGTGATCGTCAATGATGACCATGCAATGCTCGTTGACACGAGCGTTTCACCGGCAGCTGCGAGAAAACTTGTGGCAGAAATCAAGACAGAGGTAACGGATAAGCCCATTCGTTATGTGTTTAATACACATTTTCATTTTGATCATGCGCATGGAAATCAGATATTTGGTGACGATGTTGAGATACTCGGTCACGAGTACGTACGTGACCAACATCTGTCGAATGTCTTGGACCAAAGAACAAATCGGTCATTCTCAGAAATCATTCCGGGCCAGATTGAACAACTAGATGAGGCCATTTCTGCGGCGGTGGATTCCGATGAGCGTGCACGACTTCAAGTTCAGCTGCGTGTAAGTGAGGCTCACTGGAATGCGATTCAAGAGACAGATCCCAAGGCGCCGAACGTTACATATCGAGACATGATGAAGTTAGTGAAGGGCGGCCGAGAAGTGCAGTTGCACTTTGTGGGGAGAGGTCACACTGCCGGCGATACCATGGTGTTTTTACCTGAAGAACGGATCGTTTTTACTGGCGATTTTTTCGTCGGACAGCCAGGTGCTGCCGCGCTGCCATTCATGGGGGATGGATTTGTTAATGAGTGGCCGGCTAGTCTTCAGCGTTTAAAAGGATTGGACTTCGACGTGATCGTTCCTGGTCACGGGACGCCTTTCCGTGAACGTGAGCAAATTGAAACATTACAGAGTTATCTTCGAGACTTTTGGCAACAGGTGTCAGATTTTCGAGCTGAGGGGTTGTCCGTCGACCAAACGGTCGCGAGGGTTGACATGAGCGACCACGCCTCAGTGTACGGAGAAGGTGTTCGGAACGTTGATCCGAGAGCCGTGACGCGCATCTACGAAGTGCTACAGATTCTGCATCCGATGTAGCTGTAGTCGAACCGTAGGAACAAGACGTGCCTCTCGGGTAGTTTCTACCGGCGTGAGAACAGTCACAGTGAGGTGCGGTCCGCTGAGCGTCTACGACGCCAGTCCTCCGCTGGCATTCGATATCTCTACCGCGATGAATCCTGACGCCAGCCTTCCTTGGTATCGTGAGATCAGCAAGCCGCAGTGGAAGGTCTTCCTTGCCACGTTCTTTGGTTGGTTGCTCGATGGATTCGACTTTACGATCATGACGTTTGTCTTGATCGACATCCAGAATAGCTTCGCAGTTGATCGGGCCTTAGCCGGGGGCACTCGGTACGGTGACATTGCTCTTTCGACTTGTGGGTGGACTGGGCGCGGGTATGGCTGCCGATCGGTGGGGACGTAAGCTTCCGCTGATGCTCTCTATCTTGTGGTTTTCCATCTTCGCGTTCCTCAGCGGCTTTTCGACGCCATATGCGATGTTGTTCGCATTTCGTGCACTCTTTGGGGGGTGAGTGGGCAGCCGGCATGCCGTTGGCATTGGAGCACTGGCCGGCGCGGTATCGGGGGCTAGCGTCAGGACTGTTGCAAGGAGGGTGGTATTGGGGCTTCATTCTTTCCGCTCTCACGTTTCACTTCGTCTATCCCGTCTTCAGTGAGGTTTCAGATCCGTTTAGCCATTCCGACTCTTCAACAATCGCGTGGCGCGTCATGTTATGGATTGGTGTCATTCCGGCATTGCTCGTGTTGTGGATTCGCTCGGGGGTTAGTGAAAGTCCCGTGTGGCTTGCCAGACAGAAACAGTTGGCGCACGGCGGACATCGTCACGGTGATGGTGGCGGGTCGTTACTTCGTCTCTTTCGTGGCAATCTATTGGCAACTACGATCCAGACTTCGCTTTTAATGATTGTCTTTATGTGCTCGTATTATTCAATTACTTTTTGGCACCCAACTTTTCTACTTGAATTTGGTCGGGATCCGCTGGGCGATCTCATTGCCTTCAATGGTGGCGCGATTGTTGGAATGGCGGCTTGGGGGCGGGCCTCCGAGGGCCGACTCGGTCGCCGTGGGGCGGTAACGTTATCAGCTTTGATTGACGTGGCGGCGGTCCCGCTCTTCTTGGCTGGGCAGAACACTGGCGTGCTATGGCTTGGGGCGCTCATTATGGGCGGTATGGGGGCTGGTATTTGGGGCATGGCGCCAGCGTATCTCACTGAACGTTTTCCAACCGGTGTCCGGGGCGTTGGCCCAGGTCTGTCGTACCATGTGGGCGCTGCAGTGGGGTCGCTTATGCGACTGGTGCTGGGACAATTACAGGATCTTGGTATGACGCTGACTGAGGCGATGCAACTCTCAATCGTGGCATCGGGGTTAACCGTAGCACTGATGATTTGGCTGGGACCAGAGACTCGAGGCCGTGCATTAGTTGGGTTTAATTAGACGCGGCCGACGCTGAGAACCATTCCGGCCAAGCGGTTTTGGAGTGGTCTTTTTTTAAGGAGATATCGATATGTCTTTTCACAGGACGTTGCTGTTCGGTGCACTCATATTCGCGTCATTTCTTGGTGGAATCGTCGGTCAATTGGTTGTTGCCTCGCCGGTGGTGACTCTGAGGGCTCAGCAACCTCAAGTGGTTACGGCCAGCCAAGTCAATCTTGTTGACACCCAAGGCCGCCTCCGAGCTGTACTCGCCGGCCAGGATGAGCGACGGATGGCTTCACTCTCGTTTTACGACTCGGCAGGGCAGCTACGGAGTTTTATTGGAATTGATGAGAACGACACCCCTCTTGTGCGATTGTTGGACGGTTCGGGTCAAAGTCGTTTGACCGCGTTGGTCCAGGGCAGCGATGGTTTGGTTGTTGTTGGAGATGAAAGCAACCAAAGTGGTGTACTGGGCGCGGTTGGGGGAAGTCCTTTTGTTAGTCTGTTTGAAGCAGGGCGCAGTCGTGCACGGTTGCAGTTGAGCGAGACTGGTTCGCCGAGTTTTGGCTTGTTCGACAGCGATGGTCGTCAAAGCCTTACGATGACCGTGGATTCTAGTGAAGCCCCGTTACTGACACTGCACGAGCAGGGTCGAGTTCGGGCGGCCTTTGGTGTAAGGGAGCAGACCGTCGTTCTGAATATGGCCGATGCGCAGCAGATGAGACTGGTTATTGGGGTTGCTGAAGATGGGAATCCTAGTATTAGTTTTTTGAGCGAGACCGGCGAGATTCTACAAGCCTTCCCACTGGAGCTGTCACGTTAACGGATGACGAAGAGATTCGTCTCAGTGTGATATTCTGACCGGTATCCTCGTGGTTCGATTTCCAGTCAACGGCACAACCGGAAGTGGCTATCTGTCAGCACCAGAGTCTGGTTCCGGTTCTGGTCTGATCGTTATTCAGGAATGGTGGGGTCTCGTCGATCACATCAAGAATGTAGTTGATCGGTTTGCGGGTGAAGGTTTCGTCGCTCTGGCACCAGATTTTTACGACGGTCAAACCACGGATAGTCCGGACGAAGCGGGTAAGTTGATGATGGCTCTTGAAATTGAGTCTGCTGAGCAAAATCTCAGAGGCGCCATCGACTATTTACTTGGTCGGGATGATGCGGCGGGCGGGACGGTTGGCACCGTGGGGTTTTGTATGGGTGGGCAACTGGCACTGTATGCTGCCTGTGTTAATCCCCGGGTGGGGGCCTGCGTGGATTTCTATGGGATTCACCCGAATGTAAATCCTGATCTAACTCAACTTCGTGCACCGATTCTCGGATTCTTCGCAGAAGACGATCAATCGGTGCCTCCTGATGTGGCCCGACAGCTTGAAAGAGATTTAACCGCTGCCGGTAAACAGAGCACCATTAGAATTTTTGGAGGTGCCGACCACGGATTTTTTAATGACACCAGGCATCGGGTGTTTCACGCGGTGTATGCCAATCAGTGCTGGGAGCAGATGCTACAGTTCTTTGCAGAGCATTTACGAGAAGGACCAGAGTAGCTAATGGCAGGAAATAGTTTTGGCCAGATGTTTCGTGTGACGACGGCGGGGGAGGCCCATGGCCCTGGGAATTTAGTCATTATCGACGGATGTCCCGCAGGACTCGCGTTAAGTGAGGCTGATTTGCGGGGCGATCTGGCACGACGTCGTCCGGGTCAGAGCGCGATCGTGACTCAGCGCGATGAACCTGATGAACCCGAAATATTGTCCGGTGTCTTCGAAGGTCTGACAACTGGAACGAGTATTGCCATACTCATTCGAAACAAGGACCAACGCAGCCATGATTACGAGAACATCAAAGATAAATACCGTCCTGGTCATGCAGATTATAGTTTTGATGCGCGGTACGGTCGACGCGACTATCGTGGCGGTGGGCGCTCCAGCGCTCGTGAAACCACCGTGCGGGTGGCCGCGGGTGTGGTGGCAAAGAAGCTCATAGCGGCGGAGTGTGGTGGACAGATTCTTGGCTATGTAACCCAGGTAGGAGACATCGTTGCGGATATTACTGACCCTGCGTCAATTACTTTGGCCCAGGTCGAAAAATTACCCGGAGGCGATCCCAATATTGTCCGCTGCCCGAATCCCGAGAAGGCTGCCGAAATGGTGTCCCTGATAGAGAAGATTCGGAAAGAGCAAAATTCCATTGGTGGCGTGGCCGAAGTTGTGGTCACGGGTGTTCCAGCGGGTCTGGGTGAGCCGGTCTTCGACAAGCTCAAGGCGGATATCGGCAAGGCGTTATTCAGCCTACCGGCCGTTCTTGGTGTGGAGTACGGCGTTGGGTTTGCCTGTGCGAGCCTGAAGGGAACTGACAACAACGATGTTTTTTACCGCGGTGCGTCAGGTGTGTCGACCCGTACCAATCGCCACGGCGGTATGCTCGGCGGTATTTCTACTGGGATGCCAATCGTGATTCGAGCAGCGGTGAAACCGACGAGTTCCGTTCCGATTGAGCAGGAAACGATTACGGCGACCGGCGAACCGACGACGATTAGCACGAAAGGTAGGCACGACCCGTGTTTGCTGCCCCGGTTTGTACCGATGGCCGAAGCCATGGTCGCGCTCGTCCTGGCTGACCATTGGCTTCGTTGGCGCAGCGCGCGACTCGCTGAAAAGAAGGATGTTCCAACGCGATAGTGAACAGGACAACATTTTTTCTGTCTAGCGTCACTAGAAGGAGCGGCTAATCCAGATGCAGAAGATGTTGAAATTCGTGGGTGCGGTCACGATACTGTTGGGAGGTTTTGGGCTGGGTTGGTTTTTCTCAGCCACGGGGACCGGACAAGCGGTTCCAGTGGCGTCGCTAACGGAACTGGAGCGCGAGTTTGCCGAGCAGATGCGGAATGTAGTGTTGGTCGGTCACTTCACCATCGAAGGTCGCGAGCGACGCGACGGACTACCAGAGCGTTATGAAATTTCTCAGGTCACGAAGCTTGAAGGCGACCGCTGGCGATTCGACGCACGGGTCAAGTACGGACGTGTCGATGTGACACTTCCCGTCGTAGTGCCCCTGGTCTGGGCCGGAGATACACCGATGGTTTCGATTACGAACTTTTCTATTCCGGGTCTCGGTGATGAGTTCGGGGCGAGGGTCATGTTTTACGGCAATCGGTACGCTGGTACTTGGGACCATGGTGAGTATGGCGGCATGATGTACGGCACTATCGCTGCGGCCGAAGGGATGTAAGTGCAGCGCGTTCCGGTGGCACCCCAATTTGCCG
>Ga0310121_10001473_pt1 | contig 24048 bp, 26 predicted proteins | sample CB27_Tmax_986_MG_FD_203504 | JGI IMG/M metagenome (GOLD analysis project Ga0310121, IMG submission 203504) | Marine microbial communities from Western Arctic Ocean, Canada - CB27_Tmax_986 | ecosystem: Environmental > Aquatic > Marine > Oceanic | place: Canada: Western Arctic Ocean | collected...
GGCCCCCACGTCTGGGCGCGGGGGGGGGGCCCACCCCCACGCCCCGGGCGGGCAGGCGGGGGTCGCGACTAGCCCTCGTACTTGCGGAAGATCACGCTGCCGTTCTGGCCGCCGAAGCCGAAGCCGTTGGCCATCGCCGCGCGCACGGGCAGGTCGCGCGCTTCCTTGGGCACGTAGTCGAGGTCGCATTCGGGGTCGGGCGTGTCCAGATTGATCGTGGGCGGTACGCGGTTTTCGGCGATCGCGAGCACCGCCGCCATCGCACCGACGGCCCCGGCCCCACCCAACAGATGCCCCACCATCGACTTCGTCGCGCTCAGGGCGAGCTTGTGGGCGTGGTCGCCGAAGGCGACCTTGACCGCCAGCGTCTCCGAGACATCGTTCAGCGGTGTGCCCGTGCCGTGCGCGGAGATGTAGTCGATGTCCTCAGTCTCGAGCCCTGCATTGGTGAGCGCGCCCGTCATTGCCTGGGCGGCGCCGCTCCCGTCGTCTCGCGGGGCGGTGATGTGGTAGGCATCGCTGCTGAGGGCGCCACCGGCCAGCTCCGCGTAGACGCGCGCGCCGCGTTTACGCGCACGCTCCTCGGCCTCTACGACGAATACGCCGACGCCTTCGCCGAAGACGAAACCGTCGCGGTCCTTGTCGAAGGGCCGGGACGCGCCTTCGGGGTCCTCGTTCCTGCGGCTGAGGGCTTTCATGTTCGCCAGGCCGGCGATCGAGACGGGGTGAATCGCGGCCTCGGCGCCGCCCGCGAAAACGATATCGGCGATACCGCCTTCGATCAGCGCCTTCGCCTCGATGTAGCTGTAGAGCCCGCTGGCGCAGGCGGCGGTCGAGGCGAGGGTCGGGCCGCGGAGGCCCAGCTCCATTCCCACCTGGCAGGCGCCCATGTTCGGCGCCATCAGGGGGATGAAGAGCGGGCTCACGCGGGACGGGCCTTTCGTGAGGAACGTCTCCGTTTCGGAGAACGTGTTGAGCACGCCCCCCGCGCCGGTCGCTAATGCGACTGCCGCCCTTGGCCGTTCTTCGTCGCTGAGCTCCAGCCCCGCGTCGGCGGCCGCTTCCTGGGAGGCGGCCACGCAGAACTGGGCGAAGCGCGACATCCGCCGCGCCGACTTGGGCTCGATTCCGTTCGGCGCAAAATCCTTGATCTCGCCCGCGATTCGCACGGGCAGGTTGCTCGCGTCGAACGCTTCGATGGGGGCGATCCCCGACACTCCCGCGAGCAGGTTCTGCCACGACTCCTTCGCGGTCAGGCCGACAGGCGTGATCGCTCCGATCCCCGTGATCAGTGCGCGCATCAGGAGAATCTCCCGCTGATGTCGCGGAAGATCACCGCAGCGTTATGCCCCCCGAGCCCGACCGAGGTGCTCATCGCGACACGGACCGACCGGGCCTTCGCTTCGTTCGGCACGTAGTCGAGGTCACATTCGGGATCGGGCGTCGTGTAGTTGATGGTGGGCGGTACCTTCTGGTCGCGCAGCGCCATGATGCAGGCGATCGCTTCGATCGAGCCGGCCGCGGCCATGCAGTGTCCCGTGATGGGCTTGATTGAGCTCACCGACGCCTCATACGCGGCTGCCCCGAGGAGATCCTTGATGACCCGGGTCTCGACGCGGTCGTTCATTTGCGTCGCGCTGCCGTGAGGGTTGATGTAATTGATTTCGCTCGGCTCCAGCTGGGCCTCGCGCAGGGCCGCCTGGATCGCACGCCGAAGCCCCCGTCCTGACTCGTCCAGGGCGATCATGTCGTAGGCGTCGTTCGAGAGCCCCGAGCCCGACATTTCGCAGTAGATGTGCGCCCCGCGCGCACGGGCGCTCTCCTCGCTCTCGAGGATGAGCGCGCCCGCGCCCTCGCCCGCGGCGAACCCGTCGCGGTTGAGGTCAAACGGCTTCACCGCCTCGGTGGGATGGGCGTTATCGGCCGCGAGCGCGCGCATCGCGCACCAGGCGGCGTGGAAGACCGGGATCAGCACCGACTCACAGCTTCCGGCGATGATCGCTGACGCGTCACCGCGCTGGATCGCGTGCGCGCCCGCGCCGATCGCGGCGGCGCCTGTGGCACAGGCGCTCACGACGGCGGCGTTTGGGCCGCGCGCGCCGGTATGGATCGCGATGTGGCCGCTCGCGGCGTCAACGACGTAGTTCGCGATGACAAAGGGCGAGACGCGTCGCGGTCCGCTCTCCCGGAGGACGTGCTCGCTCTGGGAGAGCTCCTCGAAGCCGCCGCCGCCGGCGCTAAAGATGACGCCGACGTCCTCAGCGTTCTCTTCGCTGATCGTGAGGCCGCTGTCGTCGAGCGCCTCGATCGCCGCACCGACGCCGAAGCGCACGCCCCGGTTCATATGGCGCTTCTGCTTGGCATCCACGCGCGGGTCGAGCTCGAAGTCGTGGACTTCGGCCTGGATCCGCACCGGGAAGGGCTCGGGGTCGAAGAGGGTGATGGGACCGACGCCGCTACGGCCGGCGAGCATCGCCTGCCAGCTTTCTTCGGCGGTGTTTCCGGCGGGGGTGACTGCGCCGACGCCTGTCACGACGACGCGGGGGGGCGTCACCGGGCGGCAGCCTCGATACTCTGGAAACTCTCGCTCAGGAGTCCCGTCCGCGCGTCGCTAAGGCTGACGACGTTCGCCTCGCCGTCGATCCGCTGGACGAGCTTGGTGAGCACGTTGCCCGGTCCCACCTCGATGAACATGTCGGCGCCGAGGTCCTGCATCCGCTCGACACCGCGTTGCCAGCGCACGCTGGAGGTGAGCTGGTCGCGCAACTCGGCGTAGACCTCGGGCTTGGAGCGAAGCACGGCCGCGTCGATGTTCCCGACGATCGGCGCCTCTGGATCACGCAAGGGGAAGCGATCGAGGAGGCCCTTCATGCTCTCGCTGGCGCGCTGCATCAGCGGTGAATGCGAAGCGATCGTGATGGGCAGGCGCACCACCTTTCGTGCGCCGGCGAGCTGGGCGCGCTCCATGGCGCGCTTCAGCGGCCGCAGGGCACCCGTGATGACGCTCTGGCCCTCGCAGTTGAGCGTCGCGATGCCGACATACCCACCCTCAGTGCTGGACTCCTCGCAGATCTCGGAGATGCAGTCTTCAGGCAGGCCTACGATCGAGACCATCCCGCCCGGGTTCTCGCGGCCGGCTTCGTCCATGAGACGGCCCCGCTCGCGCACGAGCAGGAGGCCTTCCTCGAAGTCGATCGAGCCCGCGGCAACGGCGGCCGTGAATTCGCCCATGGAGTGCCCAGCGAGGACGTACGGCTTGAGCTTGCGGTCGAGCACCGCCCAACGCTCGCGCAGCGCCTCGAGCCACGCGATCGAGGTGACAAAGGTCGCGGGCTGTTGGTTGATCGTGCGCTCGAGCTCGTCGTTCGGGCCTTCGAAGCAGAGCTTCGAGAGTCGCGTTTCGAGGACCTCGTCGGCCCGCTTGAACACGTCTCGAGCGGCCCGCGAAACCTGGCTCAGGCGGTTGCCCATGCCGACGTTGTGCGAGCCCTGTCCGGGAAAGATCAGCGCGAGCCGACGCCAGGGCTCAATCGCTCGCTCCATAGTGTCCTCACCCACGTGCGATAACGGCCGAGGGCCTAGGCACAGGATAGCAGAGGGACGGCAGAACGAAACAGCGGCGAAAGCCGGCGCGAGCCTGCTACAGCAGGCTCACCGGGTCGATGTCGACGCTCCAGCGCTTGCCCAGCGTGACCTCGGCGATGAGCGCGGCCCCGTGCTGGCCGCGAAGCAGGATGTGCCAGCGGTAGTCGCCCTTGAGGCGACGCACATACGCCGGTGTGGGACCGAGCACGTCTGGGTCGGGCCGTCCCGCGGCATCGCGGCGCGTGCGCAGCTCCGCCGCCATGCGCGAGGCCTCTTCGAGCCCACGCTCCTGGTGCGCGTGGCGGTAGGTGAGTCGCGCCAGCCGTGTGAACGGCGGGTAGCCCGCCCTCCGCCGGTGCTGGGTCTCGTGCTCGAAGAAGCCACGATAATCGTGGTCCGCGGCCGCCCGGATGGGAGGCGCCTCGGGCTCGTACGTCTGGATATAGACCTCGCCGGGGCGCTCGCGCCTTCCGGCGCGGCCCGCCACCTGCGAGAGCAGCTGGAACGTGCGTTCGTTAGCGACATAATCGGGAAGGCTGAGGCCGACGTCCGCGTCCACCACGCCGACTACCGTCATGGCCGGCAGGTCCAGTCCCTTCGCGAGCATCTGCGTTCCGACGAGGATGTCGATCTCCCGCGCCTCGAGCGCTCGGAGGATCCGTTCGTGGCTCCCCTTGTGCCGGGCAGCGTCGCTATCCCAGCGTTCCACGCGGGCCTTGGGAAACGCGCCGCGCGCCTCCGACTCGATCCGTTGCGTGCCTACGCCAAAGGGGCGGTAGCGCGGGCTCGCGCACTCGGGGCACGTCTCTTCCTGCGCCCGGCCCCGCCCGCAGTGGTGGCAGAAGACGCGGGGGTGGAGCTGATCGCGGGTGTCCAAACCCATTGCGAGCTCGCACCCTGGGCAGGTCGGAAGGTAGCCACATGCGCGACATAACATGAAGCGAGCGGCGCCCCGGCGGTTCACGAACAGGATCGATTGCTCGCTCGCGTCCAGCGCACGGCGGAGGGCGTTCGCGAGCGGGACGCTGAAGACATCGCGGTTGCCCGCCTTCAGCTCCTCGCGCATGTCCACGATCGAGACCGTCGGGAGCGGTGCCGTACGCGTCTCCCCTCCGCCCAGTGGCATCACCCGCTCGGGCAGTTCGAGCCGCTGGAGTTCGCCCACCTCCGACCGGTGGTAGGTCACCACATCGGGGGTAGCGCTCCCCAGGACCAAGCTGGCACCGGTCAGGCGGCAGAGCTCCGCGGCCGCCTCACGGGCGTGGTAGCGGGGCTGGGGGTCGACCTGCTTGTAGGTCCACTCGTGCTCCTCGTCCAGGACCACGAGGCCGAGGTTGGGCGCCGGCGCGAACATGGCACTGCGCGAGCCCACCACGAGGCGTGTCTCGCCCCGCTGGATGCGATACCACTGGTCGTACAACTCGCCCGTTCCGAGGCCCGAATGCAGGACCGTCAGCTCCTGCGGAAACTGCTCGCCGTAGCGCCTGATCGCCTGTGGCGTGAGCGAGATCTCGGGGACGAGCACGATCGCGCTTCGGCCGGCGTCGAGGGCCTCCCGTACCAGCTCGAGGTAGACCTCGGTCTTCCCGGAGCCGGTGACGCCGTGGAGGAGGTAGCCGCCGGGCGACCCCGAGATCGCCTCCTTCGCCGCAAGCTGGGCCTCGGTCAAGATCGGGGGCGGCGCGGCCGACTCGGGCCGCTCCGCGATCGGATCACGTTCCACCCTCGCCTCGTACTCCCGCAGCCAGCCGTCCGTCGCGAGCGCTTCGAGATGACTGCGCTGAGCCCCGAGTGCGCGCGCCTCCGTGAGGGTGATGTCGCCTTTCTCCGCGAGGCGACTGAGGAGCCGCGCGGCCACGGACCGGGGCGTACGTTCGGCGAGCGCCGCGGCGTGCGCCTGCGCGGCCGGCGGCCCGGTACCGAGGGCGACGCGGCGCTCCGTCCGCGGCCGGCCCGTCGGCCGGGCGAGGCCCTGCGCCACGGTCAGATGGCCGCCGTCCTGGAGGCGGGCGAGTCGGGCCGACGGTACCCGCCCGACGGCCTCGCGCAGCGTTTCCACTGCCGTCTGGCCGTGTACCGCGAGGTACTGCAGGACTTTCTGATCGGGGGGGTCGCTGGGGAGGAGGAGGGGGACATCAACGGGCGAGACGAGCGTGACCGAACGCTGGCCGTAGCCCGCCGGGAGGGAGGCCGCGACGCAGTCCCAGATCGGCGCGAGATAGTGTTCGCTGAGCCAGGACGTGAGCGCGCGATGGGGCCCGTCCAGGACCGGTTGTGGGTCGGCGACGGCCTCGACCGCCCGCGCGTCCTGCGTGGGCGCGTCTTCGGTCTCGCCCAGCACGACCCCTTGGAGCACGCGACTCCCGAAAGGTACGAAGACGGCCTGGCCGAGCCGCAGGACCAGGTCGCGGGGCCGTGCGTAGGTGAAGCTCTGGCGCGTGGGCTGGCCGCTGTTCACGGCCACCTCGACGAACTCCGCGCGCACTTCCGGGAACGGCTCGCCAGCGATGATCTCGGCTGCGGTGGTCACGTCTTCGTAAGCGTAGCGGCTCGCAGAGTGCGGCTCCGCTCAGCGCTGCTGCCGCTCCAACGCGAAGTGCGCGATCACGCGCTCGGCGGCCTTGCCGGGCGCGAGGTGGGTGGCCGCGTAAGCCCTCATAGTGGCGCCGCCGCCGGGCGTTACACTGGCGGCAGTGCGAACCTCCGCAGCATCGTTCTTCCAGCGCGGACCTCTTGCCTCGCGTCGCTTCAGGATCACGCTGGGAGTGAGCCTCGTTGCGGTTCACGCGCTCTTCTGGCTCGCGGTCCCGGTCGTGCCGTTCCTGGGTATATCGGGGACAACGAAGGCGATCCTGATCCCGAGCTTCATCGCCTCGGCCGAAGTGCTCTGGTGGGCAGCGATCCTCGTACTCGGTGCCGAGGTGATTCGCGCCATGCGCGGCCGGCTGAACCCGCTCAGGCTCATCGGCCGCTTCCGCCGGTCGGCGAGTGAGGCCGCGAAGCCGTAAACGCCGCGTCTGTGACCGTTGTTGCAGGAGCGGAGATGTCGCCTGTCCAGCGCGGTGGTCGATCGCTTTCGCGTCATCGCTGGCGATACGCAATGCCCGAGCCCGGCGACTCCGCGTCTCGAGCCGCTGCGTGACCTCGTGCCCCACGTGAAGTCAGTCGCCATCCCGCCGACAGACGGCGAGTACTGGTCCTTCGGCGACGAAAGCCTCGCGGGCTTGCCCCGCGGCGTGTAGGGAGTTGCCCCCCAGGTGAGCTTGCCGGATCCGCCGCTAGCCCCTGCCGACGAACGGCATCTTCGTGGCCATCACCGTCATCGAAAGCACGTTCGCGTCGAGGGGCAAGCTCGCCATGTAGAGCACTGCGCGGGCGACGTGCTCGACGTCCATCGTCGGCTCCGGCCGGACGCTGCCGTCCGGCTGGGGCATGCCATCGGCCATCTTCGCCGTCAGGGGCGAAGTCGCGTTCCCGATATCGATCTGCCCGCAGGTGATGTCGTACGCCCGCCCATCAAGGGCGGTCGATTTGGTGAGGCCGGTGATGGCGTGCTTCGTCGCGGTGTAAGGAGCGGAGTTCGGGCGGGGCGTTGTCGCCGAGATCGAGCCGTTGTTGATGATGCGGCCGCCTTGCGGGTCCTGCGTCTTCATCACGCGGAAGGCTTCCTGCGTGCAGAGGAAGGCGCCCGTGAGGTTCGTCTCGACGACCGCCTGCCACTGCTCGAAGGTCAGTTCCTCCAGCGGCCGCGCGGGCGCGCCGATGCCGGCGTTGTTGAAGAGCACGTCGACGCGGCCGAAGCGTTCGACGGTCCAGGTGAAGAGCTCACGTACGGACCCCGGCTGGCGCACGTCCGTCGTCAGGGCGATCGCGCGCTCGCCGTCCGTGCCCGCCTCGCCCACGGCGGACGTGAGCGCGGCGGAGCGTCGCCCGGCGAGCGCCACCGAATACCCCTCGCGCAGGAAGGCCAGGGCCACGCTCCGGCCGATCCCGGAGCCCGCGCCCGTCACGATTGCCACTGGGCTCATGGCCGCACCCTACCCGTCGCGCCGGTCGATCGCCACCAAGCTCTCGGCTCCGCCCGAAGGGCCGGGCGAAGAGCGCTCAGCGTGACCGGAATCGACCCGCTCGGGGGTCCCCGCCGGAGGTGCCTCGTCGGTAATCGTCGGGGCCGCGCTCTGGAGGCGGCCGGGGTGATGCGCTGATCGAGCGCGCGCCCTGGAGGCGGGCGCTTGCAGCAGTCCCACAGAGCGCCGTGGCAGGGTACGTCCTGTGTCCAGCGGCCCGATGACCGCTCGCTGCCCTCGCGGAGGGCACCCGCGCTATGCTCACGGCCATGCACATCCTCGTCATGAAAGGGCTGACGCTGCCCGCCGTGAGCGATGAAGACCGCGACCGCATCCGCGCCGCCGCCGGCGCCGGCGCGACGGTCACGGTCGTCGACGGTGCCGCGGACGCGCTCGAACTCGCCGCCGACATCGAGGTGATGCTGGGGCCGATCACCAGCGAGTTCTTCGAGCGGGCGCCGAGGCTGCGCTGGGTGCATGCGATCGCCTCCGGCGTCGACGCGTATCTGTTCCCCGCGATGCGCGACAGCGAGGTCATCCTCACCGGCGAAAAGGGGCTCGTTGGCGGACATCTCGCGGACCACGCGTTTGCCCTGCTGCTTTCCATCACCCGGCGGTTGGCGGAGGCCGTGCGGCTCGGGCCGGACTCCTGGGGCGAGCGACCGCGGTTCCGCGCGGAAGCGGTCGAGCTCGAAGGCCTCACGATGGGCATCGTCGGATTCGGCGGCACGGGGCGGGCGATCGCGCGGCGGGCGGCGGCCTTCGGGATGCGCTGCGAAGCCGTGGACCTGCTCGATGTACCCGGCTCAGACGAGGTCCCGAAGGTCGGTGGGATGGACGAGTTCGACGCGCTCATGGCGCGGGTGGATGTCGTTGCGGTTGGGCTTCCGCTGACCCCCGAGACGGCGGGGCTCTTCGACGCGCGCGTCTTCGCCCTGATGAGGCGCAGCGCCATCCTCATCAACGTGACCCGGGGCGGAATCGTCGATGGCGACGCGCTGGTCGCGGCGCTTCGTGGCGGCGAGATCGCCGGGGCCGGCCTCGACGTCGCGCCCGCCGAGCCGCTGCCCGCGGACCATCCCCTCTGGGCGATGCCGAACGTGGTGATGACGCCGCACACCGCAGGGGCGAGTCAACTGCGCGCCGGCCGGAACGTCGCGCGCTTCTGCGAGAACCTCGAGCGCTTGCGCCGCGGGCAGCCCCTGCTGGGCCAGATCGACAAGCACGCGGGTTTCTAGCGGGGGACTTTTCTAGCGGGGGACCTACCGGGCGATGCCTGGCGCGACGGACCCTCGTGCAGTCTCCCTGCCAAGAAGCCCTGATTCGGGACTTCGGCGGGCCGGGCGGAGGCGCGCGATCCGGGTCCGACGACGCTCCGCGGGAAGGCTCGGCCGATTGCCAATTCGCAAGGTAGCGACTTCGCTCCGCCGCCTTCATCGCCACGCCTAAAGTCCCCTCGGGAGGTACCCCGGGTCGTTCTCACGTATCGGCGGTCTCCGGCCTCGTGTTCGTCGTCCTCCTCATCGTCAATGGGCGCTCAGCGGAGATCAGCCCCTCGCGGGCGACAGTATTGATGACGTGCGTACGTACATCTCCGACGACTAGGGCCTTCACAAGACTGCGATCTTCCTCGGAATCATGGTCCTGCCCTTTGCAGTCGTCTTCTTCGCCGGTGTCGCCAACAAGCTTCGCGAGAGTGATCGCGAGCACGGAGAAGCCTGGGCCATCGCGGCGATCGCGAGCGCGATCCTCACCGGGGCGGCAGCGGGGTCGGGGGTACCCTCGCGGCCACCCTCGTCTTCCGTGGCGGCGAGGACCTCAGCGACTCTACCATCCGCGCGATCTGGGATGCCCAGACCATCGCTTACGCGTCCACCGGCATCGGGATTACGGCGATCGTGCTGAGCGTCGCCATCACCACATTCATGCACAAAGTCTGGCCCGTGTGGCATGCCGCCCTCGGCGCCTTGGTCGCGGTTCTCGGCGTGCTGGCGATCATCAGCGTGATATCGGCTACCAACGGCGGCAGCGTGATCGCCCTCATTGGTCTCATTGGCTTCGCCGTCTGGATACTGGTCACCAGCGTTCTCCTCCTGCGCGAACCGGCCGCTCAGACCTAGCGGACGAAGCCTGGGCCAGGCACCTTCCCGAGTCGAGGGCTCTGTGCGTCGTAGCTTCGCTTCTATGTGAGCGCAGCAGGACGGTCGTCGCTAGTGAGGGGCTGCGCCCGTGCGACTCGTCGTCCGAGTGGGGGGGCAGCCGGGCGACCGTCGCCAAGTAAGGCGAAAAGTGTGGCCGGATGGCTCCGGGCAGGGTGCTAGGACCCGCCACGAGCCGAACGCACCTGTTGGAGCGCTGAGCGATGACGAACGTCGCGACCGGGCAGTCCATCTACCAAGCCTTCGAGCCCCTCAACTTCCTCGAGGGCGGCGACCAAGTTGCCGGGGTCGTCCGGGTTGAGTCGACGGTTCGTGAGACCGGGAAAAGCATTGATGAGACAGAGATCCATCTCTGGACGTTCGACGCGGACGGAAAGGTCTGCGCCTTCCGGCACCACGTCGATACGCAGCAGCACATCTCGGCGGCGCCTTAGCTCCCGCGTCGCTCATGCCTTGGGGGTCAGTCCCTAGGCCTCGGGGCGGACGACCTGCTTCCCCCAGCCGTCCCAGTGCACGACTTCGCCCAGCGGCCGTCGTCGTGGCTGCGAGAACGAGCCCTGGGCGAGATAGCCGAGCGGGATCAGGCACATCACGCGCGCGCTCTCGGGCATCCCGAGGAGTTCGTTGAAGCCGGAGGTTTCATCGAGGCCCCAGGTGAAGACCGAGCCGATTTCGAAGGCGCGTGCGGCGAGCATCAGGTTCTGGACCGCACCGTAGATCGAGCTGCCGAGGCCGGCCCCGGCGCGGCTCGTGTTCTCGCCCCCAGTTGCGTTCTCAACCACCGGCGCAACGATCACCGGCGCCTCCGCGAAATGCTCCGCGAGGTGGATGACGCCGCGCCGGTTGCGCACGTCGATGCCTACCTCGCCTTCCTGCACGCCGCCGCGGGTGATGCGACCGGCGGCCAGCTCCTCGTCGCTGACCCGCTCGTAGCCGTAGGCGCCCTTGAGCCGCTCCTCGTAGACCGCGCCGATGCGCTGCTTGATCGCCCGATCGCGGATGACGACCCAGGCCCAGCCCTGGTTGTTCCCGCCCGTTGGTCCGCGCACGGCCGCGTCGAGGATCTCCCAGAGGACGGGCTCGGGGATGGGGTCGGGCTTCAAGTAGCGCTGCGCGCGCGTCGATTGGATCGCGTCAAGCACATCGAGGGGTTCACGCTGGGTCATGCCAGTACTCCTTCATCTCATGGGCGCTGGGGTCGGGCGGCATTCGGTCTTTTGGGGGCAGGGCGCTACTCGAACGACAGCGTGCTGCGCGCCACCTCGCCCTTGCCCAGGGCCTCGAACGCGTCGTTCACGTCTTCCACGGGGAAGGTGCGGGTAATCAGCTCGTCCAGCTTCAGCTTGCCCGCCTGGTAGAGGCTGAGCAGGCGCGGGAACTCGAGCTGGGGCTTCGCCGTGCCGTACATCGACCCGATCACGGTCTTCTCGGCGATCAGATCGCGAGCATCGATCGTCACGGGTGTGTCGTAGGGCGCGTGTCCGACCCAAACCGTGATGCCGCGGCTCCGGGTGCAGCGGATGCTCTGCACGAACGGCGCCTCGACCAGCCCGATCGCTTCGAAGGCGTAGTGCGTCCCGAGGCCGCCTGTCAGCTCTTTGATCCGCGCGACCGGGTCGTCGGCGGCGGCGTTGACCGCGTGGGTGGCGCCGAACTCCTTCGCCATTTCGAGTTTGTTGTCCAGCAAGTCGACGGCGATGATCGTGGTCGCCCCGGCGATGGAGCAGCCCTGGATGCAGTTCAGCCCCACGCCGCCCGCGCCGAAGACCGCCGCGGTCGTCCCCGGCTGCACCTGCGCGGTGTTGATCGCAGCGCCCACGCCGGTGGTCACGCCGCAGCCAACGAGCGCGGCCTGGGGGAACGGAATCGCCTTGTCGATCGGCACGGCCGCGACTTCAGGCACTACGGTGTAGCTGCCGAAGGTCCCCAGCCCAGCCAGCTGCGCGGTCTCGGTCTCACCGGCGTCCAGAGTCGGCCGCTGGGCCGCCTGGGGGGAGCGGAAGCAGAGATTGGGCCAGCCCTTCTGGCACATCTCGCAGGTGCCGCAGCTCGTCTTCCAGGAGAGGACGACGTGGTCGCCGGGCTGGACGGCGGAGACATTCGGCCCGACCTCCTCGACGATCCCCGCCCCTTCATGACCGAGGACGATGGGGTATTTCGCGGGCCACTCGCCCTTGACGACGTGCCAGTCCGAGTGGCAGACGCCGGAGGCCATCAGCTTGACGAGGACCTCACCGGGTCCGGGGTCGTCGAACGCGACATCCTCGATTCGCAAGGCCGACTTCGCCTCGTGGAGAACGGCTGCCTTCACCATCATCGTGCTCCTTCGCCCGGAGGTTGGCGCATGCTACGCGCCGGAGCGAGGCGGCTGCGAGGTGGGCCCTGCTCCGTCTCCCAGGCGGTGCCGAGTATCATCGCCGCCCGGCGAAGTGCGTTCGGGGGGGGGGTGTTCACGATGAAGATCGGGTTCTACGGCATCAACGCGGGCGCGCTCTCCGATCGCGAGGCCATCCTGAGCGTCGCGAGAGCGGCCGAAGCCGCTAACTTCGAGTCGATCTGGACCGGCGAGCACGTGGTGGTCGTCGATCCGCAGGTGCCCCCCTCGCCCCTCGCGCCGGCGACCCGCATCGTCGATACCGTGACCACCCTCGCCTTCGTCGCGGGGGTGACCGAGCGGATCAAGCTCGCCAGTGGGATCATCCTTCTTCCCCAACGCAACCCCGTCGTTCTGGCGAAGGAGTTGGCGGGCATTGACGTGCTCTCCGGCGGGCGCCTCATCTTTGGCGTGGGCGTCGGCTACGTGCGCGGTGAGTTCGAAGCGATTGGCGTGCCCTACGAAGAGCGCGGCGCGCGCACCTCGGAGCACATCGAGGTCATCCGCGCCCTCTGGACCGAGGACAAGCCCGAATTCGCGGGCCGGTTCACCTCGCTCAAGGGCGTGCAGTCGCATCCACAGCCGGTGCAGCGGCCACACCCGCCGATCGTGATCGGCGGGTCCTCGCCTGCTGCTTACCGCCGGGCGGTGTCCCAGGGCAACGGCTGGTACGGCTTCATGCTCGATGCCGAAGGGACTGCGGCCGCCCTCCAAGGGCTCAAAGCGGCGGCCGAGCAGGTCGAGCGCCCGGCAACGCTCGGGACGCTCGAGATCTCGATCACGCCGCGCGGCCGCATGGACCGCGAGGCCGTCGAGCGCTTCGCCGTGGCGGGCGCAGACCGGCTCGTGCTCATGCCGCGGGGTCTCATGGGGCCGCTCGACGCGGACGCGGGTACGGCGGCCCCAGCTGCGATCGTCGCGTTCGTCGAGCAGAGCGCCGAAGCGCTCGGGCTGGCGTAGGAGCGCGTGCCGCGCCGACGCCAGCCCTGCGGTCGGGTACCATCGCCCGTCCGAGGCCTACGCCCCAGCGGTGCGTGCCCGCGCGCAACCAGCGTGACCCCCGGAGGTGCAGCGTGAGGAACTTCATTCTCGTCCACGGTCCCCTCGTGGGGGCGTTCACGTGGGTTCCGGTCAGCCAGCGACTGCGGGAGTTGGGAGCGACTGTGGTCCTCCCTGCGCTCACCTCTCCGGGCGGCGGGTCGCGGCCGTTCTGGCAGGAGCACCGCGACCAATTGGCGCTCCAGCTCAAAGATATCGAGCTCGACATCGCTTCGGCGGTGCTTGTGGCGCACGACGGCGCGGGGCCCCTGCTGCCCGAGTTGGGGCGCGCGCTGGACGTGAGCCCCGGCGCGTACATCCTCGTGGACTCGGACCTCCCCCGGGATGGTGCCAGCCGCTTCGACCTCTTCGCGGATCAGGCCGATGTCGAACGCTTCCGGGAGGCCGCCGTCTCCGACGGACAGCCGCGCACACGGCAAGCGGCCGCAGTCATGGAGAGGGGGCCGGTCCCGCCCAGCGATCGGGTCGTGCGCGGCTGGCCCGAAGATCTGCTCGCTACCGCGCTCGCCGCCGCGCCAGACGAGTCGTACATCCCGGCAGCCTTCGCGGGCCGGCGGGCGACGCCGGTCACGGTCTACGACGAGCCGCTACCCGTGCCCGCCGATTGGCCGGAGCGGCCCGCGGGGTACCTCCACCTCTCGGGTCCGTATGCCGCTGCCGCGGCCGAGGCGCGGGAACGCGCCTGGCCCGTCCGCGACCTCCCCTCGGGGCACTTCGGGATGCTCGTGGACCCCGAAGGGGTTGCACGCGAGCTGGTCTCGTTGGCGGATCAGCTCCTCGACGGGTCTAGCGCCTAGCGCGACGGTTTCGCGGGCTTCGCGCCGAGAGCCGCCCGCCCGCGGGGAATCGTTGCGTGCGTCTCTGCCCCACGCCGCTCCGCGGCAGCAGCCGCGCGGTTCGAGGTCGAGATCGGGCCCGACCCGCCGCTACCGACCGCTGGTAACGGTTGGCGCTCGACCCGGCCTAGCCGACCACCTCGCGCAGCGCGCTCAGCATGCCGTTCACTCCACTCTCGAGGTCGGCCAGGCCGTAGACCTGGATCTCGGCCACGGGCGAGAGGGGGAAGCTGCCCATGATCGAGTCGAGCTCCTCGAGTGAGTCGACGTTGAGAATTGCGCCGCCGCCCTTCAGGCCTGCGAACGACCAGGATTGCTCCAGCTCGCCGGTCTCTTTGAGCGCGCTCATCCGCTGAAGCAGACCCTCCTCGAATATGGCAATGGCCATCTCCGGCGGAGCCGGGTCCGATCGCCTCGGCGTCACCAGGAATTTCATGAGATCCTCCTCTGTCGCCGGAGTCACCGATCCTGCAGAGTTGGGCGTTTGGGCTCGCGCCGTCGCCGCTGGGCCATGCTCTTGTTCGCTGGCACCCGGGCGCATCCTGAGCTCAGCTGCGCCCGCTCGGGATCGATAGGACGAAGCGCGCACCGCCAAGCGCGCTGTCTTCGATTTCGAGCGCACCGCCGTGCGCTTCCGCGATCGCCCTGGCGATGGCGAGGCCGAGTCCCGCGCCCCTGTGCTCCCGGTCGCGTGCCGAATCGAGCCGCGTGAAGCGCTCGAAGACTCGCTCCCGCTGCTCGCCGGGGACGCCGCTGCCGTCGTCGTCGACGGCCAGCACAGTCAGGCCGCGTGCTTCGCTGAGCGTCAGCACGACTCGCGATTTGCCGAAGCGGATGGCGTTCTCGATCAGGTTTCGCACAAGCCGGGGGAGCTGCCGCGCGTCCCCTCTGACCTGTCCCGCGGAGACACCCGACGTGTCGATCGTGATCGCGGGTGCGTCCCGCTGCGCCTCCGCTTCGGCGAGCACGACATCGTCGAGGTCCAGGAGCTCGTGCTGGCCGCCGAGGCCCTGCGCGTCGCTGCGCGCGAGCAGGAGGAAGTCCTCGACCAGCCGCTGCATGCGGACGACCTCCTCCTGCACGGCGGTCATCGTCTCCTGCCAGGGCGCCTGGTCGGGATGCTCGAGATCGACCTCGACCTGCGTGCGCATGCTCGCCAGCGGGCTGCGCAGCTCATGCGAGGCGTCGCCGACGAAGCGCTCCTGCTTCTCCTGCGCGATCTCGAGGCGGTCGAGCATCTCGTTCATGGTCCGCGCGAGGCGTCCGATCTCGTCGTCAGTCCCCGGCTCGGGCACACGCCTGGCGAGCTGCTGGCTGGTGATGCCCGCCACTTCGCGGCGAATCCCCTCGACCGGCGAGAGCGCTCTGCCGACGAGGAGGAACGTGCCCCCCGCAACCAGTACGACGAGCAGCGGCACGCCCCAGCGGAGGAGGTTCACAAGGCTCTGGCTGCTCTCGTTGACTTCGTCGAGGCTCGCGCCGACGACCACCGTGTAGACGCCCGCTGCGGTCTCGACCGACCGCGTGAGCACGCGGAAATCTTCGTCCACGTCGATGGGCACGCCGCTCATAGTCCTGATGTCCGTTGCGTCACCAGGGGACAGATCGGCCGCGAGAGATTCCAGATCGAGAATGTTCTCGCTCGCCCCTACGATCCTTCCTCCGTCATCGAGGACCTGCACGAGCGAGACCTCGGCGTTGAGCACCGTCAGCTCCTCGGGCAGGGTCCCCGCGATCAGCAGCGAGGTGATGTCCTGCGCCCGCAGCTTCACCGCTGTGTCGACGTTGTCCGTGAGGGTGCGCCGCTGCAGGACCACCAGCGCGATCGCCGCCGCCACGAGCGCTACGGCCACGACGAGCGTGGCCAGTGCCGCCGTGCGGACGCGGATGGAGGCTGTCCAACGCCAGGTGCGCTGAAGCGTGGCCCGGACCGGGTCAGCCATCGCTGCTGAGTCGATAGCCGGCGCCGCGCTTCGTCGCGATCGAGTTGCGACCGAAGGGCTCGTCGGCCTTCTTCCGCAGCCGCCGGACGTATACCTCGACGATGTTCGGATCGCCTTCGAAGGAGAAGTCCCAGACGTTCTCGAGGATCTCGGATTTCGCCACGAACTCGTCCGCTCGCCGCATGAGGAACTCCAGCACCGAGAACTCCCGGCTGGTGAGCTCGATCTCGGTGCCGTCCCGCGTTACCCGGTGAGAAGCGGGATCGAGGCAGAGGTCGCCCACCTGCAGCTACACCGGCCGTTCCTTTCCCCCCCCCCCGACGAAGCAGCGAGCGGATTCGCGCGACCAGCACCATGAAGGAGAAGGGCTTGGAGAGGAAATCGTCCGCGCCCGTATCGAGCGAACGCACCTCGTCCCGCGCTCCATCCTTGGCCGTCAGCATCAGGATGGGCGTCCAGTTGCCGGCGTTCCGGAGGTTCGCGCAGACCTCGTAGCCGTCGCGGCCGGGGAGCATGATGTCGAGCACGATCGCGTCGTACTCGCGCTCCTCGGCGAGCCACTGCCCGTCGGTGCCGTTGAGCGCGACATCGACGGCGTAGCCCTCGGCCTCGAGGCCGCGCTTGATCGCGGCTGCCAGCCGCTTTTCGTCTTCGACCACGAGAACGCTCGTCATCGCGTCATCAGGATCCTGAAGTGTCGCTGAATCCCTGCTGAACGAATACGCCTGCGTCGCGTGAGCCGACCGCGCTCGCGATGCGACCCAGGGGAGGAACCATCGGCCCGGTTTGCGCCCGCGACCATCATGCTGTGGTCGCGGTGCGAACGCCTGAGCGTAGACTTAAGAGCCATTCACTCCTCCCGGTCCCTGATTCAGCGAGCGTTCAGCCGGGGTCAGGTCTAATTCAGGGGACCGCCTCTAGGGTAGCGATCGAACCAGGCGGACAAGGAGACGCAATGCAGTTCTTGAACAAATACACCCTCGTGGTTGCTGTCGGCGCGCTGCTCATCGTCGGCGGTGTTGCGGCCGGCGGCGTCGCCGCCAGCAACGGCGGCGACGCCGCCGAGAACGAGCAGCCGATCACCGGCGACGCCTACGACCAGGCCAGCGCCGCCGCCCTCGCGTTCACCGGCGGAGGAACCGTCAGTGAGACCGAGGTCGACGACGAGGACTCGAAGTACGAGGTCGAGGTCACGATGCCCGATGGCAGCGAGGTCGACGTCCAGCTCGACGAGAACTTCGTCGTGGTCGGCAGCGAAGCCGAAGACGAAGGCGACGACGATGATGGCGACGGCCATGACGATGATGGTGACGGCGACGAGGGCGGCGCCGGTGACGACGACTAATCGCAGCGAGCGCTAACGCCGGAGCGGGTATCGGTCCCTCCGTACCCGCCCCGCCGATCGCTCTCACCGCTGCTACCTGCACAACGCGCGCTTGGCCTCACGGCCGGCGCGCGTTGTCGATCCGGCCCCGAGGCTGGCCTCTCACCCAGCCCCCTCACAGATCTCGTTATCATCGCGCGGTGGCCCCGCCTTAGCGCGAGAGCCGACGAGAGCGCGAAACGCCTGGAGGTGGACCCATGGTCCGGCAAGAACTGATCGACCGCAGCGCGAAGCTCGGTGAGACGCCAATCCTCGATCGCATGGCCGACCTGCGTGAGGACCTGCTCAAGGCCGGTGACGAGGCTCAGGAGATCCGGCATATGCCCGGCTGGGCGGTGCAGAAGATGATCGACGCCGGCATCTACCGCATGGTCCTGCCCAAGGAACTCGGCGGCGAGGACATGCGTGCGCGGGAGCAGATCGAGGTCATCGAGGCTGCGGCCGCGATCGACGGGTCCGTCGGCTGGTGCGTCCAGATCAACTCCGAGATCAACGCGCTCGTGCTGCGACAGATGGAGCCCGACTTCGCCCATGAGATCTGTGACGACTGGAACTACCTCGTCTGCTCGGGCCTCGGGACGCCGAATGGGCCCTTCCCAGGGCGCGAAGCGCAACGCGAAGGCGATGGCTGGCGGGTCACCTACCAGGGCGCCTTCGCCAGCGGCTGCCACCATGCGACCTGGAACCTGGTCATGACGGGCGAAGTGATGGATCCGACGACGGAGAAGCCGGCGGACGCGGCCTTCATGATCCCCCGGGGCGAGTTCGAGGTTGTCGACACCTGGGACATGGCCGGCCTGCGCGGGTCCGGCAGCCACGACGTACGCGTCGTCGGCTATGTCCCCCCGGAGCACGTGCTCCCGCAAGCCGCACTCGCCTCGACGAAGAACTGGGAGAATCCGACCTTCCGCAACCCTTCGCAGGTTCCCTACAACAAGGGCGCGGTCGCGCTCGGGATCGCGCGTGGCGCTCTCGACGTGTTCGCCGAACTCGCTGTTACGAAAACCCCCTGGGGGTCCGGCTCGCTGTTGAAGGACCAGCCGGAGGCTCAGATCCGGATGGGGGAAGCTGAGGCGACGTGGATGGCCGCTCGCGCCTTCCTCATGGAGTCACAGGATGACATCGAGGAGAACCTCGGGCCCTTGGATGGCGGCAAGGAGTCTCCGGACTGGCCGCTCGTCCGGCGGGGGCTGCTCGCCTCGACGCACGCAGCGCAGGCCTGCGGACACGTCGTCGATCTCATCCACAACACTGCCGGAACCACCGCCAGTCGCATGAGCCACCCGCTCGAGCGGAAGTTGCGGGATGCGCACCAGGCGGCTGCACACGGCGGCGTGAGCTGGCGCCACTACGGCAACATGGGGAAGACCTTCATCGGGCACGAACCGCCCGCCCAGTACGCAACCCCCACCCGCGCTTAGGGCCCGACCGATGAGGAGCGCTCTTCGCGCGCCTCATCCTCCGCCCGCGATGGGCAACGCCAGCGATTCAGGCTGGGGGCGCGATCGACCGCCCCCAGCCTGAATCGCGCGGCTGTCTCTGGGGGCTGTCTCTACGGGAGCAGCATCGAGCGGCTCACCGCGGTCTCGCGCTCGTGCCACTCCGATTCCTCCAGGGCGCGATTGACGTCCTCGAGCGGGTAGGTGTGCGAGACGATCTTCTCGTAGGGCACGCGCCCCTGGTTCTTCACGAGCATCTCCATCATCAGGGGGAGGAGCTGGGGGCGGTACATCGCCGAACCGATGACGCGCTTGCCCCGGAGGAGCGTGGAGGGATCGAGCGCGACCGTCTGCCCGGGCACGATGTCGCCGATCTCGACGAAGGTGCCGCCGTTCGCCAGGAGCGCGATGCCTTCCGCCAGGAGATCCGCGCGCCCGACCAGCTCCATCACGATGTTCGCGCCGCGCCCCTCCGTCAGCTCCAGGACCCGGCCGCGGCGGGTGTCCGGCGTGTTGAACTCCTCGATATTGATCGTGTGGTCGGCCCCGAACTCTTCCGCGAGGGCTAGGCGGCTACCGAGCCGGTCGAGGACGATCACCTTGTGTGCGCCCATGTCTTTGGCCATCGCCGTCGCGTTGAGCCCAAGCCCGCCTGCTCCCTGGATGACGACGTAGTCGCCCTCCCGGCAGCCGGCCTGCGAGAGCCCCTCGGTCACAGTGCCCATCGCACAATTGACGAAGCCGAGGATGTCGTCGGGGAGCTCGACCGGGACCTTGAAGACGGGGTGGTTGGTGGGCAGATAGAAGTAGTCGCTGTACGTTCCGGTGAAGTAGGGAAAGACCCCCGCCTCCCGGGCGGCGCGACCGCCTGAGCACCAGTTCGGTTCGGCCCGCAGGCATTGGTAGCAGCGACCACAGGGCTGGATCGCCGAGTACATCAGGCGGTCACCCTCGCGGATCGGCTTCCCCAGGGAGTCCGTGGTGACGCCCTCGCCGAGCTGGAAGATCACGCCCGCACCTTCGTGGCCCATCACGCGCCCGTTCGCGGGCAGAGGCGTTTCCCGCATGTCGCCGCGCCAGATGTGGAGGTCCGAGCCGCAGACGCCCGCCTGCGTCATCTTGAGGATGATCCCGCCGGGCTCCGGATCGGGAACCTCGTACTCTTCGATCTCGAACGGCTGCCCGTACTCCTTGATGACGACGACGCGGCCTTTGGTCATGGCGCACTCCTTGTGGGGGTTCCCGAACGGGTCAGAAGGCGCGCCAGTATAGGCGCGCCCGCGGGCTGAGCGCGCAGACCCTCGTGAGAGTCAATAGCCGAACGCGATCGCCAGGCCTTCGATGGTCTCCGCCTCGGGCAGCCGTTCGAGCACACTCGGGGCAACCGCGATCTTCGCACTGCGACTGTCGCTCCCGAAGATCACGCGGTCGAGCGCCATTCCGGCGGCGTCCACGTAGATGGGAACCGTGGCGCAGGGCGGGGGCCGCCACGGCGCCGGTCGGCGTTCCGGTCAGGGCGACGGTGTCCGTGGCAGAGGCGAACGACACCTGCGCGACGCTAGGTCCGCGGTCGCGGAAGTGGGAGCTTCGCTCCCGACCGACGCCTCCCCGGCTGTAGGATTGGCGCGTGACCGCCTACCGCCCCGCGCGGATGATGTTCGGGATCTTCCTCGGGCCGTTTCATCGCCTCGAAGAGAACCCGACAATCGCCTTCGACCGCGACCTCGAGCTGCTTCAGCTGCTCGAGCGTTTCGACTTCGACGAGGCCTGGATCGGCGAACACCACAGCGCGGGCTGGGAGACGATCGCCTCCCCGGAGCTCTTCATCGTGGCGGCCGCGGAACGCACGAAGCGGCTCCGGCTCGCCTCGGGCGTCCTCAGCCTGCCGTACCACCATCCCCTGATCGTGGCCGACCGCTTCGTCCAGCTCGACCACATGACCCGCGGTCGCGCGATCCTCGGAGTTGGTCCCGGCGCGCTCAGCTCCGATGCGTACATGCTTGGCATCGACCCGCTCGATCAGCGCCGCATGATGAACGAATCGCTCGACGCGATCATGGCGCTCTTCCGGGGCGAGACGGTGACGATGGAGACGGACTGGTTCCGGCTGCGCGAAGCGCGCCTGCAGATCGCGCCCTACACCCACCCCCACCCGCCGGTTGCGGTTGCGGCGGCCGGTTCGCCGGCAGGGTCGCAGGCAGCCGGCCGGCACGGCGTCGGCATGGTTTCGTTCGGCGGCCTCAGCGACGAGAGCGGGAAGGCGCTCTCACGCACCTGGGGCTGGTACGCCGAGGCAGCAGCCGAGGCCGGGCATGAGGCCAGGCGCGACCAGTGGCGGCTCGGTGTGCCCTTCTACCTCGCCGAATCCCGCGAGCAGGCGATCAGCGAGGCGCGGGCCGGCTACGAGCACGAGCTCGTGAAGTACTACGGCGAGGTCCTCGGGAGTGGCGTGGACCCGGAAGTGGCGACGCTCGATGCAGGGATCGAGGGTGGTGGCGCAATCGTTGGCACGCCGGACGACGCGATCGCGGCGATCGAACGCCTGCTGGAGATGACCGGCGGCTTCGGTGGCTTCCTCGCACGCGCGCACGAGTGGGCCACCTGGGAGCAGACGGTACATAGCTACGAGCTGTTCTCCCGCTACGTCATTCCCCACTTCCGCGGGCAGCTCGAATCGAAGCGTGCGAGTCGCGAATGGGTGGCGGCGACGCCTAGGGCGAAGGTCAGTACCGCCGCGGTCCAGAAGGCCTTCAGCGACGCCGGTATCGACGCCCCCAGCGAAGCGGAGCGAACCGCAGCCCGCCGCCGTTGATTTTGAGGGCGCCACGACTGGGGTTCCGGGGCGATAGCCGCCGGCCCAGTCCTGTTTTTTTGAAGGCGCCACGACTGTGGCAGCGGGGCGTTTTCCGCCGGCTCAGATTGTCGCTCCCATCGCCGCCGAAGCGCGGAGACGGCTAGATCTCGCCGCGGTCGCGCAGGCCCTGCGCGAGTTCTTTTTGAGGGCGCCACGACTGTGGCAGCGGGGCGTTTTCTGCGGCTCAGTCTTGCTATCTCATCGTCGCCGCCGAGGCGCGGAGACGGCTAGATCTCGCTGCGGTCATCCAGGCCCTGCACGAGTTCTTTTTGACGGCGCCACGACTGTGGCGTCGGGGCGTTTTCTGCCGGCCCACGTTTGCGATCGCATCTCTGCGGGACAGAAGAAACGGCGGCCTAGATCTCGCCGCGGTCATCCAGGCCCTGCGCGAGCGAGTCACGGCGCGCGCGGGCGAGCGCGTCGCCGGTCTTCGAGCGAGGCTGGGGCGGTTCGCCGCTGCGCGCAGCGACGAGGTCGGGCCAGCGGTGATACGCGATTCCCTGGGCCGCGAACTCGTAGCACCACGCGGCCACCTCGGCGGTGCCGGGGGAGAGGTCCGATTCGGTCATGAGGATCGCGTAGACGGCGGCTTCGCGGCCGGCTTCACGCTCGCTGACCGGAAGAAATCGCGCGAGCTGATCGAGGGTGGCCTCGGTAGTCGGATCGAAGTCAGCCGTCATTCGTTCGTCGCCTGGGCCGTTTGCGAGCCTAGTCGAGTTCGCCGCGCAGGAACGCCGCGATGCGCTCGTAGGCACGCGGATCCTGCGTGAGGAAGGTGTGCCCGCCCGCGAACTCCTCGTAGCGTGCGTTCGCAATCTGGGCGGCAATCGCGCGACCGTTCCCGGGCGGCGCGATCCCGTCGTGGGTGGCGGAGCAGACAAGGACGGGCATCGTGAGACTGGGGAGGCGGTCGTAGACGTCGTGATGACGCCGGGCTTCGAGCTGGAGACGCGAGCCGAGTTCGCGCCGCGGCTCGTCCGCGCCGATCGCGGCCAGCGCCCGGCGCTGCTCCAGCAGGGTCTCGAACTCGCTCGCGTGCGACTCCTGCCATTCGGCCGTGCGGCGAATATCGCTGGCTGCGGCCTGCGCCCGCAGGCGCTCCTCCGGCGCCAGCTCCTGTAGTTCGTGGAGTGGGTACGAAGGCTTGCCCGTACCGCCGCTCGAGGTGCAGTTCAGGACGAGCCGCTCGACGCGGCCGGGGAAGCGCAGCGCGAATTCCTGCGCGACCATCCCCCCGAATGAGGTGCCCATCACTGAGCAACGGCCCCAGCCCAGCGCCTCCAGGAGCGCGTCCGCGTCCTCGGCGTAGCCGGCCATGGTGTAGGGGCCGTCGGGAATCGTCGTCTGGCCGAGCCCGCGTTGGTCGTAGGCGAGTGTCGCGAACTGGTCCGGGAGTGGCGATGGTGTGGCCGCGGTTCGGCGGAGATCGCCGCCACTTCCGCTGATCACCAGGAGGCGGGGGCCTTCGCCCGGAAGCTCGTAGCAGATATCGAGGTCGCGGGCGCGGATGAAGGGCATCGCCGTCAGGCCCGCGCCGCGGACTTGGCGCGCTTGCGCGCCCAGCCGCGCTCGATGTACCGGAGCGCGTCGGGCGTCTCGCAGCTCGTCTCACCGTGGTCGACGTCGACCTTGCCGATGCGGACGGCGGCCTTCTTGGCCAGCTCCGCGAGTCGCTCGTCGCGCAGGCCGATCGCCATGAGCGCGCCGTTCATGGCATGGCGCACGCGATTCTGACTGATGTGGATCTCGCGCTCGATCGTCTCCAGATAGGGGATGAAGGTGTCGTCGGCAGCGGCCGCGTCCTTGAGCGCGTAGTGGGCGAGCAGATCCCAGCCGCCCTGGGCTACCCACTCGCTGCCTGAGGCCATCCAACGCATCATCCGGGGCAGAAGGCCGGGGGCCTTCGTCGCGACCTCGGCCACGAGAACGTCGACGAGGACGTAATAACTGACGTCGCCAATCCAAGCGTCGAGAACACGATCCCCGATCGTCGCCGGGTCCGCGATCATGCAGGCGAGCAGGCGGGCGTCGGCGTTCTTTGTCCCCCAGAGCTCGGAGGCGAGCGCCTGATCCAGGCCCAACCGCCGCGCGCCCGCCCGCAGATCTTTGAACGAAACGCCGTAGAGATCGGGGCCCGCCCCGTGCCGGGCGTAGACCTTGCGGTTCTGGGCCGTGCCCGCCGCCTCCAGGCGCGCGAGCACCGACTTCAGGTCATTCGCGGTCGCCAGGGGCTTCGCGGTCATCGCTCGCTAGGCCTCGAGCCACTCGCCGTCGAAGACGCGCGCGGCAGGACCGGTCATGAAGACCGATCCCGCGCCATCCCACTCCAGTTCGAGATCGCCGCCGGG
>Ga0310121_10001475_pt1 | contig 24022 bp, 29 predicted proteins | sample CB27_Tmax_986_MG_FD_203504 | JGI IMG/M metagenome (GOLD analysis project Ga0310121, IMG submission 203504) | Marine microbial communities from Western Arctic Ocean, Canada - CB27_Tmax_986 | ecosystem: Environmental > Aquatic > Marine > Oceanic | place: Canada: Western Arctic Ocean | collected...
TCATCGAGCTGGGAGGCGGTGCCGAAGAGGGCCGCTTCGTCGTCGTGCCGACCGCGGGCGGCAACTACTACCTGGAGGGCAAGCTACGGATCTTCGAGGAGGACCGGGTCCTGAGTTCATGGCGGGAACGCGGTGTGGCGAACGTGTCCATGCTGCACACGCACGATCCTGAGATCGCTGACACCGAGGCGTTCGGGACGGAGCTCGCACGGGCGACCGCGGTGTGGTTCAATGGCGGCCGCCAATGGAACATCGTCGACTCGTATGCGGGCACTCGCACGTACGAGCTCTTCCACGCGGTACTCGAGCGCGGAGGCGTCATCGGCGGCAGCTCGGCCGGCGCTACGATCCAGGGCGAGTACCTCGTGCGCGGTGCCACAGAGGGCTCACAGATCGTCATGACCGACGAGCAGAATCATCAACTCGGCTTCGAGTTCCTGCGCAAGTCGGCGATCGATCAGCACATCAACGCGCGCAATCGCTGGGACGACATCGTCCCGGTCATCGAGCAACAGACGCATCTGCTCGGCATCGGCCTCTCGGAGGGGACGGCGATCATCGTCACCGGCGACACGTTCGAGGTGATGGGCAAGTGGATGGTCGCGGTGCACGACAACACGCGTGTGTATCAGCCCTGGCAGAAGCCGTACTTCGTGCTGGCGCCCGGCGACGCCTACGACATGAAGGCACGTCGCGTCGCGAAGCTGGGCGACGGGACGACGCCACAGAGGCGGTAGCGGGCCGCTAGGCCCCCAACCCGTACTCCTTCACCTTCCGCCACAGCGTCGTCCGGCTCATGCCGAGACGTTCCGCCACCGCGCCTCGCGCTCTTGCTCTGTCGGTCGGTCAAGGCAGTAGCGCTTGGGGGTCGGCATGGAGCCGTCTACCCCACGCACCTCTACGGGCAGGTGCTGCGCCTCGATCCGGCGGCCCGCGGCCTGAATGTGAGCACTCTCCACCGCGGCAAAGACCTCCCGCACGTTGCCCGGGAGGGCACGTCATATGGTCCTAGAAGGCGCTCAGCCCGGTCAGAGTCTGGCCGAGGATGAGCGAGTGGATGTCGTGGGTCCCCTCATACGTGTACACCGACTCGAGGTTCGCCATGTGCCGTATCGAGTGGTACTCCACGAGGATGCCGTTCGCGCCCAGTAGACGGCGTGCTTCCCGCGCGACGTTCGTCGCCATGTCCGTGTTCGCGCGCTTCGCGAGCGAGACCTGTTGTGGCGTCATCGTGCCCTCGTCCTTCATCCGTCCCAGACGGTAGGTGAGCAACTGCCCGGTCGTGATGCTGGTGAGCATGTCGGCGAGCCGGACCTGTTGGATCTGCTTCCCGCCGATGGGCGAGCCGAACATGAGGCGCTCCTTGGAATACGAGAGCGCTTCGTGGAAGCACGCCATCGCGGCGCCGACCACACCCCAGGAGATGCCATAGCGAGCCTGCGTGAGGCACATCAGCGGGTGTTTAAGGCCGCCCGTGCATTCGGGCAGCACGGCACTCTGGGGGAGCTCGACGTCCTGCAGCACGATCTCGCTCGTATCGCTCGCGAGCAACGAGAGCTTGCCCTTCTGGTCCCGCGCGCTGAAGCCGGGCGTGTCCGTCGGCACCACGAAGCCGCGGATACCCTTCACGTCCCCGATTTCACGGGTCTGGGCCCAGACGACCGCGACGTCCGCCATCGAGCCGTTCGTGATCCACATCTTGGCGCCGTTGAGCAGCCACCCGTCAGCGCTCTCCGTCGCGGTGGTGATCATGCCACCCGGATCCGACCCGTAGTCAGGCTCGGTCAGGCCGAAGCAGCCGATCGCTTCTCCCGTCGCGAGCTTGGGCAGCCACTCCGTGCGGTGCTCCTCGCTCCCGAACGTGAAGATCGGATACATGACGAGCCCGCTCTGTACCGATACGAATGAGCGGACGCCGGAGTCGCCCCGCTCGAGCTCCTGCATCATGAGGCCGTAAGCGACGTTGTTGAGTCCGGCACAGCCGTACTTCTCCGGCAGGTTCGCACCGAACACGCCGAGTTCTCCGAGCTCCGGAATGATCTGCTTCGGGAAGGTCCGCTCCACGTACGCCTTGCCGATGATCGGCATGAGGCGGTCCTCGACCCAGTCACGGATTGTGTCGCGGACCATCCGCTCCTCTTCCGAAAAGAGCGAGTCGACGTCATAGAAGTCGATGCCATCGAAGCGGTCCATTGGTCGTATTCCGTCCTTGTCGGGTGTCAGTTCGGGATCCGAGTCCGGAGAGACGATAAAATAACCTCTACGCTGCGAAATGGGACCGGAAGAGGGCCGAGCGGCCGCCTACTCGGAGGTCCTGTCCGCCTTGGGTGGTTTGGCCTCTACCGCGCGCGCGTTCCTGAAGCGGATGACCCCGTACGCAAGTTCGTGGCAAGCCTTTGCACCGAGCCAGATTCCCATAGCGACCGTACCGAACCAGCCACCGATCACGAGACTCGACGGGCGGATGAAGACCCAGATGTACAGGGCGAGACCAACACCGAAGGTCCAGCCTCCGGCCCATCCCCACCAGCCGGCTCGGTTTCGCGCCAGGGAGCGGCACCGATCACACCAGAGCAGCCGGTCAAGGTACATCTGGTCGTACACTTCGAGGCAGCGAACGCATGTGATCTCGTCAGGGTAGCGATCGCGCCAGTCCGGGCCGTCTTCCGTCATGGGGTAGCTCAGGCGAGGGCGACGGTATCGAAGTCAGCGGCCACGAGTATACCTGGTATTGTATTCGTACTCGGTGCGGTCCTCACCCCAACGGACGAGGTCTTGCAGCAGGGTAATCCGCTTGGTGCCGTCACGGCGAGCCTTACCCGCGATGTTGAGCGATCTACGCCACAGCACGTCGCTGAGCGTCTCCCTCGCGAGCAGCGCGCTTGCCACCCGCGCACCTCCGACGCTGGTGACGACTCGGACGCCTGCCAGCCCCGGATAGTCCTGGAAGAGATGGTGCGTCTCGTCCGAAAACACGAAGATGTACGGTCCCACCTTCGCCGACAGAGAGCCGCCCCGTCGTAACATTTGCGGGTCCTGAGCAACGGAAACCGTGACGACGTTACCTGTCACCTCGGTGCTCAGCGCACCCTTGTACGTGTAGTATTCCTTCACATCGGAGGAAGCCGGCACGGCAAGATCCACGGTTGCCTGACAGCCCCCCGCAGACCGATACCACCGCAGCAAGAACCGTCCTGCGCCTTCTAACCCTCACGTGTGTCGCAATCATATCTCTCTTTCCCGTACGCTATCCCGTCTTCATCGACCCACGTACCACAGCAACGTTCGGCCCAGCCGGTCGACCGACGAGGCCAAACCCCGGGGATCACCCGCTGGGAACGCCTCGCCTTCCACGACGCCGAACCAGGGAACTCGCCCCGACCGGACCTCGATGAGCGCCACTGACCAACGGATCCTGGGGTCTTCTCCGACGTCGGCGGCGAGCGCCGCCTGCACCGGCAACAGCACTGCGTCGGCATCGACGAGCGCCGCCATCCTCCGCAGTTCCCCGAAGAGGGGATCTCCGATCCTTTGCACTTCTGCCTGCAGGAACTGTCCCACCGGAAGGCCACGCGTTCTCGCGTCGATCGCCGGCGAGGTCCTGTGGCGTACGGAGGTCGGCGTGTTCACCATCGGCGTCGCATACCTACCCGGCCCAGGTCAGTCCTGATCGGAAGACCCACTCGCGGCCTCGATTGACGTGTCCGCGGTTTCCGCACCCGACCGGTCCAAAGCGAGTGAGCAGGAATTGATGCAGTAACGCTGCCCGCCCGGGTGCGGTCCGTCGGGGAACACGTGGCCGAGGTGTCCGCCACACTTCCCGCAGAGCACTTCGGTCCGCGTCATACCGTGGCTGTGATCTGTTTCGGTCTCGAGGGCGGAGCCCTCCATCGGCTCGTAGAACGAAGGCCATCCGGAGCCCGAGTCATATTTGGTGTCGGACGAAAACACTGGCTCACCACAGCCCTTGCACCGGTACGTGCCTACGGCCTTCTCGTCCCAGTATCTCCCCGTGAAGGCACGCTCCGTGCCCTGCTCGCGAAGGACCTCGTACTCTTCCTCGCTCAGCTGCTCGCGCCACTCGGCGTCGGTCTTGTCGATGCGGTCGGTCACGGGTCCTCCAAGACGCGATCTTCGTCACCGATCTACCCCTCCGAGCTCACCCGGATCCGGACTCGGATTTCACCGTGAGAACGTGTCGCGCTTGACCGTCCTCGCCGCCCACGGAGTTGATCCGCGGCTAAGCCCCTCACGCTGGCGCCGCCTGCGCGCCCATTGACAGCGGGCGCTCCGCCGTGCCGATTGGCCGGTCCCCCAATAGACACCGGAGCCCCGAAATGAACGACTCTTCCGTCCGCCACACCAAGTGGGACGACATCCCCTTGGAGACGGTGAAAGACGATATCACCCGGCGTGTGTTCACAGGCGACCGCATGATGATCGCGCACGTGTACCTGGATCAGGACGCCATCGTACCTGAGCACTCCCACGAGAACGAGCAGCTCACCTACATCCTGGACGGCGCGCTGCGTTTCTGGCTCGGTGACGAGGGTTCAGCCGACTACCAGGATATCGTGGTTTCCACCGGTGAGGTTCTGTTCATCCCGTCAAACGTGCCGCACCGCGCGGAGGCTCTCGAGGACACGCTCGACCTGGACGTCTTCAGCCCTCCTCGTCAGGACTGGCTCGACGGCACTGATTCCTACTTCCACGACGAGTCCTAGCGACCGGGAGGCGGCTCTGACACGGATCTTGGGCTAGAGGGGCGAGTCGCCCTAGATTCCCAGAACCTCGAGCGCGTGGTTAACCTCATGGGTGCCCTGCTCCCGGGAGTCACGGGCTTCGCGAAAACGGTCTCGAACGAGGTAGCGCCGCACAGCGTGACGGTGAACAATGTGCTGACCGGATTTACGCGCATGGAACGCCTGATCCACCTCGCTGAAGCCGCGGCGGAACGGGAGGGGATCACCGTTGAGAGCGCGTACGAAAGTTGGAGGGCGAGATCCCGATAGGGCGGCTCGCGGATCCTCCAGAGCTTGGTGCGGTAGCAGCGTTCTTGTGGTCTGAGCAGGCCTCGTACGTGACGGGGCAATCAATCGCCGTCGATGGCGGCTGGATCAAAGGATTAGTCTGATGGGCGCAGTGGCTCTTCAAGAATCGGAATGGATCTGGAAAGACGGTGAGATGATCCCGTGGGCGGATGCTCGCCTCCACCTGCTCTCCACCGCAGTACAGTTCGGCACATCGGTATTCGAGGGCATGCGCACGTACGAGACCCCCAATGGTCCGGCGATCTTCCGACTCGAGGCGCACATCCGTCGGCTCATAGACTCTGCCATTATCTACCGTTTGGTCCCTGACTTCGCGCCCGAACAGTTGGCGGAAGCGAGCAAGGAAGTCGTGCGCAGGAACGAGCTCACGAGTTGCTACATCCGCCCAATGGTCCTGCGCGGCTACGGGTCGCCGGGCATCAACCCGTTCGGCAGCCCCATCGAGACGTTCATCGCGGCATGGGCCTGGGACGAGTACCTCGGCGAGGGCGCGCTCCAGAACGGCGTAGACGTGTGTGTCTCGTCTTGGCTGCGTGCGCACCCAAACACCTATCCGCAGCGCGCGAAAGCCGGCGGCCACTACCTGGCCGCTCAACTCATGAAGATGGAGGCCATCGAGAACGGCTACGTCGATGCGATCGCACTCGCGCCTACTGGGCTCGTGAGCGAGGGCAGCGGCATGAACATCTTCCTCGTGAGGGACGGCGTGATCACCACCCCGTTTCTCGACGGCACGTCGCTGCAGGGAATCACCCGCGACTCGATCATCCACATGGCGGGTGATCTCGGCTACGAGGTGCAGGAGCAGAGCATCCCGCGTGAGAGCCTCTACACCGCGGACGAGCTCTTCTTCACAGGGACCGCCGCCGAAGTCACGCCGGTGCGGAGCGTGGACCGGATCACGATCGGCTCGGGCACGGCGGGTCCCGTATCTCTCTCGCTCCAGAAGCACTTCTGGGAGACCGTACGGGGTGAGAACGACGACCCGCACGGGTTCCTCACCTACCTGGACGAATAATGTGCTGCCCTTCGCCCCGCAGGGGTAGTGGGTGGAAGGCGAGGCTGACGAGTAACCGGTTCTACCAGTCCGGCCTCTCGAGCTCGTCGAGCTGCTTCATCGCCTCTCGCAGGTTCGCCGCTTCATCGTCAGTCAAGTTCTCGACGGGGACGAGGTCCTCGCGCCGCATCCCGCCGCGAGTGAGCAGGCCGATCAGCATGCCTGCGGTTAGGATCGCGAAGGCGGGCAAGAAGTAACCGACCAGGTTGAAGCCCTCCGCCGGCGGCAACAAGAGTACCGTCTTTCCGAAATCGGCCACGAAGCTTGCTTCGATCGCCTCGACGGTCTCGCCGCGCTCGAGCGACTCACGGATGCGCTGCGACCAGACGGGAGACGTCCCGCACTGCATCTGGAACTGGCACGTGTGAACGTCCAGCCCACAGCCGCAGCCGCATTTGAAGTTGGACTCGAGTACGAGCAGCTTCTCGCCCACTTCACCCTCGTGATAGTGCCTGCCTATGGGCGCATTCGGGTCGAATCCCGCATGCGTCGGCCCCGTGGATTGGGCCTTGGTGGGCGCAACGAGCAGCCCAACAGCCGCACAGGCGAGAAAGCCAGCTCTGATCGTCGTCGTATTCATGGTCGTTGCATCCGTTCAGACAAATCGCCCGTCATCCGCTTCGGTTCCAAGATAACCACGAACGGAGCCTGCGTGCCCGCGAGGCTCGTATCGTTCATCCTTGAAGCCCCGATGATGCGCCGCAGGTGATCACCTGCTTTACCGGAGCGGGCATCGGGCTCAGTACCCGCGCGCGCGCGCGTCCGGACTGCGTGGATCGGCTGCCCCGAGGCGCTCGCGAGTGCGCGGGTCAATCATGATCGAGTGGGCCATTCCCTGACTACTCGCCGTCTGAACCGTGTGCCCCATAGCCTCTAGTCGCTGGACCGTCGCGGAGCCCACACCGGATTCCTCAATGCGTATTCGATCGGGCAGCCACTGGTGATGCATGCGCGGCGCTTCGACCGCCATCTGAATGTTCATACCGAAGTCGACGACGTTCAGGATGACCTGCAGAACCGTGTTGATGATCGTGCGGCCACCCGGGCTACCGACGACAGCCACCAAGCGTCCGTCCCGCGCTACGATGCTCGGGGTCATCGAAGACAGCATGCGCTGCTGCGGCCGCGCGAGGTTGGCGGTCGTCCCTATGAGACCGCTGTCGTCGGTAAGACCGGGGCCGGCGTTGAAGTCGCCCATCTCGTTGTTGAGCAGGAAGCCGCCGCCGGTCACGACGATGCCCGAGCCATACCCGCTCTCAAGTGTGTACGTGACCGAGACCGCCATGCCGTCACCGTCGACAACGGAATAGTGCGTCGTCTCGGAACTTTCATAGCCCATGGCAATGTCGCTCGTCTCGGAAACCGACGCGCGATCCGCCGCGATACTGGCGCGAAGCTCAGCCGCATGGGCCTTGCTCGTCAGCTCATGTACGGGCACGTCGACGAAGTCCGCGTCTGCGAGGTAGTGAGCCCGATCGCGGAACGCGCGCCGCATGGCCTCGCTCACATAGTGGATGTACGACGCGCTGTTGTGTCCGAAGCTGGCGAGGTCGAAGCCCTCGAGGATATTCAGCATCGTCACCAAGCCGACCCCACCCGAACTCGGTGGTGGCATCGAGATTATCTCGTAGCCACGGTAGGTGCCGTGAATCGTGGACCTCTCACGCGCCTCGTAAAGCTCCAGATCCGCGCCGGTGATGAGGCCGCCCCCGCGCCGCATCTCCTCCACGATCAGACGCGCGGTCTCGCCACGGTAGAAGCCGTCGCGACCTTCGAACTGGATGCGCTGTAGGGTCCTGGCCAGGTCGGGCTGGCGAAGCGTCTCGCCCTCGGCATAGGCGGTCCCGCCCTTGGAGAACTGGGCGACAGTGGCAGGAGGCCGAGCCCTTCCCGCCACGAAGCTCGCCAGATTGTTTGCGAGAGTTTCACTCAGCTCGAACCCATGCTCTGCGAGTGCCACAGAGGGGGATACGATCCGCTCCCAGCTCAGGTCGCCGTACAGCTTGTGAGCCCGGTCAAAGCCGGCGACGGTGCCCGGCACTCCGACTGACTTGGCGCTGCGATGGTGCACGTTCAAGGAGTACTCACCGTTCTCGTCGAGCCACATCTCGGGGAAGGACACGAGCGGCGCCTTCTCGCGGAAGTCCATCGCCGTCGTCTGGCCGTTCGGGAAGCGGACGACCATGAAGCCACCCCCGCCGATGTTGCCGGCGGATGGATGGACCACCGCCAACGCAAGGCCCGTGGCGATGGCGGCGTCGATCGCATTGCCGCCAGCCGCAAGCACATCCCGGCCCACCTCGCTTGCAAGCCAGTGTTGCGAGACAACCATCCCGGTGCTTCCGCGCACCGGTTCCACGGTTTGTGCCGCGGCATCGATGGGGAGGATCGCCAGCGACAGTGCGAAGGGCCACAGGGCTACGGCGTGCCAAGAACGGGGACTGCGCATCGGTACCTCGATAGAGAGTGTTTGCCCGCGGGTGATGAGCCAGGAAGATCCGGCCTCACTGCGAACGGCGCTAGAGAACGTTCACGAAAGGGGGCTAGCGATTGCCCGCTGGCGCGGCGCTGGTTACTTCATCGCGCCAGCCAGCGAGGCTGCTTGCTCAAAGAAAACGGGGCTGTGGCAGGATGACGATCAAGAGACGCGAATTCCTGAAAAAGGCGGGGGCCGGCGCCGGTGTCGTCGCGCTCGGCGCATGCGCTGGCGACGGTGCGGACTCAGGTACGGGAACAGCCAGCACGGTGAGCGGCCCGCGCGTGAACTGGCGGCTGACGGGCAGCTTCCCGCCGAGCACGGACATCCTGTACGGGGCGGGCGAGCGCGTGGCGGAGCGCATCTCAGAGATGACCGGTGGCAACTTCAACATCCGCGTGTTCGGCCCCGGCGAGATCGTTCCACCCCTCCAAGTCATGGACGGGGTGATGCAGAGCGCGATCCAATGCGGGATTACGCCCGGCTACTTCTACACGGGCAAGCACCCCGCGTTGGCGTTCGACACGGCGGTTCCCTTCGGGATGAGCAGCCGCCAACAGATCGCCTGGATGTATCACGGAGGCGGCCTCGATCTCGTCAACTCGATCTACGCAGACTTCGGCCTGATCACCTTCCCCGTAGCGTCCACGGGCGCCCAGATGGGCGGCTGGTTCAGGGAGCCGGTCGGCGGCCTCTCGGACCTGCCAGGCCTGCGTATGCGAATTCCCGGCTTCGGTGGTGAGATCATGTCGCGCCTGGGCGTCACCGTGCAGGTGATCGCCGGCGCAGAGATCTATCCTGCACTCGAGCGCGGCGCCGTTGACGCGATCGAGTGGGTCGGGCCGTACGACGACGAGAAGCTCGGTTTCCATCAGATCGCTAAGAACTACTACTACCCCGGTTGGTGGGAGCCGGGAGTGACGGTGAGCCTGCTCGTCAACCGAAAAGCGTACGACGAGCTTCCCGCTGCCTACCAAACAGTGCTACGCACAGCGTGTGGCGAGACCCTCTCGCACACGCTCTCATCCTACGACGCGGCCAATCCGGCGGCGCTGCGACGACTCGTACGGGACCACGGCGTCACCCTGCGGGAGTACTCCGTCGAGATCTTGGAGGCAGCGTGGACCGAGTCGAACGCCTACCTCGCCGAGCAGGCGGCCAACAACGCGGGCTTCGACAGGGTCTACCAGTCGTGGAAAGCGCATAGGGACATGGCCTTCCCATACGCCGCCGGTAACGAGCTCTCGTATGCCCGCTTTGCGTTTCCGAAGATCGGCAACGTGAACATGGGCTGACGGCAGTAGAAGATGTTGGGTGCGGCGACCTCCGTCAGCCGACCCCGACTGCCTCTTCCACCGTGGCAACATGGATCGAAACGGTATCGTCGAGCTCGTACGCATACCCACCCGCCATCAGTACCGATATCGGGATCCTCCGCTCCACCGCCCGTTCGAGCACCATGTGGTCGCGCCGCCTCAGGCCCTCCAGCGTCAAGGACAAACCACCGAGCTGGTCATGCTCGTAGGGATCCGCGCCCGCGAGATAGACGATAAACTCCGGCGCCGGCTCGCCGAGCACGTCCGCGAGCGCTTTCTCGAGCAGATCCAGGTACTCGCCGTCCTCCGTGCCGTCCTGCAACCCGACATCGAGATCCGACGGCGGCTTCACAGGCGGGTAGTTGTTCTGCTGATGCATCGAGAACGTGAGGACGTCGTCGTCCTCGGCGAAGATCGCTGCGGTTCCGTTGCCATGATGTACATCTAGGTCGATGACTGCCACGCGCTTGACTACGCCCTCCGCCCGTAGTGCCCGCACCGCCACCGCGATGTCGTTGTACAAGCAGAATCCCTCGCCGTGGCCGGCGTACGCATGGTGAAAGCCACCACCGAGGTGCACGGCCACGCCATCCTCGAGTGCGCTGCGCGCGGTAAGAAGTGTGCCGCCACACGACAGAGCCATCGCTTCCCGCAGCTCCTCCGTAAGGGGCACTTCCAACCGCGCCCGTTCGCGGAACGACAGAGAGTCCGTCTCGATCTTGCTCAGGAAGTCATCCGCGTGAGCGCGAGCCAACTCGCCACGGGTTGCCGCGATCGGTGCAACGAAGTCGTCTTCGGTAAGCGTGTGGTCCGCAAGTAGCCGCTCGCGCGCGAGCCGGTACTTCGCGGTCACGAAGACGTGCGGCCCGAGCTCGACTTCGTACGTGGGAGACCAGATAACCGAGGGTGCCACAGTTCCGCTCCGTCGCTTGCCTATCGGCCCGTGACCGCTAGCGCTTCCTCGCCAACGTCAGCCCGTCCCCGATCGGGACGAGGCTCAAGCTCACGCGCTCATCGTCCTTGAGCTTCTCGTTGAAGCGGCGAATGGCCTCGGTGTCTCCGTCCGTCACTTCCGAGTCGACGACCTTGCCCTCCCACAGCGTGTTATCGATCGCGACCAGGCCTCCGCGGCGAACGAGCCGCATGCAGCGCTCGAAGTATGCCGCATATCCTTGCTTGTCGGCATCGATGAACGCGAAGTCGAAGTCCCCCGACTTGCCCTGCGCTACCAGGCCGTCGAGCGAAGCTACGGCGGGCCCGAGTTTCGACTCGATCTTGTGCGCCTGAGCGGCCTCCTCCCAAAACCGCTTTCCGATGGCCGTCGACTCCTCGTCGAGGTCACAAGTGATAACTCGGCCATCGGAGGGCAACGCCAACGACACGACAAGCGCACTGTACCCGGTAAAGGTTCCGACCTCTAGCGTGTACCTCGCACCGATCAGCTCGACTAGCAGACCCATGAACTGTCCCTGCTCGGGACTGATCTGCATGTTGGCGTCGGGCAGGGATGCCGTCTCTTCGCGGAGGCGCCGCAACACGTCGGGCTCTCGAACCGAAACGTCGAGGAGATATCGGTACAGATCGTCGCCCAAATGGTTAGTGCGTACGCTCACCGAGTCTCCTTTGGGCTTCTTGGTCTCGACAAGCTAAGGCAACTCCGTCTCGAGCACCCGGTAGCAATACCACGCGGCCGCGCTGCGCCACGGGCCGTAGATATCCCCGAGCGGCTCGAGCTGCTTTGCGGTCGGATACTCGTCGAGCCCATGCACCTTAGCGTACCCTGCGCGCACACTGAGGTCGCCGACGGGCCACACGTCGGGTCTGTGCAGTCCAAACATAAGGTACATCTGAGCGGTCCAAACACCGATACCCCGCACCGTCACGAGCCGTTGGATGATTTCATCGTCGGGCTGCTCGTCGAGATCGTGAACATCCAGCTCACCGGAACGGATTTTTGTCGCGAGGCCCCGGATCGCGGCATACTTGCTTCCCGAAAGGCCCGCCCCACGCAGAGTGGATTCCCTCGCCCGCAGAGCGTTTTGCGGCGACACATCGCGCTTGAGTGCCTCAACGACGCGTCCGTGGATGGTCAGAGCGGCCTTGCCCGCCAACTGCTGATAGCAGATCGCGCGCACCAAGTAGCAGAACGGCGTCATCTGGGATACGGGCAGCCGGATGGCTCCGATCCGCTTCACCCACGGGCCAAAGGCATGGTCCTTCCCGAGCTTACGACGTCCGGGAGTCCAAACGGTGGTGAGCTTCGGTTCCCCCATGAGCTACCTAGCAGGAACTGCCACCCAGATCAGCCCAGCCAACACCACGACCTGGATCGCGATGAACGGGACTACACCGCGGTAGATCGACCTCGTCGAGATGCCCTCGGGCGTCACGCCACGCAGATAGAAAAGGCTGAATCCGAAAGGTGGTGTCAGAAAAGATGTCTGCAGGTTCACCGCGAGCACGATGCCGAGCCAAGTGAGGTCAATACCCAAAACGACGGCAGGCGGCACGATCAGCGGCACGATGATGAAAGCGATCTCGAAGAAGTCGATGAAGAAGCCGAGCAGGAAGACGACCACGTTCACGACGATGAGGAAGGCAAGTGCACCACCTGGAATGCCCGTGAGCGCACTCTCGATCCAGAGATCGCCGTCGAGGCCGCGGAACACGAGCGTGAACGCGGTCGACCCGATGAGCAAAAAGACCACCATGATGGTCAGTCTACTCGTCGCCTCCATTGCGGCCTTTAGCGCGGGCAGTCCAAGCTGCCCGCGGAGTGCTGCGAGCACCATCGCGCCGACGGCACCCAGAGCGCCCGCTTCGGTCGGCGTCGCGACACCCGCGAAGATGCTGCCGAGCACGACGACGATCAGGGCAAGCGGCGGCAGCAGCGAAAGCACTACGCGCTTGGCGAGCTCGCCCCCCCTCGAGCGCTTTTCCTCGGACAACGCGGGCGCGACCTCCTCGTTCACCGTTGCTAGGACCGCGACGTAGATCGCGTACCCACCCGTCAGAGCCAGCCCAGGTATGAGTGCCGCCCGGAACAGGTCCCCGACGCTCACCCCCATCTGATCGCCCAGCACAATCAACACGATCGAAGGGGGAATGATCTGGCCCAGCGTCCCCGACGCCGAGATCACACCGAGACTCAGCTTCTCGTCGTAACCGTTGCGAAGCATGACCGGCAGCGAGATCAACCCCATCGCGGTTACGCTCGCGCCGACCACGCCGGTGGCGGCCGCCATCAGCGCGCCGACGAAGATCACGCCGATCGCGAGCCCGCCGCGGAATCCCCCGAACAAAACGGCGATCGTCTCTAACAACTGCTCGGCTAGTTTGCTCTTCTCGAGCACCGTGCCCATGAAGATGAAGAATGGCACGGCGAGCAGAATCTGGTTCGACATCGTGCCAAACGTGCGCTCAGGCATAGCGTACAGCAGAACGAGGTCGAAGTATCCGAACAGCGACGCCGTGCCCGCTACTATCAACGCGGTCCCGCCCAACGCGAACGCGACCGGATAGCCGGTGAAGATCATCAGCAGAACCACCAGGAACATGCCGGGGGCCCACAGGTTCATGAGGGCGCCTCCGGTGCCGGATCAGGTGTCTCCTCAGGCGTTCCGGGTGAGTCGTCCTCAGCCCGCAAGATGTCGATCTGCTTGACGATCTGGCTCAAGCCCTGAAGCGTCAGAAGCACGAACGAGAGTAGGATGACGATCTTGATCGGCCACCTGGGCAGCCCGCCCGGATCTGGCGAGATCTCGCGGATCGAGAACGAATTCGTGACCGCCGGCCACGACACGTGCAGCATGACGAGCGAAAACGGAATCAGAAAAACGATGGTCCCGACGAGGTCGATCAGCGCGCGCCTCTTCTTGCTGAGCCGCTCATACAGCACGTCAACGCGAACGTGTACGTCATGGTTGAGCCCGTACGCGGCGCCGAGTAGGAAGATCAGGCTAAAGAGGTACCACTGGACTTCCGTGGGCGGTGTCAGGTTGAGCGACAGCTCCAGCCAACGAGCGGAATAGCGCATGATCGCCGTTGCGGCGCCTACGAGCACCATCACCAGGGCGAGCCATCGGATGGCCGCCCCGACCTTGTCGTTGAGCCCGTCGATCAACGCGGCCAGCGGCTTGCCGATCTCGTCGTTGACGCGGTGGATGACGGCGGCCAGCCGTTTCAGGAATCGCACCCTAGAGCAGGTAGCCGCCGTCGACGGGGATCGTGACCCCGGTGATGTGGCGCGCCGACTCGGAACAGAGGAACAGCACGACCCCCGCCACGTCCTGGGGATTCCCGAGTCGGCCGAGTGACGAGCGCTCCCGTGCCTGATCCAGGACATCGGGCGGCACTCCGTCCGTGAGCCGGGTCGTTCGGATGTACCCGGGTGCAACGGCGTTGACGTTGATGTTCTTCGGCCCAAGCTCGACGGCCGCACTCTGCGTCAGACCAATGAGACCCGCCTTCGAAGAAGCGTAATTGGAGATGCCGAACTCGCTCCGGATGCCGTGAACCGACGTGATATTCACGATCTTGCCGTGCTCCTGGGAGCGCATGAACGGGGAGACCGCGCGGGTGAAGTAGAACGCGCCATCCAGATTCGTACGCAGGACAGCCTCCCACTCGTGGTCCGCCATGTGCCACAACGCTCGATCCCGACCGATGCCCGCGTTGTTCACCAGGATGTGCAGCCCGCCCAGCTCCTCGTGCGCCTCCGCGACAAAAAAGCCCACGTCGCGCGCCTCGCGCACGTCACAAGAGCGGAAGAAGACGCGGACTTCCATCTGACGAAGTTCCCTTGCGACTTCCTGCGAGTCGACGCGAGACTGAGCGCTCTCGTCGAGAAAACAGAAGCCGATGTGCACCCCACAGCGGGCCAATTCAAGCGCGACCGCACGGCCGATCCCACTCGAGCCTCCTGTAACGATCGCAACCTGCCCACGGAGGTTTGACGTCTCGAAGGGCTCAATCGCTTGGATCTCGGTGGTGACTTCGTCGAGCAGCGCCTCCACGGCGTCGCTGGCGGTTTCGGAGAGCTGGTCTGCCATGTTTCTACTCTACCCCTTCCGGCACCTTAGCCGATAGCCGAAGGCTCGAATGGTATGAATCCAGCCAGTCCCTGGGGGCCGCTGCCCACGGTCTCGACGCGGAAGCCTTTGTGGATGAGCTCATCCGCGATCAACGCGGAGCTGTCGGGCTCGTCTTCGACGACGAGGACCCGTAGCACAGTTCCGCTGGCAGAGTTCGAACGCGATTCCATAGTGTCAGTGTCGTGGCCTTTCCCGTGTTCACCCGCGCGGCAGATGGCCCGTATCTCTCCGTCCGTCAGTGTGTGATCGGTTTGCTTGGCGGCCTTGAAGATCCGCTTGCACAAGCCCTTGTCGTTGGGGTCGTAGCCGTGCTCTCGAAGCCAGTACTTCACATTGGAGAGCCCCGACATGGGACCGACCTCGATGAGCTGCTTGCGGCCGCATCTGAGGTAGCGACCATCTTGTCAATCGTCCAATCTTCAGCGTATTGTCGAATGGGTGAGGACCCGATGAAGCTGCACACTTCGATGGGCATGCCCACCCGCTGACTGATGGCGACGATGGGACGCACATCGGCGACGACTGTCCGCGCCGCCGCGTTCGGTCGGATCGACAGTCCAGAATCGACAATCTCCTGCTCCAGCGCGGTAACCGCCTTCACCGCTCTCGGTCCGGCGCCCGGCAGGCCGATGTCCGCAGTGTCGAGGCCGAGCTGGTCCATCATGTGAAGAAGCCGGATCTTGTCCTCGATGGACGGATCGACGACCGACGGGTTCTGAAGCCCGTCCCGCAGGGTCTTGTCGCCCAACTCGACCCTCGCGGTCGACCAGTAGAAGGTCGGCTCCAATTGATTCCAGTCGTGAATCAGATCTCGTTCGTCCATGCCCACCGGGTGTTCGAGTACCTGCGGCTACGTGGACGAGAAACATAGGTGCGCTGGCCCGAGCGGCTACCGTCCCCGTGCCGAGCCCCACAGCTGGGCGGCCGAGCAAGGGCCTGGCTCAATGGTCGGCCCGGCGATTGTTCGCCAAGTTGTCGTGAAGTATGCGACCTGGCTCACGAAAGGCCGATAGCAGGGCATGGAGCAGATGCTCGAGTGGTTCTTGGAGGACCCCGGCGCTCAGGTCGCGGCCGCCCATACGCGCTCGACTCCGTGGCTCACGTCGTCCTTCACGGACGCTAACGTACCGATGTCGCTCGGAATACCGGTGGTCACGGTCGTTGGGGGTGGAGAGGCAGGGCAGGCCCACACCACGGAAAAGTGGTACCGGAATGTCCTTGGTGTGGAGGGCGTGCAGAGGGAGTTGTATACTGTGCTGCTCGCCGCCGGCACCGGGGAATAAGCGACTCAGGCGCCACCATCGACGACGGAGTGATCGGTCACGAGCAACGATCCGACGGCGTCGCGAACCGTTGAGTGCCCCCCGATGATCGACTGACGAAGCCGTGACCGTTCCAGCTTCGCGTTCGGCCCCACGACCGAGTGTTCGAGCTCGCACTGGAACGCGCTCGCGCCGGACTCGAGCGTAACGTTCGGTCCGATGCGGCCACCCCTGACCACAACGCATGCTTCGATGCGCACCGGCTCCTGGATCTGGGCACCCTCGACGGTAGCCGTTGGGTCCACGCCCCCGCGACCGGTCCGCAACAGGTGCTCGTTGGTCTCGAGCAGGGTCTCGGGCTTGCCAGCGTCCCACCACCCCTCGACGGGAGCAGGCAGGATGCGGGAACCTTGATCGACCATGTACTGGAAAGCGTCCGTGAGGTAGAACTCGGCCGCCTTGCCAGGATCGCAGCTCATGGTGTGGCGGACCCCGTCGAAGAGCAGCGTGGTATCCCTGACGTAGTAGAGCCCGATATTGGCGAGCTTCGAGATCGGTTCGGAGGGCTTCTCGATGATGTGGGCCATGTCGCCCGCGTCGTCCGTGACAATCACGCCGTAGCGTTGATAGTCTTCGACTTCGATCGCCCAGATCACACCGGAGTACGCGAGATCCAAGTCCTTGATCATTCCGTAGTCGAGCTCGAACACGGCGTCGGCGAATGCGATCAGCACTTCATCGTCGATGTACGGTTCCGCAAGAGCCACCGCGCCAGCAGTGCCGTTCTGTTCCTCCTGCAGCACGTAGTGCGCGTGCACATCTGGATATTGCTCCGAAATCCAGGCTTCCACCGTGTCGCGTAAGTGCCCCACGATGAAGACCATCTCATCGACACCGAGCTCCACCAGGTCATCGAGGATGAAGCTCAGCACGGGCTTTCCTGCAACCTTCACCAGAGGCTTGGGGGTACGGAGCGTAAGAGGCCGGAGGCGAGTGCCCTTCCCGGCCAGGGGGATGACAGCTTTCATCACGTCCGGGGCATAGCGAGGTCAGTTCGACAGCGCCACACTATAAGGCGTGCCGAGCCGGCATAGTAGGTGTACTTGCCCAACGGACTTCCGACCGCTGGCTGTGTTGTGATGAGACTTCGAAGGGACTGGATCGTGATGGTGACGCGAAAGATCGTTTCAACAGCCGTGATGCTGACGGCGTGCGCGGCGACGCCTGCCGCTGCTCAGGAGGCAGGCTTCATCGAAGTAACCGGCGCCGGCTCCGTCACCCTCGAGGCCGACCGTGCCCACGTGTCGTTCGCAGTTGAGACTCGGTTCGCAGGAGCGGCGGCGGCCAACGCCGACGCCATGGAGAGTGTTCTCAGCACTCTGCGCTCGGCCGGGCTTGAGGGCTTGAGCATAGCGACCTTCGGATACTTGCTCCGCCCGGAGTACGTACAGCCGGGTGCAGACCGCAACCGGGCGCCAATGATAGACGGGTACACGGCGGTCAACAACGTGCGCGCGACCATCAACGACGTGGAGTCGGTGGGCACACTCATCGACCTGGCGATCCAGAGCGGCGCGAATCGCATCTCTGGGGTCGCGTTCAGCGCCTCGAGCTCCGAGGCGGCCCAAAGCGAAGCGCTCATGGCCGCGGTCGAGGACGCTCGCTTGAAGGCAACGGCGATCGCGAACGCCCTGGGCCAGGATCTCGGGGAGGCCCTGGAGGTACGCGGCAGCTCCGGACAGCCCACGCCAAACCTGCAATTGAGCTCAATGGAAGTCGCCCGGGCGCGAACTCCCGTCGAAACGGGCGACCAAGTCGTGCGCGCCAACGTCACGGTGCGCTTCGCTTTCAGACCTGGAGACTCGCCGCGTTGAGCGTAATCTTGAGAGGTTTCACCCAGAATAGGGCCCACACAGACCCAGCCTCCGAGGACCGTCGCCTCAGGGGGCGGACCTACACGATTCCGTTCGACAGGGTGTGGACTGAGGCGGTGAATGTCGCTCGCGAACGGATGCGGGGTTGGACCGTCACTGTCGAGGACGACGGACTGGGGGTGCTGGAAGCCGAATCGGCCACACTGTTCTGGGGTTTCGTAGACGACGTCCACATTTCCGTCGGGCTGGACAACGACGGTCAGACGCGGATCGACGTTGCGTCCGCGTCGCGAGTGGGACGGGGAGACCTCGGCCGGAATCCACGGATGATCGGCAGGTTTCTGCGCAGGCTCGATCGTGCCCTCGACGTGCAAGCCGGGCAGATCCTCGACCCCAGGCTCGCCCCCGCTCAGGGGGAGACAACATGAGACGGGGGGTCGTCACAGTCCTTCTCACCTGCGCCGGCCTCGCCTGTGCCGAACCGGCGCCTGACGTCTTCGTGGAGCCCCGGGGCGCGGTTCCCAGCGACGCACCCCGCAACTTCCCAGGCCGGTCGTACGAACGGAATTTCGTGTTCGTGACCGTCACCGGGGACAGCCTCATCATGGTCCCGTGGCTCTTCGAAACGACGACGCAGCCGGGAAGCGTCGTGCGCGAGGCCCGGGGATGGCTGGGCCGAAGCGGCACGTGGGACGCGTTTTTTGCAGAGCGGTGGGAAACCCCACCCACACGGACACCAGCTCGCATCCTCCCGCACGGCAGCCTGAGGCTCGTCGTGCGTGAGGGCAACGCAGTGGACGGAATCATATACGACGAAGGAAGCCGGAACCTGGAGCTCGCGCTGGGGCGCCTGCTGATGGAGTGGGGCGGGCCCCGTGGAGAGGTGTTTCAACTGCTCGACGGCTCGCTCTATCTATCGGAGCGGCGGCTCGGTGGGATCGTACTCGGGATGGCGCGCGGCTCCTCAGCCGACACCCCGCGGGCGGGCGATTGGGCATTCCTGGCCTCCGGCGACTCCCTGCAGCTCGTGCTACAGGGTGAAAGTGAACACCAGGGTGAGCCGCTGCCCACATACCGAGGTTGGGGACGACTCGACTTCAGGAACCTGCAGTGGGGCACCCTGACGGTTGACTGGGTGGAGACGAGTGCCTTTCAACCCGCACGGCGGGATGTACCCGTCTCCTGGACCATTTCCTCGCAGGAAGGTGACCTCCAGGGCGTGCTCGAAGTGAGCTCGGCAGATGTGCGCGCCGGGCAGGGCAGCGGTCCCGTGCTCCCGTTGCAGGCGCTGTTCGAGGTAGAAGGCACCGTGACCATCGAAGAAAGGACGTTCCCCATACGTGGTCTTTTCAGGCACGAACGGCGCTAGTGGACTTCGCCACCCATTCTCCAGAGACGGTCCGCTCTTGAACGAACAACTCATCAAGGCCGCACTATACATCTCGGCCGGGTCGCTGTCGGGCGGTCTCACGAACAAAGTCGCGATCTGGATGCTCTTCCACCCTTATGAGCCACCGAAGCTGCTGGGCCGTTGGCGGCTGCGCCTGTTCCAGGGCGCGATCCCCAAGAACCAGCCGCGCCTAGCGGCCGCGATCGGGAAGACCGTGGGCGATCGTCTTCTAACGGTCGAGGACCTGACCCAGACGTTCACCGACGAGACCTTCCGCACTGCCTTCGACGACCGCTTGGCCGATTTCCTCGATGGGGTCCTCAACACCGAGCGCGCGGCCTTGCGCGATCTGATCCCAGAGCGGGTCATGCCCGACATCGAGGTGCTGCTCGATGAGGGAATCGACAAGGCGCTGGCGCAGCTCGACGAGTACGTCGAGTCCGAGCGTTTCGCCGAGTGGATGCAGCGACGCGCCGGCGACCTCGTCGAGGAGATCAAGGACGAACCGATCGGAAGTTTGATCACCTCTGCCAGGGGTGCGGCGGTCGAGTCAGCCGTCGAGGAGTGGCTCCACAATGCGGTCGACAGCGAGGACCTCAAAGCAGCGATCGACGACTACCTCGACCGAGCGGTAAGGCGCCTGCTCGAGCCGGGCCGGACCTTCGAAGAGATCCTCCCGCCCGGCCTGATCGGGACGGTGGAGAAGGCGATCGCCGGCTACTTGCCCCTCGCCGCGCAGCGGCTGGGCCGCCTGCTCGAGGACGACACCGCACGCGCGCGCTTCGAGTCCACGTTGCACGACCTGCTCCAACGCTTCCTGAGCGATCTCAAGTTCCATCAGCGGGTCGTCGCTCGCCTCGTGATGACGGAGGACACCGTCGACAAGGTGCTCGACACTATCGAGGCGGAGGGCTCGGAGCGGCTCTCGGAGATCCTACGAGACAGTGCGGTGCAGGACGCCATGGGCCGTGGGGTCAACGAGGCGATCGTGGACTTCCTCCGACGTCCGGTGTCCGACGTGCTCGGTGAGCCGGACGACCCGAGCGTGATCGAGTCACGCACTACGCTGGCTGGATGGATCGTCGCCATGGCACGTGACCCCGGAGCGAGAGAGTTCCTTGTCGAGAAACTCCACAAGGGCTTGGAGAAGGCCGGCGACCACACGTGGGGCGAGGTGCTCGAGCGCGTTCCACCGGAGCGCATCTCCGAAACGCTGGTTTCTGCCGCACGCTCAGGGGCCGTGCGGACCGCACTGGGCGATGGCATCCGAAAGCTCGCTCGTGGCCTGCTGGATCGCCCGATCGGGACCCCAGCACGATGGCTGCCGGAAGACGGGTCAGCGCGGCTAGAGGCCGCCCTAAGTGACCCGATCTGGGATTGGCTGGAGACCCAGGTCCCGGCGGTGGTCGCGCAGATCGACGTGGAGAGACGTGTGGAAGGGAAGGTCCTGAACTTCCCGATATCCCGCATGGAAGAGATCGTGCGAAACGTGACGGACCGCGAGCTGAAGCTGATCGTTCGGCTGGGCTACGTGCTGGGCGCCTTCATCGGTGTGATCCTGACCGTGCTGGACACGTTTCTGCGGTAACAACTGGACCGTTCTACTGCGCCCGCTCAGCTGTCCTCCGGACCCTCCAGCTTGAACCCACGGCCCCTACGCGTACTGCGGACCTTGGGTTGACGCTGCATCCACGCAACCGGCGAAATGGACCGCTTGGCCCTTCTCGGCCGCCCTCTCCCACCACGCTCCATCACGTCCTCGATGTCCTCGATCCGCTGCGAATAGCTGCCTGGTAGGCCAAGCCATACGCCAAGAGCGAGAGCGAGCACGGCTCCGAGGATCTTGAACGTGAGAATCAAGTCATCGCTTCGTAGCCGTCTCGAACACCAGGAGTCCGAGGCCGATCGCAAGAATGATCGCGATCGCGTTCGTACCCACCGCGACTAGGGCGATCACGGCCCAAAACACTGCATGCGTGAAGATGTACCCGCCGGGAACTAGGTCGCGCATCGCTCGGGCTTCTCGTTGGAGTGGCGTGGCCCAAGAATATGTGCAGGCTAGTCCGTCGCGTCCATCGGGGCCGGACGCTCAGAATCGCCCGCCCGCTTGCGGGCTTCGGTCAGATATCCCGGCTCGAGTCGCAGCAGGTTGCAGATCTTGCGTATCAGGTAGTCTTCCTTTTCAGCGAGATCGCCGTCGGAGTAAACCAGCTCCCACATGATCTCAGCCAAGACCATCTTCTGACCGAGTGAGTAATGCTCGGCGATCAAGTTCGTGAACTGCCACAGATCGATCGCTTCGTCGCGTGCTTCCTGAGCGAGCTCGAGCAGCTTCTCCGCCTCTGCCTGGCCGAGGCCGTACTGACGCCGAATCGCAGACTCGAGGTGCTGGCGCTCGTCGTCGGTAAATTCGTTGTCGGCCTGTGCCAACTCGAGCAGGAGTGCACACGCCGCGAGTCGGATGTCCGGAGCGCTCTCCGCCCTGTCCGCGTCCGGTGACGGGCTCATCGACGACTTGAAGAAGTTCTTGATGGACTCGAGCATGAATGAATCTCCGACTCAGAAGTCGATCGAGCGCACTCTGCGCACGCCAGCCCGAAGAGGGAGCCAGGTCGCCAGGATCGTAAACAAAAGTGCTCCACTCACGCCGAGAACCAGGGGTATCGAATTCACCCGGGCCACGCCACTCTGGAAGCGGGGCTGCAGGAAAAGATACACCGGCCAAGCCTCGAGAACGATGACACCCGCCAGGTAGGTCACCGCCGCCATCATGAAGAGTAACCCCCCGAACGAGGTCGGGATCTCGGCGACGTTCTCGGTCTCGTAGTTGGGGTACAACGCACCCAGGCCGAGCGCGAGCGACGTCAGCGCGAACGTGATCCCGATCATGGTGAGCGTCGTAAGGATCAGGATGAACGGAGAAGCCTCGAGAATGATGTTGGTAACCACTATGAGCGGCAGCGCCACCACGAGCAGAGGCACGGTGCCCACCCAATACTTCGACCAGAAGAGCGCGCCCACGTCGAGCGGCGACGAGCGCAGCAGCCACATCATGTGCCCCTCGATCGACATCGCAGGGAATACGAAACGAGCAGCGATGGCCGCGACCACGAAGCCTGCCAGCCCGAGGTTCAGAAAGGAAATCAAGTTGAGGAGCAGGAACGACACCTCCTCACCCGTATAGAGTGGCAGCACGGTGATGTTGTAGACGTACACCGCGACCAAAACGCCGAGCAGGATCAGCTGGGACCACTGCGTCGTGTCCCGGAAGAAGACCCGGATCTCCTTCGAAACCAGCCCGCGCGTGCTCGGACGCGCACGCCTGAACAACCGGTCGACGACCAGCGAGCGAACGCGGCCATCCCTGCGCTCCGCGCCCTCCTGTGTGCGCGTGAAGCCTGCCTCGAAGTAGTACCTGTGAGGCAATCCACCCAAAACCAGGAAGGCGGCCGCCGTGCTCCACAGGAAGAGGAGCTGGAACCAGTCGAGGCGTGAGCTCGGCTGACCGACCGTACGGGCACCCAGCGTCAGAGTGTAAAAATGGATCCCCGCCGCGAGCGAGAGAGCCGCCTCGGCGAGGCTCGCGAGCTCCGGCCGGAAATATTCGCGGCGCACCTGCCAGCCGACCATGGCAAGCCAGACCAGTAGAATCGCGCCACTCAGGATCCGTCTACGCTTCGGGAGTCCTCCAGGTAGCTGTACTCATCCCCCCATTCACGAAGTCTAACGCGAATTGAAGTGCCCCGCGTTGGGGAACCTCAGCACGAGTACAGACCGGCGGGCCCCTTTCCGATCACCCTAGAGCCGTGCGCTGGCTCGTCATCTCGGCCACGAGCTGCTCGAACACGCGCTGCTCCTACTCGGAGCCGGTGACGATCCTCACGTCGAGGGGGGGCTGGCCCTCGTCCAGGTGGAAGAACGGCATCTCCAGCATCGCCAGCGCACTTTTTTGCCACATCGAGCTGCCCAATCCCCGTTCCCAGCGGCGGCAACGCGAGCGACTCCAGTCCCAGATCAGCTGCTCTTCGAAGGCTATTCTTGAGCGCCTTCTGGACGGACGCGGGAGTTTCCGGCTCGTCCGGCACGGACACCACAGCGTCGATCACGAAGTCCGCGCTCAGACCTCCAGCCGGCGTGATGACAGCTCCGCCCAGCGGGACCGCACCGATATGCTCGAGCTTGTCGTTCATCGTATCGCCTGCTCCCTCGGCGACGTCACGACTCGCGGACGTCACGGGTACCAGGTCGGAGCGGATCGGCCTGAGGATGCCCTCGGTTTCCTGCTCGTAGAGCGCGCCGAGTAGGACTTCGATCATCCCCGCGACAACTCCCGGGCCCGGCGGTACATGCGCGCCGCTTCCTCGCCCATGTGCTTGCGGTCGTAGAGGTGGCCCAGTGTGTAGAAGGCCTTGGCGCTTTGGGGTTGAAGCACGGTGGCGCGTTCCAGTGCTTGCAGCGCCTCATCGAAACGACCCAGGCAGTTGAGCGCCTCGCCTCGATAGT